>MTLE01000141.1_pt1 | contig 114665 bp, 110 predicted proteins | sample 1982461 | NCBI WGS metagenome assembly MTLE01 (sample SAMN05712605, study PRJNA340218) | biofilm metagenome | isolation source: sample SPL anode biofilm adapted to -200 mV | place: USA | collected 2012-02-03
AATGTCAAATTGTTCGGGGTGAAGCGGGTGAAAATCTCGCCGTATGTCGACACATAGCCATGAACTTACTGACAGCGGACAAGACATTTAAAGCGGGTATTAAACGGAAACAAAAACGAGCGGGTCGGAATAATGAGTACCTCTCGCAAATCCTTACGGGCTGCGGGTCTTCATGACTTTTCCCTGGCTGGGCCCTGTAATGATAATTAAAATATTAAAAGAGAATTGGTATGATAAAAAATATATTATCCTTGTATGTTGTATCATTGTTTAATCTTGTTCTTCCAGTTGTTTTTTATCCGTACACGACGAAAGTTATTGGCGTACAAGAATTTGCAAATTTTATTGTAATAGCTGCATACTTTCAATATGCTACTATATTTATTGAGTTTGGTTCAAGCACTCCATTGGTTAAATACTTCACGCAAAATGAAACGCAAAAAATACATTTATATGATTTTTATTTGATAAGGTTGGTATTTGCGGTTGTTGTTTCAGTTTTATTGTTTTTTATTTTGAACATGACAGGTAAATGTTCACAAGCCACATATTTTATTGGCTTGATAGGGCTAATAGGTGTTGCAATAAATCCCATTAGTGTTTTTCAGGCTAAGGGTATATTGCATTTAAATGCATTACTTGTTTTCTTGATTAGATTGTCAATAACATTCTATATTATTTTTATGATTTATTGGTTAGAAAAAGCTAATATTGAGAATTTAATGGCTTTTCAGTTTCTTTATGTTGGTTTTTCATCGGTAATACTTAATGTTGTATTAATCAGAAAGAAACTAATTTTGCCTAAGATGCCTAGAATAAACTATTCCCTTATAAAAGATGAAACGCTTAAAAAACTATTTTCAGAATCATTCTCTTTCTTTATTAGTACGATATTTACTAGTAGTTATACTCTTGTAACACCACTAATTTTAGATAAATATTTTGATCATTCGATAACAAGTGCATATGGTTTGATTGACAGAGTGTCCCAACCACTTAAACAAATACTTATGCCTGTGCTCAATGTTGTATATCCTAAAATATGTATGGTGGATACGATTAAAAATAGAATATCAATGGTGCATCATTTTGCATTAGGTGTGATTTGTGTGCTGACGGTTTTTATGCTGATTTCATTTTTTTCTTGGGATGTTATTAATTTATATGTTTTCAAAATGCAATTGTCTAAGTTTTATATATATTGCATGATTTTTAATGTTTATTTTGTTTGTCTTTCTCAAGTCGCACTCTTTGTTTATGTTGTGCCATTTAATGGTGTTTCAGTGGTGAAGATTATATATATGGTTATGGCTGTTGTGTTTTTCTTGTTTGTGATAAAGGCAATTGATAGTGTTAATAGTTTTTATATTTTTTATGCCATGGTGTTGGTGGAGGTAATAGGGTTTGTTTGCTTGTTGATTCATGGTTTAAATATGCTTAAAAATAGAAATTATTTAATAAAGGTGATATAAATGAAAGTTGATATAGCCATTCAATCATATAGAAAACCAGAACTGCTTATTTTAACGTTGTTATCGCTAAAAAGCTTCTCGGGTGAGCATATAGATACAGTATTTATTAATGATGATGGAAGTAGTGTTGAACAATTTGAGTTGCTTGCTAATGATAATTTTTTGGCAACAATGAGTCCGATAAAAGTAAGAATAAGAAAAAACTCTCAGAGAATGGGGTGGTGGTATACTCCAATAAAAAAATTAAGGTCAAAGTATAAAAAAAATTTTCTAATGTTTCTAAAGGTATTTAAGTATTTTTGCATAGCTAAAAATTTTGGCGCTGATAAAAGTAATTGCCGATATCAATGGGCTATTGAGCAATCAGATAAAGAGTATATTTATATTATCCATGATGATATGCTTTTTTATAATGATGTCATTGGATTATATTTGGAGTATGCAACAAAAGGATACAGTGTCGTTGGGGACTTGGGGCAATGTTGGCGCTGTCCATATTCTTCCTTTGGTTGTTCTCCTGATAAAATAATAGATGGTTATCGTCCAAGCTCTTGTTGGCCAGATTTTAATGATAAAAAGACAAAAAATAGATGGCCTTGCCGGATGAATGAATGGAGTTTATTGCTTTCTCGTTCGGTTGCTTTTGATTTAGAAAAAAAAGAAGGAGTTTTATTTGGGAATTATGATAATCACGGGGACGTAGCTGCTTATTGGTTTGCTATGCTAGTAAAGCATGGATATGAATTCATTGATCCTTTAGCTAAAAAGGATATGAAAATTAAATACTATTTACATGCGGATGGCGGTTCTGGTCATTCAGCATGGATAGATCAAGGCGATGGAATAAAGAAATATGACCCTGAGGTTGTTAGAGATAAATTACTTAAAGAGTATGGCTTAGAACTCGAAAATTAGTGTTGTAAATTATTAATATGTAATATTGTATGATTAAATTTCAATATAGTTTGCTTTTTTAAGTATTTGTACGTAACACTATGACTTTGAAAATTGATAGGTTAATTGGTCCTCTTTTTTTGTGGACGTTATTTTTATATCCATTTGTTTTTTTTGGACATTACTTATACATTGTTCCGCAAACAATGATTGTAGTAATTCTGTTTTTAAATGAAAGGAAAGTGTATTACGATAAAAATATGTCAAATAGGCTTATTTTTTTTGTTTTTGTTTTCTCATCAAATGCGCTGGCTTTATTTGTTGAGTTTTTTTCTAGTAGTCCTAATTACGTAATGGCATTTAAGTTATTTGTCAATGCAATAAACCTTTCTGTTTTGTTGTTGTATGGAGGGATAAATGCTAATAAAGTTATCTTATTCTATATTAGGTTAATGCTTGTGATTTGGTTGGGAATGGTTGTTGCTATATATTTATTCAATCATATTAACCTTGCTGACGTGATTACATTGTTTTCTTCAGGTGATGAATTGAATAGTTCATCATTGTATGGTTTGGCAGAGCCATTAGCGCAAGTTTTTCTTACAAAAAACATATCAGCAATGTTTGTTGTTTCATTGTTTTGTTTTTATGGATATATATCAATCAAAATAAATGAGAAAATTTCACTAGGTGTTATTTTTCTTTTTTTTGTTTTGGTATTATCTTTTTTTTCACGCCAGGGAATATTGACTTATTTTGTGGCGCTATGCTTATATGTAGTCATAAATTCATCTTTGATGATGACTTTATTTGTAATTGCTGTAGGTTTCATATCTGGAACGTTGTTTTTTTTAACGTTTTTTAATTTAAATAACAACGGTGATGGCGCAAGTCAAAGATTAGAGTTGTGGATGTATTTCTTAGATCATTATGATGATTTTTTTGCTCTTGGGTATGGTTTAAATAAACTAAATTCAATATTGAATGAAAATGTTGGAATTGACAATTTTCATATGTTTTTTATGAATCAAATTGGGTTGTATGGTGTTTTTCATTTTGTTTTTTTTACGGTAGCATGTGCTTCATTGTATTTGTGGAAGCCTATTGATAAACCAAGACTTCTATTAATAGCTGGTTATTATCTCAATGTGGTGTTTCAAACATATGGCTATGAATATGGTAATTTATTCTTGATAATGGCAATGTTTATATTTACAAATAAAGAGTTCAATTTCTATGAAAAAAATAGCAATATTAATGGCAACATATAATGGAGAAAAATATGTTAATCAACAGATTGATTCATTACTTTTAAATGTGAAAAATCTTGGTGCTAATGTCGATATTTTTGTTTCTGATGATGGTTCTCAAGACAAAACATTGAGTATTTTAAAAAGTTATCCAGAAAATCTGGTTAGTATAATTAATATCGAAAGGCAAGGGGGGGTTAAATTAAATTTTAAAAAGCTGATTAGCAGTGTGGATGCTGATTATGTTTTTTTTTCAGATCAAGATGATTTTTGGTTGCCTAACAAGCTCAGTATTTTTATGGAGAAATTTCAAGCTTGCAACCCCAATGAACCTGTTTTGATACATAGTGATTTAATTGTTGCGGACGAAAATATTTTTCCTATGCATATTTCTATGTTTAAATATCAGAAATTAAAAAAAGAATTCAATTTTAGAAATCTATTAGTTCAAAATCATGTTACTGGTTGTGTTATGGCTTTAAATAGACCTGCTATTGAGTTGATAAAAAGAGGGTCACTACAAGATTCAGTTATGCATGATTGGTATGCTGCTCTAATTGTATCATCTTTCGGTAAAATTATTTATGTTGATAGAGCTACGGTCTTATATCGTCAACATGGAAATAATCAAGTTGGTGCTAAAAACTTCGATGTTAAAAATGTTTTATGTCATTTTTTTGAAGTGAAAAAATCTTATTTAAGAGGGCTGTTTTCTATTAATAGTAGTAGGTTGCAAGCTATTGCTTTTAGAGGCGACTATTGTGAACTTATTCCTCCTGATATTTTAGATGATTTGAATTCTTATATTGATTCTTTTGATGCTGGTTATTTGAGAAGAGTTTTTCTTTTTATAGGAGGTTATCGCAAGTCTGGTTTCATTAGGAACTTTGTGTATTTTTTGTTTTATGTTTTTTTTGCGAAAAAGATCAAGGAGAACTGATGAGCATTACTGTCGTTGTACCAACATATAATGGCGGAACATTATTTAAGCAATGTATCGATGCTTTGCTTATCCAAAAAGTGGCTGATTTAGAAATATTAATTATAGATTCAGGCTCAAATGATGGTACAGTTGAATATCTGTTAAAAAACAAATTAAAAGTTATTCAAATTTGTAAAGCCGATTTTAACCACGGTGGTACAAGAAATTTAGCAGTAAATCATGCCAAGAATAGTGACTATTTGGTTTTTTTAACTCAAGACTGTATTCTCGATGATGAATTATCAATTTATAACCTAATTGAATTATTTCAAGATGCTTCAGTTTCAGCTATATGTGGAAGACAAATCCCACACGCTGATGCAAATCCGTTAGCAAAACATGCTAGGCTGTGTAGCTATCCTGCTTTCAGCGCGATAAAATCGCAAGCTGATATAGCAAAGTTGGGTATAAAAACTGGTTTTATGTCTAATTCATTTTCTGCGTATCGTAGAAATGCCTTTGAGGCGCTAGGCGGCTTTCCTAAAAACACTATTTTAGCTGAAGACATGTTTATGGCTTCGAAAATGATTCTATCAGGTTATAAAATTGCTTATTGTGCCGAAGCTGTCGCTCGCCATTCGCATAATTATACACCATGGGAAGAGTTTCGTCGTTATTTTGATATCGGTGTATTTCATGTCTGTGAACCTTGGATCCAGCAGCAATTTGGTGGTGCATCTGGCGAAGGATTTCGATTTGCCAAATCTGAACTTTACTACTTATGGCCACGTGCACCTCTATGGATACCTCGAGCACTTCTAACCACAGCCTGCAAACTACTCGGTTACAAATTAGGTAAAAGCTACCTAAAGATACCTAGATCTTGGCGGCCTTATTTTAGCATGTATAAGAGCTACTGGTTGCAACAAGGTAAGTAAGGCTAGGTTGGTTATACAGCTTGAGCCTGTATCAGCCATGTTTGCTAATGATGTCAGATAGGCCAGCGTTATTATTTTAAGGTTTACAAAGTAAAAGGGGTTTTTATGGATGTGCCGTATCAAACTGCGCCAATTCACATGACAGTAAAATTTTCAGCATGGTCAAATCGCTGCGGATTAATTCTGGCTGATTTAGTTGGTTTTGCTGTCGCGTTTGCACTGAGTCAGTGGTTTGTCAGCAACGAAGATAACACTTATTCATTATTAGTTGATACTATTTCCGGACAAGCAAGAGTGTGGAGTTATCTGGCACTTGTTGCTGCGGGCATCGGCTGGTTTTGGAGCCACCGACGCCATTACACGTATCGCAAGCCATTCTGGAATGAATTGCGTGAGGTCATCATAACCATATTTGCACTGGCGGTGTCTGATCTGGCACTTGCAGCTTTATCCCGCGGGGAATTTTCACGTATTCACTGGGCTTTACTCTGGTCTCTTGCGTTTCTGTTTGTTCCTTCATCCCGCTATATAATGAAACTCTTTTTAACAAAAATTGGCCACTGGCAGTGGCCTAGTGTCATTATTGGTTGTGGGTCGAATGCAGAAGAAGCTTATCTCGCAATACAAAGTGAAAAAATAATGGGGTTTGACATTATTGGCTTTGTTGCTCCGGATGATTCTTGTATGCAAAGCCCAGTAACGGGTAAACCTTTATTCCGGGATGATATTTCGGTATTAGTTGAACATTTCAAAGAGGCTAAATTTTTCATTGCGGTTGAATATGAACAACGGGAACTTCGTGATAATTGGATTCGTCATTTAACCCTGCGAGGAATAAGAAATATTTCCGTTATCCCGACGTTACGTGGTGTTCCGCTTTATGGCACGGATATGTCGCATTTCTTCAGCCATGAAGTATTGATGTTACGAGTGCGCAATAATCTGGCTCGGTTTTCCGCCCGTTTATTAAAACGATTATTCGATTTGTCAGTTTCTTCGTTACTTTTATTATTGCTGTCCCCTCTTTTGGGGTATATCGCCTGGAAGGTATCAAGAGACGGTGGTTCACTAATTTATGGGCATGAACGCGTGGGGCGTGAGGGGCGTAAATTTAAGTGTCTGAAATTTCGCTCAATGGTGATTAACTCGAAAGAGGTTCTGGAACACTTGTTGGCGACAGATCCGCAGGCAAAAGCAGAATGGGATAAAGACTTTAAATTAAAAAATGATCCACGAATAACGTCTATTGGCCATTTTATCCGTAAAACCAGTCTGGATGAACTGCCTCAGTTGTGGAATGTATTTAAAGGTGAGATGAGTTTGGTTGGGCCGCGTCCAGTCGTGGAAGAAGAGCTGAATCGATACGGAGAAAGTAAAGAGTATTATCTAATGACTAATCCGGGTATGACCGGTTTATGGCAGGTTAGTGGTCGTAATGACACCGATTATGCAACCCGTGTTTATCTGGATGCTTGGTATGTTAAAAATTGGTCACTATGGTATGACATCGCTATTTTGTTCAAAACAATAAATGTCGTTTTAAAACGCGACGGAGCCTATTAATAATGTCGCAGACTCTGTCTACCCGCATTTTCCAGATATTTGTAGCTCTGTATGCTCTGCTTGGTATGCATTTTTTTATGCATAACCAAGGCGGTTCAGGGTTATATCTACCGTTTAATATGGTGGGCTGGGCATTTATATCGGTGCTGATTAGTATCGGTATCTGGCATTTGACACTGGCAAAACAGCTGACTTTTTCGCGAACCCAGCTCTGGTTTCTGGCTGGGTTTACGATTTTACTGTTGCCGTTCATGAATCCACTGGCAGAATGGAATATGTTTGCTCAGCCACGTTTTCTGGCCATTGCGGCCGGGTTGTTGCTGTTTTTTGCTTTGTCGCAGTTTCAGTTTAAAGAACAACAACGCCATGCTCTGCTATATCTGCTGTTAGGTGCAGTAGCAATAGAAGCAATGTTCGGGCTAATTCAGTTTTTTATACTGAGAGATGGCAACTGGCTTGGCTATAATGTCAAAGTGAACCGTCCTTACGGTATTTTTCAGAAAGACAGCGTGTTTTCCAGTTTTCTGGCTGCAGGGTTAGCGATCTCACTTTATCTGCAACGTTGGGATGATGCGGTGCAGACATCACGTTGGCGACAAGTTTTACTTAGTGTCATTTTAGTAGCCACGCCCTTGCTGCTGGTGCAGATCCAGTCCCGCGCTGGTAATTACGGTGTCATACTGGTGCTGTTATGCATGCTACCTGTTTTATGGAGTTATAATCGCCGTATTTTCTGGTGGTCAGTTGTTTTGCTGAGTATCGCTCTTTCAATTGGTTTGCTTGTGCACACTTCGGTTCGTAGTGCCGATAGTTATGTGCTGACCTCGGGGTTTCGTAAGCTTTATTGGTCACACCTTCTAACTATGCTGCCTCAATCACCTTGGCTAGGGCATGGCTACGGTAGTTTTGAATATACCTTCCTGCATGATTTTTATGCGCCGGAACATATAACTCCGGGTATGCGACTGATGGAGGAAAATCTTGATCATCCGCACAATGAAGTGTTGTTCTGGTTACATGAAGGGGGAATCGTCGCGGTTATCGGGCTGATGGTTTTCGCAACCGGCTATATTGGTGCGTTATTAAAATGTGCTGGCTGGGCAAAACGCATTTCGTTGTTAGCGCTGGTTTTGCCATTATTATTCCATTCGATGGTGGAATATCCGTTTTACCATTCTGTCGCGCATTTCTTCCTGTTTGTCGTATTCCTCTGGCTGGCGGATGCCGAAAGTGGTCTGCAGAAGGTTTATGCCTGTCAATATTGGTTCTTAGCCCGTGTTGTGGCAGTTATCATTCCGTTGATTGTTATACCTTTCATGCTGACAGGGTTACAAGCAGCCTATGTTCTGACCAAATATGACCGTGCGAAAGATAAAAATCCGCAGGTGCTAGAGCAGATTATTAATCCGTTACCCTGGATGATGATGTATGAATTCCAGATGCGCAGTGTGCAATTGACCTTCTCTGCGGCCATGCACGATAAAGCCGGATTGGAAAGTTACATTGACTGGGCAAAACAGTTTCTGCATAACACTCCTAGAGCAATAGTCTATGCTCGGTTAGTTTATGCCATGGAGCAACTTAATGATAAACAGCAAGCGCAATTTTGGCTGGATGAAGGTAAACGGCTTTTCCCTCATGCTGATTTTCTGCAGAAAATTTCACTGTCATCCAAGCCTGTAGTTTCCGGTGTTCAATAAAGCAAATAATGGTGATTAAATTGAAAAAAATAATGATAACCGGTGCGTATGGCCAGGTTGGTTTTTGCCTGACGCAGCAGGCACAGGCAAATGGTTGGGATGTTTTGGCGATTGACAGAGATAAACTGGATATTACCGATCCGCAGGCGGTTAACGCACTGATTAAAGAATATCAGCCGGAAGTCATCATTAATGCGGCTGCACATACTGCAGTGGATAAAGCCGAAACAGAAATTGATGCATCTTATGCCATCAACCGTGATGGCCCGAAATACCTCGCTGAGGCTGCGGCTTCAGTTGGCGCGGCCATATTACACATTTCTACGGATTATGTTTTTTCCGGCGATAAAGACGGCACCTACAGCGAAGCTGATCCGGTAGCACCACAGGGTGTTTACGGTGCCAGCAAATTAGCCGGCGAAGAAGCGGTTATCACTGCTAATTCTAAACATATTATTTTACGTACCGCCTGGGTGTTTGGTGAGCATGGCAATAATTTTGTCAAAACCATGCTGCGTCTGGGCTCACAACGTGATCAGCTGGGAATTGTGGCTGATCAGTTCGGTGGCCCGACCTATGCCGGTGATATTGCCGCTGCGCTGTTAGCAATCGCTGAAAAAGCGGTTGCTATGCCTGCAACTGTTAGCTGGGGTATTTATCACTTTGCCGGTGAGCCGCATGTGAATTGGCATCAGTTTGCTCAGGCTATTTTTGATAAGGCGGTTGCTCAGCAGTTACTGGCTAAAGCACCACAACTGAATGCACTCACCACCGCCGACTATCCGACACCGGCTAAACGTCCGGCCAATTCGCGTCTGGACTGTCGTAAAATTTTCACCGAATTTGGTATTCAACCGAGTGACTGGCACAAAGCACTGGAAAATATCGCTGCTTACGCGCCGCAATAAATAGCAAAAGGATAGAGTCAATAATGAAAGGTATTATTCTTGCGGGTGGTAGTGGCACTCGTCTGCATCCGGCTACGGTAGCTATCAATAAACAACTGTTGCCTGTTTATGATAAGCCGATGATCTATTATCCGCTAAGTACTCTGATGCTGGCTGGTATAAATGAGATTTTATTGATCAGTACTCCACGTGATCAAGAGAGCTACCAACGTCTATTAGGTGATGGCAGCCAGTGGGGGATTCATATTGAATATGCGATTCAGCCAAGTCCGGATGGATTAGCTCAGGCGTTTATCATCGGTGAAAAATTCATCGGTGATGATTCAGTCTGTTTGGTGCTGGGCGATAACATTTTCCATGGCCATGGTCTGGCGGAGACACTGCAACAGGCGGCGGCCCGCTCTGAAGGCGCTACCGTATTTGGTTATTATGTAACGGATCCTGAACGTTATGGTGTGGTTGAATTCGATACAGCTGGTCAGGCTATTTCGATTGAAGAAAAACCAGTTAAGCCTCGTTCTAATTATGCGGTAACTGGCCTCTATTTCTATGATAATCAAGTCGTGGAAATTGCTAAAAACGTCAAACCTTCTGCCCGTGGTGAGCTGGAAATCACCGATGTGAACAATGTTTACTTGCAGCGTCAGCAGCTTCGCGTAGAACGTATGGGGCGCGGTTGTGCTTGGTTGGATACTGGCACGCATGACTCACTGTTAGACGCAGCAGTATTTATGCGTGTGTTAGAGAAGCGTCAGGGCCAGAAAGTGGCTTGCCCTGAAGAGACTGCATATCGCATGGGGTTCATTAATGCAGAACAGCTGCGTGAGTTAGCGAAACCATTGGTAAAAAGTGGCTATGGCGCTTATCTAATGCGCATCGCTGATGAAGAGTGCTGGGTAAAATAGGGCTTGTCATGAAAATTATTGATACCTCAATTCCTGATGTGAAAATCATCGAGCCGGCGGTGTTTGGTGATGAACGCGGTTTTTTTATGGAAACCTGGCAGGAACAGAAATTTAATGAGCTGGTGTGTGAACGCCGCTTTGTGCAAGACAACCACTCTAAATCCCGTCAGGGCATTCTGCGTGGTTTGCACTACCAAACAGAACAGACCCAGGGCAAGCTGGTACGTGTTGTCGCCGGTGAGGTATTTGATGTGGCGGTGGATATTCGCCGTTCATCGCCAACCTTTGGTCAGGCGGTCGGTGTATTGTTGTCTGCCGAAAACAAACGTCAGCTCTGGGTGCCGGAAGGGTTTGCGCATGGTTTCTATGTAACCACAGAAACGGCGGAGTTCGTTTATAAATGCACTGATTATTATAACCCTGCAGCGGAACATTCTATTCGCTGGAATGACCCGGATTTGAATATCCAGTGGCCACTGGTTGATGGTCAGCAACCATCACTTTCTGCCAAAGATGCAGAAGGCAAATTATTCAAAGATGCAGTTTATTTCGACTAATTGAGACATATTTTCATGAAAAAATTACTCGTTACCGGCGGAGCTGGTTTTATCGGTGCCAACTTTGTTCATTACTGGCTGAAAACCCACCCGTCCGATCGTGTGGTGGTGCTTGATGCGCTGACTTATGCCGGCAATATTGAAACATTGCGCCCGCTGATGGATAACCCGAATTTCCGTTTCGTGAAAGGGAATATCTGTAATTCTGAACTGGTTGAAATGCTACTGCGTGATGAGCAGATCGACACACTGGTGCATTTCGCCGCTGAATCACATGTTGACCGCTCTATTACTGGCCCGGATGCATTTATCGAAACCAACATCATCGGTACACACAGTCTGCTGAAAGCAGCCCGTGCCGTCTGGCTGGCTGATCCAGCGAACCCGCTGCCACATCGTTTCCATCATGTCTCTACCGATGAAGTGTATGGCACCTTAGAACTGACTGATCCGGCTTTCACTGAAGCAACCGCATACGCGCCGAACTCACCATATTCTGCATCTAAAGCAGCTTCTGATCATTTAGTGCGTGCTTATCACCATACTTATGGTTTGCAGGTGACGACCAGCAACTGTTCCAATAACTATGGATATTATCACTTCCCGGAAAAACTGATCCCACTGTGTCTGACCAACATTCTGGATAACAAGGCATTACCAATTTATGGCGATGGCAAACAGATCCGTGACTGGTTATTTGTGGAAGATCACTGCCGTGGTATTGAGCTGGTGCTGAATAAAGGCGTGATTGGTGAAACCTACAATATCGGTGGTGTGAACGAATGGCAGAACATTGATATTGTGCATTTGATTTGTGAACTGGTGGATGGCGAATTTGCGGCGGATGCGACACTGGCTGCACGTTATCCTGTTTCTCCTTGCGCGAAAGGTGAATCAGCGAAGTCATTGATCACTTACGTGACTGATAGAGCTGGACACGATCGTCGTTACGCAGTCGGTACAGAGAAAATCCAGAGCGAACTGGGTTATCAGCCGCAGGAAACCTTCCAGACCGGTATCGCTAAAACCATCAAATGGTATCTGGCCAATGAAAGCTGGTGGCGTCCGCTAAAGAAATAGAACAGTTCCTCCGCATGTTGTGAACAATTAAAAGGCCCTGAGATAGTCTGCTGTCTCAGGGCCTTTTAGCTTTATGTCTATGGCACACTTTTTGATAAACACCATCCGGGAGTTTTATTAATCGACTTGGAGGTTGGTGCTTATGCTGTTAAATACTTATGAGCAAAATGGGTGCTTGTTCAATATGAATTTCATCGAAGAGGCCGGTGCTGGTGTTTCTGGTTATCGTGGTGAATTGGTTTTAGTACAAGGCGAGGTGGCTGATTCAGCTGGTCGTCGTAAGCCGCCGGTTTCTGTTATTGAACAGGCCGTTATGCTAGCGAGTGCTGACAAAATAAAAATGTTGAGCGGTCTGCTTCATGATCTGGCTGAGCTGGAACATTTCTTTTCCAGCTATGCTGTTGATCTTGATGCGGGAACAACACCGTTATTTTTTGTCGTTAATGCTGCAAAAGAGATGAAAATAACAGCAAATGGCGTGACTGTCGACGTTATTCCCTTACCTGAAGGATTGGTTTGGGCTGAACTGAGTGACCTACTGGGTTTAGAGAAAAGTGATTTCAAAGGGCAATCATCGGGTGAGAAAATCGCGACCGTATATGATGCTCTGAAAAGCTACCAGTCTGGTTTTAGTGAAGTGGCTTGGGCTGATGCGCTTGGCTGTATTACCTCCGCGAAAAGAGAAACTCGTGGCGCACTTTGATTCTGTGCGTATTCAATGAGTGAATGTGTAACCCTGCTTGGTTTAACTGGCAGGGTTTTTTAGTGCTTGCAGATTTGCGTTGAGCGTTGAACTGACAAAATGTCAGCTTTGTCAGCTTTATCGCCGGAACTAAAAAATCTTAATAATGAAAGTGAGTTAAAGCAGCTGTTTTCAGGGAAATGTATATAATAACGAAACAACAATAGAGTTAGTTCCCATCTAGCTCTCATAAAACAGTAGCAGTGTGCAGTAGTGGTCACCCAATTATGATGACGCATTTTCTCTTCATCTTTGTCGGAAGCTTTTTGCTGACCGGCTTGATCCGTCGTATTGCTTTGTGGCGTCATGCGCTGGCAATGCCTCACTTTAAACATGGTCCGTTATTACCTATCCCTCGCGGCGGTGGTTATGCGTTGTTTCTGGCTATGTTGTTTGTCTTCCTGATGCTTTATCGCTATCGCCTGATCGATATTGCGGCCACCCGGGCGCTTTGTTTTTCAGGGTTGATTCTGGTTATCGGTAATCTGGTACACGACCTGTTCCCATTGAGTGTTAAGGTAAGATTAGGCGTTCAGGTCTTATCTGCTATTGCGGTTCTGACGTGGTTCAGCCGTGATCTGGTGGTTTTATTCTGGGACAACTATCTCTATTTCTCCGGACTTTGGTTGCCCATTATTGTGTTTGGCATCATGGCTTTTGTGAATATCTTCAATTTCATGGATGGCGTAGACGGTTTTGCCGGTAGTCAGGCATTCATTATGATGTTTGCTTCTTCTGTGTTATTAGCCTTAAGCGATGAAATGCAGTGGAGTTTGCCTCTAATCCTGATGTGTGCGCCTGTTTTAGGTTTTCTAGCCTGGAACTGGCCTCCTGCAAAGATTTTTATGGGTGATGCAGGCAGTAGTTTTATGGGAGTGTTTATTGCAACACTCGGATTACTGTTGGCGACGGATACCTCCGTCAACCTGTGGTGCTGGTTGATTATGATGGGGTGGTTCATCGTCGATAGCGGTTGGTCACTGGTCGTGCGTATTCTTCATGGTAACGACTGGCATCGTAGTCACCGGATGCATGCGTATCAGATTTTGGCTCGTCGTTGGGAAAACCATTTCTACGTCACATTGATATTATGGCTGGTGAATTGGGTATGGCTATTCCCACTGGCCTATCTGGCGATGACGAATGAACGCTGGGGCGTGCCGCTGATCGCAATCGCTTATGCCCCACTGTGTATTGCTTGTTGGTGGTTGAAAGCCGGCGAATCAGTAGACAATGATCCTGGTGAACCCGTTTAATCCATCTGAAATTAGTTTCGGGCGAATATTGAATATAAAAATAAGGCGCTCTAAGGCGCCTTATTTTTTGCCGATTTCTATTAAGCTATGGTTTTAACACCATCGGCTGAACCAATCAGCGCAACATCAGCGCCACGATGAGCGAATAAGCCAACAGTCACTACACCTGGGATCTGATTTACTTGCTGTTCAAATGCTTTCGCGTCATGGATCTGCAGGCCATGTACATCGAGGATCTGGCAGTGGTTATCGGTGATCACGTCTTCGCGGTATACCGGGTTTCCTCCCAGTTTTTTCAGTTCACGAGCGACGTATTCGCGAGCCAGTGGAATTACTTCGACGGGTAGCGGGAACTGCCCCAATACATCAACTTGCTTGGTTGAATCAGCAATACAGATAAAGCGTTTAGCAACTGCTGCAACGATCTTTTCACGGGTGAGAGCTGCGCCACCACCTTTGATCATTTCCATCTGTGGGTTGATTTCATCAGCGCCATCAACATAAATATCAAATTCGGTAACATCATTCAGATCAACAACAGGAATACCTAAAGCCAGTAATCGGGCCGTAGATGCCTCGGAACTGGATACTGCAGCTTTGATTTGATCTTTGATACTGGCCAGAGCATCAATGAAGCAATTAACCGTTGAGCCAGTTCCTACACCGATAATTGTGTTCGGTTGTACATAAGCTAATGCGGCTTGCCCCACTGCTTTTTTCATTTCGTCCTGCGTCATTCTGATTTTTCTCTCTCGTCGTTCAAGGCGGCTGTGATTATATCTGAAAACGAAAGCGTAACCGAAGTAGTAATAGCGCTAATCCAACCATTACCAGTTCTATATCGCCGCCGCCACCGGAACTGTCGCTATCAGAACTTTCACTCCAGCCAAGCATGTCATCAATCCAGCGACTGTAATAGCTCACATCGGTATATCCACCAGGAATTCCAGTTGCACACGTGGTGTTGAAACCAAAACTGGTTATGCCGTATTGAATGCCGTCATAAAGCAGTGGGCTACCACTGTCACCAAAGCAGGTATCTTTCCCATAATCACCGGCAAAAATATGGTCAGGGAAATCGGTATCAAAGCCCCAATAGGTCAGTGTGGCAGTTTGCAGAAAATTGGTTGCCAATGCTTCGCTCCGCGTCACTCCGGCTTCTGTTTCGCCCCAGCCGTACACTCTCATTTGAATGCCACCAGGCAGATAAGCGGAAGCGTTACTGTAGGGGAGCGTAACTGTGGTGGTGTAGTGCGGTGTTGTCAGATGTAGTAGCGCTATATCTCCATACATCGTTGAACTGTCATAGTTTGAATAGATGATCATTGAATCAACAACTGCTGGTGGAGGGAGCACGGTTAAATCGGCTTGTCCTATTACGGCCGAAATGGTCGGGGCATGGCCTTGGCTATCTGTCACATCAACGCAGTGTGCGGCAGTCATAATCCATTGTGAATCGATTAGCGTTCCGCTACAAAAACCAACATCCAAATCTGTGGTGATCCATAATGCTGCCATCCACGGAGGAGCTGAATTTGCGGTTGTGCCACCGACTATGTAAGCTGTGGGCGTATTGGCATAAACAGAAGTCGCTGATATAAGCCAACAAATGATAGAAATCGTTGCGGATCGTAGCATATTCAGTATCTTCCATTTGTATAAGTGCTTACTGATTAACCTAGTTGGGAAATAGCGTTTTCGCCACTAGCGGAACAACTTGATTCACCTATTTCTAACCAATAGACTAGCCGCGTTTTTTCAAGAGAATTCTCCCCATGCTCGTATCTGATTTTCAGTTTGATCTGCCCGACGATTTAATTGCCCGCTATCCAATGCCGGAGCGTAGTGCCAGCCGTTTATTGCAGCTGGATGGTAACAGCGGCGAAATCAAACAGGGGCAATTTCGTGATGTTCTGGACTTGCTTCAGCCCGGTGATCTGCTGGTTTTCAATAATACCCGTGTGATCCCTGCGCGCATGTTTGGTCAGAAAGCCAGTGGCGGCAAGCTGGAGATCCTCGTTGAGCGAATTCTTGATACACATCGCGTGCTAGCGCATGTACGTGCTTCGAAGGCGCCGAAACCGGGCACTGTCATTGTGCTGGAACAAGGCTATTCCGCAGAAATGGTGGCTCGTCATGAGGCGCTATTTGAATTGCATTTTGCCGGTGAAACACCGGTATTGGATATTCTGAATCAAATCGGTCATATGCCGCTACCGCCATATATTGATCGCCCGGATGAAAGCTCTGACAAAGAGCGCTATCAGACTGTTTATAATGAACGCCCTGGCGCAGTAGCGGCACCGACTGCCGGGCTGCATTTTGATCAACCGTTGTTGGATGCATTGCAACAAAAAGGCATCGAACTCGCTTTTGTCACGTTGCACGTTGGTGCTGGCACATTCCAGCCGGTGCGGGTTGAACGGTTGGAAGATCACCAGATGCACAGCGAATATGCAGAAGTGCCTGCAGAGGTGATTGAAAAGATTAATGCCACCCGCGCGTGGGGAGGGCGAGTCGTTGCGGTCGGCACAACGTCTGTGCGTTCGCTAGAAACGGCTGCACAAGCGTCGTTAAAAGCAGGAACGCCACTTTCACCTTTCTTTGGTGATACCAGCATCTTTATTTACCCTGGTTATCAATATCAGGTTGTCGATGTGCTGATCACCAATTTCCATTTACCTGGCTCGACATTGATCATGCTGGTATCTGCTTTTGCAGGTTATCAGCATGTGATGCAAGCCTATCAGGAAGCAATAACATCCGGTTATCGCTTCTTCAGCTATGGCGATGCCATGTTTATTACACGGCAACGCTAGATAAACGGAGTGATGCCACTATTGCACAGACTCACAGATCTTCCTCTTTCGACACGTCGTAAACCCATCCATGGGGACTCCGCCGCGCCATTCTTGGCGCGGAGGGTCTACAGAGGAAAACCTGCGAATCTGTGCTGCGGTATTCATTCTTAATAAGAGTCAGACTGTTTCTCTGACGTTAAGGAAAAAAATGAAATTTGAATTGAAAAAGACCCAAGGCCGCGCACGTCGTGGCAGCTTAGTGTTTGATCGCGGTGTTGTTGAAACGCCAGCCTTCATGCCTGTTGGCACCTATGGCACAGTAAAAGGCATGACACCGGAAGAAGTCAAAGAGACCGGTGCGCAGATCCTGCTGGGGAATACATTCCACCTGTGGTTACGACCAGGGCAGGACATCATGCGTAAACATGGTGATTTACATGATTTCATGAATTGGCATGGCCCGATCCTGACCGATTCAGGCGGATTTCAGGTATTCAGCCTCGGTGATATCCGCAAGATCAAAGAAGAAGGGGTGCATTTCCGTAACCCAATCAATGGTGAAAAGGTTTTTTTGTCACCAGAAAAATCAATGGAAATTCAGCACGATCTTGGCTCTGACATCGTGATGATTTTTGATGAATGTACGCCATACCCGGCTACACATGATGTCGCCAAAAAATCGATGGAATTGTCATTACGCTGGGCTGCCCGTTCCCGTCAGCGCTTTAATGAGCTTGAAAACAAAAATGCCTTATTCGGTATTGTGCAGGGTGGGGTCTACGAAGATCTGCGCGATGTGTCGTTAAAAGCACTGGTTGAAATCGGCTTTGATGGTTATGCCGTTGGTGGTTTAGCGGTTGGTGAGCCGAAAGAAGATATGCACCGGATTCTGGAGCATGTTTGCCCGCAACTGCCGCAGGATAAACCGCGTTACCTGATGGGCGTTGGTAAACCAGAAGATCTGGTGGAAGGCGTTCGCCGTGGTGTCGATATGTTCGACTGCGTTATGCCAACTCGTAATGCGCGTAACGGTCACTTGTTTACAACTAATGGTGTGATCAAAATCCGTAACGCAAAACACCGGGATGACATCTCTACGCTGGATGCAGAATGTGATTGTTATACCTGTAAAAACTATACCCGTTCCTATTTGTACCATCTGGATCGCTGTAATGAGATTTTGGGTGCCCGTCTGAATACCATTCATAACCTGCGCTACTATCAACGCTTGATGCAAGGTTTGCGGGATGCTATCGATGCAGGTACATTAGACGACTTTGTAGCTGACTTTTATCAGCGCCAGGGTAAACCTGTTCCAACGCTTGATTAATATACGATTGAACTAACAACGAGGAAATAATATGAGTCTTTTTGCTAATGCTTATGCGGCTGACGGTGGTGCGGCATCTTCTGTAACTGGTGGTATTGAGCAGATCGCCATTGTGGGTATTTTTCTGCTGTTTTTCTATTTCTTCATTCTGCGCCCACAATCAAAACGCGCGAAAGAACAGAAAAACCTGATGAACTCACTGGGTAAAGGTGACGAAGTGCTGACCTCTGGTGGTCTGGTTGGCAAGATCGCAAAAATTGCTGCAGACAACGATTATTTGGTTCTGGCCTTGAATGATCAGACCAACATCACCATTAAGAAAGACTTCATCACTGCAGTATTGCCAAAGGGCACTATTCAGTCTCTGTAGTTTTTAATTCACTTTCCTGGGAGTTAAACCGTGTTAAATCGGTATCCTCTGTGGAAGTATCTGATGGTGGCCTTTGTGGTCATCATCGGTACACTTTATTCCGCACCTAATCTTTACGGCGAAGATCCAGCTTTACAGGTTTCAGCTATCCGTGGTCACGATGTAAAAGTTGATACCATGGATGCAGTAAAAAAATCACTGGATACTGCCAAAATTGCCATTAAAAGCGCCGTTCTGGAAAATAACCAGATACTGGTTCGCTTCAATAATACGGATGATCAGCTGCGAGCAAAAGAGCTGGTTACACAAGCACTGGGTGACAAATTTATCACCGCGTTAAATCTGGCGCCGGCTACACCAAAATGGTTGAGTTCTATCGGTGCTAGCCCATTAAAACTGGGTCTGGACTTGCGCGGTGGTGTTCATTTCCTGATGGAAGTGGACATGGATGAAGCGATTAATAAAGCGCAGGAACAACTGGTACAGGATTTCCGTACTTCACTGCGTGAGGATAGTATTCGCTATGCTGGTGTTCGCCGTACCGGTAGCGATGTCGTAGTCGCATTCCGTGATACCGATACGCAGCAAAAAGGTCTGGCTCATCTGCGTAAACGCCATATTGATTTAACCTTTACTGATTATGAAGATAAAGGTCAATTCTGGGTTAAAGCTTCAATGTCAGAGGCGAAGCTGAAAGCAGTCTCTGAAGATGCTTTGGAACAGAACATCACGATTATCCGTAACCGTGTCAATGAGCTGGGCGTTGCTGAACCGCTGGTTCAGCGTCAGGGGGCCGCTCGTATCGTAGTTGAGCTGCCTGGTATTCAGGACACTGCGCGCGCGAAAGAAATTCTGGGCGCGACGGCGACGTTGGAATTCCGTCTGGTCGATGAAACTGCAGATGCGTCTGCGGCGATGAATGGTCAGGTGCCAGCTAACTCGCAGCTGTTTTATGACCGTAATGGTCGTCCAGTTGTGTTGCAAAAACGCATTATTCTGACCGGGGATCATATTACCGGCTCTTCATCCAGTGGTGATGAATACGGGCGTCCACAGGTTAGCATCAAGCTGGATGGTGTTGGTGGTAACCGTATGTCTACGGCAACCAAAGACAGCATCGGCAAAGCCATGGCATCGGTGTTTATTGAATATAAACCGGTGGGTGAGCCTGATGCCAGCGGTAAGCGCCGCATCGAAAAACATGAAGAAGTCATCAACGTTGCTACAATCCAGTCACGACTGGGCAGTGACTTCCGCATTACTGGCATCGACTCTACACAGGAAGCACATAATCTGTCGCTGTTACTGCGCTCTGGTGCGCTGACTGCGCCAATTCAGATTGTGGAAGAGCGCACCATTGGCCCGAGCATGGGTCAGGCTAACATTGATAGCGGTTTGTCTGCGCTGGGCATGGGGACTCTGATTCTGGTTATCTTCATGGCAATTTACTACAAGCTGTTTGGTGTAGTGGCCAATATTGCACTGATCTTTAACGTGGTGTTGATGGTTGGGGTTATGTCGATGATCCCCGGGGCGACTATGACCTTGCCTGGTATCGCCGGTATCGTACTGACGCTGGGGATGGCCGTCGATGCAAACGTATTGATATACGAGCGTATTCGTGAAGAGCTTAATGCGGGACGAGGCGTGCAGCAGGCGATCCATCTTGGCTATGAGCGTGCTTTCGCCACTATTGCTGACTCAAATATTACTACCTTTATTACCGCATTGATTTTGTTTGCTGTTGGTACTGGTCCGGTTCGTGGTTTCGCATTGGTACTGATGATTGGTATTCTTTGCTCGATGTTTACTGCGATTGTCGGTAGCCGTGCGATAGTTAACCTCATTTGGGGTGGCCGCAAAGTGAATAAGTTGTCGATTTAAGGGGATTGTCATGTTTCAGCTATTAAAACCGGGACACACCATTCCCTTCATGAAATTGGCAATGCCGGCGACTATTTTCTCTGGCATTTTGATCCTGTTGTCAATTTTTACGATTGCAACAAAAGGCTTTAACTGGGGGCTGGATTTTACCGGTGGTACGATTGCTGAATTAAAATTCAGCCAGCCTGCAGCACTGGATCAGGTTCGTTCAGCGCTGAATAAACAGGGGCTGGAAGGTGCGGTCGTACAGTATTACGGCTCCACCAAAGATGTGGTGATCCGTATTGCACCGAAAGGTGACCTGACACAGCAGAAAATCTCTGATGGTGTGCAGAAAGGCGCCAAAGAAATCGACAGTGATGTGAACTTAAGTCGTCTGGAATATGTTGGCCCGTCGGTAGGTGAAGAGCTGGCAAATCAAGGGTTCTTGGCTATTTTTGCCGCACTGGGTTGTATTCTAGTCTATGTCGCGTTGCGTTTTGAATGGCGCATGGCGACTGGTGCGGTACTCTCACTTGCGCATGATATATTGATCACGCTGGCGGTGTTTTCCTGGACACAGATGGAGTTTGATCTGAACGTACTGGCTGCGGTGCTGACGGTGGTTGGTTACTCATTGAACGATACGATCGTGGTTTTTGACCGAGTACGTGAAAACGCGCGTCGTATTCGTAATGACACTATGCGTAACATCATTGATGTCTCAATGACGGAAACCTTGAGCCGTACGCTGATCACGTCGGGAACCACGCTGATCACCGTTATCGCGTTGTTCTGGAAAGGTGGCCCGATGATCCACGGTTTTGCAACAGCATTGCTGATTGGTATCGGTTTCGGTACTTACTCTTCTATTTATGTCGCCAGTGCCTGGGCTATGTATCTGAAAATGAAGCGTGAAGATTTGATGCCGAAGATGGTTGAGAAAGACGGCGCTGAAGAGCGTTATGAACCTTAATTGACTATTATAAGAGCGCGTAAGCGCTCTTTTTTTCAGATAGGAATACCATGCAACATAATCCGCGTTTTCTGGCATTTGTAAATGAAGTACGCCAGCGAGTGAATGAAGTTGATGTTCAGCAAGTCAAACGCTGGATGGAACAAAACCGACCATTTGTCTTAGTGGATGTCCGTGAAGAAAGCGAATGGGCAAAAGGGCATTTACCGTCAGCTCAATATCTGGGGCGAGGCATTCTCGAACGAGATATTGAAACGCGTTATCCTGAGTTAGATACACCGCTGGTACTGTATTGTGGCGGTGGTTTTCGTTCTGTGCTGGCTGCCGATAATTTGCAGCAAATGGGCTATCGTGATGTTATCAGCATGGATGGAGGCTATCGGGGGTGGGTGGAATCAGGTTATCCAATCGAAGAAGATTTCTGAAAATCCTGAGACATCAATAAGATTGCATGACAAAGTATATAGACAAGCATAACATTAAAAAATAAAGCCTGTTCAGGTCTGGAGTTGTCGTTGGAATTGTGGAATCGGATAGGACGCCTTAGTTGTGTCGTCGTTGTGTGGTCTCTGGTTGGCTGCAGTCAGCATAGCGGCGGTATGTCATCGAATACGAAAAATATGCAGCCGCCGTCAGTTGTTCTGGCGACACCATTGCAGGTGACTTATCAGAATGAACTGGCGCTTGCCCGTTTAGGACAGCTGCTGGCTTCGAATGACCTGAATAGCGATCAACGTGCGGCCTTGTTTTATGAACGTGGCATGATGTTCGATAAAGTAGGTTTGCGTACGATGGCCCGGATCGATTTCTCCCGCGCACTGCGTGAGAAACCCGATTTCGCAGAAGCCTATAATTTTATCGGCGTTTACCTGACGCAACAGCAAGATTTTGATAATGCATATGATGCTTTTGATTCTGCACTGGAATTAGCACCCGGTTATGATTATGCCTATCTGAACCGGGGGATCGCGCTGTATTACGCGCATCGTCCGGAACTAGCCATGAAAGACATGCAGGTTTTCCAGCAACGTAAACCCGACGATCCTTACCGGACATTGTGGTTGTTTCTGACTAATGCTCAACTTGACCCGAATAAAGCATTACAGACGCTGACCCAGCAATATGATGCGCATCATAATGACGAGTGGGGATGGAATATTGTTGCGGTTTATACTGGCAAACAGGAACCGGCTGAGTTCATTCGTCGTATTGCTGATAGCACCAGTAGTAATCGTCAGCTGGCAGAGCATTTGTGTGAAGCCTATTTCTATTTGGCTAAACTATCGCAGTTACAGGGTAATACGGATGCTGCCGATGCCTACTTTAAACTGTCGTTAGCTAATAATGTGTATGATTTTATTGAACATCGTTATGCACTGCTCGAGCTGCAACTGGCTAATCAGGCGCCGAACAGTTATCCGGCAGAGTTAGATTTTGAAGCTGAATAGCGTTTATTAATCTGAAAGAAGAAAGGCATCCAATGGATGCCTTTCTTCTTTATACAATCAGAGCAATTAGCAAAGCTGCATTCCGGCAACGCGCTGCCAGTAGCCATTACATTCTTTGGTTGGCAGCGTATGTTTTATCGGTGATTGTAACTGCGCTTGAAATTTCTCTAACCAGCTCAGGGTTTCCTGCTCTGGGCTAAGGCGAATGACATCTACCAGACCTTCCATTTCAGATAGTTGGTTGATCAGGTTGTAACAGTGGCCTGATTGGGTTTGAATGCCGTTCAGTACAAAAACCTGCTCACCTTCCTGACTTTCTGCAGTCATACCTTGCGGATATTGCAGACAGGCGAGCTGACAATCGTCTTTTGCCCGGTTGAGTGCGCGAGCCGTAAAGCAGCGGGCCGAGTACGCAAGCGGTAAATGGCCATACGCGAAAACTTCAACTTCAAACTGATTACGCAAACCACGCGCACTACAATCATCTAGTAATTCGGCTAACCAATCACGTGATAGCTCTACGGGCATTGTCCAGCGTTGCATGCCTTTTCTTAATAACAAGCTGATGACATCGGCGTTATAGCAGTTAATGGCCGGGCCGCAGACAAACGGCATTTTTTGCTCATAAGCCAACTGCACGGCACCCAGATCATTGGCTTCAATCATACAACCGCCGTTATTCACCCAACGTTGCATCTCTTTCAGTTCTGACGGGCTTTGAATCAACGCTAAGGTCGACAGAATGACGCGCTTGCCAGCATTTTGCAGCTCCCGCGCCAGTTCCATCCAATCGGTTAACTTCATTTCACGACGTTTGCTGCAAACCGTTTCACCCAAATAAATATCACGCGCAGCACTCTGACTTGCCTGCTGATAAAACGTTTCGACATCCGCTTTTGGCCAGAAATAAAGTAATGGGCCAAGGGAAAAATACATGCTGTTCACTCCTATTGCCACTGCCGGTGATAGGCACCCAGCGTGGTCTGACTGCCTTCAGAGACAGCTGCTAACTGTTTATCCCACTCGGCACTCACCTGATATTGTGCCGGGTTTTTCTTATAAGCATCGATGGCGGCACGCCATACTTTAGTGACTTGCTCTACATATGCAGGGCTGCGCTGACGGCCTTCAATTTTTACCGATGTCACACCTGTTTCAAACAGTTCCGGTAGCAACGATAAAGTATTCAGGCTGGTTGGCTCTTCCAGAGTATGGAAAATATGATCATTGGTGTTATAGCGACCTTTACACAGGGTTGGGTAACCGGCGTTTTCCCCTTTTTGGTAACGATCAATTAACACGCCATTCAAACGGGATTCCAGACCATTCGTGGTTTCTTCCCAGCGCACATATTTCGCTGGCGAACAGGCACCCACGGTATTCGGGCTTTCACCGGTCAGGTATGAAGAGAGATAACAGCGGCCTTCCGCCATAATGCACAGGCTGCCAAACGCGAATACTTCCAGCGGTACATCTGTTTCCCGCGACAGCTGTCGGACTTGGTGCATCGACAATACCCGCGGAAGCACGACGCGCTGGACGTTAAAGTTTTCTTTATAGAAACGCACTGCAGCACTGTTGGTGGCTGAGGCCTGAACCGATAAATGGATCTCCTGCTCAGGATAACGCTGACGTGTGTAATCAAGCACTGCGATGTCGGCAATGATCAGCGCGTCGGCACCCAGTTCCACGCCACGATCGACGGCGGCTTGCCAGCGAGCAGCACTGCCGGGGTGTGCAAAGGTATTAATCGCGATATGCAATTTCCGCTGATGCTGGTGGACATATTCCACCGCGCGTTGCAGTTTCTTGTCATCAAAGTTAAGGCCGGCAAAATGCCGCGCATTTGTATCATCTTTAAAGCCGATATAAACCGCATCAGCACCATTATCAACGGCGGTCTTCAGCGCTGGCAAACTACCAGCGGGACACAATAGCTCCATGGTTTTACTCATAGGGTGGTAATGAAGGCATTGTAATCATTTGAGGAATGAGAGTTTTTGACCTGACCCCATATTGGGTTCGACTCTATTCTGACAATTTGCGGTAATTTTGATATTGGGCAGGGCTCTGTGTGGTTTGCTGTGGTTAGATGCCATTTATCTGCTAAAGGAGAGGTTATGTTGCTGAAAAATTTACATCACAAACTGGTGATGCAAGCGCCGCAGTGGTTACGTTTACCGGTGGCTTTGATCCCGTTTGCTATCAAAAAACCGGCCATGGTTTTTATGCTGCAGCGTATTTTTAAAGAAGCGCTGGCTGACGGTGATTTTGCGTTTCTGGAAGGGCGCTTTCTGAAAGTATCGGTTGATGAGCTGAAACTCAGTTGTTTCATTACGCTCAAACAAGGTCAGTTAATGGTACTGGAACAAAGTGATATCTGTGATGTTAGTTTTGCTGCAGGCCTGAATGATTTAATTCTGATCGCCGGACGGAAAGAAGATCCGGACAGTTTGTTTTTCCAGCGTCGCCTGCGTATCGAAGGTGATACCGAGTTAGGGTTGGAAGTGAAAAACCTCATGGATAGCCTGGATCTGGATGAATTACCGAAGATTATTCGTCTGGCGCTCAATGATCTGGCTTTGTTTGTTCAGCAAGGAATTCAAGTGCCTGAGAGTGCTGACACCCGCGCCGCTACCATTTGATTGTGATAGCATGCCCGCAGATGAAGCATAACAGGTAGTCATAATGCTGGAAAACGTTCGCATAATTTTGGTTAACACCTCTCACACTGGCAATATTGGCTCGGCTGCCCGCGCGATGAAAACGATGGGTTTATCACAGCTGGTGCTGGTTGATCCGGTACAACCACCCGATGGGCAATCAGTTGCGCTGGCGGCAGGGGCGACCAATATTCTGGCAAATCTGCGTATTGTGCCAACACTGGCGGAAGCCATTGCTGATTGTTCTTTAGTAGTGGGTGCCAGTGCACGGTCAAGAACCTTAGCCTGGCCGATGCTAGATCCTCGGGAAATGGGGGAGCGATTAGCAACTGATGCGAAGAAGGGTACAGTGGCATTGGTGTTTGGGCGTGAACGAACTGGCCTCAGTAATGAAGAATTGCAGCAGTGCCACTATCACGTCAATATTCCGGCTAATCCTGAATACAGCTCGCTGAATGTCGCGATGGCTGTGCAGACATTGAGTTATGAAATTCGTATGGCATGGTTGGCGCAACAAGAGGCCAGTATTCAAATCGACAACGAAAATGATTACCCACCTCAAGCATCGATGGAACTTTTTTTCCAACATTTGGAAGAGACATTATACCAGACTCAGTTTCTGCATTCCGATCGCTCCGGGCACGTCATGATGCGATTACGCCGCATGTTTACCCGCATGCGACCGGATAGTAATGAGCTGAATATTTTGCGTGGAATATTAACTTCGATACAAAAAACGCCACGTAATAGTTGAGTAATTTAGTCGGAATAATACTTGACTGAAAAGGTCAGGCATGACAGCATAAAACCATTATGAACAAACGGGTATGCAAGCCATGAGACTGACTTCTAAAGGACGCTATGCGGTAACAGCGATGCTGGATGTTGCCTTACATGCTGAGCTGGGGCCGGTACCACTGGCGGATATTTCAGAGCGGCAGGGTATTTCACTTTCTTATCTGGAACAGTTGTTTGCCCGTCTGCGTAAGAATGGTTTGGTTTCCAGTGTGCGTGGTCCGGGTGGTGGTTATCGTCTTGGTGCCGATGCAGATAAAATTGCGGTCGGTAAAATCATTGCAGCTGTAAATGAATCGGTAGATGCTACTCGTTGCCATGGCGAAGCAGGCTGTCAGGGTGGCGTTCAGTGTCTGACTCATTCATTATGGCGTGATCTCAGCGCACGTATCAGCGATTTTCTGGATGAAATCACCTTGGGTGAGCTCGTTCGTCAGGCTGAAGTAAAGCGTGTTTCCGAACAACAGAATAAACATCAGAACTCTGCTCAATCACAACGTAAACCGATGATGAGTGCAGATTCAATTATTGAAAGTTTAATGGAGTAAATGATGAAACTCCCTATTTATCTTGATTATTCAGCAACTTGCCCAGTCGATCCTCGTGTTGCTGAAAAGATGATGCAATGTTTAACTCTGGACGGTAATTTTGGTAATCCGGCCTCCCGTTCACACCGTTTTGGTTGGCAAGCGGAAGAAGCAATCGATGAAGCACGCAATAATATTGCTGATTTGATTGGCGCTGATCCGCGTGAAATCGTCTTCACTTCCGGTGCTACTGAATCTAACAATCTGGCTATTAAAGGTGCAGCTCATTTCTATGTGAAACAGGGCAAACACATTATTACCAGCAAAACCGAACATAAAGCCGTTCTGGATACTTGCCGTCATCTGGAATCTGAAGGCTATGAGGTAACTTACCTTGAGCCGCAATCTAATGGTTTATTTACACTGCAGCAGATTGAAGCTGCTATGCGCCCGGACACCATTCTGGTCAGCATCATGCATGTGAATAACGAAATCGGCGTGATCCAGGATCTGGCTGCAATCGGCGAATTATGTCGTGCCCGCAAAATTCTGTTCCATGTCGATGCCGCGCAAAGCGCTGGTAAAGTTGAAATCGACGTTGACGCAATGAAAATTGATTTGCTGTCTCTGTCTGCGCATAAAGCGTATGGCCCGAAAGGTATCGGTGCTCTGTATGTTCGCCGTAAACCACGTGTTCGTCTGGAAGCACAAATGCACGGTGGTGGTCACGAGCGAGGCATGCGTTCCGGCACGTTGCCAACTCACCAGATCGTAGGGATGGGCGAAGCCTTCCGTATCGCGAAACTGGAAATGGCGGATGAAGCTGTTCGTATTAAGGCACTGCGTGATCGTTTATACAATGGCCTGAAAGATATCGAACAAGTTTTTGTTAACGGCTCAATGGAACACCGTGTGGCTGGCAACCTGAACATCAGCTTTGCTTATGTTGAAGGTGAATCGTTGATGATGGCGCTGAAAGATTTAGCGGTTTCATCAGGTTCAGCCTGTACTTCTGCCAGCCTGGAACCATCTTATGTGCTGCGAGCATTAGGTTTGAATGATGAACTGGCGCACAGCTCGATCCGTTTCAGTATCGGTCGTTTTACAACCGAAGAAGAAATTGATTATGCAATTGGTTTGATCCGTAACTCGATTGGTAAGTTACGCGATTTATCACCATTGTGGGATATGTTTAAAGAAGGGATTGACCTCAGCAAGGTCGAGTGGGTTAGTCACTGATAGTTAGGAGAGTATATTATGGCTTACAGTGAAAAAGTTATTGATCATTACGAACACCCGCGCAATGTTGGTTCCTTCGATAAAAATGATCCGAATGTTGCAACAGGTATGGTCGGTGCACCAGCTTGTGGTGACGTAATGAAGTTACAATTGAAAGTAAATGAACAAGGTATCATTGAAGATGCCAAGTTTAAGACTTATGGTTGTGGTTCAGCGATTGCTTCCAGTTCTCTGGTAACCGAATGGGTTAAGGGCAAAACGCTGGATGAAGCGCAAGCAATCAAGAACACGGATATTGCTGAAGAATTGGCATTGCCACCAGTGAAAATCCACTGTTCAATTTTGGCGGAAGATGCCATTAAAGCAGCGATTGCAGACTATAAGCATAAAAAAGGTTTGGTATAAGTTTAGTAAGGTAGGAACGTATGGGTATTACATTATCGGACTCAGCCGCAGATCGCGTAAAACGGTTTCTCACTAATCGCGGTAAAGGCGTGGGCTTACGCCTTGGCGTTAAAACTTCCGGCTGTTCCGGTATGGCCTACGTTCTCGAATTCGTTGATGAAGTGAACGGTGAAGATCAGGTATTTGATGATAAAGGTGTCAAAGTAATTATTGATGCTAAAAGTCTCGCCTATCTGGACGGCACTGAGCTGGATTTTGTCAAAGAAGGGTTGAATGAAGGTTTTAAATTCAACAACCCTAACGTGAAAGATGCCTGTGGTTGCGGTGAAAGTTTCACCGTTTAAACCGTCATCAGAAGCGTAATGTGAATTCGACTCGCTTACTGCATTGTGTTATATAAGAAAGGGTTACATGATAAAAGGCGCATTTCCGGCGCCTTTTTTATTTTTTCCTGAGGGAATAGCTTGTGAATTACTTTGAGTTATTTCAGATCCCGGTCTCGTTGAATCTTGATATGGCGCAACTGGCGGTTCGTTATCGTGAACTGCAAAGACAGTTTCATCCGGATAATGTCGCAGCTCAGGCCGACGCGATTAAGCTGGAAGCGATGCAGCAAAGTGTCGAAATCAACAGTGCCTATAATACGTTAAAATTACCGCTGGCTCGGGCGGAATATATACTGGTATTACAGGGTATCGATCTTCGTCATGAGCAGCAAACCGTCAAAGATACCGCTTTTTTGATGGAACAGCTGGAATGGCGCGAAGAGCTCGATGATCTGCAACACCAACCTGATGAAGCCGCAATCACTGGTTTTCTGGTTAGAGTGAAACAGTATTATCAGCGTTATTTTTTGTCGCTGGAGCAGCAAATTGCCGCAGCTCAATATCACGAAGCGGCAGAAACCCTGCGCAAATTGAAGTTTGTTCAGAAAATGAAGGATGAGCTGGACAAGCTGGAAGAGTCACTCTTTGATTCATACCCAAAATAATTGGAGTTGCAGCAAGGCGACAAGTGAACGAATCCCCATGAGCATAGATATGCTATGTGATTGGAGTGAGTGAACGCCGTCAACGCCGCTGCAATTTCAAGTATGATGGGTATATAACGAATAGTGTATGCAGCTGGCATACAGATGAGGTCTAAAGATACGTTATGGCTTTATTGCACATTGCAGAACCCGGGCTGAGTGCTGCTCCGCATCAGCAAAAATGGGCGGTCGGCATCGATTTAGGAACAACCAACTCATTGGTGGCGGTCGTTCGTAGTGGCGTAGCAGAAACACTGGCTGATGCATCAGGAAGGGATATTCTGCCATCAGTTGTCCGTTATTTACCGTCTGAATTGCAGATCGGCACTGAAGCGAAAGAAGCTGCCGCAGAAGACCCACTGAATACTATCCAGTCTGTTAAACGTCTGATGGGAAAAGCACTGGCTGATGTCACTCAGACCAACCTGCCATATCAATTTACCGGTGGCGATAACGGCTTAGTCCATATCCACACTTGTCAGGGCAACATTAATCCGGTTCAGGTTTCGGCTGAAATTCTGAAAGCATTACAGTTGCGTGCCACGCAAGCGCTGGAATCTGAGCTTGATGGTGTCGTGATCACGGTGCCTGCCTATTTTAATGATGCACAACGACAGGCTACCAAAGACGCGGCGCGTCTGGCTGGCATGCATGTGCTGCGGTTATTGAATGAACCGACTGCCGCTGCGGTGGCTTATGGGCTGGATTCGGGTCAGGAAGGTGTGATTGCTGTTTATGATTTGGGCGGTGGCACATTTGATATTTCAATTTTGCGCCTACATCAGGGCGTCTTCGAAGTGATGGCAACGGGTGGTGACTCTGCACTCGGTGGCGATGATTTTGATCATCTGCTGGCTGATTGGATTGCAGAGCAAGCTAATTTAACCGCCCCGTTTACGCCACAAGTACAGCGTCAATTGCTTGATTTGGCCTGCGATGTGAAACAGCAACTGAGCAGTAGCGATAGCGTTGAGCTTAAATTCGCACAGTGGGCAGGGCAGATCAGCCGTGCTCAGTTTGAAGAACTCATCACGCCACTGGTGAAACGCACATTGATGTCCTGCCGTCGCGCATTAAAAGATGCCGATATTACGGCAGACGAAGTGCTGGAAGTGGTCATGGTCGGTGGTTCGACTCGCGTTCCTTTAGTGCGTCAATTGGTCGGTGACTTCTTTGGCCGTACCCCATTAACCAGTATCGACCCAGATAAAGTTGTCGCGATTGGCGCAGCTATTCAGGCGGATATTCTGGTCGGTAACAAGCCTGAATCAGAAATGCTGCTGCTGGATGTGATCCCATTGTCACTCGGTCTTGAGACTATGGGTGGTTTGGTTGAAAAGATCATCCCGCGCAATACCACGATCCCGGTTGCACGTGCGCAGGATTTCACCACCTTCAAAGATGGTCAAACGGCCATGATGATCCATGTGCTGCAAGGTGAACGCGAACTGGTCAGCGATTGTCGTTCCTTAGCTCGCTTTACGTTACGCGATATTCCGCCATTAGCAGCAGGTGCCGCGCATATTCGTGTGACCTTTCAGGTCGATGCTGACGGTTTACTCTCTGTGAGTGCGATGGAAAAAAGCACCGGTGTGCAGGCTGCTATCGAAGTGAAGCCTTCCTATGGTCTGCAGGAAGATGACATGCTGCGCATGCTGCGTGAATCGATGGAATTTGCCGAGAAAGATATTCAGGCACGCATGCTGGTGGAGCAAAAAGTTGAAGCCGATCGTGTGCTGGAAAGTCTGCGGCAGGCGCTGCGCAAAGATGCTGATGCACTGCTCTCAGCAGACGAATTAGCCGCCATCGATGCGGCAGTACAAAATCTAGTAAATGTTCAGCAAGGTAGTGATCCTGATGCGATCAAAATCGCTATCACTGCGCTGGATGAAACAACCAGTGAATTTGCGGCCCGACGTATGGATGCTTCAATCCGTCAGGCATTGCAGGGACACAAGATTGACGAGGTGAACTGATGCCGAAAATCGTATTTTTACCCCATGAAAAACTGTGTCCGGATGGCATGGTGGTTGATGCTGCCGAAGGCGAAACCATTCTGGATGTCGCGTTAGCTAATGGGATCAACATTGAACATGCGTGTGAGAAGTCCTGCGCTTGCACCACCTGCCACTGTATCGTGCGCGAAGGTTTTGACTCACTGGAACCGAGTGATGAACTCGAAGATGACATGCTGGATAAAGCGTGGGGTCTGGAACCTGATTCACGTTTGAGCTGCCAGGCTCGCGTGGCTGACGAAGATTTGACGATAGAAATTCCAAAATACACGATCAATCTGGCGTCTGAACAACACTAAGATTTGTTACATGAAAATGGAGCATCAGAGCCACGTGAAGTGGTAACCTGTTGCTCCATTTCTATTTTCAGGATTTCGGGAAAGAATCATGACTGTATCCATGGCTGTTATTCTGGTTGAAGCTCCTGCTGATGCCTGCTGGGGTGAAAACGCCTTATTAAGTTTTAATCAGGGTTGTGCTTTTATTCATCTCTCTGGTACACAAGCAGATTGGTTACGTCTCATTCAACGTGCAGGTCGTCGTCTGGATAGTCAGGGCATTAAACAACTGGCTTTAACTGGCGAAGAATGGGATCTGGAACGTCGGTTCGCTTTTTGTCAGGGTTTTTATAACCCGCGTGGCGGCCAACAACTTGATCTTGGTGAGATGAACGAACAAGAGCGGTTACAGCTGGATGCACTGTTAGAAACTACTCGCTGGACACGTCAAATCACCAACGCGACACCGGACGATGTTTATCCGACCGTGTTGGCAACCGAAGCGGCCAAATTTGTGGCTAAACAAGCACCTGAGCGAGTAAATTATCACATCCTGCAAGGGGAAGCGCTGAAGGAGTTAGGTTATACCGGACTCTACAACGTGGGCCGAGGCAGTGTGCATGAACCGGCTTTTCTGAAGTTAGATTACAACCCGACTGGTGATCTGGATGCGCCGATCATGGCTTGTCTGGTCGGTAAAGGGATCACATTTGATTCTGGCGGTTACAGCCTGAAAGAGTCGGACATGATGTTACCGATGAAATCAGATATGGGCGGTGCCGCCATGCTGGCAGGGGCGTTAGCACTGGCGATCCGTCAGGGGCTCAACCATCGCGTACAACTGATGCTTTGTTGCGCTGAAAATCTGGTCAGCGGATATGCTTTCAAGCTCGGCGACATTTTGACATATCGTAATGGTGTCAGTGTTGAAGTGTTAAATACCGATGCAGAAGGTCGTTTGGTGCTGGCTGATGGCTTGTTAGATGCCTGTGCTACTGGTGCTCCATATATTTTGGATGCAGCGACATTAACCGGTGCGGCGAAAGTGGCGCTGGGCCGTGATTATCATGCGGTGTTTAGCCTGCAAGATGAACAACTAGTCGATGTAGTTGCCTGTGCCAAAGCAGAAAATGAAAAAGCCTGGCCATTACCGTTAGAACCATGGCACGTCGCGCAGTTGACATCGTCTTATGCTGATCTGGGCAATATTTCCTCATCTGAAGGAACGGCTGGCGCAACGACGGCTGCGGCTTTCTTGTCAAAATTTGTACGGGAAGATGTAAAAGGCTGGGTGCATATGGATTTATCGGCTTCGTTCCAGAAAAATGCTAACGATTTGTGGGCTCCTGGTGGTAAAGGCCATGGCATCAGAACCATTGCTCGTTGGTTACGTTCACTAAAATAATCTGCTTCTTTGTGCCGTAGGAACTACGCTGCGGCACAATGCTTTTCTCTAAATTTCTTTTGTATTCCCTCTCGGCTCCTGTCGCGATGCTGCTCTTGCTACATCAATGTTTCAAAATTAGATCAACTTATCATTAACACTATATTTTCAATTGCAGAACATCCTGTTTCGTCATAACGTGTACTAAGGATACAAATATGTATGATGATACAAGGACATAGCATGACAATTGAACGCACTTTCTCCATCATTAAGCCTGATGCAGTGGCTAAAAATATTATCGGTGAGGTATATCACCGTTTTGAGTGCGCAGGCTTGCATATCATCGCAGCAAAAATGCTGCATCTGTCTCAAGAACAAGCAGCTGGTTTTTACGCAGAACACAAAGGTAAGCCTTTCTATGATAATCTGCTGAAATTCATGACATCTGGGCCGATTGTGGTTCAGGTTTTGGAAGGGCAGGATGCAATTCGTCGTCACCGTGAACTGCTTGGTGCAACCGACCCAGAAAAAGCACAGGCAGGCACCATTCGTGCAGATCATGCGATCTCTGTGACGCAAAATGCGGTGCATGGTTCCGATTCTGCCGAATCTGCAGCCCGTGAAATTGCATATTTCTTCACGGAAGATGAGATTTGCCCACGCACGCGTTAAGCTCAGCTAATAATTGGTTAAATTTTTGACATGTCGTCAGTAATTTGACTTTATTGCACACATCTCATGATGACTCCTGATATAATTGATATATATCAGGTGATTGGGGATGTGATGATGGAGCAAATGGATAATCTGCTTCTGGTTGATGCCAATGATGAACGCCGTCAGCGATTAGAGACGGTGTTGTCATTTATGGGTATTCAGTGGCAGAGCGGTGGGGAAGAAGATTGTCTGGCTTATCTTTCTGCGGTGGAAAATATCTCCGCAGTTGTGGTGGGCGATCTCAAGACAACGACCTTACCTGAGCTGGCTACCCGTTATTCAGCTGTACCTTTTATCAGTGCAGAACAATCTGAACTGAGTAACAGCAATATTATCGGATTTTTGTCGCAGCCTTTTTCTTATGAATCACTGACGCAAATGTTGCATTTTTGTCAGGCGTTTCGCTCTCTGCACCCCACATTACAAACCAGCCGCCAAATGCCTGCATTACTGAAACTGCTGGTCGGTAAAGGCAGCGCGATTCAAAGTGTGCGTAAATTGATTGAACAAGTCGCCAGTAAAGATGCCAATGTGCTGATTCTTGGTGAATCAGGCACAGGTAAAGAAGTGGTTGCTCGCGCTATTCATGAAATGTCTGGTCGGGCGAAAGGGCCATTTGTGCCGGTAAACTGCGGTGCGATTCCCGGTGAATTGTTAGAAAGTGAATTATTTGGCCATGAAAAAGGGGCATTTACCGGTGCCATCTCTTCTCGCCGAGGTCGTTTTGAACTGGCGGAAGGCGGCACATTATTTCTGGATGAAATCGGCGATATGCCGATGGCAATGCAAGTTAAGCTGCTGCGTGTTTTACAAGAACGCTTGTATGAACGCGTCGGTGGTACAAAACCGATCCAGGCTGATGTGCGCATCATTGCCGCCACCCACCGCAATCTGGAAACGATGATTAACGAAAACCGTTTCCGCGAAGACCTTTACTACCGCTTAAATGTTTTTCCTATTGAAACTCCATCACTGCGTGAACGATTGGATGATATTCCATTACTGTTACAGGAAATGGTGAACCGTCATCAAGCTCAGCACCATGCGTTTGTGCGGTTTACCCAACGCGCCATGGAGTCACTGATGCAGCATAACTGGCCGGGTAATGTCCGCGAATTATCTAATCTGGTTGAGCGGTTACTAATTCTGTTCCCGAACCGGATTGTCGACATTCAGGATCTGCCAGTGAAATATCGTTATGGCGACTGGAGCGAAGACATGCCAGTAGACGAAGCTGCATCAGAATGGGCTGAGCGCGAAGCTCTGTCATCTGTATTTATGGAAACCCCGGAAGAGTCATCATCCGTCGCCGCAGAACCTTTTGCTTCTGTTTTGCCGGAAGAAGGGGTGAATCTGAAAGAGATGATCGCTGAGCTGGAAATGGATTTGATCCGTCAGGCGTTAGAAATGCAGGATGGTGTGGTAGCCCGAGCGTCAGAGTTATTGGGTATGCGCCGCACGACATTGGTCGAAAAAATGAAAAAATATGGAATGACGGCCAAAGATATGTAATGGAAAAACAGCAAGTTTCCATCTGGAAGCTACACTGATGAAGACAAAAATCAATTGCACCGATGCAGTGAGGAAATAATGAAAATAGTACACAAGCTCATTTTGTTAATCGTAGTGGGTTTTATAGGCAGTGTGTTGATTAGTGCAATCGGTTTTTCTCGCCTTTCAGATATCAATAAAGATATGCGCAGCGTTATGGACAATACGTTGCCTAGTTTTAATGCATTAAATTCCGCCAATATTGAGTTTCTGGAATTAAGATTGCTACTTCGTGCCCATGTATTGACGACAGATAATTCTGAAAAGCAATCGATAGAAGCCAAAATTTCGCAGAAAGAATCAGCGCTCAATCAAGAGTTAGCGAGTTACAAAACGCTGCTGTCAGATGCGCAGGATGAAGCCATATACAATAGGGTATTAGCAAGCGTAAATGAGTATCAGCAAGCTGCCAAAATAGCGCTTAGTTTTTCCCGTCAAAATCAGACTACTGAAGCTGTAAAAGAATTAGCTAAAGTTGCAGATCTCGCACAATCAGTATCAGCATCATTGGCTGATGGTGTTAAATATAACGAAAAACTGGCGCGTGATTTAGACAAAAAAGATCAGGATAGTTATGCCAGTGCGAAGTGGATTCTGACTGTTGCCACTATTGCGATAACCAGTTTTCTGGCCCTGATAGGTTGGTTGATTTATAGTCAAATTAGCGCTGGTCTGAGAACGGCACAAACCACCATTTCCCGTATCGAAAATAGTCTGGATTTCACCTTACGAGCTGAAGTGAGTGGCAGTGATGAAATTAGTGTGATGTTGCGTGCATTCAACCAGTTGATAGGGAGGATGCAAAATAACCTGCGTGAATTACTGCAAGGTGTTGAACAAGTTGCAGTGAGCGCTGACCGTCTGCAATCCTCAGCACAGCGAGTTTCGGAAGGTTCAAGTTCTCAGAATGCATCAACGTCTCATATGGCGGCGTCTGTAGAAGAAATGACGGTGAGCATTAATCACGTTGCAGATCAGGCAAACACTACCAGTGAGCAGTCAAATGAAGTAGGTCGCAAAGCAGAAGTTGGTCAGGATGTTATTGCGCATACTGTTGACAATATTCACGCCATTGCTGGTGCGGTAGATAACGCTGCCCAAGATATTCAACAACTGGAAGCAAAAGGCCGGGAAATTGAATCTGTCATCAATATCATTCGTGCGGTAGCGGAACAAACCAACTTGCTGGCGTTGAATGCGGCGATTGAAGCGGCTCGTGCGGGTGAACAAGGACGTGGCTTTGCGGTGGTTGCAGATGAAGTGCGCAGTCTTGCTGCCAGAACAGCGACATCAACTAAAGAAATTGGCGATATTATTACTGCTATTCAGAATGTTTCGGCTTCAGCAGTAAAACGGATGCAAGAAGCAATTGTCAAAGTTGAAGAGGGTGTGGAAGGCGCTGGTAAAGCGAATGAAACGATGGAGGAGATCTGTCGGGTAGCAACAGAAAGCGTATCTCTGGTTGCAGATATCTCTCATGCGATTCGTGAACAGGGTGCCGCGACTAACTCTATTGCTCAGCAGGTAGAGAACGTTGCACAGATGGTTGATGAAAACACTCAGGCTGCCAATGAAACGGCAGATTTGGCAAATGACTTATCTAAAATCTCTGATGAGATGAAGAAAGTTGTAACCGCTTATCGGTTGTAATTCTTCTTCATATTATGAAAGGCAGCTTCGGCTGCCTTTTTAGTTGGCACGTTTTTTGTCTTATCTTGTTGTGCACTCAGAGTTGCGACGGGAAAATGACGGATGAGCCAGATAACAGAATTAAATAGCCACAGCAAATCGACCGATGAAACCATGTTGTTGGCGGAGATTTTTGATCATATCCCTTCCGGCTTAATATTAGTCGATCGTGCCGGGAGGATCTTTCGGGCTAATCCAGCGGCACAAGTACTACTGGGTGGTAGCTTATTAGGGGAAGCTTGGTTGGCCGTGATCCAACGTGCATTTTGTCTGCGTGATGATGATGGCCATGAGGTCTCATTGCGGGATGGTCGTCGGGTTCAGGTTTCAACATTACCCTTACAGCATCAACCCGGTCAGATGGTACAAATTACTGATCTGACAGAAACCCGTCGTTTGCAGGAGCAAGTTAGCCACATGCAACGGTTGTCGGCATTAGGCAAGATGGCTGCTTCATTGGCCCATCAAATTCGTACACCGCTTTCTGCTGCCATGTTGTACGGCGCCAATCTGGCGAACCGTACACTGACGCCCGAATCTCGTCTGCAATTCCAACAAAAATTAATGATGCGCCTGAAAGAGCTCGAACGTCAGGTGAGTGACGTTTTGTTATTTGCCCGTAATGGCGACCAACAGAAAGTGGAACCTGTCGTGTTAAGCGATCTGTTGCAACAGTTGCAGCAACGCGCGGAAACGTTAATGACAACACATGATGCTGTGTTCACTATTAATGTGCCTGAGCGAGACATTAACTTGTTGGCGAATAGTGAAGCCTTAACCAGTGCCTTAATGAATCTGTTAGAAAACGCCATACAAGCAGGGGGCAAGCAATTATTGCTTACCGTTGAACCTGAAGCCGAACAAGTCATGATACGGCTGGTGGATAATGGCAAAGGAATTTCCCGCGAACAGTTATCCCGTATATTTGAACCTTTTTACACGACACGCAGCAGAGGAACCGGTTTAGGGTTGGCGGTTGTACAAGCTGTTGTTCAGGCCCATCAGGGTACTATTCAGGCTTCATCTTTACCCGGTGAAGGAAGCTGTTTTAGCATTCGTCTGCCATATCATCATGTGCAGCTACAACATGTACAGGAAGGCGCGGCATGAGTCAGCGAACATTATTAGTTGTCGAAGATGACCCTGGTCTGCAGGAAGCGATTGTTGATACATTAGCGTTATCTGGCTATCACTGTCTGACAGCAGATTGTGGTGAAGCTGCATTGGTTGTTTTGCAGCGTCAGAAAGTAGACATGATCATTTCTGATGTGCAAATGCCCGGTATGGATGGGCTGAGTTTGCTGCAAAACGTGCAGCATTTACATCCTCAGATCCCCATGCTGCTGATGACGGCGTTTGGCAACATCGAAGGCGCTGTCCGCGCGATGCGCGATGGTGCCGTTGATTATCTGGTTAAACCGTTTGCGCCTGAAGTGTTATTGAATCAGGTGAGTCGGTATGTACCCGCGCAATTGGTTGAACGTCGGACGCCGGTATATGGCGATCCCAAAACAGCGGAATTGTTACAGCTGGCCGCTAAAGTGGCGCGCTCTGAGGCGTCGGTGATGATCAGCGGGCCAAGTGGCACAGGCAAAGAAGTTTTAGCTCGTTACATTCACGATCAATCCACCCGTTCTGAACAGCCCTTTATTGCCATTAACTGTGCAGCAATTCCAGAAAATATGCTGGAAGCGACACTGTTTGGTTATGAAAAAGGGGCGTTTACCGGAGCGGTGCAGGGGTGCCCGGGAAAATTTGAACAAGCTCAGGGCGGCACCTTGCTGCTGGATGAAATTACCGAGATGGATCCAGGCTTGCAGGCGAAATTATTGCGCGTATTGCAAGAGCGCGAAGTCGAGCGGTTAGGTAGTCGTAAAACGATCAGTCTGGATGTCAGAGTCATTGCGACGACCAATCGTGATTTACGCAAAGCGGTCGTAAATCATCTGTTCCGTGAAGATCTGTTTTACCGGTTAAATGTATTCCCGTTACGCTGGTTGCCTTTGCGTGCACGAACTGGCGATATACTGCCACTCGCCGAGCATTTATTGCGTCGGCATGTGATGGATCAGAAACTCGTGTTACCTGATCTGACCACTACGGCATGTCAGAAATTATTGGCATATAACTGGCCGGGTAATGTGCGTGAGCTGGAAAATGTGATGCAGCGGGCGCTGATTCTGGCAAAAGATCAGAAAATCACTGCAGATGAGATCTTATTTGATACAGATGCGGTGTATTCCGTGGAAGATGAATCCTCATGGGATGAAGACATTGACGATGCACAGAGTGAACGGGTGCCTGGCATTGAAAAATTGGGCAACGAACTGCGTCAGCAGGAACATCAAATCATTCTGGACACGTTGATCTCTTGTGATGGTAGCCGTAAAGCGGTTGCTGAACGTTTAGGGATCAGCCCCCGGACTCTGCGTTACAAGCTCGCACGGATGCGGGATGTTGGTATCGACGTTCCAGACTAATATATTTTCTCTGCAAACTTCTTTTTTGATCAGTCACTTCTCTAGTGACTGATATCATTGTTTTTCTTCCTTTATCATTTACTTACACTTCTGGCACTTTAATTGCTTTTCCAATGTTATAACGCATTAGAGTCAATTATTTGTCGAAGTGAGGAGTGGTATGGACGTGCAAGCAACATCCCTGATGAAACAATTGGAAGCCTTGCGCTTTGAAGCTTCAGGGGCTTCTGTCAAACCAGTCAGTGAAGGGAATGTAACCCAGGACTTTAATCAGTTACTGTCACAAGCTCTGAATAATGTAAATGATCTGCAAGGTCAAAGTAATGAACTACGAACCCGGTTAGATATGGGAGATCGGAGTGTTAACCTGTCTGATGTTATGATTGCCAGCCAGAAAGCTTCTATCGCCTTTGAAGCAACGGTTCAAGTGCGTAATAAAGTGGTGGACGCGTATAAAACCATCATGAATATGCCAGTTTAAGGGAAGGGGGTGAATTGTGGCTGAAGCAGCAGGGGATAAACGAACTGACCTGATGGTTGGTGGTGATCCGACACTGGATAAGGCGCTGGATGCCTCAGCAGCTAAGTCTTCTTCTTTTAAATTTTTGTCGAATATGGACTTGTTACGTCAGATCACTCTGATTCTGGGTTTACTGATCTGCGTCGCCATCGCTGGTTTTATTTTCATGTGGGGTAATGAGCCGGAAATGCGGCCATTAGGTCATTTCAACACCCCTGATATGATCAAAACTCTGGACTATCTGGATCAGCAGAAAATCACCTATAAAGTCCAGGACAACACCATTTTAATTCCATCCGCTAACTTCAGTGCTGTGCGTTTACAGTTACAACGCGAAGGTCTGTCAGCTTCCAGCGAAGAAAATACCGGTGATGAACTTTTGATGCGTGACCCTGGTTTCGGTCTGAGTCAACGCATGGAAAGTGAACGCTTGAAACTGAGCCGTGAACAGCAACTTTCTCGCGCCATCGAGCAATTCCAGGGGGTTGGCAAAGCAACTGTCTTACTGGCTATTCCAAAGGATAATGTGTTTGCCCGAAATGAGCGCAAACCAAGCGCTACAGTGGTTCTGGTTTTAAAAGGTGCAGCCTTAAAACAAGAAGCTATTGATTCTATTGTAGATACTGTTGCATCTGCCGTGCATGGTCTGGAGCCTTCCCGTGTTACAGTGACAGATCAGAATGGTCGTCTGCTGAATTCCGGTTCGCAAGATCTGTTGACGGCGCGCAGCCGTAAAGAGTTTGAGATCCAGCAAAAACAAGAAGCTGAATATAAGCAAAAAATTGATTCGATCCTGAGCCCGGTTTTAGGTCTGGATAATTACACTGCCGAAGTGGATGCCAGTCTCGATTTCTCGCAGGAAGAGCAAACTCGTCGCGTGTTCAACCCCGATGTTCCTGCTGTTCGTTCTGAAGTGACGATGGAAGAGAATAATGTTGGGAATGGGGCGACCGGTGTTCCGGGTGCACTCAGCAACCAGCCACCATCGAATGCGCAGATCCCTGAGCAGGCTGCTGCCGGTGCGAAAAGTTCAGCGAATGGTCGTAGCCGCAAAGAAGCGACCCGTAACTATGAATTGGATACAACTATCAGCCATGTGCAGCGTCAGACGGGTAGTATTCGCCGCCTGACTGTCTCTGTGGCGGTGGATTATAAAAATATTACCGGCACAGATGGTAAAATTGATCGTCAGCCGCGAACTCCGGCAGAGTTAGATACCATTCGCCGGTTACTGCAAGGCGGGCTGGGTTTTGATGTCAGCCGTGGCGATCAGATCGAAGTGGTTAGTATTCCATTTAATCGTCCTGATCTGGTTGCTGAGCCAGAAGTGAATGTTTGGGAATCGGATTGGTTCTGGCCTGCAGTTCGCATTGGCGCATCGATTGTATTGATCCTAATCTTGTTAGTGACAGTCGTTCGCCCGGTCATGAAAAAACTGCTCAATGCTGAACCGAGTGAAGGTGCAATTAACGTTGATTTGGATTCAAGAATGGCGCTGGAAGGTAGTGATGAGCTTAGCCTGCTGGCCTCTCAGGCGGAAAGCGAAGAACCAATATTCGGCCTGCGTAATGGTCAGTTGATATTACCTGATTTGCATCGTGATGAAGATTTGTTAAGAGCTGTTCGCGCTCTGGTGTCTAACGAACCAGATCTGGCAGCACAAGTTATTAAAGAATGGGTCAGTACGAAGGATTAATTTATGCCACCAGTTCCAGCTAACCCTGCAGTCAGTGAAATGACGCCTGAACAAAAGCAGATCATTGATAAAATGTCTGGTATGGAAATGGCGGCGGTATTAATGCTCAGCTTAAGCGAAGATGATGCGGCACAGATATTCCGGCATCTGGAACCTAAACAGGTACAACGCTTAGGTATGTCGATGGCCTCGATGAAAGACTTTGGTCAGGAACGAGTCACCGCAGTACATCGCCAGTTTATTGATGATATTCAGAAGTTTTCCAATATTGGTATTGGCAGCGAAGACTTTGTGCGTAAAGCGCTGGTGGCAGCACTGGGTGAAGATAAGGCCGGTAATCTGGTTGAACAGATCATCATGGGCTCGGGTGCCCGCGGTTTGGATTCACTCAAATGGATGGATGCGCGTCAGGTGGCCAGTATCATCCAGAATGAACATCCACAGATCCAGACTATCGTGCTGTCATATTTGGACCCAGAACAGTCAGCTGAAATATTAGGGCAGTTCCCGGAAGCCGTGCGTCTTGATCTGGTGATGCGTATTGCGAATCTGGAAGAAGTTCAGCCTGCTGCGTTGCAGGAATTGAACGACATCATGGAAAAACAATTTGCCGGTTCCGCTGGTGCTCAATCCGCAAAAATGGGTGGCCTGAAAGCGGCTGCCAGCATCATGAACTACCTCGATACCAATATCGAAGGCCAGTTGATGGATGCGATCCGCGAATCTGACGAAGAGATGAGTCAGCAGATCCAGGATCTGATGTTTGTCTTTGAGAACCTGATCGATGTCGATGACCGTGCTATTCAGAGTATTCTGCGTGAAGTGCCGGGTGATCAGCTGCAGAAAGCACTAAAAGGTGCAGATGATCAGCTGAAAGAGAAGATCCTGAAAAATATGTCAAAACGTGCTGCGGAAATGTTACAGGAAGATTTATCCTCCATGGGGCCAATTCGTGTCAGCGATGTAGAAGCGGCGCAGAAAGAGATCCTGTCGGTGGCGCGACGCCTGGCTGATGCTGGTGAAATCATGCTGGGTGCTGGTGGTGGCGATGACTTCTTATAGTGAGAATATATGGAACCGTTGGAAAAAACATACATCCCGGCTGAAGAGGCGAAAGATGCTAACAAATGGGAATGGCCAGATGTTGATGAGCCTGAACAGCCGCTCAAAGGTTCCAATGCTTTAGGCTACGCGCCAGACTGGTATCGTGAAGAGGGATTACCAACGGAATCCAGTGATGTCGCGGAAGAAGAACCGCAACCACTCACACTCGAAGAGATCGAATCTATTCGCCAGGCTGCTTATGAAGATGGGTTTGCTGAAGGTAAGGATGCTGGGTTTCAGGCCGGTTATGCGGATGGTATGACACAAGGCGAAGTCGCCGGTCATGCGGAGGGTCTGGATAAAGGGCGTGACGAAGGATTGGCGCTTGGGCGTGAGTGGATTGAAGTGCGTGCGCAAAAATGGCAGGATCTGCTCGATAAACTGGCTCATCCTTTAGCTCAGGTTGATAAGATGGTTGAGCAGCAACTAGTCTGGATGTCGATGCAACTAGCAAAAGCGCTGATCAAGACAGATGTACATCTGGCGCCTGATCTGATCCTGAATAGTTTGAAAGAAGGCCTGAAACAACTACCTGTAGCAGAGGAAGGTGTTTCTATTGAACTGCATCCTGATGATTTGGATATGATCAAAGAAATTTACGGTGAAGCGGAATGTCAGAAACGTCACTGGCAATTACATGCTGAACCCAGCCTGCAACGGGGCGATCTGTTGCTTTCCAGCTCCACCTCCAGCGTAGATCTGTTCTTAGAAAAACGCATTGAACAATTATTCCGTCAATTCCTGCGTCAAAATGTGGATAAAACGTCGTGACGCTGCTTAAACGTCTGCAGCAATATCAAACCGATGGCTTGGGTGGCCGAATTGCTGTTGCTGGCAAATTGACTCGCGTCGTTGGTTTGACACTAGAGGCGATAGGGTGTCGAGCGGCGGTAGGTTCGCTGTGTCATATCGAAACACAAGATGGTGTGCTGGAAGCAGAAGTCGTTGGTTTCTCCGGCGAGAAGCTATTTTTGATGCCCAGTGAGCAACTTAAAGGCGTTATTCCCGGTGCCAAAGTCACACCACTCAGTGAAGAACACGGCGTTCCTGTCGGCATGGCCTTGCTGGGGCGCGTCATCGATGGTGTAGGTACACCGCTGGATGGTCTTGGCGATATCTTAACGGCTGACACCGCGCGTTATACCACCATACGTTTGAATCCTTTAGCGCGTAGGGCGATCACGCAACCGATGGATGTTGGCGTGCGGGCAATCAATGCAATGCTGACGGTAGGGCAAGGTCAGCGTATGGGGTTATTTGCTGGTTCTGGCGTGGGTAAATCCGTCTTGCTGGGTATGATGACGCGAGGCACTACCGCCGATGTGGTTGTGGTTGGCCTTATTGGTGAACGTGGTCGAGAAGTAAAAGAGTTTATTGAAGAGATTCTGGGCGAAGAAGGCCGTGAACGAGCTGTGGTTGTTGCGGCACCGGCAGATGCATCACCGTTGATGCGACTAAAAGGTTGTGAAACAGCACTGACTATTGCGGAATATTTTCGTGATCAGGGCTTAAATGTTTTGCTGCTGATGGATTCATTGACCCGTTATGCACAAGCACAGCGTGAAATAGCTTTGGCTATCGGCGAGCCACCGGCGACGAAAGGTTATCCACCGTCGGTATTTGCTAAATTACCCGCCTTGGTTGAACGTGCAGGGAATGGTGGTGATGGGCAAGGTTCAATCACAGCATTTTTCACGGTGTTAACCGAAGGTGATGATTTACAAGATCCTATCGCCGACGCCTCCCGCGCGATCCTTGATGGTCATATCGTTTTATCGCGAGAACTGGCCGATGGCGGTCATTACCCAGCTATTGATGTTGAAAAATCAATCAGCCGTGTTATGCCGATGGTGACATCGGAAGAGCATATGCTGATGGCTCGTACATTGAAGCAGTATTATTCCTTATATCAACAGAACCGCGATCTCATCACTATCGGCGCTTATCAAAAAGGTGCTGATCCCCGAATCGATCAGGCTATTGCTATTCGTCCTGTATTGGAGCAGTTCTTGCAACAGCGCATGAAAGAAGTTGTACCGTATGACCAATGTCTGGAAGGGCTACGTAATGTGGCGATGACATTGGTTAATGGTCAGCGCCGCTAATAGCGGGATAGCAGGGCCAAAAGGGGTAATGTATGAGTAAAGCATTGGAATTATTGACGTCTCGTTTATTAGAAGCCGAAGACCGTGCCGCCAAAATGTTGGCGCAGGCGCAACGGGAACAAGCAAATTTTCAACGTCAACTCGATGCATTGAATGAATATCGTCAAATTTACTCCTCCCAAATGACGGATAAAGCTGTGGTCGGTTTAGAGTCCAGCCATTTTAATCATTACCACTCTTTTATTGGAAAACTGGATCATGCCTCTGTTCAGCAGCAAAAAGGCTTTCAGCAGGCTAAACAGCAATCAGAGCAAAAACGGGAAGAGTGGCTCGCGTTGCAACAGCGCCGGAAAGCGATAGAAATGTTGCTGGAACGCAAAGCGGAAAAAGAAGCCTTAAAACAGCTGAAACAAGAGCAGAAGTTGCTGGATGAGTTTTCTACATTCCGTTTTTTCCACCGCCAAGATTCAGCATCTTAGTTACAGGCCCATAATGGCCTGTAACTTGCTAGAAATGTGTTATTACGTTTATCAGTGTCATCTCTTTGCCGCGACTAACCGCATTACAAAGAGATTTAAGGCAGGAGTAATAGCATGTCCTCGGTCTCAGTTTCTGTTGCCGCCGTCAATTCGCTAACGGTATTAACGCCGGACGCTATCAATAGTGACGGTGTAACCACTTCATTAGAAAGAAGTTTTTCTGGTGTTTTGGATGCATCAATCCCTTTAGACATGCCTGTTGATACTACCTCGGAAGTGACTAGCAACGAACTTCCTGCGGAATTGCCGGAGGAGACATCGGCTTCCTTGGCTGCACAGGCAGAAACTGCCGCTGATATACTCCTGACGTTGCAGGCATCCCGCGAGATGAACACCTCACTGCAAACGAATAACTTGCCAGCGCCATCAAACCAGTCTGAAACAGTAAATCAATCTGAAACAGCTAACCAGTCTGATGAAGCTCTGTCGGCAGATATTATGGATGCCACGGATATTGATCCTGATGTTGTTGTACCCGCGTCTCCGGTTACTGAGAAACAGTCTGTTGTTAACAACCAAGCTGAAACTAAACAGATCCCTTTCCCAAACAAAAATCAGGAACCTGCTGTTGCGAATGAAAAATCAGACACAGCAGTGGTGTCAGATCCTGAATTAGTGACTGATGACCTTTCTGTATCGCAACCTGCAAACGAATCAGTTAAAAACCAGACTGAATTATCTCCTGAAGCGTTCTCAGAATCTGAAGTCTCATCACAAATGGTTCCATCACCAGATAGTGATTTGCAAGAGGCCGTGCAGGCGACTGCAGCAACTCAGCAAAATACAGCGGAAGTGGCAGAGAATGCATCTGTTACCCAGACAGTTGCTGCTGATGTCTCCGCTAAAGTTGCTACCTCTGCCAATACAGCAGCATCACCATCAAATGATAAAATAGAGCATGCGAAAGCAGATAAAAAAGTAAAGACAGCAGAGACACCGCTTCCTGATCCAGCGATGGCAGCTATGCTGGCAAATATGCAACCTGTAGCAGATAAACTAATAAGCCCGGCAGCATCGGTTACTGAATCTGATGCTGATTTAATAAGCGCGATGCCGGAAGCGGACGACGTTGTCGATGCTACCAATAAACCTGAATCATCAGTTAAAACAGCCTCTCTGGGCAATATGATCCATGATTATGTTGGGATGCTTAAAAATAATGACGATCCGGTGTCATCGTCAGTACGTGTTATAGCGAATAACTTAGCCGATGGTAAAGACACACCCAATACCGTTGATGTTGATGAAGCGTCACCCGAGGTAATAACAACCAGTCAATCAGGCGACATATCACCTGATCTGGCAACAGCAAATACGACGGCAGAATCAGTCAGCAATAAATCTGACAATCCAACGGCATTTAACGCAGGGATCAATAAAGACACGACAGAGGTTAATTCGTTAGCACATGAAAATCACAGTATCAGTGCCACAGGGAAAAGTGCGCTAAGCTCAACAGGTAATTTACCGGAGCAATCTCAGGGTCTGCGTAATATAACGGAACAATTACCTTCGCTGTATATGAAAAACGGACATGTAGAAGAACATGAACTTGCTGCCCGCGTCATGTTGATGGTTGGTGAAAAATGGCAGGAGGCTGAATTACAGCTGGAGCCGCAGGGGATGGGTAAAATAAGAGTTCAGTTGTCTATCGATCAGGAACAACAGACCAATGTGCAGTTTATGGTTCAGCATTCTCAAGCGAAAGAAGCATTAGATCAAAGTTTACCCCGATTGAGAGAGTTACTTACTCAGCATGGTTTACAGCCTGGACAAACGCAGGTTCAGCAACAGACACAAGATAATACCGGGCAGTCTTGGAACCAGCAAATGGCGAATAACGGTGCTGCAGAACAGCAAACTCGAAGAGACTCTTCTCCGGTTGGTAACGCTTTTTCCGGTTCAAACGATGATGAATTTGCACAAACGGTAACCGTTTCAGCATCAGAAGCCGCAGGAATTGATTTCTATGCTTGAAGGTCTCGCTAAGCCAATTAAGATGATGTAAGTATTAGTTAAAACCGAAGGTGTCGAATGGCTGATAATGAACAGGAATTAGAAATTAAGCCTAAGGGCAGTAAAAAGAAACTGATTATTATCATTTTAGCTGCGTTGCTGTTGTTAGGTGGTGGCGGTGGTGCAGCATGGTTCTTTCTCTTTTCCGGAGGGGATGAGGCTCATGCTGAAAAGAAAGATGGTGAAGAAGCAGGTTCTGATAAAACACCGGAGCAACTGGCAGCAGAAAAAGAAGCATTTTATGTTGGATTACCAAGAGCATTTATTTTTAATGCGCATGGCTCAACCCGAGATCGACTTGTTCAGATAAAAGTAAAACTGCTCGTTCGTGGACCGGAAAATGAAGCATTAGCAAAACAGCATGCACCTTTAGTAGAAGGTACTTTATTGAAAGTATTCAGCGCCGCAACAGTTGAGCAATTAACAACAGTAGAAGGTAAAGTTAAATTGCGCCAAGACGCCGCTAACGCTGTTACCAAAGCATTGCAAGAATTAACCGGTAAACCCGTTGTCGAGCAGATCCTTTTTATTGGGTTTGTAATGCAGTAATAATCGAATAATCACAGGTGCGGTATGAGTGATTTATTATCACAAGATGAAATTGATGCCCTACTTCACGGCGTAGACGACGTAGAAGAAGAGGTTATGTCGTCATCAGCTCCGGAAGGGGTGATGAGCTTCGATTTCTCATCTCAGGACCGCATAGTTCGTGGGCGCATGCCTACGCTTGAATTGGTCAATGAGCGTTTTGCCCGTCACATGCGTATCAGTTTATTCAATATGATGCGCAGAACAGCGGAAGTATCTATCAATGGCGTACAAATGCTGAAATTTGGCGAGTATGTCCATTCTTTGTTTGTTCCTACCAGCCTGAACATGGTTCGTTTTCGCCCATTGAAGGGAACGGCACTGATCACGATGGAAGCCCGTCTGGTTTTCATTTTAGTAGAAAACTTCTTTGGTGGTGATGGTCGGTATCACGCAAAAATTGAAGGGCGTGAATTTACCCCCACCGAACGTCGAATCATTCAAATGCTGTTGAAGCTGGTATTTGAAGATTATAAAGAAGCTTGGGCACCAGTTATGGATGTCGGGTTTGAATATCTTGATTCCGAAGTTAACCCGGCAATGGCTAATATCGTTAGCCCGACGGAAGTCATCGTGGTGAGTTCATTCCACATTGAACTGGATGGTGGTGGCGGTGACTTCCACGTTGCAATGCCATACTCTATGCTGGAACCGATCCGCGAATTATTAGATGCGGGCGTGCAAAGTGATAAAGGCGATACAGATCTTCGTTGGAGCAAAGCACTTCGCGATGAAGTAATGGACGTATCTGTCGGATTAAATGCCAAATTATTAGAAATTGATTTACCTTTACGTAAACTGATGGAGCTAAAGGCTGGCGATATCATTCCTGTAGAGATGCCGGAAAGTTTGATGGTGTATGTCGAAGGTCTACCTACCTTTCGGGCTAAAATGGGACGTAGTAAAAAGAATAATGTGGCATTAAAAATCACCGAGAAAATTAAACGGCCGGAAACGGTGAAAGGTGAAATGACACAGGTCACCCGACATGGGATGCGCATTGATAGCCTGGCGGAACTTGAAGAATTAGAACGTATTATTGAGGATGAGTAATGAGTAGCGAAGAAGATTTGATGGCCGATGCCTGGGCTGCGGCGCTGGAAGAACAAACCAAAACAGATGCTCGTCCTGCGGTATTAGATGAATTTGATACCGATGCACCGATTACGGCAGAAGAGCGTCGTAAATTGGATACCATTCTTGATATTCCAGTCACAATAGCGATGGAAGTCGGGCGTAGCCAGATCAATATTCGTAATTTGCTGCAACTAAATCAGGGATCGGTCGTTGAGCTTGATCGTGTTGCCGGTGAACCGTTGGATGTTCTGGTCAATGGCACGTTGATCGCACACGGCGAAGTCGTTGTTGTTAATGATAAATTTGGTATCCGCCTGACTGACGTTATCAGCCAGACTGAACGCATCAAGAAACTGAAATGAAACGTTATTGTCTTTTTCTTTCTTTGTTTGCTATGCCGCTTTATGCAGTAGAAAACAACGCAACAGCTGGGCTTTTGCAGTGGTTGTTCAGCAGCTTATTGGTATTGGGAATTATCATTGCGCTTGCCTGGGGTCTGAAAAAAAGCCGACTGGTGCCACAGATGGGGCGTCCTGATTTTAAAGTCTTGTTCACATTACCTGTTGGCTATAAAGAAAAACTGATGGTGGTACAGGCCGGGGAACAACAGTTACTGCTTGGCGTAACGGCACAGCAGATTTCTTTTTTAACCGAAATTAATCCGCCTATAGCGATCACTACACCGGCCCCGGTATTTGCACAACATCTATCCCGCTGGATGAACAAATCGACTCCGTCAGAGGATGATAAAACATGATCCAATGGCGTATGTGGGTGGCGCTCTTTATCTGTTTGTGTCCGGTATTTGCTCATGCTGCCGGTGGTGGAATGTTGCCTGCTCTCACTGTTTCCACTAACCCTGATGGTGGCCAGGATTACAGCCTGACACTGCAAGTCTTGGGGTTGATGACTGCACTGACGTTTCTGCCGTCCATTGTCATCATGATGACCTCGTTTACCCGGATCATTGTCGTGCTGTCAATATTGCGGCAGGCCATCGGTTTGCAGCAAAGTCCTTCCAATCAGATCTTGGTTGGCATGGCACTGTTCATGTCTTTTTTTATCATGTCGCCAGTGTTAGATCGTATTAACAGCGATGCGTTGCAACCCTACATGAGTGAACAGATAACGGCCAAAGAAGCATTGGAAAAAGCAGAAGCGCCACTGAGACAATTTATGCTCGGGCAAACAAGGATCAAAGATCTGGATGTTTTTTCTGAAATAGCCAACGTAAAAGCAGATAAACCGGAAGATGTACCTCTTCGGGTGCTTATTCCCGCATTCATTACCAGCGAACTGAAGACCGCATTTCAGATCGGTTTTATGTTGTTTTTACCCTTTCTGGTTATCGATTTAGTTATCGCCAGCGTCTTGATGGCGATGGGTATGATGATGTTGTCGCCGATGATTATCTCATTGCCATTCAAACTGATGCTTTTCGTACTGGTTGATGGCTGGGGTTTGATCATGGGATCTCTGGCCACGAGCTTTGGGCTTGGAGGTGGTTAATGACACCTGAAGTCTTTGTTGACGTATTTCGCCAGGCGCTGGGCATTGTCTGTTTACTTGTGAGTGCTACGATTATACCTAGTTTAATCGTAGGTCTAATTGTTGCTATTTTTCAGGCTGCGACATCAATCAACGAACAAACACTTAGTTTTTTACCCCGTTTATTAGTGACATTAGGTGCACTGGCATTAGGTGCTCATTGGGGGCTGCAAACGCTGATGGATTTCATGGTTATGCTAGTGAATGAAATTCCTGAGGTCATCGGATGAGTATCACCAGTACACTCCTGATGGAGATGCTGGCTGCGTATATTTGGCCATTTACCCGTCTGGCATCGATGCTGATGACCATGCTGGTTATTGGTTCGCAATCTGTACCCATTATGGTTCGTATGTTTTATACCATGGCGCTGACAGCTGTGATTGCTCCGGTGTTGCCGAAAATGCCATCGACGGAACTTTTCTCAATGGCTGGCGTTTTAATTACGTCGCAGCAAGTTTTAATCGGCATCGCCATGGGGTTGGTATCACAAATGCTAATTCAGGCATTTATCATGGCTGGGCAAGTGATATCAATGCAGACCAGTCTTGGATTTGCTTCCATGGTCGACCCACTCAATGGTGAATCGACCCCGGTCATTGGCCAGTTTTATCTGATGCTGGGAACGTTATTATTCTTTGCGCTGGATGGACACCTGACTATGATCCAAATGATCAGCCAGAGTTTTATTACGCTGCCAGTGGGTGCTGAAGGGTTAGCTATTGGTAGCATGCGTTCAATCGTTGATTTTGTATCCGTATTATTTCAAACCGCATTATCGTTTTCTCTCTCTGCAACCATAGCGCTATTGTTGATCAATTTTGCTTTTGGGGTGATGACCCGCGCTGCTCCGCAATTAAATATTTTTAGCATGGGTTTTGCGGTAACCATGATTTGTGGCCTATTTATTATGTGGGCTTCATTGAGTGGGTTTATGGATCATTTTGTTCTGCATTGGCAGCGCACACAGAATTTAATGTGTGATGTGCTGGCGCTCTCCTGTCGCGAACCATAGAAGGGGATTACGCGATGGCAGATGACGAACAGGAAAAAACGGAACAACCCACGGGTAAACGCCTGCAACAAGCGAAAGATAAAGGCCAGGTTCCCCGATCCAAAGAAGCAGGAACAGCAACTGTTTTATTAGCTGGTATTCTCGGTTTGCTTATGTTGCAAACGCCATTGAGTGAAGCGGTGATGAATGTTTTTATTCGCTGCTTTAACTTTGAACGCCGAGAGGTCTTTGATCCCAACACGATGTACGGTTTTATTGGCACCAGTGTTGGCGAAGTGTTATGGCCGCTGGTTGCTTTATTTTCCATCGTCATGGTTGCAAGCATAATTGGTAATATTGCACTGGGTGGGTTTAACTTCAGCTCCGAAGCCATGATGCCAAAATTCAATAAACTCAATCCGTTCAATGGTCTTAAACGCATGTTTGGGATTATGGCTTTAGTTGAATTGATTAAATCAATTGCGAAAGTGGGTTTTGTTGCCTGGATGGCGTACCTGCTCATAATGAGCTACTGGCCTGATTTGATGAGGCTGAGCCATGAGCAGTTATCCATCGGTATTGTTGATGCGTTACGCATATCACTGAATGTCGGTCTTGGTATCTGCTGTGCCTTATTACCGGTTGTGCTGATTGATGTGCCATTTCAATGGTGGAACCATCATAAGCAACTGAGAATGAGTAAACAGGAAATCAAAGACGAATACAAAGACTCTGAAGGTAAACCGGAAGTGAAAGGCCGTTTACGTCAGATGCAGCGTGAAATGGCTAATCGCCGGATGATGGCTGAAGTGCCTAAAGCTGATGTCATCGTGACCAACCCGACTCATTACGCCGTCGCGCTGAAATATGATCGGTTCAAGCCGGGAGCAGCGCCAGTCGTCGTGGCAAAAGGAACGGATGAAATCGCCATGAAGATCCGTGAAATTGCGAATGAATATAAAATTCCCACGCTGCAGTCACCCGCACTGGCGCGCGCGATCTACCATACCACTAAACTGGATAAAGAAATTCCCGACGGCTTATTTCAGGCGGTTGCTTTGGTGCTTGCATATGTCTTTCAGCTAAAAGCTTATAAAGCCGGGCGGGGGGCTCCACCTCGCGAGCTGCCTAAAGATACCGACATGCCCATACCAGATGAGCTGCGTCACTGACGTTTTATTGACGTTTCCTTATAAAAACATAGTTATAATCGATGGCGCGACATTTGCATATTTTATGCAAATGTCGGCGTTATGACGAAATACTATGGAACTGAAAGCCACTTTATCTTCATTCGGTCAATATCGCAGTGTCCTGACCAAAGGTATCGGTACCCCATTACTGGTTGTTTGCAGCCTGGGTATGGTTATTTTACCGATGCCCGCTTTCATGCTGGATATCCTGTTTACTTTCAATATTGCACTGGCATTGCTGGTTCTGCTGGTGGCTATTTATACCCGTCGTCCGCTCGATTTTGCTGCCTTTCCAACGGTATTGCTGATCACAACGCTATTACGCCTGGCATTGAACATTGCATCTACACGTGTGGTTTTGCTGGAAGGGCACAATGGCCCCGATGCTGCTGGGCATGTTATTGAAGCATTTGGTTCGGTGGTTATTGGTGGTAATTACGCCGTTGGTTTAATTGTTTTCGCCATTTTGATGATCATCAACTTTGTAGTGGTTACCAAAGGTGCCGGGCGTATAGCGGAAGTGAGTGCTCGTTTTACTCTGGATGCCATGCCGGGTAAACAAATGGCCATCGATGCCGATTTAAATGCCGGTCTGATTAATCAGGATGAAGCGAAACGCCGTCGTGCTGATGTCACATCAGAAGCTGACTTTTACGGTTCAATGGATGGTGCGTCCAAATTTGTAAAAGGTGACGCTGTTGCCGGGATCATGATCCTACTCATCAACATCATCGGTGGTTTTATTATCGGTATGGCACAGCATGGGCTGGGTTTTGCTGAAGCAACAGAAATTTATACCTTGTTGACCATCGGTGATGGCCTGGTCGCTCAGTTGCCATCGCTGATGCTCTCTATCGCTGCCGCCATCATTGTTACTCGCCAGAATACTGAGCAGGACATGGGAACCGTCGTTCTGGGGCAGATGTTTAATGAGCCTAAGTCACTGATCATTTCCGCTGCGATACTCTTGATTATCGGCATTGTTCCTGGAATGCCTCATTTTGCATTTCTGCTATTAGGTGGAATTTGTGCCGGTGGAGCATGGTTACGCTTGAATCATTCCAAGAAGAAAGCACTGGAGTTAGCGAGCAAACCAGTGGTTGCGGGAGATACTGGACGTGCGCCGGAACAGAAAGATCTGAGCTGGGATGATGTAACGCCTGTTGATGTGATTGGTTTAGAAGTTGGTTACCGCCTGATTCCATTAGTAGATCGGACGCAAGGTGGTGAATTGCTGAACAGAATCAAAGGTGTGCGTAAGAAACTGTCACAGGAATTGGGCTTTCTGGTTCCACCAGTACATATTCGCGACAACCTTGATTTACAACCGAACCACTATCGCATTTCACTGATGGGAGTAACTTGCGGTGAATCGGAGGTTTATCACGATCGGGAAATGGCTATTAATCCGGGTCAAGTTTTTGGCACTGTTAACGGTATCGAAGGTCGGGACCCAGCTTTCGGTCTCGATGCAGTCTGGATCACTAAAGATCAGGTCGATTATGCACAAAGCCTTGGCTATACCGTAGTTGATGCATCTACAGTTATTGCTACTCATCTTAGCCAGCTATTAACGCAACATGCGGCTCAGCTGCTGGGCCATGATGAGGTACAGAATTTACTCGAACTGATTGGCCGGAATCAGCCTAAACTTACTGAAGGTTTGGTCCCTGGTGTTGTTGCCATGGGAACGCTGGTCAAAGTATTGCAAAATCTGCTTTCGGAAGGCGTTACCATCCGGGATATGCGTACTTTGCTGCAAACATTGGTTGAATATGCACCACGTAGCCAGGATCCTGATGTATTAACCGCCGCTTGTCGTATTTCTTTGCGTCGGCTTATTGTTCAAAGTATCGTAGGCGGCGAGAATATCATTCCAGTAATTACATTAGCGCCTGATTTAGAAAGAATTTTACACCAGTCACTGCAAGCGGGTGGGGCTGAAGGGGCAGGTATTGAACCCGGATTGGCAGAAAGAATGCAGAAATCCTTAACTGAAGCGACTCAGCGGCAGGAACTTGAAGGACAAACACCAGTGCTACTGACCTCTGGTGTACTGCGTAATACATTGTCTCGCTTTGTGAGAAATGCCATCCCTAATCTGCGCATTCTTTCTTATCAGGAGATACCGGAAGATAAGCAAATCCGCATCGTCAGCTCTGTTGGGCAGCAATAGAGCCGGGAGGTTTAGGTGAAAATAAAACGCGTATTTGCCAAGGATATGAGAACAGCCCTGGCGGAAGTAAAAGAGTTATTAGGGCCTGATGCCGTCATCATGTCCAATAAAAAAGTGACCGGTGGCATCGAGATCGTTGCCGCAGTGGACTACCAGACTGCGCAGGGTGCCCAGTCGATGCCAACCGCAAGAGCATTAAAAGAAGATCGCGTGGAGTTTACCGGGCAACGTCCTGAATCACAGATGAGCGCTGCATTTGATAATGCGAAAGAGAAAGTGGCAGATAGTCTGGGTGCTTTATTAGCAAGACAGAGCAAACTTGTTCGCGAACAGCAGTCGTTTGGTTTGCCGCCGACACTGGAAGAACAAGCTAAGATGGTGCCTGAACCAGCAAGACCCCGACCTCTTGCCAGCTCTCGTCAGTCATCTGCATCTTCAACACATAAAGATAAAGAAATGGAAGCGATGCGTTCAGAAATGGCTTCCATTCGTAAATTATTACAACATCAGTTATCAGGCTTAATGTGGCAGGAAGTTGAGCGCAGAGAGCCTATTCGTGCACTGTTGATTAAACAGTTAATTAAAGGCGGTTTTACCGAAACACTGGCCGACCAGCTTGCCGGAATTGTACCGGAAGATATTCCGTTACATGAAGCATGGCAGCATATTGAACGCTTACTGACACAGCAGGTGAAAGTGGGTGACGATGAAATTATGCGTTTGGGTGGTGCGGTTGCACTACTTGGCCCGACCGGCGTTGGAAAAACTACCACGATCGCTAAACTGGCTGCGCGTTTTGCCATGAAACATGGCGCGGAGCAGGTTGCATTGATTACCACAGATCACTATCGGATCGGTGCTCAGGATCAACTACAAACCTATGGCCGGATCATGGGGTGCCAAGTTCGGGCGGTTAATAATGTTGAAGAGCTTGGCACAGCGCTTTACCAGTTGCGTAATCGTCGTCTGGTCTTGATTGACACAGCAGGTATGGGCCAGCGCGATGTGCGTTTGAACGAACAGCTGGATACGTTAATTCAAAACAGCCGCGTTAAAATCCGTCATTATCTGGTGTTACCTGCTACCGCACAGCGCCGGGTCTTGCAGGAAGCGTATGATCATTTCCATCGGATCCCGCTCAGCGGCTGCATTTTGACCAAATTGGATGAAAGTCTCAATCTTGGGGATGTTCTGGATGTCTGTATTCAAAACGCGTTGCCTATCAGTTACGTTACTAATGGACAACGTGTGCCGGAAGATATTCAGCTACCAAATGTTGCGGAATTAGTATCACAGACTATGCAACAACTGGATGCGCAGACGGGGCAGCCCTATTATTGGAGCAGCGACCCTCATGAGCCGAGTCATGCGGAGTTTTATGAATAAAATGGGTGTAACAACTATGAATCAAGCCAGTGGTCTGCGAAATATGCAGCGTAATCACCGCATCAAAGTTGTCACCGTTACTGGTGGCAAAGGGGGCGTCGGTAAATCGAATGTGACCCTTAATGTGGGTATGAGTCTGGCTGCACAGGGTAAACGAGTATTGATACTAGATGCCGACTTAGGTTTGGCGAATCTTGACGTCATGCTGGGCTTAAGGGTACACAAAAATCTGTCTCATGTTCTGTCAGGTCAATGTACGTTGGATGAAATCATTATTGAAGGTCCTAACGGGCTCATGATTATTCCAGCCACTTCAGGCACACAGTCTATGGTGGAGTTATCACCTTCTGAACATGCGGGGCTCATTCGGGCATTCAGCGAGCTACAAACCCCTATTGATATGCTATTGGTTGATACTGCAGCCGGCATTTCCGACATGGTGATGAGTTTTGCACGTGCCGCACAGGATGTCATGGTTGTGGTTTGTGATGAGCCAACCTCAATCACCGATGCTTACGCACTGATCAAATTATTGTCACGAGAGTATGGTGTTTTTCGCTTCCGTATTGTTGCTAATATGGTACGCAGCCTGCGCGAAGGCCAGGATCTTTTTACTAAACTAACGCGAGTTACGGATCGTTTTCTGGATGCTTCGCTTGAGTTAGTCGCTTGTATTCCTTACGACAACAACGTTCGTCAGGCCGTTAAAAAGCAGAAAGTGATTGTTGATGCATTCCCGAAATCACCAGCATCACTGGCATTCCGGGCGCTGGCGAATAAAGTTTCTAGCTGGCCGATACCAAATCAACCGGGCGGTCATCTGGAATTTTTCATTGAAAATTTGTTACAACCTAAAAAAGTTGTAGGTGAAAATCAATGATGAATAAAGCTCAAGCCTATCATCGCCAACAAGATCCTAACCGGCTGGTTGAAAGATATGCAGGGCTGGTGAAACGGATTGGGCAACACATGCTGGCTCGTTTGCCCAGTAGTGTGCAGCTGGATGACTTATTACAGGCCGGAATGATTGGCCTGCTTGATGCTTACCGAAATTATGATGCCGGTAAAGGCGCGAGTTTTGAAACCTACGCGGGTATTCGCATTCGTGGCGCGATGATAGACGAAATTCGTCAGGGGGACTGGGTTCCTCGGTCTGTTCATCGCAATACCCGTCGAATTTCTGATGCTATTCATGACGTGGAAAAAGAACACGGCAGAGATGCTCGCGATACAGAAGTCGCTGCAAAATTAGATGTCGGTTTAGCTGAATATCACAGCATGCTGAATGATACTGCCTGCGGGCGCATTGTGGGCATTGAAGATCTGGGTGTAACTGACGATGTGATCGGCAGCGGGGATGCGATATCTGATTCCAGCCTCTCTTTTGATAACGTCGCCAGCGAAAAATTTTCACAAGCGCTATCAGAATGCATAGCCCAATTGCCCGAAAGAGAAGGGTTGATATTGTCGCTTTACTATGATGAAGAATTGAATTTGAAGGAAATCGGGCAAATACTTGATGTAAGTGAGTCCCGTGTAAGTCAGATCCATAGTCAGGCACTTCACAGAATTAGAGCCCGAATGAAAGAATGGTACTGATAACACAATTAGTTGGCTACACTGACAGTGACGTATCAGGCATAATAAAGGGCATAGACAGGTTAATGATTTCCTTAGTCTGATTTGGGTGGTTGTTTAGGAGGACACTTTGGATAAAAACATGAAAATCCTCATTGTTGATGATTTTTCAACGATGCGCCGGATAATCAAAAATTTGCTCCGGGATTTGGGGCTAAATAACACCCACGAGGCCGATGACGGTAATACCGCACTGCCAATGTTAAAAAATGGTGATTTTGATTTTGTTGTAACCGACTGGAACATGCCGGGCATGCAAGGCATTGATTTGTTGAAAGCGATTCGTGCTGACGAATCTTTGCGCCATCTTCCGGTATTAATGGTGACTGCAGAAGCAAAACGCGAACAAATTATCGAAGCTGCTCAGGCTGGGGTGAACGGTTACATTGTTAAACCTTTTACTGCCGCAACACTGAAAGAAAAACTGGATAAGATTTTCGAGCGAATTGGCTGATACAGGGGTATTTATGAAGGCGCAACAAGTACCTTTGATAACCCTCGATCAGGCTAAAAAGCTGGTGGAGTTGCTAGAGCAAGGGTTACAGCATGAAGCAAATTTAATGTTGGCTGATGTTTGTCAGCCTAATGCTCATGCCCTTTTTGCTGAGTTGGGGCATCTGACCAGACAATTACATACATCATTACAAGAGTTTCAACTCGATCCGAGAATTCCGACTTTAGCAGAAAAAGAAATCCCGGATGCCAGAGAGCGGCTTAATTATGTCATTGATATGACAGATAAAGCAGCCAATCGAACGATGGATGCTGTTGAAGCTTGTTTACCCTTATCGGATAAACTTAACGATAGTATTCAGCAAATTCTGCCTGACTGGAATGCATTGATGACACGGAAAATTGCTATCGGGCAATTCAAAGCGTTATGTCATCAGTTGGATGAGTTCATCAAAGTATCAGAACTTGATGCCGATAAACTCCGTCATTTACTCACAGACATTCTTATGGCTCAGGATTTTCAGGATCTTACTGGGCAGATGATCCGAAAAGTCATTGCGTTAGTGCAAGAAGTTGAAAATAAACTGGTTGAAATGCTGACAATGTTTGGCGATTTAGACATCACAGCCGGAACAACTTCACAGAACCAACAGCCAGAACGCAATATCGAAGCCGAAGGTCCTATTATTAACAAAGAGTTGCGAACCGACGTAGTGAATGGTCAAGACGACGTTGATGATTTGCTGTCAAGTTTAGGTTTCTAGGGAGTAATACATGGGCTTCGAAGTTGATGAGGATATTCTGCAGGACTTTTTAGTCGAAGCATCTGAAATTCTTGAACAACTGTCAGAACAGTTGGTAGAGCTGGAAAAACGTCCGGAAGACCGTGAGTTGCTGAATGCTATCTTCCGTGGTTTTCATACCGTAAAAGGTGGGGCCGGATTTTTATCACTGAGTGAACTGGTTGATATCTGCCATGGTGCAGAGAACGTATTCGATATATTGCGTACCGGTAAACAACAAGTCACCGCAGAATTGATGGATGTTATTCTGCAGGCATTAGACACAGTTAATGAAATGTTTGGTCGCGTACAAAATCGCGATCCACTTGAACCTGCATCTCCTGCATTACTAGAAGCTCTTCATCATCTGGCGGATCCTTCTCATATTGCTAAAGTTGCTGTGGCAGACCCTGTTCAGCCAGTAGCAAAACCTGAACCTGTCGCTACTCCTGTAGTTTCTGCGGTGACCCCGCCGGTTTCTTCTGTAGAGAGTAGTATTGACGAAATCACCGACGATGAATTTGAACGTCTGTTAGATGAATTGCATGGTCCGGGTAAGGCGCCTGCAGTAACCGCATCCAACACAACGTCAGTTCCTTCGTCTGATGTGGTGGGCGATATTACTGATGATGAATTTGAAGCGTTACTGGATCAGTTACATGGTGCCGGAAAACATGTAGGCCGTCCTGACACTGCTCCTTCTTCATCACCTACGCCAGAGCCACCGCCGCCACCACCGGTAGAGCCTGCTTTGTCCGCGTCGAGTGATGATCAGATCTCGGATGATGATTTTGAAAAACTGCTTGATCAGTTGCATGGTCAGGGCAAAGGCCCATCCGCTATTACACCTGCTACACATGATGCTGTCGAACCTGTTTCGCATAATCTGGAACCACCAGTTGAAGTGGTAACGAAAGCAGTTGTATCTGCTCAACCACAAGCAGCACAACAAGCTGTTCAGTCAGAAACTACGGTTCGTGTTGATACCCGTACTCTTGATGTCATCATGAATATGGTGGGTGAATTAGTTCTGGTACGTAACCGTTTAATCAGTCTCGGCGTAGCCAGCAACGATGAAGATTTAGCGAAAGCAGTATCAAATCTGGATGTCGTTACCGCAGATCTGCAAGGTGCGGTAATGAAGACCCGTATGCAGCCGATCAAAAAGGTATTTGGCCGTTTCCCTCGTGTTGTTCGTGATTTAGCGCGCAGTCTGAAAAAAGAGATTGAGCTGATCATGGAAGGGGAAGAGACAGATCTGGATAAAAATCTGGTTGAGGCGTTAGCAGATCCGTTGGTGCATTTGGTTCGAAACTCCTGTGACCATGGAGTTGAATTACCGGAAAAACGAGAAGCAGCAGGCAAACCAAGAAAAGGAACCATTACATTACGTGCTTCTCAGGAAGGTGATCATATCCTGCTGAGCATTACTGATGATGGTGCTGGTATGGATCCGGAAAAACTCAAAGAAATTGCGGTTAGCCGCGGTGTACTGGACGCTGATACAGCAGCCAGAATGAGTGATACCGAAGCCTTTAACCTTATTTTTGCACCTGGTTTTTCAACCAAGCAGCAAATTTCAGATATTTCCGGCCGTGGCGTCGGTATGGATGTGGTTAAAACCAGCATCACACAGCTAAATGGCACCATTAATATTCAATCAGCAAAAGGGACTGGTACCCGCATTGAAATTAAAGTGCCACTTACTTTAGCTATCCTGCCAACGTTAATGGTTGAAATTGGTCAGCAAACATTTGCATTGCCGCTAAGCAGTGTTAATGAAATTTTCTATCTGAATCTGGCAACGTCTAAAATGGTCGATGGCCAGTTGACTATTATTGTCCGCGATAAAGCAATCCCGCTGTTCTTCTTACAAGAGTGGCTGATTCGTGGCGGCCGAGGTAATCGTACAGAAAGTGGGCATGTTGTTATTGTTCAAGTTGGTCAAAAACAGATCGGTTTCGTTGTTGATAACTTGATTGGACAAGAAGAGGTTGTTATTAAACCTCTGGATAACTTGCTACACGGAACTCCGGGAATGGCTGGAGCAACCATCACCAGCGATGGCGGTATAGCCTTGATTCTGGATATTCCGGGATTATTGAAGCATTACGCACGTCGCAGATAATAAAGAGATAATAAAGAGAACATGGCCGTAAAAGTACTAGTCGTGGACGACTCAAGCTTCTTCCGGCGCCGCGTCACAGAGATTGTTAATCAGGATCCACTACTTGAGGTAGTGGATACTGCTGTGAATGGTAAGGAAGCAATAGAAAAAGCGCTGAGTTTACGTCCTGATGTGATCACGATGGATATTGAAATGCCGGTATTAGATGGCATTTCTGCTGTTCGTGAAATAATGGCAAAATGTCCGACACCAATTTTAATGTTTTCATCATTAACACAAGCTGGCGCTAAAGCGACACTTGATGCGTTAGATGCTGGTGCTTTGGATTTTTTGCCGAAAAAATTTGAAGACATAGCTCGGGATAAACAAGAAGCGATTACCTTGTTGCAGCAGCGGATAAAAGCGCTGTCGCGTCGTCGCATGTTTATGACTACATCAAGAGTCTCTACACCAGCGTCCGCAACCAGTGGTGCAACATTAGCTCGTTCGATTACTAATGTGACCAGCTCACTGCGTACACAGCCGGTTGCTGAGAAAACATCGGTAGCGCCAGTGCACTACAAGCGCTCGGGTAAAAATTATCAATTGGTTGCTATAGGTACATCCACTGGCGGGCCAGTGGCGTTGCAAACCATACTGACTCAATTTCCGGCAAATTTTCCGCACCCAATTTTGCTTGTCCAACATATGCCTTCCACTTTTACTTCTGCATTTGCTGCTCGTTTGAATAGTTTGTGCAAAATATCAGTGAAAGAGGCGGAAGATGGTGATGTGATCAAATCTGGATGTGCTTATCTGGCCCCAGGTGGAAAGCAGATGTTGGTTGAAGGGCGTGGTACATCGGCTCGGTTACGAATCATTGATGGTAATGACAAGGTTAATTATAAGCCGTGCGTAGATATTACCTTTGCATCATTAGCTAAATCTCATGGCGAAAAAGTTCTTGCTATCATTCTGACGGGAATGGGGGCGGATGGCCGTGATGGTGCCCGCTTACTGAAAGATCAGGGGGCTACTATCTGGGCGCAGGATGAAGCGAGTTGCGTGGTATATGGTATGCCACAAGCAGTAGCTAAAGCTGGTATTTCATCTGAATCGTTACCTTTAGAGCGTGTTGCTCAGCGAATTTCTGTAGAGGTAGGCATCTAACATGAACTTTTTGGGAATAATCGTCGCGATTGGTTGTGTTATCACCGCAATGTTATTGGAAGGTGGGCATCCGAGTGCGCTTCTTAACGCGCCAGCTTTCCTGATTGTTATTGCAGGTACCACCGGCTGCGTGATGGTCCAGTATCCTATTAAAGTTTTTATCGGTGCTTTAGCTAAATTTAAATGGCTGATAAAACCACCGTTTCATGACCTTGCTGCGCAAGTTACCATCCTTGAAGGTATGGCTACATTAGCTCGTCAGCAAGGGCTCTTGGCTCTGGAAAACGAAATTAGCAAGATTGATGAACCTTTTCTTAGTAAAGGTATTCAGATGGTTGTTGATGGTGTCGATAAGGAGCAGTTGGTTCATTTGCTTGAAAATGAAATTGAATTTGAACAGCATCAACTTGAACAATCTGCCAAGGTATATGAAGCGTTCGGTGGTTATGCGCCAACAATGGGTATTCTGGGTGCTGTATTGGGTTTGATACATGCGATGGGGTTGCTGGATAAACCGGATCAGCTTGGTCCGGCGATTGCCGTTGCATTTATCGCAACAATTTATGGTGTAGGCGCATGTAATATCATTTTCCTGCCAACCGGCAACCGCTTCAAAAATATAGCGCATGATATCGGGTTCTATAAAAATATGATTCTCGAAGGCATCTTGTCGATTGCCAGTGGTGAAAATGCATTACAGCTGAAACGACGAATGGAAGTCTATCTGGAGGCCCATCATTAATGGCCAGAAAGAAGAAGCATGCGGAACATGAGAACCATGAACGATGGTTGGTATCATACGCTGACTTGCTAACTCTTTTATTTGCACTATTTGTAGTTTTATACGCTTTTGCTACTGCTAAACAGACAGAATCCAAGCAATTAATCCAAGGTCTGATGCAGTCATTTTCTGATATGGGCTATATCTCGCCTAGTACCGGGAACTCAGTAATGACGGCCAGCCCGAATGTAATGAGCAGTGGCGAATCGTCAGAGCAGTTATCAATCCCGGCCAGTAAACCTACCATGCTTGTTCAGGCGCCAACACAAGGTGGTGGTGGTGTTATGGATGTTGGTGCATCCACCACGGTTCCGCAACCATCGAGCAAATCCAAAGGCGAAGAAAAGAATGCGGGTGCAAATAACCCTCGGCAGACTTCTATTGCTGCTCAAATGGGCGAAAATAGTTCCGGTGCGCCATTTGATAAAGTGCGTCAGGAATTACGCTCTGCATTGCAGCAACAAATAGCACAAGGATCGGTTAGTTTTAGTGAAACGGAAGACTGGTTAACGGTAGAGCTCAGTTCTGATTTGGTTTTTCCGGCAGGGAGTACCACACTGCTGAAGCGTTCATTACCAGTTATTCATAACATTGCAGCCATTGTTAAACCAATGAATAACTACATTCGTGTCCGTGGCTATACTGATAATACGCCAACAACCCCAGAGTTATATGCATCGAACTGGGAATTATCTGCCAAACGGGCAGAAGCAGTTTTATTGACCTTGCAACGAGACGGTATTGTTCCAGATCGAATGGCGCTTGAGGCTTATGGTGAATATGCCCCGTTTGTATCTAATTCAACAGAAGAAGGGCGCCATCGTAACCGTAAGGTGACTATTGCACTCTCCAAATATGTTCGGGAAGTGAAAGCCTTAGAAGTTATAGCTCCTGTTTCTGTGGCTGGGGAAGCTGAAATTAAACCATCTGTTGATCCTGATAAATTGAAAGTCATCCAGCTGCCGGATGGTCGTTTTAAAGTAGAAAGTCGATAGGGGCTTTGATGTGATTGTTTGGGCGATTGCAAATCAGAAAGGTGGGGTTGGTAAAACTACGACAGTAGTGACACTCGCTGGCTGGCTGGCTCAGCAGGGGCATCGGGTATTATTGATTGATACCGATCCACATGCTTCATTAACCAGTTACATGGGCTATGACTCAGATGAGCTTTATGGCACCTTATATGAGTTATTTAAAGCGCCAAGACAAAGCCGGGGAGTAGTAAGTCGATTAACGTTAAAAACTCAGTTTGAAAATATTTCACTGGTACCAGCATCAATTACATTAGCGACATTAGATCGCACGCTGGGAACCAAAGAAGGCATGGGACTGGTACTTAACCGTGCATTACAAAGCGTTAAAGATCTGTATGACTATGTGCTTATTGATAGCCCTCCGGTATTGGGCGTGATGATGATAAACGCAATGGCTGCCAGTGATCGGGTTATCGTTCCGGTACAGACTGAATTTCTGGCTCAAAAAGGGCTTGAACGGATGATTAAGACGTTCACCTTGATGCTACGTACGCGGCCGGATGGATTTCGTTACACTATTGTACCAACAATGTTTGATCGCCGGACAAAAGCGTCTGTGCAGACATTAGATTCAATAAAAGAAGTATATGGTGACAGCGTATGGAGTGCGGTGATCCCAGTGGATACTAAGTTCCGGGACGCCAGCTTACTACACACCCCCCTCTCTGTTTTCGCTCCTGAAAGCCGGGGCGCCCAAGCTTATGCCAGCTTGTTGAAATATATACAGCAATTGGATAAGAAAACTGAGGATGAAGGTAAGTTATGAGTCAGGCATCTCAGGCGAAAGCCATGCAAGATTATTTTCAGTCATTATTGAATAATGTAGATGACTCAGTGGTTAAACCTGAGTTTTCAGACATGCCTATGGTTGCTCAGTCTGTACGCTCATCGGAGCCAGAATTACCTGTTGCCGCTTCTCCTGTTGTTACTCAGGAACGTTCACAGCAGCTCAACCAATTGCTTTCGACCGTTATTGAAATACCAGAAGTGGTGGCACCGACGGAAGTTATTGCTCCTCCGGTCGTGGTTGAAATTCCGGTCGAAACAAAATCAGAATCGGTGGTAGAAGAATGGCAAAACATTTCGCCGGAAAAAGAATTTCCTGCCTTATTTTTTGTTGTTTCAGGCATTACCTTTGCGGTTCCTTTGACTGATCTTGGCGGTATTCACCAGCTGGAAAAGGTGACGCCATTGTTTGGTAAACCGGAATGGTTTTCCGGCGTCATGACTCATCGTGATACGCAATTAAATGTGGTCGACAGTACTCGTTGGTTCATGCCCGGCCAGATAAATAAAGATAGTTATCAATATCTGGTGATGCTAGGTGAAAGCCAATGGGGAATTGAGTGCCATACTCTCATCGGTACAGAAACATTACGTTATGATCAGATCAAATGGCGTGATAAACCAGGGAAGCGCCCTTGGCTGGCTGGAATGGTAAAAGAAAAAATGTGTGCATTGCTCCATGTTCAGGAGTTGCTCACACTATTACAACAAGGCGTGAATATAGATGGTCAGTAACTCGCTAGATTGGCATATTATTGCTAGTTTTAATGGGGAAGCTGAATTGGCGAGAAAGGGAAAAACACTATGAATCAAAAGAGAAATCTGGCTCAAAATATTGCCGAAGATGAAGTCCTGCAGTGGGTTACCTTTCAGCTGGATCGCGAAACTTACGGTATTAATGTAATGCAGGTGCAGGAAGTTCTGCGCTATACCGATATCGCACCTGTTCCTGGGGCGCCGGATTTTGTTTTGGGCATTATAAACCTGCGTGGCAATGTGGTGACGGTTATTGATACCCGTTCACGTTTTGGTCTGGAGCCTGCCGAAATCACTGATAATTCCCGTATCGTTATCATCGAAGCTGAAAAGCAGGTACTGGGTATTATGGTTGATAGCGTGGCCGAAGTGGTTTATCTGCGTTCTTCCGAAATTGATATGGCACCAAGTGTTGGTACCGAGGAAAGCTCTAAATTTATTCAAGGTGTCAGCAACCGCGATGGCGAATTATTGATTCTGGTTGATTTGAATAAGTTGCTCTCAGATGAAGAGTGGGGTGAACTGAGCATGCTTTGATACTCATCTTTAAGATGAGTATTTTTTGTTTTTTGTGTATAAAGCGGGTTGTGAAACGGTAATGGTATTGTAGAAAATGGATTATTTATCACAACCTTGGCTTATTTCGCTGATTGCTGTATCTCTGTGTATGGCGATTGGCTTGGGTGTAGCTGCAATTCACATTCGCAGGCTCTATCGTGTCCAGCATGCGATGGAGCTGATTGTGAAAGAGTTGATTAAAACCCGTGACAGCAGCAAAAAGAAATTTGGTGAGCTTCAATCTGTTTCTTTGGGAACGGGTCAAAAGCTCATTGAGCTGGAGCGCAAACTGGTTTCACTCAATGAAGTGCAACAAGAAATGAGCGTACAGACACCGGAGAATAAATTATACACCCGAGCTGTTAAAATGGTTGAGCTCGGCGCCGGTGTTGAAGAAATCATGGCAGAGTGTGAACTGCCGAAAGCAGAAGCAGAACTGCTTCTCTCTTTGCATAAACACCGTTCTGGTCATTAACTGCGTATATCAATGGCTGTGCTGCCGTCAGTGCGCCGCCAGTGTTCGGGTGTTTTTCCCTGCAACAAATATGAATAAGCTAATATTTCTGCAATAACAACAAACAGTGCTGGCGGGATGGGATCTCCATCCTGCAGTATTGCCAGTCTTTCCAGTAATTCTGGATCTTGATGTATATACATGCCTTGTTCTTCAGCCAGCGATAATATTTGTCCGGCTATAGATCCGCTTGCGCGTTGGCTAATGAATGGCGTGGTTTCTCCATCATAAGTTAAGCCAATAATTTCTGTTTCTTTCTGCATGTTCAGACCTTTACGGATAATCCGGATGATGGCGTGGGAAATGTGGATATCGCTTCTTTTTTGGTTTTTCCCTGACGTATTTGCAATGTTTGAGGTGTTAACCCCAGTGACTGAAAGCGCTGTTCCAGTAAAGGATATGTTTGTTTTATCAAATCCACCGTTGCTGTTTTCTCTGCCACGATAGACAGTGCTATTTCAGGTAACGCAATACGCGCCTGAAAACGGATTGGGCCTAACTTAGCGGGTTCAAGATAAAGTGAGATACTCCAGCCCCGCTCATTATCATCACGGGTATTTCGCTGCAAATTTAACGAACCGGGCTCTTCGCCATCGTGTTGCGGCGGTAAAGGGAAATGCAGTAAAGATGGCAATTGTCCGCTGTTATTTGGAGCCGGTTGTGGTGCAGGACGGAACGACTCCATCGTGTTTTCGCTCAGTTTATCTAATGCCATCAGCTGATTCTTAATAATATTTGTTTCCGCCGTATCATCTGCACTTGCATGTTGCATTTTTTGATTGGTTTTTGAGCGGAACTGCAATAGCTGTAGTAACCACTGCTGCATGGCTTTGGCGTAAGCACCATCACCGTCGAGAGGTTGTAATAAAAACTGCATCCAGCTACGGACATGGTCGCTGGTCTGCAATGGTGAGCTGAACTGATTTAATAAGAGTTCTGCCGCGGCTTTCAGATTTGCAGGGAATGGTTCCGCATCAGTTGCCGCATTTGCACGCGGTAATAGATCCTGCTGCAGAGACGTTAGCAATTGTTGTAAGGCAGCGATGTTGTTTCCTTTGTCATTCCGGCTTACAGCTTGAATGGGAATAATACCGCCGTTATTCGTACTGCCATCGATAATTTTACTTAATAACTGCCCCGCAGGAGGAAATGCTGTTGGTGCGGTTTGCGGTAGCGTTACATTCAGTTGTTGAGCCAGCTGTAACGTGCTGTTTTGTAATGACTCGAAACTACGTTGATATTGCGTCCATTCACCTACTGATGCTGGTAGCCAGATTTGTTCCGGTAATGTGGTTTTTATCTGAACAAGCAATTCCGGTGACTGCATAATTTTAGGCATTGAAAGCTGGAGTAGTAATCGGGGCCAGATCACATCTGCTTTGGGTGTGACGGGTAATGGTTGAGTGTTCGTAATTTTGGTTGTAGCAGGATCTGGTGTTACCGATGCTGCTAACCAATTGAGAGCACTCTGAATATGAGTGATGCTAGTTGGTGTCACTGGTTTATTATTTATTTCGCTGAGTAGCGGGTTATTGAGTAAAGGCTGTAAGCGACTCGGCAATGAAATAGTGCTATTCATTTGTACATTGCTGGTTGTGACGCTATTTGATTCGGGGTGCTGGAATAAATTACGTACCTGCTGTACAAGATCCTTTACCGGGTTGGGCAGCGGATCCTCTTCTGGTGGTAGTGCATTCAGAAATGTCTTTAAAACAATATCAATACTGCTGCTATTACTGACATTACTCTGCAGGATTGCTTGCGCGGGTATCGTAACTGTTATTGGTGTCGAAAGTGCTGTTGATGGTGTTGCGAGGGCATTTTGACTCTCTGTTGTTTTTGTCAAAAGCATTACGGGCTCATTTTTTTGCTGAGCCAGTAGATTGACGGTTTGTGCCGTAATTTGCTGTATTAGTTGCCGTTGCGGGGGATTAGCTGGGGTCGTTGGCGGCAAAATCCCCGCGTGTGTGAGTTGATTTTTCGTTTGCTGTGGCAGGGCAGGCCAATGTTCAGGTTTTAATGCCAGCTGTGATTGTAGTAACCAGTTTAGCGTGTTTTTACCTAAAGCGGTGTCAGGCTGCCATGCCGCGGGTTGTTGCTGAACGATTTTAATCAGTGTGGAATAGATAGCATCAGCCGTGATGCGTTGTCCAGCCTCGCTTTTTATCGTGGAAGGGATTGCAGGTAACGGTTGCTGACTTAATAACTCGCTTAATTGACGCAAAGATTGCTGTTGTTCTGGTGTTGGTGGCGATAATGTTGTGAGCGTATCTGGTCTGGTGGGTTGTTTATTGTTCAGGTTTTCACTAAGTGATTGCTGTTCAAGATTAATTTGCTGCAGTAATGCCTGTAATTTTTGATCCACTTCTGCCGGCAGACGCCCCTGCATTTTGCTTAATTGCCTCACAAGTTCTTGTACCGCTTTGTAACGACTTTCTAATGCGGCAAGCGCCGTTTCACTGATCTCTGCCTCTGAACTTGATAGCGAAGCGCCTCCGTTCGTTGAAAGAGGGGTTGTATTTAAACGTTCAATATTACTGAATTTATCTTCCGGCATAATGAGTTTTTGTCATTTATTTTTGAATGAGTTGGCGTGTGCTGGCATACTTATTTCTATCGGCAAATAACGTTCCGGGTTTAGTTTCTATTTCAATGCTTGCCCATGGAATGCCTCACCGGATAAACGGGAGCTTAGAACCTTATCATGAAGCCAATTCGAAAACTGTTATCAGTTATAGCATGTGGTTTTTTTTCTTATAGTGCTACATCAGCGGCTACTACCGTTAGCGATAGTGCTTCTGCCCAGACAGATATTCTGGCAACGCATATTTCCTCTGATTATCCTTCCGGCCCCGGTGGTTCTACGGATTCTTTTCCTACGTTTAACCGCGCTATGTGGTGGTTTAACTATGACATTATGGATAAGAATGTGCTGCGCCCCGTCGTTCATGGCTACGTTAAATGGGTGCCAACGCCGTTCCGTACCGGTGTAAGTAATTTTGTCGACAATCTGGAAGAGCCAAATAATATTGTGAATAACATGTTATTGGGTGAGGTCAAACATTCTGGTGCGAGTTTGGCGCGTTTTTCTTTGAACTCCACCGTTGGTATGTTGGGCCTGTTCGATATTGCAACAGATATGGGCATAGATCGGCATAAAATGAGTATGTCGACAGTGCTTGGTCGGGCAACGGTAACGCAAGGGCCATATTTTATGATCCCGGTTGCGGGACCAATGACGTTACGTAGTGGCATCGGTCGGGTGGTTGATAATCTTTACTGGCCGTATAGCTATCTGAGTTCATCGGTGACCATTGCAAAATTTGCTATTGAAGGTCTGGATGCGCGTTCGAAAGTGATCGATCAGGAATCTATTATTGATAACGCATTAGACCCTTATGTGACTACTCGCGATTTCTATCTGCAGTATGAAGAAGCTAAGGTTCAGGGAAAAAAAGCGGCTGAAATGGGTTCTACTACAAGTGATCCAGCTGCAGATGCCGAAGTTGAAAAATATCTGAATGAAATAGATAACTAGATGTAAATAACCCGAAACAGATAGCTAAATGAGAAAGGCGTAACCCATCAGTCACGCCTTTTTTGTTTATGAATCGATTATTTCAGGTAATCGAGATAAGGTGACTGGCGCGAAATCATCAGATCAACCAATTCGGGAATACAGCGGCATTTGTCATTAACGGAATCAACCAGCAATGCCTGAATAACCAGTTCTCGTGACTGATTTAATACGGCTTCGGCTGTCAAATCATGCACTGCTACCTGATTGGCTAACAACCCACCAATACCTGCGGGCATATCCAGTTTAATGCCGTGAATACCTTTGGCATCGATAATCGCCGGCACTTCCACAGAGATAAATTCTGGTAATTGTCTGATATAGCCTTTATTCGGAATATTCACCGCAGCTTCTTCATAACCTGAGTTGGTGAGAATGCCTTCAATAATCGGGACGACTCGTTCTTTGAGTTTCAATTCAATTTTTGGTTCAATATGGCCCAAATAATTCCGATAGAACGCATAGAAATCGAGAATGCCACGGTGATCGCTGACTTCATAAGCCCAGCGGATGTATTCACCAAAATGGCTGTCACCAGTGATGGGTAGATAGTTAAATTTCTCTAAAATTTCCTTAAACAGTGTTCTGTCTGCCCAAGGATAAGCGCTGTCAATACCGCCCATCGCATCACGCTCAGTAGCGCCTTCGGTTTCGATTAACTTGCCATGTTTACGTGTGTAATTGAGGATATCGGTAAAACCCGGCAATTTCTCAAAATAAGCAGGTGCTTTAGCGCGGATATCAGCATAAGCATCTTGACCTGAATCGCGATAATTAGCATTAAGCAGCACACTGAAATGGTTCAATCCACCGGCACGTAATGCTAAATTCTCAAATGGCGTATTTAAGATCTCTGGCAGATAACGTTCCAGTGATGCAATTTCATGGCACATGCCAACGAAATTTAACTGTGGGAATTTACGGTGTACGGTAGTACAAATGCGGCTCATTGGATTGGAATAGTTGAAGATCCAGGCGTCTGGGCAGATAGCTGCGATGTCTTCACAGATCGCCAAAATAGGTGGAATGATACGCAGGGAATGGAATAAACCACCGGGGCCGCCATTTTCGCCATAAACCTGCTTGATGCCATATTGCTGCGGTAATTGCCAGTCCATATCCCACAGCGCAAATCGATCACCGACTTCAATTGAGATCATGATAAAACCGGCACCGTTTAACGCTTCTTTTCGATTGGTTGTCGCGCTGATAGTGAATGGCAAATCTTTTTCTGCAATAAAGCGACGGGCGGTTTCTTCTGTTAACGCCAACGCTTTGGGGTTGATATCGTGCAATACGATTTCACTGCCAGCTAGTGTTTTGCTCTGAAAAATATCACCTAATGTGCCATAACCGAATTGAGCACTACCTGCACCGATAAGGACGATTTTGGTTGTCATGAAAAGTCTCCTGATAAATCAGTTTGTGTTTGTTTCAAAGAGTTGAATTAACACTGGCATTCATGAAGATCTGGCAGGGGATGAATTTCTTCCTGTGGATCTTGAGTGTAAATGCCCGCTTGCAAATGATATTAGGGAGTGCACAGACATTTAGGAAATGGTAGTTTTTGGCTTTGTAATTGATTAAATCAATTTCATAACTAAGGGCTGTGATCATGGACAAGGTTTTACGGCAATTCCTTGAAGTCGCAACACTCAAAAATGTGACACATGCGGCAAATAAACTTTGTATGAATCAATCGACCCTGAGCATCAATATCAAGCGCTTGGAAGAGTCATTAGGCGTGCCATTATTGATCCGTTCTTCCAGTGGGGTCGAACTGACAGAATTTGGTCATGTGGTGTTGGAGGAAGCGTGCATCATGCAGCGTTTACATGACAACACCCTCAACCGAATTGAGTTTTTGAAAGAACGTTTAGAGCGTGAATTAAAAGTCGGGGCGGGTCATGCGGAGTGGTATTTGTTTGTCAAAGAGAGTGTCAGAACATACCGGCAACGGCACCCTTCGGCGAATATTCATACTGAAATTGGTAATAATTTGCGACTCATGGATCAACTGTTAAGCGGTGATCTGGATCTGTCTGTCGGTAATGAAATTTATGGTCTCAATCGTAATGCCGGAGTTGTTTTCATTCCGTTATATCAAACAACCCATAAAGCATTTGTCAGAGCGAGTCATCCCTTGGCATTGCGCTCGTGTACCGCAGATGATTTAAAGGATTACCCTGTAATTCATCTGACACCAAATGAAAGCCGCTATTATCATGTCATGGACGAGTTATACCGGCAGGAATATAGCAATTCGGTGCATATGAAGGAGCAAATTGTATATTCCAGTAATACCATTGAAGCTTGTGTTGAAACATTGGCAGACACTAATGCGATCTTGTTTTTCCCAAGCAATATGGAAAGCTATTTCAAACCATTCAATATTGTCAGCCTTTCATTATCTGAAACGCCACGAGTTAGTTCGATAGGGATCTATCTGCTGCGGGAACGACAAGACGATTTACAACTTAAAGATATAGTGCAATTGATGCAGAGAAATTTTGCAGAGAATCAGGCATTGGTAAAATAACCCTCAATTCTGCGTTTACGAATTGAGGGCTGAGAGATTACCAGACAGGTTGGCAAAGATAAGGATTGCTGACGCGTTCATGACCCAGTGTGGACATAGGGCCATGACCAGGGATGAAGTTGACGTCATCACCGAGCGGTAATAGTTTGTTGGTGATGGCATTGATCAGGTCGGTATGGTTTCCTTGCGGGAAATCTGTGCGGCCGATAGAGCCATTAAACAGCACATCACCGACGATCGCCAGTTGGCTTGCTGCGTGATAGAACACAACATGGCCTGGCGTGTGCCCAGGGCAATGCAGCACCTGCAATTCCAGATTGCCAACCGACACGGTCTCTGTTTCGGTGAGCCAGTGATCCGGCGTAAAAACATCAGTATGTGCAAAACCAAACATCTCAGATTGAGCAGGCAGGGCATTTAACCAGAAGGCATCAGCCTGATGCGGGCCGATGATCGGGCAACCAGTGCGTTTCCGCAGCTTGTCGGCGGCGCCAACATGATCAAGATGCCCATGCGTTAGTAGCAATTTGGTCAGTGTCAGGTTGTTTTTCCCGATTGCCTGCAGCAATTTCTCGATATCGCCACCGGGATCGATGAGTGCAGCTTCGTGTGTTTCATCACACCAAAGCAGGGTGCAATTTTGCTGAAAGGCGGTTACTGGGATGATCTGGTATTGCAGCATGGTTATGTCCTGTAATTCTTTTCTCGTCAAATGGTAACCATGCACGCCATGGATTACCACTATTACCAGTCGATACCTTTTTGTGCTTTGATGCCGCTGTCAAAGGCATGTTTGACGTTTTTGATTTCGCTGACTGTATCCGCAATCTCCAACAAGGCACGGTGACAACCACGACCGGTTATGATCACGTGCTGATGTAAGGGACGATTGGTGATCGCGGCGACGATTTCATCAATATCAAGATAGTGATAAGCGGCCATATAGGTCAGTTCGTCTAACAACACGACATCATATTCATCGGAGGCCAGCATACGTTTAGCTTCCTGCCAGACGAGTAATGCCGCTTGCTGATCTTTTTCGCGGCTTTGCGTTTCCCAGGTAAAGCCGGTGGCCATGATGTGAAATTCAACACCGGCTTTTTCTAATAATACCCGTTCACCACATTCCCATGTACCTTTGATAAACTGAACCACGCCCGCATTTAGGCCATGACCAACTGCACGTGTGACAGTGCCAAAACCGGAGGTGCTTTTCCCTTTGCCATCACCGGTGATCACGATCATCAGTCCGCGTTCATCTTGTGCTGCGGCAATCCGGGCATCTACTTTTTCTTTTAGACGTTGTTGACGAGCTTGATGACGTTGCTGGCGTTCGCTGTTCTCTTCCATTAAATCACTCCAATCAGATAGCAGGGGATGGCCGACCAATAAAACGGATCTGCGGATAAATTCCGTCATCCGTATACAACACTTGTATACGGGTTATTGAGCCGTAATCGATTCTCAGACGTTGATAATAGTCGGCAGATTGCCAATCTACGCATAAAAGCTGCGCGAGGATCATTCGTATCACCCCGCCATGAGTGACGACCAATGATTGAGTGCCGCGACATTGCTGTAATAACTGTGGCCAGAACTGAGTAACTCGCGCGTGAAAAGCCGGTAATGATTCACCATTCGGTGGGGTAACTGTCGCCGGTGATTGCCAGAATTGTTCCAGATCAGCCCAACAAGACTGCAGCTTATCAAAAGTCTGACCATCCCATACCCCGAAATTCATTTCCTGTAATAATGGTTCGACTTTAAGACTGAGAGCCTGGCGTTGGCTGTAGTCTTTAGCAAAACGCAGACAGCGTTGCAGTGGTGAGCTGATCACCTGCTGATATTGCAGATCAATATTGACCGATTGCTGCATTTGCAGTCGGCCAGATTCTGTTACGGGAATATCGGTGTGTCCGTATAAGCCGGCATCGCCGGCAATAGTGCCATGACGTAATAAATCAATGGTTGCACTTTGATAGATGTTATTCATGCTGTTCCTCCGTGACTCATAAAAGCCAGCAGGAACAGATAACCGACTACTTCGCTCACTTGTTGAACAGCTCCGAGACAATCACCGGTATATCCGCCTAAACGACTATTCAGATAGCGTTTGGCGGTCAACCGAAGCAGGTATTGAGCTATCACTAGTGGGATCGCAAGGATGGCGGGCAGCAGAAATAGTGGTAAACAGCCTAACAGCACTAAAATCACTAAATCGCTTTTGCGTTGCTGCTCAGCCACCGGTTTGGCTTTCGCATCATTATCCCGGACGTAGTTCATATTGTAGATAAGACTTCCGGCTACAGCACGGGAAAGTGGGTGTAAGACCACTAACGCCAGAATGATCTGATATGGAGAAAGCAGAGCCAATTCCTGTAAGGTGACAAATTTCAGCAGCAACGCCCCCCACAGTGCAATCGCGCCATAAGTGCCTAAGCGGGAGTCTTTCATGATCAGCAGTTTTTTTTCGATAGTCATGCCGCCACCTAAACCATCGGCGGAATCGGCTAAACCATCTTCATGAAATGCACCAGTGAGTAGAATGGTCGTCAGCATTGACAGAACAATGCTGACGGAAACCGGAAAAACTTGCATGCTTAACCAGAAGGCAGCGGCACCAGCTCCCCCGACTAACCAACCGACCAAAGAAAAATAGCGGCTGGATTGGCTCAATAATTGAGTGCTGAATGGGGTATTTGAGGGGATCGGTATGCGTGTGAAAAAGCTGACCGCCAGCAAAAAGCAGACGATCTGCTGTTTCAGCGTGCTCATTAAAGCGTAACTCCGGCACTTTCAAAGCTGGCCATGTTGTTATAGAACTCGGCTGCTGAACGTAACAATGGCAGAGCAACTGCAGCACCAGTGCCTTCGCCCAGACGCAGACCTAGTTGGAGTAGTGGTGTGGCATTCAGGGCTTCCAGCATAGCTTTATGGCCTTGTTCACCAGAGCAGTGGGCAAACAACATGTAGTCACGACTGGCCGGTGCCATTTTTGCTGCTAATAATGCTGAGGCGGTGGTGATAAAGCCATCGACCAACACACAGATACCAGCTTCAGCAGCACCTAACATAGCACCTGTAATTTGTGCTATCTCAAAGCCACCGACTTCTTGCAATACGTTGATTGGGTCGTTTTTATTTTCGATCCGGGTTATTGCTGCTTCAGTAATGTTAATTTTATGCGCTAGCTGAGCATCACTGATACCTGTGCCACGTCCTACACACTCTTTCGCAGTCTTATTCATCAGTGCGGCCATGATGCAGGAAGCCGGAGTGGTGTTGCCAATGCCCATCTCACCAAAAGCCAGCAGGTTGCTGCCGTCTGCGGCGAGTTGTTTTGCTAGTCGACGGCCATATTCCAGCGCCAGCAGCACTTCTTCTTCAGTCATGGCGGCTTCTTTAGCCAGATTACGGGTGCCAGCACCGATACGTTGGATAATTAGACGATCATCGTTGATCGGGGTTTTAATACCTGCATCAATGACTTTTAATTCCATGCCATTGGCACGACAGAAACAGTTAATGGCTGCACCGCCAGCTAAAAAATTCAGCACCATCTGACGGGTAACATCGCTGCTGGTCAGGCTGACTTTTTCTTCTGAAACACCATGATCACCGGCAAAAATCAGCATAGTCGGTTGATTGATGGTAATGGCAGATGTGCCTTGGATCATGGCTAGCTGATGCGCGGTTTTTTCCAACAAGCCTAGCGCACCCAGCGGTTTGGTTTTCATATTAATTTTGTGCTGAATGGCATCACTGTTGGCTTGTGAAACCGGTTTGATATTCCATGAAGTGCTCATTATTTGTCCCTTTTATTAAAATATTATGTAAACCAGTAAAAGTTAAACCAGTGCGGAATCAATCCGCACTGGTTTATATAGCTATTATATCGCCCGAACAACCAGCCCTTTCAGGTAATAACCTTCCGGATAAGGTGCGGCAATCGGGTGGTCTGCTGCCTGAGTCATACGTTCGAGGATCTGTGCTTCACGGCCGGCATCGAGGGCCGCATCGGCAACAATTTTCTGGAACAACTCTGAGGTCATCAGGCCAGAGCAAGAGAACGTCAGCAAAATTCCTTCCGGATTCAGCAGTTGGAACGCCAGCAGGTTGATATCTTTATAGCCACGGCAGGCACCGATCAATTGCGCTTTGTTTTCGGCAAATTTCGGCGGATCAAGCACGATCATGTCAAATTTTTCACCGCGTTCACGGTATTCACGCAGCAATTTGAAAACGTCTTGTTTCTCAAATTTGGCGTTGGACAGATCAAGCTTGTTCAATTCTGCGTTATGTTTAGCCAGTGCCAGTGCTGATTCAGAAACGTCCACGTTGATGACTTCTTTCGCACCACCTTGCAGGGCGTAAACGCCAAACCCACCGGTATAACAGAAGCAGTTCAGAACCCGGCGATCTTTAGCATAACGACCAGCAATGGCACGGTTGTCGCGTTGGTCCAGATAAAAACCGGTTTTATGTCCGCCTTTGATATCGACACTGATCTTAATGCCGTTGTTTTCTTCGATGATCAGCTCATCCGGTGGTGCGTCACCAAACAGCACGCCAGTACGCTCTTCGAGACCTTCTTTCTTACGAACAGCCACATCGGAGCGCTCATAAATAGAGCAAGTTGGGTAGAGCTGCTGTAACGCGGCAATGAGTTCGTGACGGTGATATTCGGCACCGCTGGATAAGAGTTGGCAGACCAGATGATCGTTATAACGATCGATGGTTATGCCAGGCAGAAAATCAGATTCAGCCGCAACCAGACGATAGGCAGAGAGCTGCAAACGGGAAATCAGTACTTCACGGCCGGCTTGTGCCTGTTGCAGACGGCGAACGAAGAATTCAGTATCAATCTGTTCGTCTTGCTTAAATGTCCAGACTCGCAGACGGATTTGAGAATCAGGCGACCAGGCTCCGCGGGCTAACCATTTGCCGCGCTGATCCACGATATCTACCGGTTCACCTGCTGCTGGTTTGCCTTTTACTTTGTCGATAGCTTTGGAAAAAATCCACGGATGGCGGCGTAACAGGGATTTTTCCCGATCTTTTTGCAGATAAACGGTAGTGCTCATAGATAGCTCTGGTATAAAAAACAGGGCCAGCATTGTAGCTGGCCCTGTTTTGAAACACCAATGATCACATCAGGATTACTATTTAAAACGCATTCCCTGCATCATCTGTCCCAGCTCTTTAGCAGTAACCAGCAGATTTTCTGTGCCTGCCAGCGTGTTAGCTGAGTTTTCTTCAATATTCACCGACTGATTACGCACTTCATCAATGCTTTGTGCGATTTCACCGGCAACCGCACTTTGTTGTTCTGCCGAGGTCGCGATATGTACGCTCATTTCAAAGATAGAACCACTGTGGTTCGCGATACGGTCAATATCAGAACCAACAGCTGCAATCAGTTCACGGCTATCTGCCGCCTGAACAACGGTTTTTTCCATGATGTCGTTGAGAGAGCCAGTACCGGCTTGCAACTCTTCAATCATTTTCTGAATTTCAACAGTGGCTTGCTGAGTACGGCCCGCCAGAGTACGAACTTCGTCTGCTACTACGGCAAAACCACGGCCTTGTTCACCGGCTCGTGCGGCTTCAATCGCGGCGTTCAAGGCCAGTAAGTTGGTTTGACCGGAAATCGCATTGATTACAGTCACCACTTCGCTGATTTTGTTCGCACGGGAGGTCAGGTGTTCAACAGCGGTAGATGCCTGAGTAATTTCTTCCGTCAGAATATTGATGGAGTTGATCGTTCGTTGCACACGATTCGCGCCGTGAGAAGCTTCTTCGCTGGTTTGACGCGTCTGTGTTGAGGTTTCGTTGGCGTTATGTGCCACTTCGCGGATCGCTGCGGTCATCTCTTCCATGGCAGTAGCCAGTGAGTCGATATACTGACGTTGATTTCTTGCCAGTTCTTCGCCTTCTTCAGCAGCAGAACGGAATTCTTCTGCAAACAGTTCCAGACCATCAGCACTTTCGTTGATCATCTTGAGAATGTGCTGACGACGTTCGGTCATGGTGTCGATATCACGGGACAACTGACTAAACTCATCCCTGTTTACCGGTAGATTTAGTCGCGCAGTCAAATCACCATTTGCAACTGCACGCACACCCTGACTGATCATGCCAATAGAGTGGGTGAAGAAACTATTTAGGTAGAAACTGATTACTGCAAAAATTGTAATTGATAACACCAGCATCGTCAGAACATAAGGATCTGTCAGACTCAAATCACTGCTGTGTGATACAAGGAACCAAGTGATACCAATGATCATCAATAAAGGTAGCCAGAAAATGAGCTGGAATTTTTCTTTGATGGTCAAACCAAGTAAGAACCGATAAATACGAAGGTAATCCACATTTTTCATAGCAACAGATCCACAGAAAGAAGAAAGCGGTACGGATTGTAGTGTTTTCGGCACAGTTCCCAACATCCTTAGTCGGAAATAGCGATCTGCATTAGAAAAATCGTATTCGTGAAGATTCAAATGACGGCTATTTACACGTTTTAACTAGTTCATTATCGGAAACGGTACAGCAAACAGCGTTATATTCTTTTGCCTAGCATAGACAATTTCCACCGCTTATGTGAGTGAATTTAATATGTTATTTTTTATTACATTTCCATGAATGGTAACGCGCCAGCCATGTCAACACGCGTTGTGGTGCATGCTGACGTTTCCATTCACCAGCGACATATTTATTGGCTTCTGACATGGTGGGGTAAGTGTGGATGGTTGCGAGAATTTTGTTAAGCCCCAAACTATGTTTCATCGCCAGCACAAATTCCGCTAACAGGTCGCTGGCATGGGCGCCGACAATGGTGACACCCAAAATGCGATCTTTACCGGGGACGGTTAATACCTTCACAAAACCTTGTGCTGCACTGTCAGTGATAGCCCGATCAAGGTCGTGAATACCATAACGAGTGATTTCATAGGCGATGCCTTTTTCTTTGGCTTCCTGTTCATTCAGACCGACGCGAGCAACTTCTGGATCAATAAAGGTTGTCCATGGAATAACACGGTAATCGACTTTAAACTTTTTCCATTCGCCAAATAGAGCATTAACAGCGGCATACCAAGCCTGATGCGAGGCGGTATGTGTAAACTGATAGGGGCCAGCGACATCGCCAGCAGCAAAAATATTCGGGTAGAGCGTTTCCAGATATTCGTTGGTGATCACGGTGCGATTGGTTTCAATGCCTAATTGTTCGAGGCCATAACCGGATAAACGGGCAACGCGGCCAACGGCACAAATTAATGTATCAAACTCAATCTGTTGTTCGACTCCTTCATGTTCCACAATAATGAATTTGCGTTCACCTGCTTGCTCACAGCGTAGTGCCTTGTGACTGGTCAACACTGCCACACCATCTTGTTCCAGTGCGCGTTGGGCAAATTCAGACACTTCCACATCTTCGCGGCTTAAGATCCGCGGTGCCATTTCGATTTGAAAAACCTGTGAGCCTAACCGGGAAAAACTCTGTGCCAACTCGCAGCCTATGGGGCCACCACCTAATATGACTAAGCGGGCGGGTGGTGCATCCAACTTGGCAAATTCATGCCATAAAGTGTCACTGGTGACATAACCAACTGCCTCTAAACCGGGTAACGCGGGTACAAACGGACGAGCGCCGGCGGCAATGATGATGCTACGGGTTGTTAAACGCTGTGTTGTGCCATCGTTACGTTTTATTTCTACCGTCCATGGATCAACGATCGTGGCATAACCTTCAACGACATCAACTCCTAGCTGGGTATAGCGTTCAATGCTGTCATGCGGAGCGACAGTTTTGATCACTTCATGAATTCGTGCCATAACTTTACGAAAACTGAATGAGGGGATTTGGTTTTCGAAACCGTAGAGATTTTCGAGACCATATTGTTCGGCGTTTTTCAGGGTATGAGCAACGTGCGCTGATTTAATCAGTGCTTTGCTGGGAATACAGCCGTAGTTCAGACAATCGCCACCCATTTTATGCGCTTCTATCAGGGTTACTTTCGCTTTTACCGCTGCTGCGATATAGGCAGAAACTAACCCGGCTGCTCCGCCACCAATGACGATCAGATTCCGATCAAAGTGTTTGGGTTTTGTCCATTTTGAATAGATTTGGCGCTGTTGCAGAAAATGAGTAAATCGTTTTACTAACAGTGGGAATATGCCCAGCAAGGCAAATGAAAACAGCAACCCGGGGGAGGCAATGTCGGCTAAGCCGGAGATTTTTGCCAGTTGAGTGCCGGCATTAACATAAACGACCGTACCCGCTAGCATGCCGATTTGGCTAACCCAGTAATAGCGTCGGGTGGAAATCGGGGTGAGCCCAACCAAAAGATTGACGAGGAAAAAGGGGAACAGCGGAATCAGGCGCAGGGAAAACAGATAAAACGTCCCATCTTTCGCCATGCCTTCGTTAATAGCTTTTAATTTATCGCCGAAATGCGCCTGTACCAGATCGCGCAGTAAATATCGTGCGGTGAGAAACGCGAGCGTCGCGCCGATGGTTGAGGCAAAAGAGGCAATCACCGACCCCCAGAATAGACCAAACAATGCACCGGCAGCAATGGTCATTATCGCGGCACCCGGTAGTGAAAATGCTGCCACAATCACGTACATCAGAAAAAAGGATGCGCCAACTATCACCGGTGAGGTGGCTCGCCAGATCGCAAACTGATCCATGCCGGATTTTAAGCCGTTCAGTGTCAGATAGTGCTGTAAATCGAGCATGAAAAAAGTGCTGACTACCACGATCACGATGCCAAGCAGGATTAGTTTTTTCATTTATAGACCTCATTAGTGCGTTCTAAAGGGTTAGTCGCATGGGTTCGTTATTTCTTACACCTGAAGTCTGAATTCGTGTTTAGCATCGTATAAAAGAAGAATCCGGCACTTTTTTATAAGCGAACAATAATTAAGTGTAAGAAATAGAATGCTTTCCCGACTAACGATTTATGCACCATTTCATTACCCGGAGATCCACACATGAAGCTTAGTATTATTGTCGGTATGCTGGCTTGTCTTTTTACCTCAGTCATACAGGCCGCAGACGATTGGAGCACATTGCAACAAGCGGCTAGAGGGCAGACGGTATATTTCAATGCCTGGGGGGGCAGCGAAGCGACGAATGCATACATTGCCTGGGCGGCATCGGAAGTGCATGAACGTTACGGCCTGTCGGTCAAACAGGTAAAAGTGACCGATACGGCGGAAATTGTGAAACGCATTCAGACAGAGGTCGCTGCCGGACGAACCAAGGATGATGGTTCGGTCGATTTGATGTGGGTGAATGGCGAAAACTTTAAAAAACTTAAACAGGATAAGCTGTTGTTTGGCCCCTGGGCGGAACAGTTACCGAACTGGCAATATGTTGATCTGACCAAACCAGTCCGTGTTGATTTTTCTGAACCAACTGAGGGGCTGGAAAGCCCGTGGGGGACAGCACAATTAACCTTTATTGCTGATAAAGCTAAAACACCGGTGCCGCCGCATTCGGCTATGGAATTGCTGACTTTTGCGAAAGCTAATCCGGGACAGGTGACCTATCCTAAACTACCCGATTTTCATGGTTCTACTTTTTTAAAACAGCTGTTGTTGGAATTAACGCTTGATCCTGCGGTATTGCAACAACCTGTTACTGCTGCAGAATTTACGGCAGTCACCAAACCGCTATGGGTTTATCTTGATCACTTACAGCCATTGCTTTGGCGCCAAGGAAAAGCATTTCCGGCCAGTGCTGCAGAGATGCATCGTATGTTGGGTGATGGCGAGCTGAAACTGTCGCTGACGTTTAACCCCAATGAAGCGGCAAATCTGATTGCTACCCAGCAACTACCGGTGACGGCATACAGTTTTGGGTTTACCAAAGGCACGATAGGGAATGTGCATTTTCTGGCAATTCCTATCAATGCCCATGCGAAAGCCGGTGCTCAGGTGTTTGCTAATTTCTTGTTGTCGCCGGAGGCACAGGCCAGAAAAGCCGACATCTCAGTTTGGGGCGATAGCAGTGTCTTAAAAGATAAAAAATTTCCGGCGGCGTTGCATATTGAATCAGTTAATAAAGTGCCGGGCATGCTGGTGGAAAAAGTACCAACCTTAGCTGAGCCACATGCCAGTTGGATGGGGGCGTTAGAAACGGAATGGCTAAAACGCTACGGTTCGCATTGATGCACGCATGGCGCGATCAGTTCATGTTAGGGCTTGCCATTGCTCTGGTTTCGCTGATCTTTATGCCATTGTTACCCGGTTTGTTCTGGGCCATGTTACCGGCTTTTCACTTGTTTGTCTGGCAAGTGCTTTGGGTTGATTCGCAGTGGATGCAGGCATTATTGGCAACGGTGTTGTCGGCATCTATTGGCACTACGCTGGCATTCCTTTTTGCTATCACGATTGCGATGCAGCTCTATCCCGGGCGACGCTGGCAGCAACTCCAGCAACGGTTGCCTATCTTGCTAGCGATACCGCACGCAGCATTCGCGATTGGTTTCTTTTTCCTTGTTGCCCCATCGGGTTGGTTGTCGCGCTTGATGGCGTTATTGAGTGGTTGGGTTATGCCGCCAAATTGGATCTCGGTGCAAGATAGTTATGGTCTGAGCTTAGCACTGACATTAGCGATCAAAGAAAGCTGGTTTCTGTTATGGGTGCTATTTACTGTATTAAGTGAACAAGAAATTACAAAACAGATGACGATCGCGCAGACGTTGGGTTACAGCCGTTCGCAGGTTTGGCGCACGATTTTATTACCGCAGCTCTTACCGCGTATGGGGTGGCCTTTAGCCGCGGTATTGGCATATGGATTATCAGTGGTTGATATGGCGATTATTATTGGCCCCACCAATCCACCTACTTTTGCAGTGCTGATCTGGCAATGGCTGACGAACCCGGATGAAGGACTACAGGCGCAAGGTAGCGCAGCCTCGTTAGTATTGCTGGCTCTGCTTTTAATGATTGTATTTTTCGTACGAATGATCTGGCGGCAATGTTTGCTTTTTCGCCGTTATCCGATGGGCGAACGTCGCACGGAACGAGGAAGCCTTTTTCGATGGTTACATCCGTTGTTCTTTGGCGTCGGCTATGCGGTTATTTTTCTCTTGTTGTTGTGGTCATTTGCCGGAGGTTGGTTTTTCCCTGCAATATGGCCGGAAACCATCACCTTGACGAGCTGGCTGCAGGCGGATTTCATTCCGTTTCAAACATCGCTCTGGCTTGGTTTGGCTGTTTGTCTGTTTTGTTTACCGATGGTGTTGTGCTGGCTGGAATGGGGGCCACAACGCTTTAATGCGGTGCTGTATTTACCGCTGATCGTGCCGGCGCTGCCGTTGATGGCAGGGCAGTATTCCGCCTTATTGCATCTGCATTTAGATGGTTCGGCAATCGGGCTGATCTGGAGTCATTTATTGTGGGTGTTACCTTATATGTTGTTAACGCTGGTGGGCCCGTATCGCGCCTTTGATCGGCGGATCATGACTACAACTCAGGCATTGGGCGTATCGCGTTTCATGGCATGTCTGCGTGTGAAATGGCCGATGTTGCTCCGGCCAATCATGGCGGCCTTAGCGATCGGTTTTGCCGTCAGCATTGCGCAATATCTGCCAACCCTGTTTGCTGGTGGCGGGCGGTTTGACACTGTGACCACCGAAGCGGTGGCACTGAGTGCGGGCGGAAATCGTCGGATATTAGCCGTGCAGGCGTTATTACAGATCGTATTACCCCTGATGGCGTTCGCCTGCGCAGTTGGGTTACCGACTTGGCTGGCCCGACACCGAAAAGGGCTGTACTGATATGCTGGAAATCAGAAATCTGCATTTATCGAAACCGGGGCAAATCATCATCAACGGGCTTGATCTGCAAGTGGCTGCCGGTGAGATCGTGACTGTAATGGGGGTCTCCGGTTCAGGTAAATCCACCTTGCTGAACTGGATGATCGGCGATCTGGCGCCGGTTTTCAGAGCCAGCGGTGAGTTATGGCTGAATGGCACTCGTCGGGACAATTTACCGATTGAGCAACGCCGCATCGGGATCTTGTTTCAGGATGATTTGCTGTTTCCGCATTTAGGTGTAGGGCAGAATTTGGCGTTTGCTTTACCGGCAAAAATCAAGGGACGAGAGCAGCGTCGTGCACATATTGAAACAACGTTAGCTGAAGTTGGGCTGGCTGGGTTTTATGACCGCGACCCGGCTACGCTTTCTGGCGGGCAACGTGCCCGGGTGAGTTTACTCCGCGCTTTATTGGCAGAACCTGAAGCATTGTTACTGGATGAACCGTTTACCAAACTGGATGCGGTGTTACGTGAACAATTCCGCGCCTTTGTGTTTGAGCAAATCACTCGTAAAGGAATACCTACATTACTCGTGACCCATGATCTGGCTGATGTACCGCCCTTGGGTCGGGTGATTGAAATCAGTAATTGGGCAGTTTCATAAACTGAGCAACTTTATAAACAGGACAACTGCATATGCTGGATAAAACACTGATTACTGTGGTGCATCGTCCGTTACAGCAAATCGCGTTACAGCTTATTACGTGGGGTATCCGCGCTGACTCGGTGACGGTTGTTGGTTTTGTTGTTGGGGTGACGGCGTTGCCGCTGATCATTACACATCACTATTATTGGGCGTTGCTGAGTATTTTCCTCAATCGGCTGGCCGATGGTCTCGATGGTTCAATTGCCCGTTTAACGACGCCGACGCATCGGGGCGCGTTTCTCGATAGCGTGTTTGATTTCTTGTTTTATTCGTCGATTCCATTAGCGTTTGCGTTCGCTGATCCAGCGCAAAATGCGCTGGCTGCCACAGTGCTGATTTATAGTTTTATCGGTACAGGCTGCTCATTTCTGGCTTTTGCTGTGTTGGCGGCGAAGCAAGGGTTAACCAGTACTGATTATCCGACAAAAGGTTTTTATTATCTGGGCGGGTTAACAGAAGCGACCGAGACTATTCTGGTGTTTGTGCTGATGTGTTTGTTGCCTGCGTGGTTTCCAGTGCTGGCGTACGTTTTTGCCGGGTTATGCCTGCTAACGACCGCCACTCGAGTTGTGGCGGGAATTCAGGTGTTTAATTCTGATTAGGCAAATTAAACATGCTTATTCATTGTTTTGACCTTCATTTTTTCCTTTTACATAAGCGCGAGTGATCCGGCGGATCGCTTGCATCTGCTTACTAAAAGTCCGGCACCCAGAACACCAGGATAGATGAATATTCAGTGATAAACGTTCTTTCAATGTCAGCTCGCGTTCTTGCGCTTCTGACAATAAGCGGGTGACTTCTCGGCAGTTCAGCATGTTTAGCCTCTCTCCATAAACCAATGATTTCCTAAGCATTCCCGCAAGCGCATACGGGCGCGATATAACATGACATTCAGGTTGCTGACCGAGATTTCTAACGTCGAACAGATCTCGTCGGAATCAAATTCAATAAATTCCCGCATCATAAATACCCGCGCCTGATTGCTGGGTAAATTTTCCAGACAAGCTTCAAACACTCGCCAAAATTGGCCTTCACGCAATGACTCATCAGGGCTCGACCAAGCGATCGGATGCTCGCCTCTTGGCCAAAAGCCTCTTTCATTGAATAAATCGGTAAAATCCTGCTCTTCGTCTTCTTCTCGCAGCAGACTGCTGGCATCAATAACTCGCCGTTTGTGCCGTAGTGCATCGGCGATCTTATTTTTAAGAATTGCAAACACCCAGCTTTTTAACGCCGACCGCCCACCAAATGAACGGGCATTTTTGAGCGCTCCGACTAAAGCTTCCTGCACCACATCTTCGGCAAGGTGCGCATCAGAAAGCTGTAGCGTGGCAAATTTCAGCATCTGGCGGCGGATTTGTTCCAAAAACGCATCGTCAAAAAGCGACTTAGTTTTTGGGTCATTATGCTCTTCCATGTATTCCGCCATTAATTTTCCCTTATACGCGATTGCCCAGTTGATCTCAGTCTGACGGTATAGTCTGAGTTACCGCTCGTTTTATTACACATTTCTGGCTCAGAAATTAAAAAATGAGATTTGTGCCATAGTTGTACGAGAAGCCAGAGCCAATTAGTTCAGTTTTATCATCTCAAAATAAATATTTATTTCTAATGTAAGAAAAACACCGCGATTCCGACTATTCAATAGAACGCAGAACAGATTCTGCACTATATGACGCTGGCTGAGGTGTCTGGAAAGAAACCGGAGATCATTATGAAACTGTTAGGAATAGGATCGTTCGCCACACTGGCTATGTTGATTATTGCAAGTGTGGTTGTAGCTAAATCCACCGATAAAATGCCTGAGCCTATGGCGATGGGGGCAATGAACTCCGCGCCAGAAGAAAAAGCGCTGTTTGCTGGCGGGTGTTTCTGGTGCATGGAAAAACCGTTTGAAACGCTGGATGGTGTGGCCTCGGTGACATCCGGTTACGCTGGCGGCACGACGGACAACCCGACTTATCAGGATTACGGTTCTGGTGGCCATACCGAAGTGGTTCAGGTGATTTATGATCCGAAAAAAGTCTCTTACAACACGCTGTTAAACACCTACTGGCATCAGATCGACCCGACTGACGATGGTGGACAATTTGTCGATCGCGGGCATGAATATATACCGGTTATTTATGTGTATAACGACGAACAACGGCAGTTAGCGCTCGCGTCAAAAGCGAATCTTCAAGCCAGTGGCATTTTTGATAAACCACTGACTGTACCGGTATTAGATGCTCCGAAATTCTGGCCGGCAGAGGAATATCATCAGGATTATTACAAGAAAAATCCGATCCGTTATAACTATTATCGTTCCCGTTCTGGTCGTGATGATTTCCTGCATAAAATCTGGGATAACGTGAAATACGACCCAACCGCCGCGCAGATGAAAGTCGATCTCAAAAAACAACTGACCGCGTTGCAATACAAGGTAACGCAGGAAGAGGGGACTGAACCGCCATTCGATAATGCCTATTGGGATAACAAGAAACCCGGTTTGTATGTCGATATTGTATCGGGCGAACCACTATTCAGTTCGCTGGATAAATACGACTCCGGTACGGGGTGGCCGAGTTTTACCAAACCGCTGGTGAAAGAAAATATCGTGCTGGTGGAAGACAATACGTTGTTCACGACGCGTACTGAGGTGCGAAGCAAAAAAGCGGATTCGCACTTAGGGCATGTGTTTGACGATGGCCCGCCACCAACCGGTATGCGTTATTGCATGAATTCAGCTGCGCTGCGGTTTATCCCGGTGGAAAAACTGGCAGAAGCGGGTTATGGCGAGTACGTAAAATTGTTCCAGACTGCTACTTCTGGTATGAAGTAAACGACAGGTGTGGCGATTAAAAAAGGCGCCTACGGGCGCCTCGATTGTTTTATTTCGCTTGTAGTTGTTTCAGCATTTCATGGGCAACCAGCTCAGAGGAAGCGGGGTTCTGGCCGGTGATCAGATGACCATCGATCTGAGCAAATGGCATCCAGTCCGGGCCTTTACTGTATTGACCGCCATTGGCTAGCAGCATGTCCTCAACGAGGAACGGCACGATGTCCGTTAACTGCACAGCGGCTTCTTCTGTGTTGGTAAAACCCGTGACTTTCTTACCTTTAACTAAGGGTTCACCGTTAGCCGCTTTGGTATGACGGAACACGCCGGGTGCATGACACACGGCACCGACTAATTTACCAGCGTTATACATCTCTTCTATGAGCTCGATAGATTTCTGATCTTCTGCCAGATCCCATAATGGGCCATGACCACCGGGATAGAACACGGCATCGTAGTTTGCAGCTTCAATTTCGCTGAGTTTGTGAGTGTGTTCGAGCAATGCCTGACTCACGATATCCGCTTTAAAGCGTTCTGTTGCTGCAGTCTGGAAATCGGGCTCATCACTTTTTGGATCAAGTGGTGGTTGTCCGCCTTTAGGTGACGCTAGCGTGATCGTGGCGCCCGCATCTTTGAATACGTAATAAGGGGCTGCGAATTCTTCCAGCCAGAAGCCGGTTTTGTGGCCGGTATTACCCAGTTGATCATGAGAGGTTAGAACGATAAGAACTTTCACGTGATATTCCTTCTACGGCATGAGTGCTGATGAGTTAATTTCGCTGACTTGGATGATCAGCTTGCCGAAATTACGGCCTTCAAGCAGACCGGCGAAAGCCTGCGGGGCATTTTCCAGCCCGATAACAATATCTTCCCGATGACGAATTGCACCGCTACTGACCCAGCGCCCCATTGCTTGTAAAAACTCAGGATAACGGTGGCCATAGTCATCAAAAATGATGAAACCTTGCATGCGAATTCGTTTCGTTAATAGTGTGCGCATCAGTAATGGCGAACGATCGGGGCCATTGGGTAATTCGGTTGCATTATATTGTGCAATCAATCCACACAGCGGAACCCGCGCGCTGGTATTCAATAACGGTAGTACAGCATCGAAGACGGCTCCACCGACATTTTCAAAATAGACATCAATACCTTGAGGGCAAGCTGCAGCTAACTCAGCTGACAGCGAGGGGCTGCGATGATCAATACAGGCATCAAAGCCAAGTTCTTCTACTGCATAGCGACATTTCTCTGTGCCACCGGCAATGCCGACTACGCGACAGCCTTTCAATTTAGCGATTTGGCCAACGACGGAGCCCACCGCGCCGGTTGCTGCCGCGACAACAACCGTTTCACCGACTTTCGGCTGACCGATCTCCAATAAGCCCATGTAGGCGGTAAAACCAGGCATGCCTAACACACCAAGCGCAAGGGAAGGCTGCGCCAGGCCGTCGAGTTTGTGCAAACCAGCGCCATCAGAAATAGCATGTGATTGCCAACCGGTATAACCCAGCACCCAATCGCCGGCTTTGAAATCCGGGTGGTTGGATACCTCGACCTGACTCACTGTGCCGCCGACCATGGTTTCACCAATCTGCACGGGTTTGGCATAAGAGTCGGCATCGCTCATGCGACCCCGCATATAAGGGTCGAGTGAGAGATAAACTGTCCGCAGTAAAATCTGGCCACTTGCTGGTTGTGGAATTGGGCCGCTCAACATAAGAAAATTATCGTTAGTCGGCGCACCCACTGGGCGGGATGCCAGCGTTATCCGCGTATGTTGTGATGATGAACTCATCGTGCCGCCTCCAGCACTTTGCGGCTTTCAGCGAGTGTTACTTCATGACGTTCACCTAACGCGACCATGCCATGCTCTTCAAGTTGTTTGATGATCGCCGTAATGCCATCGTCACCAATATCGTAAGCAGAAAGACGCGTTGGCAGACCCAGCGATTCAAAGAAAGCGCGAGTTTTTGCAATCGCTGCATCGATGATTTCATCATCAGAACCTTCAGTGATGTTCCAGACGCGTTTGGCGTATTGCAGCAGTTTTTCATGTTTTGCCACGCGGCGGATCTGCATCATCGCGGGCAGCACTACGGCGAGCGTGCGGGCATGGTCGATACCATATTTAGCGGTAATTTCATGGCCGATCATATGTGTGCCCCAGTCAGAAGGCACGCCGGCTGCGATCAAGCCATTCAGTGCTAGTGTGGCTGTCCACATCAGGTTGGCGCGGGCGGTGTAGTCGGTCGATTCGACGGCCTGTGGTCCGTGTTCAATCAACGTCAACAGCAGACTTTCCGCAAAACGATCCTGAATAAACCCGCCGACCGGGTAGGTCAGGTATTGTTCCATCACATGGATAAAGGCATCAACGACGCCATTTGCCAGCTGACGTTGTGGCAAGGTGTACGTTTTGGTTGGATCTAATACAGAAAAACGAGGGAAGACGTGCTTACTCAAAAAGGGCAGTTTGGCACCAATTGCTTTGATGGTGATCACACCACCATTGTTCATTTCTGAGCCGGTTGCCGGCAGTGTCAGCACAGAACCAAATGGCATGGCTTTCGTCACTTTGCCACCAAACGATTTTAATATTTCCGTTGGGTCACCTTCATACAGCGCCGCGGCAGCAACAAACTTAGTGCCATCCAACACGGAACCACCACCCACGGCCAGCAGGAAATCGATGTTCTCTTTTTTTACTTGCTCTACGGCGAGCATCAGCGTTTCAAAGCTTGGGTTAGGTTCAATGCCATTAAATTCAACAATCTGACGTGAACCTAATGCAGCGCGAACTTCATTCAGCGTACCGTTTTTACGCGCACTTTCACCGCCCAATAAAATAAGCACACTGGCATCGGCAGGAACCAGCGTCGCCAGATCGGCAATCCGCCCTTGACCAAACGCGATATGAGTTGGGTTATAAAAATCGAAATTAAGCATGACTCTCTCCGCTGAGGAAAATCCGGAGCCTGAGATAGCGATAAGTCAGGTCTTTTCCGGAAGAATGACAAAAAATTAACACCAAATAGACCGGTCGTCTAGTAAATTGTTTTTCGTATTTGCAATTCCATCTAAAGACGTTGAAAATGCGTTTATTGATTATTAGACGATCGGTCTAATCGTGTGGATGATGAATCATGACTACTGAACATAAAGATGTCCGCCAACATATTCTTGATACCGGTAAGATGGTCATTGTCGGTAAAGGTTTTTCAGCTGTCGGGTTGGCTGAGATCCTGAATGCTGCAAAAGTACCGAAAGGTTCCTTTTACCATTACTTCAAATCGAAGGAAGTGTTTGGTGAAGCATTACTGGAAGATTACTTCGCTGGTTATAACCAGCGCCTGCAAAGCTTGTTTTCCGATAAAAGTATGACGGCAGCTGCGCGGTTGATGACGTATTGGTCTCGCTGGCAAGATGCGCAGGAAGGTGACGATCTGACCGGAAAATGTCTGGTGGTTAAGCTCAGTGCTGAGGTGGCCGATCTCTCGGAACTGATGCGCAATGCGTTAAAGCAAGGCACCGAAAAATTGATTGCACAGCTTACCGCTTGTATCAAAGAAGGGATTCAGGATGGCTCGTTATCTGCCAGTCTGATACCGGAACAATGTGCGCTGGCTCTCTATGAATTATGGCTGGGCGCAACGCTGCTGACGAAATTGCGTCGTGACAGCAGTGCGTTGGATCAAGCAATGTCGACTACCTGTAAACTGTTGGAACTCCCAGTTTCTAACGCATCTAACCAATAAACCAGGCCGGTATAGCTGGACAAACATCGGTGAACGGAAAGCCAAATCAGGGCGATGTTTGTCCAGTGCCATGAGTATCAGTCCCAGTTCGGGCTAAAATCCGGGTTGGCAATACGTTCGTTAATATCGAGCGTGGCAATCGCTGACATTTCTTCATCACTCAATGTGATATCGGCGGCTTTCAGATTATTCGCCAGATGTTCACGTTTCGTCGAAGAGGGGATCACGGTAAACCCTTGCTGTAATAACCAGGCTAAAGAGATCAGAGCCGGGGTAGTCGCATGTTTGCCCGCAATTTTTTGCAACACCGGATCGTGCATCACTTTGCCATAAGCCAGCGGCATATAAGCCGTTACCGGGATCTGATGTTCCTGACAAAAGGCTACCACACTCTTATTTTGCAGGAAGGGGTGGATCTCAATCTGCTGATTGGTAATTCGCCCCGCACCAACTGCCGCAATCGCCTGACGCAGATGGGCAATGGTAAAGTTTGATACCCCCATTTCCTGCGTTAGGCCTTGATCCTGAGCATTTGCCAGAGCGGTCATGTATTTTGCTACCGGCACTTCATCTTTTGGTGATGGCCAGTGGATCAGCGTCATATCCAGTCGCTCAATCTGTAGTTTTTCCAGACTTTCCTGCAAGCTGGTTTGCAACTTATTTCCGCTAAAATTGCTGGTCCATATTTTAGTGGTGATATACAACTCGGAACGTGGGATCCCACTTTCTTTTATGGCGCGCCCGACCTCGGCTTCGTTACCGTAAATCTGTGCCGTATCAATATGGCGATAACCGAGTTCCAAGCCATTTAACACGGAATCAATGACCACTTGTTCTTTCAGACGGAAGGTTCCCAGACCAATTTTTGGCATTTTCATTATTTATTCTCCTGACAGTAAATTTGTATCAGCACGTTCAAGACGTTCGCTGGCGAAGGTTAAGCCCAAAGCAATCAGCACGATCAGGCTGCCTACCCACGGGGTATCCATTAAGGTCATATGACTGACCACCGCACCGCCGGTAATTGAACCCAAAGCGATGCCGACATTAAAGGCGGCGATATTCAGCCCAGAGGCCACATCTACGGCATTGGGTGTAAAACGCTGCGCTTGTTGCACCACCAGCACCTGTAAACCGGGCACATTACCGAAGGCAAACGCACCCCAAACTAGAACAGTTAATACAGCAGTGATCTGATTTCCTGCAGTAAAGGTCAGGCTCATCAGCACAATCGCCAGACCTGCAAAGAGTAATTTCAGGGCGGATAATGGCCCTTTACGATCAGCGAGTTTGCCGCCCCAGATATTGCCAACGGCGACTGACACGCCATAGACCAGTAAGATCACACTGACGCTGGCGGCAGAGAAACCACTGATGTTTTGTAAAATCGGGGCTAAAAAAGTGAAAGCAGTAAAGGCGCCACCGTAACCCAACGCTGTTTTAGCATAGACCAGTAATAAGCGCGGATGCGTCAACACCTGTAATTGCTGGCGTAGTGAGGCTGGTGGCGCATGGTGAATATCATCGGGAATAAACATCAGACTCGCGAGTAGGGCGATGACACCTAATAGTGAAACGGCCAGGAAGGTTTCCTGCCAGCCATAGGTTTGCCCAATCCATGTCCCTAACGGCACGCCTGTCACTAAGGCGACGGTGAGCCCGCTGAACATGATCGCAATAGCGCTGGCCGCTTTTTCTTTCGGCACCAGGCTGGTGGCGATGGTTGATCCAATTGAGAAAAATACGCCGTGGGCTAACCCCGTTAATACACGGGCGATAACCAGCACCAGATAACTTGTTGCTTGCCAGGCCAGTAAATTTCCGGCGGTAAACAGCGCCATTAACCCCATTAACAGCCATTTTCTGGGTACTTTACCCGTTAATGCTGTGAGTACCGGTGCACCTACGGCCACCCCAAAAGCATACAGGCTAACCAGTAATCCGGCGGAAGGTAGCGTGATCTGCAAGTGTTCGGCGATGGTTGGAATAAGCCCAACGATAACAAACTCTGTTGCTCCGATAGCAAACGCACTGATGGTCAGTGCAAACAATGCTAATGGCATAAGGGACTCCTTGAAACAAAGCGATATGTAAGTAAGGAGTGCAGTATGGGCTTGCAGTTTAATGATAAAAACGACTATAAAAACATAAGATAATTGACGTGGCAGCAAGAATGAAAACCAATTCCGATGAGTTAGAGCTGTTTGTAGCTGTCGTTGACGCAGGAAGCCTGCGTCAGGCGGCAGAAAATCTGGGCGTTGATAATGCGGTGGTGAGTCGTCGATTAAAACGGCTGGAAGAGAAACTGGCCACCACCTTATTGAACCGCACTACTCGGCGTCTTTCGTTGACGGAAGAAGGGCAGTGGTTTTATCAGGAAGCGGTTATGGTGCTCAACCAGATGGCACAAGCAGAAGCCGCGTTGATCGCCCGAAAAGCAGAACCGGAAGGTATATTACGAGTAGATGCGGCAACGCCGTTTATATTGCATCAACTGATCCCATTGATCAGTGAATTTCGGCACCGTTACCCCCGTATTGAACTGCACCTGGACAGTTCAGATGGTTTTATTAATTTGCTGGAACGACGGGTTGATGTGGCAATTCGTATTGGTGAACTCACCGATTCAGGGCTCAGAGCCATGCCATTGGGTAGTTCTCGCCTGCGTTTATTGGCTGCACCGGATTATTTAGCGCGTTGTGGCATTCCTGCGGCCATTACTGATCTGCAAAATCACACCTTGTTAGGGTTTACCGGTTCCGAGAATTTGAATTGGTGGCCGTTAGTGCACGACCAAGGCGATCGGATGGCGATAAAGCCCCAACTGCGTGCCAGTAGTGGAGAAACGCTGCGCCAGTTAGCCATAGCTGGTGAAGGCATCGCCTGTCTGTCTGATTTTATGACTACCGATGATCGTCAGTCAGGCCGACTGGTCGAAATTTTAGCAGACCTTAACAGCGGGGCGCGTCGTCCGGTCAATGCCGTGTTTTACAGCGATGCCCAGCGAAACCCTCGTTTGAGAGTCTGGCTGGATTTTATGAAAGAAAAATTGGCCTCAACACTGCTCTAATTGAGACTGATAACAAAAAAAGCCATTTTTAGTCCGCATCGGCGGTAATACTGTTTTCACTTAAGGCGATCGGCATTAGGTGTTGTCTGGTGTTTATTTGAATCGATAAATGCAGTCGCTTTCAGTGCCGCCTGAATAATCAGCTCTTGAGGTATGCTTTCGTAAACGGTTGTATCGAGTTCCAGCGTGCGACAGTTGGCATCACCGCAGGCAGCGCAGCACTGACTTTGTCCGACATTGGCATCCAGCCATTCTTCTAGTGGTTTGTCGGCAATCCAGATCCGGTTTGATTCCTGCGGATGTGTTTTAAATTCCTGTTCAGAAATTATCTTTGTCCGTAGCACTGGTTCAATTCCCAACGGCGATAATTGCTCTCGTAGCGTTTCAACTGCGCGGAGCATTTCCATATAAGTATTCCCGCAGCGTTCGCATGTCTCGCCTTTTGGGGTGACGAGTCGCTGCCAAATTATGGGTAATATTTTCATCATCACGACCTCGTTATTTTCAGGTAACTGAAACAGATCTGATCATGTGTTTTTTACATCATGTGTCTGACAAAATTGAATGAATTCTTTTGCGGGTAGGGAAGGGCTAAATAAATAGCCTTGAATTTCATCGCAGCCCAGCTCTTTTAACAGTGCAAATTGCGTGTCTTTTTCAACACCTTCCGCAATAACAGAAAGATCGAGGGCGTGCCCCAGTTGGATAACGGCTTTTACAATTGCAGCATCGCCAGCATCATCGACCATATCGCATATAAACGACTGGTCAATTTTAAGTTTATCCACCGCGAGTTGTTTGAGGTAAGACAGACTGGAGTAACCGGTGCCGAAATCGTCAATAGAAAGGCGAACTCCCATTTTTTTCAAACTAAGCAGTGTATTCCTGACGTCATTCACATCGTGTAGCAAAATAGACTCCGTCAGTTCCAACTCAAGATGGTGAGCAGGTAAACCGGATTGTTCAAGTGCCTGAGTGACGGTCTCGACCAGATTGCCGCGTTTGAATTGTAATGCCGACAGATTCACGGCCACCACAAGTGATGGTAAATGATGAGTATTGCGCCATTGTTGTGCCTGATGGCAGGCTTCGTTAAGCACCCATTCGCCAATGGGAATAATAAGCCCACTGCGTTCCGCGCTGGGAATAAATTTACCGGGTGGGATCATGCCCTGCTCAGGATGATACCAGCGCAACAGCGCTTCTGCGCCGATGATCTCGCCAGTGTTGGTCTCAATCTGAGGTTGATAATGCAGCTGTAATTCCTTATTTTTTATCGCGTCATGCAATTGCCCCTGTAGCTGGATATATTCCACCGCATCGTTATTCATTTGTCCGGAGAAGAAACGATAAATATTTCGTCCGGATTGTTTGGCGTGATAGAGCGCGGTATCTGCTTGTTTGAGCAACGAATCAAATGATTTTTCATCATGCGGATAGAGGCTGATCCCGGCACTAAACGTGATATTCAGCGTGTAACCGTCAATATCGAACGGTTCGGTAAATGCAGAAATTATGACTTGTGTTATTTCTTCTATGCTTTCTACATCATTGATGTTACTTAATAATATGACAAATTCATCGCCACCCTGGCGACTGAGAGTGTCGGTTTTACGAATGCATTTTTTAAGCCGGTTGGCGACACTCACCAGTAACGTATCGCCGCAGGCATGCCCGAGACTGTCATTGATGTGCGTGAAATTATCTAAATCGAGAAAGAACATTGCCACGCCAGATTGTTCACGGTCGGCAAGTGCTGCCGCCTGCTCAAAGCGGTCTCGTAGCAATGTGCGATTAGGTAAACTAGTCAGCGGATCATAATGCGCCAGAAATTCCAGTTTCTTTTCGGCCACATTATGCAAAGCGCGAGTACGTAATGTTTCAATACCAAACGCTAGGTCGTTAGCAAGCTCTTCCAGTAAGGATACTTCTTCTGTAGTGAAAGCATCAGTTTCGGAAGAGTAGATGTTCAATGCGCCGATGATCTGCGCTTTGGTTGCAAGAGGTAACGCAATACTTGAATGATAATTACGCTCTGTTGCTGCTTGTCGCCATGGGTTTAATTTAGGGTTTCTCAGCGTATCAGAATTAACAACAGTAGTGCCGGTTCTGAGCGCTGTTCCTGTTGGGCCACGGCCCCATTCGTTGTCATCCCATGAAATTCTTATGCTATCCAGAAAACCATGTTCATAACCGCATTGAGCCACTGGTCGTATGGACTTTAACTCGTTATTTTCCGGATAGCCAACCCATGCCATGCGATAGCCACCAAATTCCACAGCTAACTGGCAAATATCAGCTAACAGCGTATGTTCATCATCAGCATGGATCAGGGTGGTATTACATTTACTGAGCAGTCTGAGTGCGCGAGTCAGATGTCGTTCAAGTTTCTCGGCTTTCTTTCGTTCGGTAATATCTTCATAAATGCCTAAAATACCAATTATTTCTTGATTAGAATCGCGCAAAGGCACCTTCGATGTCCGCAAATAGATACGTTTTCCATCTGTCGATGTGAGCGGCTCTTCATAATTTAACTTAGGTTGGCCTGATTCCATAATGAGCATATCATCAGCCCGATAAATCTCGGCTAGATCATGCCAGATCATGTCAAAATCAGTTTTGCCGATCAGGTCACTGGAATTGCTGAAACCAGCGTCTTGTGCAAAAAGAGAGTTACAACCTAAATAGCGGCATTCGCGATCTTTCCAGAAAACACGAATAGGAATACCTTCTACAACTTCCTGAATCAGAGATTTATAAGCAGTCTTGAGAAAAACGTTACTTATCAAGTTCTATTCCTAAGTTTTTATGCGACCGTGATCTGATATTTTTATTTAAATAACTATAGAACCTTTTTATTAAAATTAGTTGAAGGTTCTGCACATATTATTTAATTTATTAGCGTGTTGTATAATGTTACTACTATTTATGTCGATAGTTTTCATTTGTTGCAGATTATTTTGCCCTAACACAGTTAACTCATTAATATTCCGTGTTACATCAGCCAATGCGGTGCCTTGTTCATGAGCTGATGCAGATATTTGTGCTGCGAGATCGGTCATTTGCCCTAAGTCGTTAACCACTTGTTCCATTTGAGTGGTACTTTTATCAGTTAGTTGTACACAAGTTCGTGTCTGCTCTACATTTTCCACCATCATATCTTTCCAGGATGATAATATTTGATGAATATGGCTGATGCTGGTTTGTATTTGTTCCGTTGCTTTGTGGGTACGAGTCGACAACGTTCTGACTTCATCTGCTACCACCGCAAATCCTCGACCAAATTCACCTGCTCGAGCTGCTTCAATGGCAGCATTAAGTGCTAATAGATTGGTTTGTTCGGCGATACCCTGAATTTCCGTCATTACGCCACCAATATGTGCTGTTTCTTCAACAAGATTAGCTGCAGAAGCAGAAGCATTCTCTGCTTTTTGAGCGAGTATCTGGATCTGGTTTCGGGTATTTAATAAGTGTGAACTGGCATCATTACAACGCTCTGATGCGCTATTCGCATAATCAGCTGTGTTAACGGTTGAGCGCGCTATTTCAGCTGCAGTTTCAGTTAATTCGGTGACCGCAGCAGCAATTTGTTGAAGACTAGCCTCTTGCTGATCCATGTCTTGTTTAGTTTTTGCAACTGTTCGGAACGATTGCTCTGCAATTCCGTGCAATACCGCTGTTGAGTCTTGCACGCGGCCTAATATTGTTCTGATCCGCGCTTGCCTGTGTTGAAGATGAAAGTCAGCAATACTATGTAAATGAGTACCAGAATAAATATTGCGGGTAAGGCTGTCGTAATTATCTGATAGGGAGTGCAGATAACGAGGCGTTGTGATCAAATGCGGATAAAAACAAATTGCTAATGCCAGAAATGAAAGTAAATATCCCATAGCGACCATGATATTAGCTAATGAAAGTGCTGTCAGAATAATGGCTATGGATAACGCGAGTCCAATAACGGGGCGGCGATCCTGCCAGGCAAAATTGATTTTTTTGTTCTGACGTTCCTGTTGGCGCAATTGAGCATATATTGTTTCTGCTTTTTGTTTTTGCTCAGGTTCAGGTTTCACCCGGACAGATTGATAACCAACAATAGTGCCATTTTCATAAATAGGTGTGACATAGGCATCAACCCAGTAATAATCGCCATTTTTGCATCTGTTCTTGACCAATCCTCGCCAAGCTTTACCTGCTTTCAGCTTTTGCCACATATCTTTAAAGGCTATTTTCGGCATATCATCGTGCCGGATCATATTATGTGGTTTACCTACTAACTCATCCAGTTGGTAACCGGCGACATTCAAAAACGCGTTGTTAGCATAAGTAATGTTACTTTTTAGATCGGTGGTTGAAACCAGTTGTTCGTGATCCGAAAAATTAATTTCTTTCCCAATATTGGCCAGATGAGCGTTATTCATTGATGTCATTTCATGTTTCTTTTGGAATGGATACAAGAACTAAAAATAAAAAAGATAAACAGCTAGCGAACTACCTTAGATATTGCGTTTTCTAACGTGACAAAATCAGGCAGGCGAATAGAAAGGTCGAAACAATGACGGCTCAATAGTGTTGTAACAGTCAAATAGGATTTTTGATAAAACAACGTGATGCTCCATTCAGAAAATTAATGCCCGATGGAGGTAGTCGCAAAATGTTGCTATCGGCGCTTTTTGAAAAAAAGCATCAGAGATGCAAAGATAATTTGCATGCTTAGAATTGATGGCAACTCCGCTATCGTGGTCAGTTTTATTGGCTGATGTTAGACCGGAAGCTTTGCGTCCTGACCTTTCGGAACAGTTTGCCTTTTTCATTAGAAAAAGATGTATTAGGTACTCATTATATTGCATCTGAATGGTGCATCGCTACATAAATATTTTCGCCTACAAAAACATACCGCCCGAGGCTTCAATTCGTTGTGCATTAACCCAGTGAGTTTGCTCTGAAAGCAGGGTTGCAATGACGTTACCGATGTCATCTGGTAATCCAACACGACCTAACGCGGCTGGAGTTTTCGTGCAAGAAGCTGCTGTTCGTGATTTTGCTGATGGGGATGGCAGTGCCAGGAGGTGCAGTGAAACAATGAGCGGCCATAAACAACAAACGCAGTAAAAAACGAATGCGACCACACAACTCGGTACAACAAAACAACAACAAAATAAAGAGAGAAGCTCTCGTTTAAGAAGGAATGAACAATGAAATACTCACGTGTTTTTGTCAGCATTACATTAGCTTCGTTACTCACTACAACTAGTGCTTTTGCTGCCACTAAATTACATCTGCAGCGCTTCTTTGGTGCTTGCGATGCTTAACGTTTAAGAATAAACATATGATCCGTTACATTTAATGATAAAGCTCTTTGATTGGAATAAAACGTAGCATTTATTCCGGCAAAGAGCTTTGACTTAAGATGACATATTCCATACTGGCCAATCTAGATATCAGCCGTTCCCATCAAACCCTTATTCTTTGCATAATCCGTTTCTGCTTCCTGCTGACGTAGCAAGTCATCAGTGCTCTTGTGAGCTTGTCCTAAGCTCCTAATATTAGGTTAGCTGGCTGAATAGGATAGTTAATATTTTAAGCGTACATGATTGCCAATCAGAGACTATGATTTTTATGTGATAATAAAAAAGCAGACTAAAAATGCAGTATTCAATCAAGACACAGTTTTTTTTAGCAATTATGTTTCCAATCATGGCCCTCAGTATGCAGTTATTACTGTGGACATGGATCTATCCGTTTGTCTGGTTTCTATCTTTCCCTGCGGTATTTTTCAGCGCGCGAGTCTCTGGTCTGAAAGGCGGCTTAGTCGCAACCATCCTCTCTTTATTGTTTGTCTGGTATTTCTTTTTTCCACCTCGTTTTTCTTGGGATATATCAGGAACCAGCAACATGTGGTCTATGGTTATATTTGTATTTATGGGCTATTGGATTAGTCAATCTCAGGAACAGCTCCGGCAGGCCAATATTCGTATTGAAAATGCATTAGAGCAGTCTCGGGTAGCGAAAGAGCGGATCGATGAGCTTTATCAACAAACACTGGAATTAGATGAACTGAAAACACAGTTTTTCTCTAATGTCAGTCATGAGTTACGAACACCACTCACATTGATTATTGGCCCAGTAGAAAAACTACTAGCGGAAACAGGGTTTAATCAGATGCAACGACATCATTTGGATGTCATTGAACGTAATGCGCGTTTCCTTTATCGGCATGTATCTGATCTGCTTGATGTGGCTAAATTAGAAGCGAAACGAATGAACCTGCAATATGCCGTTGTAGACTTCTCTCATCTTGTTCGTTTATTGGCCTCTTTTTTTGACAGTGTGGCAACTGATCGAAAAATCAGTTACCGCATCAATACTCCCCAACAATTAAAAGCGCAGGTCGATGCTGAAAAAATACAACGTATATTACTGAATTTATTATCTAATGCTTTTAAGTTTGTGCCTGACAATGGTGTGGTCGATGTTGTTTTATCTGAGCTGAATGGGAAGGCGGTTATCGAGGTGAGCGATAATGGTCCTGGTGTGCCCGACGATATGAAACAAGCTATTTTTGAGCGTTTCCGGCAAGTCGACGGCTGGTCAGCTCGTCAGCATGGCGGAACGGGATTAGGGCTGGCGATTGTTCAGGAATTTGTCAGTTTACATCGCGGGGAAGTGACTTGTTTTGATGTCGCTGGTGGTGGAACGTTATTCCGTGTTGTATTGCCGTTATCAGCACCAGAAGGCACGGTTATCAGTGATGAACTCACTAATGAGAATTATATTCTGGAGCAACAGGCCGTTGATGAGCTGAATCAGGAACATATAGGGCATCAGTCTGAACTGAGCACAATCAATGATGAAAACGAAAATAAAGCATTGATTTTGGTAGTAGAAGACAACCCGGATATGAATGCCTATCTGCTGGCAATACTTGCTGAAACCTATCGGGTAGAAAGCGCGCTTGATGGAATGGAGGGGCTACAAAAAGCGTTAGCATTTAAACCAGATCTAATTCTTTCTGACTTGATGATGCCGAGAATGAGTGGTGACCAAATGATCACGGCATTACGGCAATATCCCGAAATGTCAGATACACCGATCGTTTTGTTAACCGCCAGAGAAGACAATGAGTTACGTATTAAGATGTTACAAGCTGGGGTGCAGGAATATCTGACAAAACCTTTTTCAACCAAAGAGGTATTAGCTCGCGTTGATAGTCTCTTGGTGACAAGGCAACGAAGTATTGATGAATTAAAACGGAGTGAAAAACGTTTCCGGCTGTTATTTGAAACCATGCAGGAAGGTTTTTTTGTCGCCGAGGCTGTGGTCGATGGGCAGGGTGAACCCATTGATTGGCGGTTCCTTGATGTAAATCCGGCACATACCAAAATTATTGGATTAAAAAAGGAAGATGTCGTCGGCCATACAATTCTTGAGTTATTCCCCGGGTTAGAGCTTTACTGGTTAAATGCGTATAAACATACCGCTTTTACCGGAGAGCCTGTTCATCTGGAAGGATTGGTCAATGTAAATGGCCGATATTATGAAAATTCGCTGTATTCACCACGCCGAGGGCAATTCGCCTGTATTTTTACCGATATCACTGATCGCAAATTAGCGGAAGAGCAAATACGTCAACTGAATGCTGAATTAGAAGTCCGTGTTGAGCAACGCACAGCCGAACTCAAAGCAGCAAATCAGGAATTGGATGCTTTTGCCTATGCCGTTTCTCACGATTTGCGGGCACCGTTGCGTGCCATGATCGGTTTTTCTCAGGCACTAACCGAAGATTATAGTGAGCAATTAAATGACGAAGCGCGTGATTATCTGAATGAAATCAATACTGCCAGTCGTCGAATGGGAGACTTGATTGATGGCATATTGACGTTATCGCGTTGTACACGTGGTGAGTTACGTCGTGACGATGTCGATATCTCCAAAATGGCAACACGGCTTTTGGAGGAGATGGCTCATTCTGATCCAGAACGGAAAGTGTCATGGCGAGTGGATGATAAGCTGAAAGCTTACGGCGATGAGCGTATGTTGGAAGCAGTAATGCGTAATTTGCTGGGTAATGCCTGGAAATACAGTGCTAAAAAAACAGATGCCAACATCCGTGTTTTTGCTGACTCTCAGGTTCATGATGGGTTGTCAGGTTTCTGTGTTGCTGATAACGGCGCAGGGTTTGATATGGCACATGCCGATCGCCTGTTTAAACCATTCCAACGTCTGCACCGGCAAGATGAATTTTCTGGTATGGGAGTGGGGTTGGCAACGGTGCAACGTATTATTCATCGACATGGCGGCCAAATTGAAGCCATTGCAAAACCAGGCGAAGGCGCAACGTTTTGTTTCACCTTACCCACGGGATATGAGATGGAGAATAAAGCATGAGCATATTACTGGTTGAAGATAATCCGCAGGATGAAAAGCTCATTTTACGCTCGCTAAAAAAAATGAATCTGGCTAATCAGATTGATGTGGTTCGCGATGGTCAACAAGCATTGGATTATCTTTTTCAGGAAAATGAATTTGCCAGCCTGAAAGGCGATCCATTACCTACCGTGGTTTTACTGGATATTAATTTGCCGCGTGTGAATGGCTTAGATGTGTTAGCCAAATTGCGTAATAGCCCGCGTACTAAATTATTACCCGTTGTAATTTTAACTTCCTCCGATGATGAACGAGACTGTCTCAGAAGTTATGAGCATGGCGCTAATAGCTTTGTTAATAAACCACTGGAGTTCAGTGAGTTTGCAGAAACGGTCGCCCGATTAGGGGTTTATTGGTTAATCACGAATAAACCAGCGCCAACTGGAATATGAACGTATGAAGCATGATCTGTCCATCCTCGCTATTGAAGATTCATCAGCTGATTTCCGCCTGATAGAACGACACTTGCGGGTGGCTGGTTTGAACGCACAATGCACTCGAATTGAAACTATCGAAGAACTAACTCAAGCGGTAGAGGCTGGTGGTTGGGACATTATTCTGTCTGATTACAGTGTGCCGCAGCTTAATTTTGAAAACGATTTAGCGTTTATTCATCAGCGATTACCCGATACACCGGTGATTTTAGTGTCGGGTAGTATTGGCGAAGAAAAAGCTGTTGAATTGCTGAAACTGGGCGTATGGGATTTTCTACTGAAGGACAATCTAACTCGCCTGGTGCCATCGATTGAACGTTGTTTGCGCGAAGTCAGCGATCGTTTTGCCAGAAAAACTGCAGAAAAAGAACTCAGTGAACAACAACAATTATTAACTGTGGTGGTTGAAGGCTCTACCGATGCCATCTTTGTCAAAGACTTACAAGGCCGTTATCTATTGGTGAATCAGGCGGCTTCTCAATTTGTGGGTAAACCAGCAGATCAAATTATCGGTCATGATGATAGTTTTATTTTTCCGCCCTCGATAGCTAGCGAAATAATGTCCGTTGATAAAACAATCATGGGATCTGGTAAAACGCAAACTTACGAAGAATCCATTACCACGATTTCTGGTGAACACCTGATATTTCAGGTGACTAAAGGGCCGATGCTTGATCACAACGGACAAGTGTCAGGGGTATTTGGTATTTCTCACAACATCACTGCCAGAAAAAAACGTGAGCTAGCATTGATTGAGAGTGAAACCCGTTTTTCTACCGTCTTTCATAAAAACCCACTGGCGATCGGTATTAGTAGTTATGCTTCTGGCCGGTTTATTGATGTTAATGAGGCATTCCTGCAGTTATTTTGTTATGAACGAAATGAAATTATTGGTCATACCGCTACCGAGCTTAACTTGTGGGTTTATCTGGAAGATAAAGCCCGTATGTATATGTCCCTCTCTGAACACGGACAAATACAAAATCAGGAACTAATGTTCAGAACAAAAACCAATGAGACCGGCGATGCCTTGCTTTCCGCAGAGCTGATCAATATTGGTGGTGAGCAGTGTGTTCTTCGCATGTTGTCTGACATTACTGAGAAGAATAAAGCGCAACGGGCGATTGATTATCTGGCTCACCATGATGCCTTAACCGGATTACCTAATCGTTTGCTAGTTCGTGATCGCGTTGAACAAGCGATTGCCACCGCGAAAAGAGACAAACATAAAATAGCATTACTTTTTATGGATTTAGATAATTTTAAATCTATAAATGATTCTTTAGGTCATGCGAGCGGTGATTCGTTATTGGAAGTTATTTCGCATCGCTTACGTGAGTCAATCAGAGGTACTGACACGGTCAGTCGGTTTGGTGGTGATGAATTTTTGGTTGTGTTATCGGGCATTACCACCAGTGATGCAGTTGCTGCGGTCTGCGCTAAAATTCTGGAAGACATTGCCAAGCCTGTTGATATTGATGGGCATGAGCTTTCCACATCATGTTCAATTGGGGTGACTGTTTATCCAGATGATGGCGACGATTTTGATACATTATTGCGAAAAGCCGATTCGGCCATGTATTACGCCAAAGATGCGAAAGGTAATACCTATCGCTTTTTTGACGGTAAAATGAATGCGGATGCCATTGAGCTGGTAGGGTTACGGAATGGTTTACGCATCGCATTAGAACGTAACGAATTTATATTGCACTACCAACCTCAAATTGATCTGTCGAGTGGTGCAGTGATCGGCGCTGAAGCCTTGATCCGCTGGCAGCATCCTGAATTGGGTCTCTTGCCGCCGGGTAAATTCATTACGCTTGCCGAAGAGAGTGGTCTTATTGTGCCGATTGGTGAGTGGGCTTTACGCGAGGCATGTCGTCAAGCCATGGCTTGGCGAAAGCAAGGATTACCCGATTTAGTCATGGCGGTTAACCTTTCTGCTATCCAATTTCGTCGCGGTAACTTAGAAGAAACGGTTATTTCTGCATTAAAAGATTCAGGTTTAGATCCGCAATTTCTGGAATTGGAATTGACGGAGTCGATCTTGATTGGCGACACTGAAAATGTCTTACAAACCGTACAACGTCTTAAAACTCTGGGCATAAAATTATCACTGGATGATTTTGGTACTGGTTATTCGAGCCTGTCTTATTTAAAACGATTCGCTGTCGATAAAGTAAAAATAGATCAGTCATTTATTAGCGATATGGATAAAAATCCGAGCGATGCAGCGATCGTGCGTGCCATTATCCAAATGTCTAAAAGCTTAGGTTTGCGCACTATCGCAGAAGGTATTGAAGAAGCATATCTGGTTAAATATTTACAGATTTATCATTGCGATGAAGCGCAGGGCTATTATTACAGCCGCCCAATCTCGTCAGATGATTTTGTTCTGTGGGTGCTCGCTTCTTTGTCATAATATGATCAGCGCGGGGCTGACATATTGCCCCGGCTGTTATCAGTTAGTGAATTGGGTTTAATTAAATGTCCGGCATAATTCATTTAATTTGTCTGCCCGTTGCATGACTTTATGGCTATTAATATCAATGGATTTGATTTGCTCCAGATTCGCTTCGCCTAATTCCGTTAGTTCATTGATATTTTTAGTCACATCCGCTAACGCAACGCCTTGTTCTTGCGCAGCTGCAGATATCTGTGCTGCGAAATCGGTCATTTGCCTTAGCTCTGATACCACTTGCTCCATCTGTAATGCGCTGGCATCAGTGTGTTGAACACAGGCGCGAGTTTGCTCCAGATTAGCTGCCATGGTTTTTTCCCAGGCTGTCATGATGTGTTGAATATGCGTGATACTGGCCTGTATTTGTTCTGTGGCTTTGTGTGTTCTGGTTGAGAGTGTTCTGACTTCATCGGCGACAACGGCAAAGCCTCGGCCTTGTTCCCCGGCTCGCGCTGCTTCAATGGCTGCATTTAACGCCAGTAGATTGGTTTGATCTGCAATACCCTGAATTTCACTCATCACGCCACCAATATGATTGGCTTCTTCTACCATTTTAGTGGCCGATTCTGTCGCTTGTTCTGCTTGTCTGGCGAGTTGCTGAATTTGTTGTTTTGCATCGGATAAATGGCTTTCTGCATCATTACAATGCTCTGATGCTGTGTTGACATAATCAGATGTACTGACGGTGGAGCGTGCGATTTCCGCAGCGGCCTCGGTCAATTGCGTAACAGCTGCGGCAATTTGTTGCAGACTTGCTTCTTGTTGATCGATATCATTTTTCGCTTTCGCTGTGGCACTAAATAGTCTTCCAGCCAGTGTTTGCAATACACCTGTAGAATCTTGTGTGCGACCCAAAACGGTTCTGATACGGGCCTGCCAGTGCTTCAGATGAAAATCAGCAATACTAGATAGATCGGTGCCAGAATAGATATATCGTGTAATGCTGTCGTATTCCGTTGCCAAAGAACGCAAAAACTGAGGAATGGTGATCAAATGCGGGTAAAAGCAGATAACTAAAAGTAAAAAAGAAAGGAAACACCAAACTGCTGTCAGCCACCCGGCAACAAAGTAAGCAGATACCACACTGGCAATGGATAAGAACAAACCAAGTTGTGGGCGGTAGTCCTGCCATGAGAAAGAGATTTTTTTATTAAGCCGTTCTCGCTCATGTAATTGTGCATAGATTTTTTCGGCGTGGTTTCTATCTTCAGCGGTTGGTTTTACTCGTACAGATTGATAACCCACAATATTTTTATCTTCGTAGATGGGCGTCACATAGGCATCAACCCAATAAAAATCACCGTTTTTACAGCGATTTTTGACAATTCCACGCCATGCTTTTCCTGCTTTCAGTTTTTGCCACAGGTCGTGAAAAGCGGTTTTAGGCATGTCCGGGTGGCGGATCACGTTATGCGGTAGCCCGACTAATTCATCCAATGTATAGCCAGAAACGGATAAAAAAGCCGTATTGGCATAAGTAACATAGCTGCGCAAATCGGTAGTAGAGACTAACTGCACATCAGCGGGGAAGGTAACTTCCTTGCCGATTTGAGAAAAATCAGATGTATTCATATGTGTATCCCATGCTAATTATCAATTAAGGATCGAAGACAATTTCATATCTGTCAAAGATCTAGACGATAAAAGATGGCATCTTGATCTACCTTTCAATAAATAGTGATTTCACTCACCAAACATAAATGACAGCTAATCTTTACCGCTGCGCCAAATAGAAATTAATACCCAAATTCCACCACTGGCTGCGGCGATAAAACCAAGTAAGCCGAGCGTCGATAGACCTGTCGATGATGAATTACTTTCGCTATTTGCCACGATGGCGGAACCAATAATCAATGCGGCGGTAATAATACTGAGAGATAGGCGGCTAACGGCTCGATCGATTTTTTCACCAAAATGTTTAAGAGGAAGCACTTCAACCTGGAGCTGTAATCTGCCGCGTCGGGCAGAGCGCAACAGCCGACTCAGATCTTTCGGCAGGCTGGTGATCAGGCTAAGCCCGTCAACCAACGAGCGCCAACCTCGTTTGACCAAGGCATCGGGGGAGGAGTGAGCAATAAGCACCTGTTCCAAAGCGTGTGCAGTTGCGCTGGTCATATCAAAGGTTGGATTGAGTTGTCGGCCTAGTCCTTCAAGAGTAATAAAGGCTTTGATCAGTAATGCCAGATCCGGCGGTAGCGTGAGGCCATGATCACGTAATATCGCAACCAACTCAGACAACATGCGGCCAATATCCAGTTTTTGTAGCTGTACACCGTGATATTGGTCGACAAAAGCGTCTATTTCGATGTGCAGAGAGTCATTGCTGGTTTCAGCGTTATCACTCCAGTCGAGCAATACCTCCGAGACAGCCACCGCATCATGGCTGACCAGGCCATGCAGCAACATCGCCAGCTGGAATCGTCGTTCTTCCGATATACGTCCGACCATCCCGAAATCAATGATGGCAATGCGGTTATCCGGCAGATAAAAGAGATTGCCGGGGTGTAAATCAGCATGGAAAAAACCGTCTTCTAAAATCATTTTAAGAACGGCATCAGCGCCACGCTGAGCTAGCAGTGTTCGATCTAAACCAGCAGTATCCAGTGCAGCCAGATCTCGGCCTGGAATGCCTTCTATATAGTCTTGCACATTCAACCGCTCGCAGGTCCACGTCCAGTAGATCTTGGGAATGACTATTTCCGGATGAGCTGAAAAATTGTAAGCCACCCGTTCCGCACTGCGCCCTTCGGAGGAAAAATCTAATTCCCGACGTAACGACAAGGTGAATTGACGAACCACTTCCCGTGGTTTGTACCGACGTAGATCTGGTGCTTCAGATTCAATGATCTCGGCCAGCCGTTTCAGCAGGCGCAAATCGGCTTCCACAAGTGGACGAATACCTGGGCGCCGTATTTTGAGAATAACGGGCGTTCCATTGGCTAACCAGGCTCGATGCACCTGTGCCAGCGATGCGGCCGCCAAAGCATCAACTTCCAATCGGGGGAATATATCCTCTGGTGGTTCACCCAGATCTTCCGTCAGTTGTGCTCTGAGTTCAGAAAACGGAATGGCAATCGCTGCATCTTGCAGCTTACTAAATTCGGCAATCCATTCGGGGGAGAACAGATCAACACGAGTGGCCAGGATCTGCCCTAATTTAACGAAACTCGGCCCCAGCTCTTCCAGTGCCCGTCTGACTCGGGCCGGCGATTCCAGCCGGGCTAAATCTTCCGACACATGCCAATGCAATGCTCGACCAGTGCGCTCCAGCACGCCCGCCATTCCGATACGGCGAACCAGATCGCCGAAACCATATCGGATGAGAACCGCCGCAATATCATGCAGACGCCCTAAATCGCGGACAGCGCTGATCGCTTGCCACAGCATTATTCACCTCTGTCAGATGAAGACGTGTCATCTTTTTTTTCAGGTTTTGACTGTAGCCGTTCAGCAATACCACTAAGCACACCTGCCGCGAGACTGGCAAATAAAGCACCTTCTTTACGCAGTGTTTTTGTTCCGGCAGCGACTTTCTGGCGGGTTGAATGGGTAATAATGTGCGTTAATTGTGAAACGGCCGATTCCACGCGTTCACCGACTGCCGTGCCACTGAGGCGGGCATGTTGCGCTAAATCATGCAAAGTAGCCTTCGCAGTTCCCGATGTACGTTGTGCCGCATTACTCAATGTTTCAATAAACAGTGATTCCAGTGCTGCGAGATCTTCTATCGTTTTTTTCAGGCCTTGTTGAGAAAACTCATTAGTGCGATTGGCCGCTTCTTTTAGTGCTAACTGCGTCGCTTCTGCAGCAGTAGCCAGAGCATCATCGAGACCTTGCATTGCATCCTTAAGCAGTTTGGCCTCATCTTCCACATGGCTGGCGGCACCTTGTTGAGCACCTTTTACCACCGCAATGATCACCTGTTTTAACGCATCATAGTCCAGTTTGCTGCCAGAAAAGGCATTGAGCGTTATTGTTCTTACCCGTTCTGATACCGCAGCGGTATCATGTTCCAGAACCGATTTAACCAGTTGCTCGATCTCTTCTGCCGCCGATGCTTTTTCATCTCCGGTTTCACTAGCCTGCAAAAGTTTGTCTATTTCTGCTTCAGCGGCTATCCAATCTTCCTCAATACTTCCGCCAGTAAAACCGCGTTTTTCTGCGCGAAAATAAGCGGCTTCAGCGATCATCTGATAACGTTCTTTTGCACTAATAGGCGGCGTACTTTCGGCAGCAGATTTTGTTTCGACATTTTTTGTAACGTTGGGTTTAGGTTTGCGCATGATCACTTCCTCTATTAAGAAGGATTGAATAGTGAGTCGTAACTAAATGAATGCTTAATAAAAACTGTAGATGTAACGGCCCGCCACAGCAAATTTTCAGTGGAAGATAAGGCAGATTATGCGTGTGCAGCAGTGAGGAAAAGAAAGGTTATGAGTTAGAGATATTGTCTGCAGATCGGACTGCGCTCACTTCCGGCGATGCTTCATCACTGAGTAATGGCGTACTTTGTCTTTCAGGTTTAAAGGTATTCATTCTGAGCAGATGGATAGTAACGCAGAGCGCGATAACCAATAACAGCAGCTGTAGCCACCCGTTTGAAACGACAAACAAAGCGGAATAGCCAATGGTTATCCATAGCAAGCTTAAAGCGATAATTTTTTGCTTGAGTAACATACCGCGGCCTTCCCGATAATTGCGGATATATTCACCAAACCAGCGATTCGTAATGAGCCAGTGATAAAATTGTTCGGAACTGCGTGAATAGCAGTAAGCCGCCAAAAGTAGAAAGGGAGTCGTAGGTAATAAAGGCAGAAAAATACCGAATACGGCTAAAATAACGCAAATTGTACCAACAATGATCAGCAATATTTTGACTGGACTTTTCATCTAACAACATCCTCTTCGGCTAACCATCATCATGGCAATGTCCGCCTATCCGGCATCATGTTTCAATAACAACTCGCTCTCAATCGGAATGAACTTTGCTGCAGCGTTGACTAATGAAAGCGAGGTGTATTTTGACACACCATAAACCTCAACTAGCGTATCGTAATCCCGGTGGATTTTATTCACCAATAAATCAAAATCCCCATCACCGGATGCTAATACAACAATATCGGATTTTTTTGCATACTCCATCGCATCCAGCGTAATCCCCACATCCCAATCACCCTTGGCTGTGCCATCAGCGCGTTGTATAAACGGTTTCAGTTTTACCTCAAAACCGATTGCTCTGAGAATATTTTGAAATTGCCGCTGTTTTTCATCACCCCGATCGATCGCATAAGCAATCGCTTTTACAACCTGCCGCTCAGAAGTTACTTTCTTCCAAAATGCGTTGTAGTCGAAGTTACATCGGTGTGCCTGCTTAGTTGTGTAGTATATATTTTGCACATCAACAAGAATGACTACGTTTTCCATGAAATTCCTAAATCTAAATATAGTGCGCACACACCATTTCCGCAGGGGCACGATAGCGTAATCTGAGCAATAGACCTATTAAATACACTGGGCAATCCAGAATTAAGTACCAGATGAATCGATATCGGAAGTCGTAACACTTTGGCATGAATATCTTCCGCAATTTCACGCTGGACAATTCTGGGATCCATATCAAAATATATGTAACCGGTTACTGAAACCGGTTTCAAGTTGTCGTATAGTTAATTCAGACACACCATAAGGGAACAACGAGGGTTTAACTATGAAGAAAATATTTCTCTGCTGCGCTGCCGGCATGTCTACCAGTATGGTGGTAAATAAAATGAAGCAAGCGGCTGCTCAGAAAGGTATCGAAGCAGAAATCATTGCTGTAGCAATGGAAGAATTTGATGCCACGCTGTCGAAATTTGACTGCTGTCTGCTCGGGCCGCAAATCAAATATAAATTTGATGAATTCAAGAAAAAAGCTGATGCGGCAGGTAAACCGATCGCAGTAATTAACAGCATGGATTACGGCATGATGCGTGGTGATAAGATCCTCGCCGATGCGCTGGCGATGATGGCGTAAATCAGCTTCAGCTAACGAAAAGAATAGTAACAACCGCATTAACTATCATTAAATATCATGTAAGGAAGTAAATGATTATGGCTAATCAGTTACCAAAAGATTTCTTGTGGGGTGGGGCGGTTGCTGCGCATCAGGTTGAAGGCGGCTGGAACGAAGGTGGTAAAGGTGCCAGCATTTGTGATGTGCTGTCTGGCGGCTCACACACGGTTGACCGTGTTATCACCGGCGAAATCAAAGAAGGCGTCTATTATCCGAACCATGAAGCGACCGACTTCTATCATCACTATAAAGAAGACGTGGCCTTATTCGCCGAAATGGGTTTTAAATGCTTCCGTACTTCTATTGCCTGGACGCGTATTTTCCCGAATGGTGACGAAACCAAGCCGAATGAGGCTGGTTTGCAGTTCTATGATGATCTGTTTGATGAACTGCTGAAATATGGTATCGAACCCGTAATCACGCTGTCTCATTTTGAAATGCCAAATCATCTGGTGAAAGAATACGGTGGCTGGACTAACCGTAAAGTGATTGATTTCTTTGTTCATTATTCCGACACCGTGATGCGTCGTTATAAAAACAAAGTGAAATACTGGATGACCTTTAACGAGATCAACAACCAGAAAAATCATGAGTATCCGTTGTTTGGTTACTGCTGTTCTGGCGTTGTGTTTAATGACTATGAACGTCCGGAAGAAGTGATGTATCAGGTTGTGCATCACGAACTGGTCGCCAGCGCTAAGGTTGTTAAGCTGGGCCATGAAATTAATCCCGATTTCAAAATCGGCTGCATGATTTCTTACGTTCCGCTTTATCCGTTCTCCTGTCACCCAGATGACATCATGTATGCTCAGGAATCGATGCATGATCGTTACTTGTTTGGTGACGTACATATGCGCGGCGAATATCCGGCTTATGCACTGAAAGATTGGGAACGTAAAGGCTACAACATCAAAATGGAACCAGAAGATGCACAGATCCTGAAAGAAGGCTGCTGCGATTACGTTGGTTTCAGCTATTACATGTCAAATGCAGTCAAAGCAGATGCAGTGGCTTCCGGTAATGGCATCAGTGGTTTTGCTGGCAGTGTGAAAAATCCGCATGTCAGCGCTTCTGACTGGGGCTGGCAGATTGATCCGGTTGGTTTACGTTACTCGCTGAACGCGCTTTATGAACGTTATCAGAAACCATTGTTTATCGTCGAAAACGGCTTTGGTGCCATCGATAAAGTGGAAGCAAACGGCGAAATCAATGACGACTACCGCATTGAATACCTGAAAGCCCACATCGAACAGATGAAAAAAGCAGTAACAGACGATGGCGTTGACTTGATAGGCTACACCCCTTGGGGTTGTCTGGATTGCGTATCTTTCACCACGGGTGAATATCGCAAACGTTACGGCTTTATCTATGTTGATAAAAACGATGATGGCACAGGCACCATGGCGCGTAGTCGTAAGAAAAGCTTTGCTTGGTATCAGCAAGTCATCAGCAGTAATGGCGAAAAATTGTAATAACCGATCCCCTCTTTAAATAGAGGGGATTTTTTGGTTCATCAAGTAGAGTCATTTATGAGGCTTCATCAATTGAGCTTACTGGTTGCCTGACTACCACCTCATTTATTTCGCAAGTGATCAAAATCTAGCTGTGCGGCAACAATCGCTCACACAAAATTAGTTTGCGGACATTGTTATTCTCAATGCTGGGTACTATACCTACCGTTATAGTTGAAATAATCAGCTATCAGATGCAAAAAACAGCACTTGAATAAAAATATGAAAAATAGGGTTGCCTAAAAAAGTTCGGTCCCTATAATGCGGCCCCACTG
>MTLE01001023.1_pt1 | contig 114194 bp, 112 predicted proteins | sample 1982461 | NCBI WGS metagenome assembly MTLE01 (sample SAMN05712605, study PRJNA340218) | biofilm metagenome | isolation source: sample SPL anode biofilm adapted to -200 mV | place: USA | collected 2012-02-03
GCGATTATCTTTCACACTCATATTCCTTGGTATATGCAGCCTTAACGGCAACACATCAGAATAATAGACATATTAAATTGTCATTGATTCACACAGAGTTTCCTCGTGCATTACACAGTATACTACAGGATGTTTCCTCGTGTCTATAGATATTAAAGTGAAAAATTTGAAAAAAAATTGTGTGAGGTCATACATTATACTTCGAAGGCGATCGTTTCCCCCATAGGGGTGGTCTCTATTATATAGACAAACTGGTTCTTCAATCTGCCTTATAAAAGCAATTACCTGTTTCAGCTAGGGCTCTAATTTTATCTCGTAAGTTGTCTTTAAAATCATATCTTAATTCCAATAGCCTTGTAAGTTCTAATCCATCCATTAATATTATGCGAGAAGTCTTTCCTTTAACAAAAGTTTCAATAGCATTAGCAGCATAACCTGAATAACTAATAAATAAACCTCGTGTATAATCCGATTTGTTTGTTACTTTGTCCTGAAATAAAATTAAGTCATTTTTTGTAGTTGGTTCATTTTGCCACTTTGCTTCCATTAAGTATGTATTCCCATCTAGAACAAAACTGCCATCAATTTGTTCACCGCTAATCTTAAAACTAGGTCTTGGATTCAGCCCATTACTGTCAAACAATCCATTAAGATACCCTTCAAATGCATATCCTCTTTTTTGTGGATTTCCAATCTTGGTTAATTCATATAATTTATTATGATAATCACTAAAGTTGAAAGATTTGTCTGTTTTAATATCCTTATCTTCTTTCTTATCACAATGAACTACATTTGTTGTTGCATTAGTAACTTTTCCAATGAGTCTATGCCCTATATTGACACATTGCATAAACAAGTCTATTTCATCGTCACGAACACGGCAATGGCATCTTTTGTAGTCTAATAGTTCCAGCAATAGCTTTCCTACAATTTTATTGTCATATTCTGAAATTATCGCTCTTAAGATTTTAGCTTTAGATAGATCTGGATACTGTTTATATATATCAATTTGTATGGATGATTGTACAAAGTCTCTAAAACTTCTATTTTTAAAATCAAGAACATATCCGCTCTGCATTCCAAAAAGGTCTTCAAAGTATTGCTTGTCGATAAAACTTAGATTAGACAAAATAATCACCCCTATATTTTTTTCTACATGACTATTATACTAAATTAGCCTTTATTTAAAAAGAACCATAAAGTGCTATAGATTTATATGTCTGTCAATCTAAAGCTTACCCTAAATTTATATTTAAGTCATCTCTATTTATTGTAATTATAGAATGTATTTAATGTTTTATTTACATTTTGTCTTGACATTTAAGAGTCTATATTTCATAATATATGTATAGACTAATAAGAACGGAGTGCTGATGCAATGACTAAGACAACAGGAAAGCATATCGGTTATGTCCGGGTATCTACCATAGACCAACACGAGGATAGACAATTAGAAGCTTTAAAGGCTCTCAATATCGACAAACTATTCATTGAGAAACAGAGTGCTAAAGATACTGAACGACCTCAATTAAAGGCTATGCTAGATTATGTAAGAGATGGAGACATTGTCTATTTAGAATCTTTCAGCCGTCTTGCAAGGAACACCATAGACCTCTTAAGGCTACTCGAAGAGTTAACAAGTAAGGGTGTCGGTATCATAAGTCTTAAGGAACGTATAGACACCTCTACGGCTAGTGGTAAGCTGATGGTCACCCTTATAGGTGCAGTTGCTACCTTTGAAAGAGACATACTACTCGAGAGACAAAGAGAAGGTATTGCGATAGCTAAAGCACAGGGCAAATACAAAGGTCGACAACCAAAGACCTTACCAAAAGACTTTGATGACATCTATAAGCAGTATATGTCGAGGAAAATAAGCAAGTCGAAGATGGCTGAGTTATGCAATCTGTCTCGTCCTGTAATGGATAGACTATTAAAAGAATATGAATCACAGATATAAAACAATTAGACACCTTAGGGAATAACCCTGGGGTGTATCTTTTTCTATATTATTGGTGGTAACGCTTTAGGCATCCACGAGGTTGCCCTGTAAGGTATGGCTGGAATTTGGTCTATGGGGTTTTCCTTTCTCTATTTCATACTATTCCTATAACTAAATTATGGTTGTGTCATTATTAATTGTGACACATAAAGACTATTATTCTAATTGTGGCACATATTGATAGAACCTATGTAATGAGACAACTTTATAACAAGGTGATGTCTTTTAAATTGCTTATGTCACTCTCCATAAGTAACTTAAAGGGCATCACCTTTTGTTTATTTGCTTAGCTACCTAATGATTCCCCTGTAGGTGGCTCTTTCGTATGTCTTGTTACCAGATCTATCGATAACATTTAGAGAGAGTGAGGAATTGTAAATGAAAGAAGAGGCAACATTTAAGGTGATAGACTCACCAATGACAGACAAGGATAACACACGACCACATTACTTATCCGACCAATTTACAGAGGCTAGCTTTGCAAGTATGACTACAGACTCTATGTATGCCATCTACTCTGCCCCTGACACAGGTAAGACGACATTAATAACTGATGTCTTGCAACCATATCTAAAAAGGACAGGCAAGAAAGCACTATACTTGACATCAAGACTTGCTATCCTAGAGCAACTAAAGGGCAATGTAGACAACTCTGTGATGACGTGCTGGACTTACCAGAAGATAGAAGACTATGTCGACAAATGTAGACCTTTCGTTACTACCTATGACTTCATTGTGTGCGACGAGGCTCACTACTTTATTGAAGATGCTGAACTGACCAAGAGAACAGATTTATCATTCAATTTCATTAACAACAGTAATGCAGTAATTATTCTTATGTCCGGGACACCTGACTACATAGAATGTCTTAGGGACTCTTTGAGTCGACCTATAAGTGTCTTGATGCCCTTAGACACATCCGTTCACAATGTAGACACGATATGCTTAGTTCCTGCAGCCAATAAGAAGAATGGCGATGAGGACGACATAAAAGAACACTTGGAACAACTTGTAAAATTAGGTAAGAGGATTGTCGTATATGATAGTAACATAACTGATTTATACCAACTGTACGCTCAGTATGAAGTACGACAAGGAGAATTAGGTATCAATGTGTCATTCCTATGTTCACAACATAATAAGACATACTATCCAAAGTCTGACGAAGACGACCTTAGGATACTTATGGATACCCAAAGGATTTATGCTGATATGCTATTCATAACCTCAGCTTTGAACACAGGGGTATCTATTGATGAAGACTTTGAATATATGTTTATCTTAGGGTGTCCCTCAAGGACTGCTATGTTTCAACTTATAGCTAGAATCAGAAGAGGTCACAATAATAGAAGTATAAAAACAATCTATTGCTCAGTACCACCATATCAGACACTAAGGACAAGAAGAGACTCAAGACTAGAAGATTTAATGTATGTAGAAAATCCTATAGAATGGAAGTCTAAAAGAAGACAACTACCTTGTTATGTCTATCAGAATAAGAAGTCTGAATTCGACCATAATCACCTTATCATTAGTAAGATAAGACAAGATGTTAAAGAATATGATAGCTACCTTTATAGTGGTAAACCTTTAGACAACTATAGGGAAATGTTCAGGAATAGATATGTCGGAGCAAAAGTTGTCTCTCTATTCACATCCTTACTTGTCGACTTACTAGACAACTACAATAATTTACCTTACTTAGACAAAGAAGAACAGGACACTATTAAGGAATTATGCAGAAGGTACAATATCAATTCTAGTATAGGTAAAATTAATGAACAGTTGCGTTTATACGACATACCTATACAACTTATGAGTCACCAAAAGAAGACCAAAGGTTTAAAGAAACAAGTATGGTATATCAAACAGTACGAAAATTTGACGTTTTCTAATATAGAGAATACCTAAAATTCGTACCCTTATTGTGTCTGACTAATAATGTTAATAACCTTTAGGTGCAACCTTAGGTTTAACCTTGATACAAATCCTCTGAACAAGACCTTCGGTGTGCATCATCAGAAGATATCTCAATGGTGACCTAAGGATGGTTATAAGTGTTTTAGACATTAATGGTTATATCCCCTTTTAGTTGTCAACAATAAAGAAATAAGACATAAGGTCATCACCTTTAGATACACTATAAGTATCCTGATGGTAAGCCTTATGTCTTCATCTTATATCTGTCTTATTATGTTTATCCATTATAATTATCAATCTTATGTCTTATACCACCAGGGGTATCTCTTGGTTTAACTTATAGTATGACCTAATGTCACCTAGCTTGATACCCTAAGGATATAATCATTATTAGACAATCAATATTTGTCTGATACCTTAGGTCATCCTGTGGCTACTTCTTTATTGATGATATTCATATTGTCTTAATCATAAGAGTCTATGCGACTAAGACACTCCTACAGGGCATTATGGGCTTGAACCTTACGCCACCACTATAACCGAATAATGCCTTACTTACGACATCACCTGCCGCCGTTTGGTTACCCTTAAGCATTCCCTTGAATTCACCTTTAGATACCCCATAGGCAACTAATTCATCCCTTAGCTCCTCTGTTATGTCGTATAGAGCCTCTGCTCCATCATAAGACTCCCCCTTTATGCTGCCTGAGTGAACCAATAGGACTCTGTCGTTAAGAGCCACTAAGACTACCCCAAAGGGGGACAATAGACCTTCTAATAGCAGAGCCTTGATTGTGTCGTTATGAGCCGACAAAGCACAGGCATTAGTGTAGAGGTCGTAAGGATCCGGGTCTTCTAAGTTATCTGTAGCTTGATACCTTTGGTTACACCATAGGTTAAACTCTTCCTTCGTCTCAAGCATACCTTTGTTTACCTCTTTGTTTACAATAAGCATATCCTTCATAATTCCAATACATCCCCTTTATTTGTCGTTAATATTAATAGTATTGCCAGTTTGCATTCTCAAAAGGATTATATTTGTCATTTTGGACTTTCAATTCACTATCATTAAGATTGACATACCTTCTTGTTGTCTCAATACTGCTATGACCAAGTATTCTCTGCAGCGTGAAGACATCGCCACCATTGAGCAGAAAGAACTTAGCAAAGGTGTGCCGGAAAGTATGTGGTGATACTCTAACATCTTTCATCTCATAATCTTTACCTACATCGCTGAATATTCCGCTGATTGTCGTTGCTGTAAGCCTTTCACCTTTGTTATTGATAATTAAGTAGGGACACTTGTTAAGTCTTAACTGCTCGACATACTCCTTACGCTTGGTCAGGTACTTAACTAAGACCTTCCTAAGGGTCTGTGTTAGTGGTATGTTCCTCTGCTTATTACCTTTCCCTATGACCTTAATAATGTCTAATTCAAAGTAGATGTCACTAAGACACAGCTTTATTAACTCTCCCCTTCTCATTCCTGTAGCGAACAGGATACACATGATTGTATAGTTACGGAATCCTAAGAACTCATTCTTATCAAAGGCATTCAATAGCTTACTTATGTCTGTCTTACTGAAAGCCTGTATGAGTCTCTTAGGCAACTTAGGGGTCTCAACTCGTAACATTGGATTGTCATCAATGACCTCATCACGCTTGAGGAACCCAAAGAATACCTTAAGAGTCATATAGTGTATCTTGATGGACACCGCACCCATTGTACTCGACAGTCCCCCTATATGCTCTCTCATAACCCCTGCGTTTATCTGACTACTGTCTGTTATGCCCTTAGCGTTGCAGAACTTGTCGAACCTCTTTAGAACCTTTTGGTATTGTTCCATAGTTGCCTGTTCAAGGTTTAAAGCTAAACATCTCTTAAAGAACTCTTGTCTGCATTCAACTAATTTCATAACCATAATCACTCTCCCCCATGTCTTAGTCACAGAGTTTCCTCGTGTATTCCTTAGAAATTCAATATGTCTATAAGACAGTAGCACCTAGTTTCCTCACGTTGCCTTTACAGGTATAACAAAAAGACACCCAAAGGAGTTACCCTCTGCGTGCCTCTAAAACCGCTATATACCTAATTGTGAGCCATCTCTGAGATAATCCTCGGGTGTCTTATGGTACCCTGCAGGTACCTCGGACTTTCCTCGTCTACCCAACAGGATAGCCGCGATTATCTTTCACACTCATACCCAAACAAATTTATCACAACTAGCGCCTCACGTCAAGTCTATAAGTATAAATACCTTTGTAACATTTTATTGAACTCCCACGTACCTTCACCAGCATCGCTGTCAAACTGGTTCATAATAGCATCAATTTCATCTGCATAATGAACAACAAAGCCTTCCTTAGTCGCACAGGCGACAGGAGAACCTTTTTCTTGCTCTCCATGATGGGAAAGAATGATATGCAGCAATTGCTGAAGCTTTTTGTCATCAACGCTTTCCAGTTTTGCCGCGGCGTCGCTCACCATCATGACAGTTATCGTAATATGTCCTAAAAGCCGCCCGCCTGTCGTGTATGGGAACCCCATATCGGGCGATATTTCTTTCAGCTTGCCAACGTCATGCAACAAAGCTCCTGCCAGCACAAGGTCTTTATCCATACCGCCTATTTTATCTGCCAAAGCGCACGCCAAATCTGCGACACAAACAGAATGATGCAGTAAACCGCCTACGTAGGCATGGTGCAGCCTCATACCAGCAGGATTGATTAAAAACTGCTGATAGACATTACCTGAGAATACTTCTTCAACAAGTGCCCTCAGACCTTTGTCATTTATACTGCTTATCTGTTGTTTAAATCTTTCTTCATACTCGGCCTTGTCAAAATTTCCCTGGGGCAGCAAATGGCTTATGTCCTCGCCTGCTTTGACTTCCGACAGTTTCTGGATTATCAGCTGCAATGACATATCACCAGCGAATTTATTGATATCAACATTACCAGCTACTCTTACTGCTTTTGGCGCATCAAATGCCCTTAGTTTTTCAACTATTCCCGCTTCAAAACAAATAAAAGGTATGCACCCGCTGTTATCTTCTATCAGCCCTCTGGCAAAAACACCTCCATTTGATGAATTGCCAACTTTTTGCAAACGTAGCAAAACTATCTGGTCTATCTTCAAGCCTGTTTTAAATTCGTTAATCATATCTTTGCCTTCCCTTGTGTCATCTGTATTTTTCTTCATTATAGCATATTAAATAGGCTTGTAAGATTTTTACTACAAGTACTGCAACACTTTGCTTTCCACCGCGCGCGATACTATAATAGTGCGATTATTGCCAGCAGCCCAATCTTCCAGCTCTTTCTGCAGCTTTTTTAAAACAGGCATTTCCGATGTCTGATGCCCGGCGTCGATCAAATTTAGTCCAGCATTTAATGCTTCCTGCGCAACATGATATTTGACGTCTCCGGTAACAAACGTATCAGCACCTGCCTTCACCGCTTCGGCAATAAAATCTGTTCCGCTGCCGCCACAGACAGCTACTTTACAAACAGGTTTGCCAGCATCAGCAACAATAACGTGGTCAATTGCTAAGGCGTTTTTCACATTATTGGCAAATTCGCCCAAAGAAAGGGGTCTCTCCAAAAAGCCAATACGACCAAGTCCAAATTCAGCTCTTGCATTCACCGTTACCAAAATGTCATAGGCAGGCTCTTCATAAGGATGCGCCTCCAGGACAGCCTCTATTGCCTTCTTTAATTCGCTTTTCTTTAAAAGGATTTCTATACGCTTCTCCTTGGTTCTTTCCAAAATCCCCTGCTGACCAAGAAAAGGATTGCTGCCTGGCAGCGGACGAAACTGTCCCTCGCCCTCCATAATGTAAGCACAATCAGCATAATTGCCAATACGTCCTACACCAGCTCTACTTAGAGCAGAAAGCACTTCATCAAGATGAGTATGAGGCACAAAAACTACAAGTTTATAATATTTATCACAAAAGACAGGTTTAAGAACTTCTATTTGCCTTAAACCCAGAACATCTGCTAATACGTCGTTGACCCCGCCTCTAGCACTATCCAGATTAGTATGAGCTGAATAAACAGCAATTTTGTTTCTTATTAAATCATATAGCAAGGCATTTTTGCCTTCGTTGTAAACGAGATTTTTCAACGGTGAGAAAAAAAATGGGTGGTGAGTAATAATCATATCGGCTTTTTGTGAATAGGCCTGATCAGCAACTTCTTCTGTCAAATCAAGCGCAAGCATTACTTTTTCAGCCGGCCAATCAGTACTACCCAGCATAAGGCCTACATTGTCCCATTCCTCTGCCAATTTTATTGGCGCCAGCTTTTCCATTATTTCACAAATATCACTAACCTTTGTCACCATGAGCAATCGCCTCCAGGTCCTTCTTCAACTTACTAAAAAGCCTGTACTTTTCACTGACTTTAGCTTGTTCACTCTTTCCCATGGAAGAAAGCAGTTTTTCATAATGATCTATCAGCCTTTGTATATGCCTTGCTAAAAGCACGTTGCCTGCTTCTAAAAGGCGTGGCCCTATTTCATAAAATACCTCAGGATATTCCTTTTCGCTGCCGCGTTCCAAAATTATTATTTCATAAATTATACCAGCGTCTTCTACTAAATCTTCCGCAACAATCTTCCACCCATGCCTTACAGCCCATATTCTTAACGAAGATGCTCCGTTCATCGGCTGCAAAATTATTCTTTCGGCCGCTTCAGCGGTTGGCAAAGAATTTTCTAATATCTCAATCATGCTGCCCGCACCCATACCTGCAATTATTATTACATCGACTTCACCGGGAGCGACAATCTTAAGGCCATCACCTTGTCTTACAGTGATAAATTCTTTCATCTCAAAAGTATCTATCGTATTTTGAGCTGCCTGACAAGGTCCAGCGGCAATATCACCGGCTATGGCAAAATTCGTTTTTCCTTGCCTAACCAGTAAAGTTGGTAAATATGCATGGTCTGTACCAACATCAACTATGCTTTTGCCAGCAGGTACCCATTTAGCTATAGCTTCCAAACGTGATCCGAAACTCATTTCTTCCTCCATATACAAAAAGCGAAGCCATAAGGCTTCGCTTTTCTCTGTTAAACTTGGTGGGCCCACCTGGGATCGAACCAGGGACCAACCGGTTATGAGCCGGTGGCTCTACCGCTGAGCTATAGGCCCGATTAGCCTTTCACGGGCAAACCCGAAATAGCCAACGAAGACATTTTATAATAAAATAAGCGCAATGTCAAGCTACATCTGTCATTCCAAAAAATCTTTCAAGCGCTTGCTGCGGCTGGGGTGCCTTAATTTTCGAAGAGCCTTGGCTTCTATCTGGCGAATACGTTCACGCGTAACCCCAAAATGCTGACCAACTTCTTCCAATGTTCGAGATCTTCCGTCCTCAAGACCAAAACGTAGTTCAAGGACTTTCTTTTCACGCAAAGTAAGCGTTTCCAAGACTTCACCCAACTGCTCACGCAGCAAAGTAAACGAGGCTGCATCAGCAGGTGCCGGTGCATCATGGTCTTCTATAAAATCGCCCAAGTGTGAATCTTCTTCTTCACCTATAGGTGTTTCCAAAGAAACCGGTTCTTGAGCAATTTTCATGATTTCTCTTACTCTTTCCACATTAGTATCCATTTCTTTGGCTATCTCCTCAGGCAGCGGCTCTCTGCCGAGCTCTTGCAGGAGTTGGCGTGAAACACGTACTAACTTATTAATCGTTTCCACCATATGCACAGGAATTCTTATTGTCCTTGCCTGGTCAGCAATAGCACGCGTAATTGCCTGTCTTATCCACCATGTTGCATATGTGCTGAATTTGAAACCTTTATTATAGTCAAATTTTTCTACAGCCTTAATCAAACCGAGATTACCTTCCTGAATCAAATCCAGGAACAGCATACCACGGCCGACATACCTTTTGGCGATACTGACAACCAAGCGCAAATTAGCTTCAGACAAACAACGTTTGGCATCTTCGCCCAAATCAACAATATCTTGTAAAGTTTTCTTAAATAATTCATTGCAATTATCCCATTCAAGAAAAACTTCAGCATCTTTGACTGTTGCAAGCTGTTTCTTTACTGTTTCCAGCAATTCTTTGATTTCCAGAAGGTAACTTGCTTCGGTATCAGAGGTCTGCTTTTTAATCACAGCTTTCTTTTTGTTAGCTGTAAACTTTATCTGGCCATCTACTATCAGTCGTTGAATTCTGCTTATTTCATCTTTTGTGAATTCTTCGCACATCTCTTGAAAATCAGAATTCTTAATACCTTTACCGGTATTATGGAGGGCTGTTAACTTGGAAAAAACTTTGTTGACTGAACGTTCTTCATACCAATTAATTTCTTTCTGCAGCAACTCTTTTGCACGCAGAAGCATAGCCTTAACATCAGTCTCGTCAGGTAAAACTAACAAAACATGGTCTGTAACTTCATTGGCTAAAATTTTCTGGGCTTGATTGCCCTTATCCATACGCTTAGCCAACTTAATTTCGTCTTCACCTACCAGAAGAGGGACGCGACCGATTTCTTTAAGATACATGCGAACCGGGTCATCAATGCTCACACCTTCAGGTACAGTCAAGTTGACAAGCTCATGCTCAGCTATAGGTTCTTCATCAACATCCTCGCCTGCAGGCGGGACAGCCGTATCATCAATTACCTCAATACCCTTCCGTGCAATCAAATCATACATGTCTTCCATCTCATCAGTGCTCATCTCTTCTGCACTCTGCATGGAATCCATAATTTCGCGATAGGTGAGAACGCCGCCATGGCTCTTCCCCTTATGTAAAAGTTCTTCTACCTGCTCTGTTGAAATCTTTTCATTTGCCATTGCGTTCCCTCCTTTCCGTTACTATTAATTTTACATTAATATCATTAAAACATTTTTTTAATCTCATTCTTTATTCGCTGACTTTCTGCTAATTCCTGCAAAAATTTTTCATCACCTGCACGTTCATATTCTGACGCCAGACGGCAATGGTATTCGTACTGCTTCTCTAATCCAGATATTTTCAGTTGTCTGATACAATCATTTAAGATTTGGCTGGCTGCGTTTACCGACAAGTCTAATTGTAAAATCACTTCCAGCTCGGACGCGCAGACTTCAGACAATTCCGCGAAAAGATCGGCCACAATATTGGGGCTCTTCCTCGCTGATAATTCTATGAACTTTTGATAAATTTCTGTTCGTCTAACGTCGCAAAAACTAATATCATCAATTTCAGCAAGAAAATCCGACGTAACATTACCACCACCGTTTATAAGCGCAAACAACAAGTGTCTCTCAGCCTGCTCAACAGGATTCACTTTGTTCTCTTCTTTTTTTCTTCTCATCAAAGCATCAGAAACAGCAATGCCATTACCACGTCTTATCTTTTTGAACTCATCAACAATCAGATTTTCATCAATTGTAAGCTTCTGAGCCAAATTACGAATTCTTCTGACTACCTCGATATCACTTTTGCATTCTAATAGGAACGGTAGTATATTCGACACAGTCTTTACTTTTCCTTCAAGAGTTGAAAAATTATTCTTTTCCAAAGTTCTTTCAATCTGGAAATCCATACCGGAAGCAGCTTGCGCTATCAGGTTCTTAAACGCATCGGTGCCTTCATTTCTGATAAATTCATCAGGATCTTTACCCTTCGGAACTACGAGAACTTTAACTTCGAGTCCCGCTTTTAAAGCAATAGGAATTGCGTCCATAGCCGCCTTCAACCCAGCTTCATCACTATCAAAAGAAAAAACTACTTCAGGAACAACACGCGCAATTAAATTGGCATGCTGTTCAGTAAAAGCTGTTCCCATGGACGCCACAGTCCAGTCAATGCCGGCTGCATGCAGGCTTATTGCATCCATATGGCCTTCGACGACAATAATTTGCTTTCGCTCCTTAGCAGGTTTAAAGGCAACATCCATGCCAAAGAGAATTGAACGTTTGGTAAAAAGCTCCGTTTCACCAGTATTCAAATATTTAGGTTCACCCTTGCCGACAACTCTGCCGGTAAAACCAACCACTCTTCCTCTGGCATCTTTAATGGGAATCATTATGCGCTCCCTGAAACGGTCATAAACACTTCCATCATCACGCTTTACCGCTAAACCGGCTTTAGCAAGTAGCTCGGCACTAACGCCTCTTTTTTCCAAAGCATTGCAAAGTGTGTGATAACCCGGTGCTGCCAGTCCTAAAGAAAATCTTTCAATGATATCCGCATCAATTCCGCGCTTCGATAAATACTCAAGAGCGTTCTTGCCATATTCAGTTTTTAAAAGACAAGCCTGAAAAAACTTTACAGCCAGAGCATTAGCGTCAAAAATTTGTTTGGAGTTCTTCTCCCGCAATATCTCTTGCTCTGTCTTTTGTTTTTCAGGTATTGGTATGCCATATTTATTGGCCAGAATTTTAATGGCTTCCGGAAAACTTACATTTTCAATTTTCATGACAAAATTGAAAACATCACCACCAACGTGGCAACCAAAACAATGAAAGAGATTTTTGCCTGGTGTAACCGTAAAAGACGGCGTCTTCTCGCCATGAAAAGGGCAGCATCCCCAATAACGGCCGCCTTTCTTTTTCAGTGCAACATACTCTGAAACGACTTTAACAATATCAGCTTGTGCCCGAACCTGTTCTTTAAAACTTTCATACACATCATTCATAAATACACCCGTTACACTAATTCAAGAAACTTACTGATTTATTATATTCAATATGAATGTTTTTTTTCCTCTTTTTAAGTTAAAGATTTTTGAACAACGACTTTTAACTATATAAAATAATTATTAGTTAAGCACTGCTAAAACACACAAAATATGGTGTATGTCGGCGCTATACCTACTATATTTGCATTCGAAAAACTAAAAACAATCCCATATGGATATGCCCTCTTCTAATTTTTATTTCTACGCAATCATATAAAGCAGCTACTATAGTTTTTATTAGAAATTTGATATAATTAAAAATTACGGAGGGTATATTTATGAAAAAAATTTTGATTCTTGTCTTTCTACTTTGCTTATTCCCTTTATCATGTCTGGCAAAGCCTGTAATAAAGTGTGATAAGCAGACATTCGATCCCCTAACAACCACATATTATCTGGAAGGCAATGTTTCCGTTGATACAGGCAGCCGGTTAATTACTGCCAACAGAGCACAAGTTGAACTATACTCGCTGGAAGTATACGCAGAAGGCAATGTAAATCTTACGCAGGATAACATGGTTTTTACCGGTGATACTGTTCATGTTTACGGCAGTCGGAAAACGGCAGTAGTAGAAGGTGATATTAACTTCAGCGATGGCAGTACCACAATTACAGCTTCCAAAGGCTCTTTTAATTGGGCTACAAAAGATGCTGTTTTTGAAGGAAATGTTCTGATAAATGCCGATTCATCTTCCTTCACCGGAACAACGCAAAATCTCTTGCTAACCAATAAAAACGAATCCGGTCAAATTACAACCAATAAAATAATCTACAATGTGCGAACCAAAAAGTTCCATGAGTAAAAAACCCCCGCAATGCGGGGGTTTTTATTTTTTTACAGCAGAAGCTAACGATTTATATTTTTGGCTGCATACTCCAGAATCAAGCCAGCTGTTTCTTCGACAGCCCTATTTGACACATTGATAATTTTACAATGTATTCTGCGCATGATTGCTTTGGCATATTCCAATTCTTCGTTAATACGATTTACATCAGCGTAAGTCGCATCATCTGACAGTCCCATAGTTTTTAAGCGTTCAACGCGAATTTCATTAAGTTTATACGGATCTATCAACAGGCCGATAACTTTGTGAGACGGAACCTTGAACAATTCCTCTGGCGGCGTTATTTCAGGTACCAGCGGTACATTGGCAACTTTCAGCTGTTTGTGCGCCAGATACATGCTTAAAGGAGTCTTAGAAGTACGTGAAACACCAATAAGAACTATATCGGCTTTCGAAAGGCCCCAGGGATTTTTGCCGTCATCGTATTTGACCGCAAATTCAATAGCTTCGACACGCTTGAAATACTCGTGGTCAAGAGCATGGATGAGTCCAGGTTGATTTTTTGGCAATAGCCCTGATGTCTTCTCAATCGCTTTAAGCACAGGACCTATGATATCAACTACTTCAACGTTCTCTTCTTTTGCCTCGCTGGCAATTATTTCACGTAATTCCGGAGATACTATTGTATGGCAAATTACAGCATTGTTTTCCTTGGCTTCTTTAACAATCGCATGAACCTGTTCTGCATCTCTTAGATATGGAACACGGATAATATCAAATTTTTCCTGCACAAACTGGCTGATTGTTGCTTTTGCTACAGCCTCAGAAGTTTCGCCAATAGAATCGGAAACAGCATAAATTATTGGTAAACTAGCTATGATAAATTCCCCCTTTGCCCTCTGCCAAGTCAACCAGCAGTCTGGTAAAATTAGTCTTGGTAATCCTGCCTACGACTTCATAACAGTGCTTCTCTTCATTAATTGTTTTAACGACCGGCATACAATCGATCTCATTATCAATTAGACGTCTCGCGGCAGTTGCTACTGACTCTTCCGGTTTTGTGACGATTAATTTTGATAGCGGTGTCATAACCATGACAATTGGTATATTTTGTAGGTCAGCGCCCTTGTTGATGGCTGTTTTCAATAAATCCTTGCGAGAAACAACGCCTAAAAGAGTACTATTATCACCGACAACAAAAACTGTGCCGATATCCTCCAGAAACATGGTAACAACTGCGTCATATGCACTTTTATCATTGTGAATCCCGATAGGAACAGATTGAATATCACGCACGCAAATACCTGATATTTCTTCCATAAGCATACCCAAAGTATTTTTGCCAGTAAAATAATATCCAACTTTAGGCCGTGCATCCAATATACCGCTCATTACAAGAATTGCAAGATCCGAACGCAATGCGGCTCTTGTTACGTTTAATCTTTCTGCAATATGTTCGCCTGTAATAGGTCCGTCCTGACGAACGATTTCTGCAATTCGTTTCTGTCTATTGCTCAGAGAAATGTTACTCACATCCTTCCCAAACTCAAAATAGTGTATGCTTTATTATACGCTATTTGTCTAAAAAATCCTCTTTTTAAATAACTGATACACTAAATAATTATGTTTAAAAATTTTTTCTATAAAAAACACCCATACGCAAGTTGCCGTCTTTGGCTTGGCAACCTTTGCATGGGTGTAATTCTTTACTATAAATTACCAGATAAGATCAGTGTCGTCAGCTTTGCCTTTGCCAGTCAAAGCATCTAACATGATACGCTGTTCAACTTGAGCTACCATTTTCTTGGTAAACTTCACGGTATCAGGATTTACTGACATACTATCAATACCATTTTTCACCAGGAATTCAGCAAACTCTGGATATACGCTTGGTGCTTGTCCACAGATTGAAACAGTCTTGCCATCTTTGTGAGCAACTTCAATCAAGTGTTTTATCGCACGGCGTACAGCAAGATTACGTTCGTCAAAGATATGGGAAACCGTATCATTGTCGCGGTCGCAGCCCAGTGTAAGCATTGTAAGGTCGTTGGAGCCTATGGAATAACCATCGACATACTTGTTAAACTGATCAGCCAAGATTATATTGGCAGGGATTTCAGCCATTAGCCATACTTTAAAGTCTTTGCCACGAGCAAGACCTTCTTGGGCCATCAGGTTTGTTACCTTTTCACATTCCTCAACACTGCGGCAGAAAGGTATCATAACATGCAAATTCTTAAGACCGAATTCTTCACGGACTTTGCGAACAGCTTTAATTTCCAATTTGAAAGCTTCTATATATTTTGGGTCGTAATAGCGGGAAGCTCCACGCCATCCTAAAAGCGCGCTCGGTTCATAAGGTTCGAATTCGTCGCCGCCTTTCAGGTCACGATACTCACTGGATTTGAAATCGCTGAATCTTAAAGTTACCGGGCGCGGTGCCATAGCCTGGCAAACCTGACGGAAGCCTTCTGCCAATTGGTCAACAACTTTTTCCGGGTGACCTGTTTTAATCAAATACAAAGGATGCTCATGAATGTAGGTTGTCCAGATAAATTCTTCACGCATCAAGCCAATACCGTCACAAGGGAGAACCGAATATTTTTCAGCAAGCTCAGGATCACCAAGATTCATATAAATCTTAGTTCCAGTTACAGGGAAAGTTTCAGCAACAACTGCAGCGGCAGCTTCAGGTTTTTTAGCGCTTTCAATAATACCTTCGTAAACAACACCGTTACTAGCATCTACCGTAATATCAATACCATCTTTGATTGCGGTAGTAGCTGATTCTCCTCTGCTCTTTGTACCAACAATACATGGAATACCAAGCTCACGGCTGACAATAGATGCGTGGCAAGTCATGCCGCCTGAATCTGTTACTATTGCTTTAGCCTTCTTCATTGCCGGAACCCAATCCGGAGCAGTCATTTCGGTAACAAGGATTTCACCATCTTTAAATTCATCAATGCGGGATGGATCAAGAATTACATGCGCACGGCCGGAAACCAATCCTGGGCTTGCAGGCAATCCTTTGACAATAACTTTACGGTCAGTAGTTATTTTTGCACTTTCCACTTTTTTGCCCTCTTCTTTATTACGGCGAGACCAAACGGTTTCCGGACGAGCTTGCAATATCCAGATTTTGTCAGTACGTTCGTCAATGCCCCATTCAATATCCATATAGCAGCCATAATGTTTTTCAATCTTTTTAGCATAGTTAGCCAGCTCAAGAATCTGCTCTGTAGTCAGGGTCTGTTTGTGGCGATTTTCTTCAGGCACAGGCTGTTCTTCGCAATCGCCGCCTTTTTTACGAACAAGCATTACATCTTGCTCGTTAACATTAGTTTCAATAATTTTATTGTCAGCTTTGGAAACTGTATAGTTATCAGGAGTTACGGTTCCTTGTACAACATATTCGCCAAGACCATAAGCAGCTTCAATCAGGATATTCTCGTCATTGCCGGTTGCCACATTGACAGTAAACATTACGCCAGCAGCCTTAGAGAACACCATCATTTGAATAACAGCGCTCAGAGCAACATCAAGGTGATCAAAGCCTTGTTTTTCTCTATAGTATACGGCGCGATCTGTGAAGCATGAAGCATAGCATTCCTTTACTTTTGCAATAACAGTTTCAGCACCTTGAACATTTAAATAAGTATCTTGCTGACCGGCAAAACTAGCATCAGGTAAATCTTCTGCAGTAGCACTGGAACGGACTGCAACAAAAGGCAGCTCCTCGCCGACTTTCTTTGCTAATTCAGCATAAGCCTCTGCAATTGCTTTCTGCAGATCATCAGGCATCTTTTCAGCCATGATAGCTGCACGCAGTTTAGCACTTACATCACGCAGCAAAGCGCTATTTTCAACATCGGTAAGTTCTGCAAGCAGGGCTTCCATTTTTACCTTAAGGCCACTTTCCTCGATGAAATATCTATAAGCGTGTGCAGTTGTTGCAAAGCCGTAAGGAACGGGTACATCCGTCTTTGAAGTCATTTCTCCGAGAGAGGCTGATTTACCGCCGACTATGGAAACATCAGTTTTTTCTAACTGTTCAAACCAAAGTAGGAACTGTTCTTCCTTTTTCATTGTAGCACTCCTTTTGTCATATACTTATTAAATGACTATTTCTAATATAGTATACACTATATCACGTTTATGCTCGTTGTTCAAGTGAATTTTTTATAAATTTTATACATTTTTGTACTTTTCTTTACAGTACTATCGAACTTAGATCGCCGACCATACTAGCTGTCTCTTTGACTTGTACCAAGAGAGCTAAACGATTATTTTTTACATTTTCATCTTTATCCATAACCATTACTGTATCAAAGAATTTGTTAACCGGTGCAGACACTTCATTCATTAATTTAAGCACTTCGGCATAGTTGTAAGCAACCAAGGCTGGAATAGTTTCTTTTTGTAAACGGCAAATAACTTCATAGAGTTCTTTTTCTGCAGTTTCCACAAACAAGTTTTCCCGGATAATAGTCTCGCCCTCTGCTTTTTTGCAGAGATTGGCAACACGGGTAAAGGCTTGAATGCTTTCAGCTGCTTCCGGAGTTTCAACGTATTCAGCTAACGCCTTCGCCCTTACAAACAAATCAACGATATCATCATTGGCCTTTTCATTTAATACTGCATCAATAACGTCGTAGCGAATTCCTTGGTCACTCATCATGTTTTTAACGCGCTGCACAAAAAATTCTTGTAATTGCGCCAACAATTCACCACTTTTAGCACAAGGAACATTTAACAGTTCTAACACAGCAGACATTGTCTTAAGTAAAGGCAGATGATAATTGCCATCAACAAAAATATTAATAATACCAATTGCCTGGCGGCGCAAAGCATAAGGATCCTGCGAACCAGTAGGTATTAATCCGCGGCTGAAAGTAGCAGCAATATTATCCAACTTGTCGGCAATACCTACCAAGCGGCCAATATCAGTTTTTGGTAATTCATCACCGGCAAAACGAGGCAGATAGTGCTCAAATATACCCTGTGCTACTTCAGGTTTTTCACCATCAAGCAGGGCGTATTCACGTCCCATAACACCTTGTAATTCGGTAAATTCACATACCATGCCGGTCACTAAGTCCGTTTTGGACAACAGAGCAGTACGTTGCAAAACATCTTCATCGACTTTTACGTTGAGGTTCTTTTTCAATGTCATTGCAATATCAGCCAAGCGCACACTCTTGTCATAAATATTGCCAAGACCTTCCTGGAACACGACAGTTTTCAATTTTTCCAGACGTTCTTCCAGTTTAATCTTTCTATCTTCATTAAAGAAAAATTCTGCATCGCTGAGACGAGCACGCAAAACGCGTTCGTTGCCATGGGCCACAATATCAAGACCTTCACTGTTACCATTACGAACAGTAATAAATTTGGCCAGTAATTTGCCGTCAGCAGTAAGCACTGGGAAATAACGCTGATGTTCACGCATAGGAGTTATAACGGTCTCTTTAGGCAATGACAAAAATTTGTCGTCAAAATGTCCGCACAGCGCCGTAGGATATTCAACAAGATAAACTACTTCTTCCAATAAGTCTTCGTCTATTTCGGCAATGCCGCCTTCTTTTTGCGCCAATTCTTCTACTTGCTGACGTATTATGCTGCGGCGTTCATTTTGGTTAACAATGACAAAATGGTCACGCAGCACCTTTTCATAATCGCCGGCGCTAGCTATTTCCACTTCACCTTTGCTCAGGAAACGATGACCTAAGGTGTTACGTCCTGATTTGACACCAGTTATTTCAATTGGAATAATTTTATCGTCTAACAATGCAACAAGCCATCTTATCGGGCGTACAAAACGGAAATCATGATCAGCCCAACGCATATTTTTAGGAAAAGATAAAGATTCCACAATATCGACCAAGAAAGCAGGCAAAAGGTCAATTACAGCTTGTCCTGTCAATTTTTTAACCGCATAGACGTACTCATCGCGAACAATTAAATCTTCAACAGCTATTCCTTGTCCTCTGGCAAAACCCTGTGCAGCTTTTGACGGAGCACCATCCGGGCCAAAAGCAATCTTTAATGAAGGCCCTTTGCTTTCAACGACTGTACTAGCTTGTGTTTCTTCAACGCCTTCCGCAATAAAAGTCATACGGCGTGGTGTACCGAAAACAGTAACTGAAGCAAATGGAACGCGAAGTTCTTGCAGCTTCTTCTCTGCTAAACCCTTCAATTGCTCCAAAATGCCCGGCATAAATTTAGCAGGTATTTCTTCTGTTCCTATTTCAAATAATAACTTCTGTTCCATATTTATTTATCCCCTTTCAGTAGCGGGAAGCCCAATTTTTCCCTCTGTTCAACATAAGCAGCTGCGCAGAGACGTGCCATTGCCCTTACACGCCCAATAAACGCCGTTCTTTCGCTGACGCTTATGGCTCCGCGGGAGTCAAGCAAATTGAAGGTATGCGAACACTTCAACACATAATCATAGGCCGGGCGGATATTGCCGGTTTCTATAACACGCTTAGCTTCTTTTTCATATTTGTCAAACAGGTCAAATAACAATGCAGTATCAGCAATCTGGAAATTATAATAGGATTGTTCTACTTCATTGGTATGAAAAACATCTCCATAAGTAATATCGCCAACCCATTTAACATCATATACGTTTTCAACGCCCTGTATATACATGGCAAGACGTTCTAATCCATAGGTAATCTCGACGGTAACCGGTTTAACATCTATGCCTCCAACTTGTTGGAAATAAGTAAATTGCGTAATTTCCATACCATCAAGCCAAACTTCCCAACCAAGTCCCCAGGCTCCAAGTGTTGGAGATTCCCAGTTGTCCTCCACAAAACGAATATCATGTTCATTCTGGTGAATACCTAATTCGGCCAGACTTTGCAGGTAAAGCTCCTGTATGTTTTCAGGTGAAGGTTTAATAATTACCTGATATTGATGGTGCTGGAAAAGACGGTTGGGGTTATCTCCATAGCGGCCATCTGCCGGTCTTCTGGAAGGTTCAACGTATGCAACGCGCCATGGTTCAGGTCCAAGCACCCTGAGAAATGTGGATGGGTTCATAGTGCCGGCACCTTTTTCGATGTCATAAGGCTGAGCCATGATACAATCCTGTTTGGCCCAAAACTCTTGAAGCTTCAAAATAATCGTTTGGAAATTCATTTTCTTCCTCCTTAAATTTATACAGGTTTGCAAACAAAAAAGCCTCCATCCCTGTAACAATAATATGTTACAGGGACGGAGGCTTAAAGCTCCCGCGGTTCCACCCTGTTTGACTGCAAGCAGTCCTCTCTTATCAAATATAAAATTTTGGCTCCCGGGTGCCTTCGTCTTTGATATCGGCTTACACTATCCCGACTCGCTGCTGCAAAAACTACTTATCCCCTTCATTGCCTTTTCTTTAAGAAAATATAACAGATAGCCGGGTCTTTGTCAACTCAAAAAGAAGTATATCAACTTTTGTAAGACAATGGTTAAAGAGTTCCTCTGGCTGCTTCCACACGCGACAATTCATTCGCCTGCAAGCAGTCGGTCGCTGATGTGCAGCAAGCCCGTCACTTCTTTAGCCCTTGCCTTTCCCAGCAAGTTCTAAAACAACTGCGTATGTTGTCACTTGTTTATTATACGCTGATTTGGGCAAGAAATTGTAAGCTGACCAGAGGCTTATCCGTTTGATAAACCAGAAATTTATATAATGTTTGTTCAAGCTGCATAAGATCCGCACCACGCACTACGAATTTCTCCGGGTTCGCAAAATCCAGACGCTGCAGCTTTAACATCAACTCACGTGTGCCAACTGCAAAAGGTAGTTCAGCACCTGCGCTGCAGTTATCACAAACAACGCCCCCCTGTACAGTACTGAAATAAGCATCTCCTTCAATTTTTTCGTGACAGGTCGTGCAATTTTCCAGTGCTGGATCAAAACCGCAAAAGCTCAATAGTTTACACAAAGCGCTGACAACAACAAGCCTCTTATTGTGACGACCAAGCAAAACCAGAGCTTGCTGTAAGAGTATAAAAATCTCTTCCTGGGGCGAGTATTCCTCCGTCAGATTTTCCACTGCTTCAGCGATAACAGCCGAATATGCAAGCGCTAAAATATCCATCGTTTGCGGCAAAACACTAAGCTCACACTGCTGCAAAGTATCAAAACGCCTGCCACCTATCAGCCTTGCAGAAAGCTGCGCAAACGGCTGAATAAGCCGTCCACCGTTGGACTTGCCATACCTGGCCCCATACGCGATAAACGACACCTTACCATGTTCACGTGAAAAGCAGACTGCGTACTTATCCGCAGTCTGCCAGTCTTTCACTCTTAAAATTATTATCTCGTCCTGATAAGCTACCTTATTCATTTTCCGTTTTTTTCACACCTTCAGGAACATATTGCGTAACTTTAACCCTTTCGACCCTGAATCCGGCAGCGCGTAAAACTTCAAACTTAAATCCTTCAGCTGCAACTATATCGCCAACTTCCGGTCGTCTGCCCAAAAGTCCGAAGACAAATCCTCCAATAGTATCCTCTTCAGGCTCATCGAATTCAATATTTAAAATATCACTGACATCATCCAAAAGAACCAAACCATCAAATTCATAGGAGCCATCAGCCAAACGCGAAATTTCAGGTTCCTCCTGGTCATGTTCATCCTGGATATCGCCAACAATTTCTTCCAGCAAATCTTCCATTGTAACAAGTCCTGCAGTGCCGCCATATTCATCAGCCACAACAGCCATCTGAATGTGTTTTTTCTGCAAAGTCTGCAAAATTTTAGCTATCGACATACCTTCAGGCACAACAACTATCTCACGCATTATATTACGCAAGTCATAATCATCGCTTTTTCCCTTTAAATCCATCAAATCGCGAATATGGATTATACCTAAAGTATGATCCTTGTCTTCAAGACACAACGGATAACGAGTATGGCCGCTCTCCTTGACAACTTTCATATTCTCGGACAAAGTGTCGTCCGTGAATAAACACACCATGTCCTGCCGCGGAACCATAACCTCGCGCGCAACCCGATCAGCAAAATCAAAGACATTATCAATCAAGCGGCTTTCCATATGATCAAGTACACCGCCACGCTCACTCGCACTTACAATCATACGAAGCTCATCTTCCGAATGAGCAATATCTTCTTTTTGAACTGGTTCAACACCCAATAGCTGCAATATAGCACGTGAAACCCTGCTGAAAATAACTACAAGCGGAAAGGTTAAGATATAAAACAAACTAAGCGGTCTGGAAACCGCCATGGCAATTTTTTCAACTTTACCCAAAGCAACAGCTCTTGGCACCAATTCACCGAAAACGACATGAACAAAAACAAGCACAAAGATTGTTAAAAACACCGCAGCCACATGAACTGACCAAGGTTCAAAATAACTAATACCAATAAGACTACGCATCAATTCGACCAACAGAGGACCACCAAGCCAGCCAAGAGTAAGCGAAGCTATCGTTATCCCCATCTGGGTTGCGCTGAGGTAAGTGTCCAAAGACAGCGTCATTTCCAAAACCGCTTTGGCACGGTCATTGCCTTGTTGAATTAATTCTTCCAGCCTGCTTTTTCTGATTCGTACAAGCGAATATTCCGCCATAACGAAAAAACCGTTTAACAGTGCCATTATAAAAATAAGCACCAATTTCATTGCGTTCGATAACGCAGGATCGCCTTCTATAGGACATCCTCTCCTAACAATTAATATTTATGGGGTATATAGAGAAATCATATCATGATATTTTTGTATGGTCAAACAAACAAATTATCCTTCATAACCAAACTGACGCAGAATATTTTCCCTATTGCGCCAATCAGCTTTCACCTTCACCCAAAGATCAAGATACACTTTGTTGCCCAAGAGGCTCTCGATATCCTCACGCGCTTGTCTGCCGATAAGCTTGAGAAGATTGCCCTTTGCGCCAATAACTATGCCCTTCTGTGACTCACGTTCCACATAAATTGTGGCTCTGATATAAAGGTCATCGTTATTTCTGGTCTTCATTTCCTCTATTTCGACAGCAATGGAGTGCGGAACTTCGTCTCGCGTCAGTTTCAACACCTTTTCTCGGATCATTTCAGCAGCTATTACCCGCTCCGGTTGGTCAGTAATCATATCCTCCGGGAAATATTGCGGTCCTTCCGGTAAATGCTTGACTATCTCACCAACCAAAGATGCAAAATCTTTGTCTACTAAAGCAGAAGTCGGTACGACAGCAATAAAATCAAAGCTTTTTGTATATGAAGAAATAATAGGGAAAAGCTGTTCTTTATCTGCCAACTTATCAATTTTATTCGCCACCAGGATAACCGGCGTCTTTACTTTTTTCAATTGTTCAATTATATAATCGTCTCCGGCACCCTTCTTCTCATTGACATCAACAACAAAAAGAATTACATCTACCTCGTGCAGTGTGCTTTCTGCCGAACGCACCATATACTCACCCAATTTATGCTGTGGCTTGTGAATGCCAGGAGTATCCAAAAACATAATTTGTGCATTATCAGTATTAAGAATGCACATGATTTTATTTCTTGTAGTTTGAGGACGATCTGACATTATCGCAATCTTTTCACCAATCAAACTGTTTACTAATGTGGATTTACCAACATTTGGCCGCCCCACTACAGCTACAAAGCCTGAATAATGCGTCTTTTGTGTTTCTATGGCAATCACTTCCTTTGATTATTTATAATTTCTTTAGGTTATCCGAGCTAAAGCTATATGGCAGCAACTCTTCCAACGTCTTTCTTATTACTTTTCCGTCACAATTGGCTAGAAATAATTCATTGATACCAAACTCGCTCATAACCTGGCGGCAAGCGCCACACGGCGCAACCGGTTCCACCGTTGCCGCTACAACGCAAAGAGCCTTAAATTTTTTCTCGCCTGCAGCAATTGCCGCATAAATCGCGTTGCGCTCTGCGCAGCAGGTTAAACCGTAAGAAGCATTTTCGACGTTGCAGCCAACATAAATATTATTGTCTGCAGTCCTTACCGCAGCTCCTACGTTAAATTTTGAATAAGGCGCATAAGCTTGCTGCCTGACAGCTAAAGCAGCAGCATAAAGTTCTTTGTCCATCACAAATAGCCTCCTAGCGAGCAGCCAAAAACTCTTCGGACAACTTTATTTCTCTCAAGGCTTCCTCTTCCTTGGCTCTCATCACAACTTTATCCTCTTCTTGCATATGATCATAGCCCAAAAGATGCAGCAAACCATGCACAGCAAGATAAACTATTTCTCGTTCCAAGCCGTGTCCGAACTCCTCAGCCTGACGAGTTGCGGTCTCAGCCGAAATAATAATATCGCCAAGCAAATGAACTTCCGGTCCACCCACTAATTCCGGTTCACCGCCGTCTTCATCAAGCGCGAAGGACAAAACATCTGTAGCACGATCAACGTTGCGATAATCGCGGTTCAAGGTGTGAATTTCTTCATCGCTTACTATCGTAATATCAACTTCTTCATGTTCTCCCAGACCATGAAGCTTCGCTACCGCATTCAGGCCATCGCTAAGCAATTGTTCCAGCTTTTCCGGTATCTCAACAATATCCTGATCGTTTTCAAGAGAAATTATCATTTTTCTTCCTCCTGCTCTGTTACTTTTTTACTTTTGCTGCTTTCAAACTTCTCATAAGCCCGCACTATTTCCGCTACAAGTTCATGTCTTACAACATCGCCCTCAGTAAAGCGAACTATTCCTATACCTTTGATGTCACGCAAAACGTTGGCTGCCTGGTTCAGACCTGATGAGCGGCCAGTTGGTAAATCAATCTGAGTTACATCACCAGTAACAACCATTTTAGAACCAAACCCCAGCCTTGTCAGAACCATTTTCATTTGTTCATGAGTAGTATTTTGCGCCTCATCGAGAATTATAAAAGAATCGTTCAGATTGCGTCCCCGCATATACGCCAAAGGTGCTACCTCTATGACGCCCTTAGCAAGATATTTTTGGAAGTTTTCCATACCTAGCATATCGCTAAGCGCATCATAAAGAGGACGCAAGTAAGGGTCAACCTTTTCCTGTAAATCGCCAGGCAAAAAACCAAGTTTTTCGCCAGCTTCCACAGCAGGGCGTGCCAAAATCAAGCGCTCTACCTCTCTTGTTTTAAGTGCCTTGACAGCCATAGCTACCGCAAGATAAGTTTTGCCTGTGCCAGCCGGGCCTATGCCTATTGTTATCGTATTCTTTCTAATGGTTTCCAGATAATTCCATTGGCCAAGAGTTTTGGCCTTAATTTGCCGTCCACGGTTAGTGACCAAAATAGTTTCCGCAAACATCCTGTGCAGGCTCGCTTGCCGTCCCTCAACAATCATTCTCACGCTATAGCGCACATCATGAGCGGTTATGGGCAAACCTTGCCGATAAAGAAACAGCAATTCGTTCAAAAGCTGCTCTGCTAAAGCAACTGACTCCTCCTCACCGCTCAAAACAATAACATTGCCCCGTGCAACAAGCGTGCAGGTCATGCCTGCCTGCATAATACGTAAAAACTCGTCATTTCTACCCAAAATACCGAGAAGTTCTTGCTGGTCCCTTATTTCAATCCTCTGCTCCGTTTTTTCTAACGACAAATGCATCCCTCCCTTAATTTATGATAAAGGCTCAATTCTCTATGATTGATATTGTTTTTATGATGACATCCTGAGTAGGTTTATCATTACTATCGGTCTTGACTTTGCCAATTTTTCTTACGACTTCCATACCTTTTGTAACTTTGCCAAAAACCGCGTGTTTGCCATCAAGCCAAGGCGTAGCTTTCAAGGTAATGAAAAATTGCGAGCCGCCCGTATTAGGTCCGCTGTTCGCCATCGACAAAACACCTTCACCATCATGTTTGAGTTTTGGAGAAAATTCATCTCTGATTTGGTAACCTGGACCGCCTCGACCGTTTCCCATCGGATCACCGCCCTGAACCATAAAACCGTCGATAACGCGATGAAATATTAATCCATTATAAAAACCCGCTTTGGCCAGCTTAATAAAGTTGTCCGAAGTACCAGGAGCATCCTCAGTTGCCAAAGCAACTTCAAAGGTTCCCATATTCGTATCAAAAACTGCCGTTGAAGGTTTAGGTTTCTCTACCTTTTTTTCTCCACCACAAGCTGATACCAACAATGCAAAAATAACAACAGATAAGAGCGCTAATATTTTCTTCAAATTCTTTCCCCCAGATTCACTATTCTTAATATTATTATAAAGCAAAGCCTGCAAATATGGAATTTTTAAATCAAGATATGCTGCAGCCAGGAGAATACTTCCTCGGCAGCTTTATGCCCATGGTTAGTAAAACTATGATCAGCATTCGGTATTACGACCAGTCGCTTCGGCAAGCCGGCCAGAAAATATGACTGCTGTCCTTGCGCCAAAGGAACTGTTTCATCCTTCTCACCGTGAATAACCAATAAAGGTCTTTTCTTCCAATTACGCAGTAGTTCAATTAAATCGTATCTGTCTACATCACGCAGAAATTCAGGCGTTAGGACCAGTTCCCCTCTCTCATCATTTAAATAGAGATTTTCTCCATTTTTTAATTTAAGATAGCCAGCTTTGCCTAAAGAATTTAAAAAAGTCAGATGTAAATCATTGGGCGTTGCCCACAAAACTAGTCCTTTAATCTCGATGTCTCTAGAAGCCGCAACAAGTGAAGCGCAGCCTCCCATACTTCTTCCTAAAAGAACGATCCTGCTGCCTTCATAACGTTTTTTAACATAGGTTACTACCTTCTCCAACTCAGCTATCTGTTTGCTCAATATCTGACTGCCATTAAAATTAAAACGTACGACATGAGCAATTTCGCCAGCCAAATCAGCTAGGTATTTAGCTCTGCCGCCACCATCCATCGAACCACGGAACCCATGAGCCATAATCAAAACAGGCTGGGTATTCTCTTTAGCCGTACAGGGAGTAATAACCAGATCAATTTCTCCATACGGTCCTTTAATACTCGTTTCTTCATCTTTTTTCAATTCAATCATCGGCTAATCTCTTCTTTCTGCTTTTAACCACAAAACATGGAGTATTGGTACAATATTATATTTCTATATATTATAGCAGAAAATCAATATCATATTACTCCACACATCTTAACAAACATATTTACTCTTGACAAAAAGTGTGTTTTTTAGCTATAATATTTCACGTTGAGGGGTTATAGCTCAGTTGGTTAGAGCGCTTCGTTGACATCGAAGAGGTCTGCAGTTCGAGTCTGCCTAACCCCACCAAGTAAACATGCGCCTTCCGAGATATTCGGAAGGCTTTTTTAGTAATATTAACTTAAATATTTTCAAAAACTCAGAAGCCCCGCAAAGACTAACTGTCTTTGCGGGGCTTCTATTTCTGCAAGCATCTGTCAAATAATAGTCTTAATTAAAACTTCAGACCCAGGAAAGGCACCATCGCTTTTAGTTCTTCCATGGTTTGCTTATCAATAGGGGCAGACGGAAAGCGAACCGTACCGCTGGCAATAGCTCCTCTTAATTTATAGGTTTCTTTCCTAATCGCTACACCTCCCATACCTAGTTGAGCTTCATAAACTAGCAACGGAAGATAATGATAGAAATAAGCCCGCGATTCTTCCTTTTTGCCTGCAGCAAATAATTCATAGGTTTTAACAAGCACTTCCGGAAAGGCAAAGCCTGTCATAGTGCCAACAGCACCGCTGCATAGTTCGCTGTAAAAATGCACGCCGCCGAGTCCGCCAAATATCTTCAAATCAGGATTTTTAGCCAATACGTTTCTAATTTTCATCGGTGTAGGTGCTTCTTCCAACTTCACATATTTAATCAAGTCGATTTCCTGTCCAGCCTTGGCAATAAAATCCGGTTTCAGAATTACCTGAGTGGTTACCGGCTCATCCTGCAGTACAATCGGAATAGAAATATTCTCTGCAATTTTAGCGTAATGTTGCAATAACAAGGTCTCATTGCCTATTTTTTGCGGAGGCGCAACCATAACTGCGCTTGCCCCTGCTGCTTCAGCCTGTTTTGCATATTGAACAGCGATTATCGTACTGCTGGCGGAACAGCCTACAACTATCGGCACACGGCCGTTATTTTGTTCGAGCGTTGCTTCCATCACTTGATTACGCTCTTTTTCTGTCAGCTTCCCGACTTCACCCATGATACCTAAAATCGTCATGCCATGCACGCCTTTGGATAATTGGTGTTCAGTGTAGGTTTTAACGCTTTTCACATCCAACGAACTATCCTCATTAAAAGGTGTAACAGTGATTGTAAAAAAACCTTGCAAATTTTGCTCGCTCATTTAAAACTCTCCTTTTAGTTTAAGTTTAAGTATCCATCACAGCCACATCGATAAAACTCTTCTCTTATTATTAATCCAGGTCATCTCGATAAAGCCATACTGCCCCTTGCTCGGCACCGGTTACTCCAGACCGGTAGGCAGACAAAACACCGCTTAATTTGCGCACTGGTCTTTTCACTTCAACTTTGCGACGCTCCAGTTCTTCTTCCGAAACTTGCAGATTGATCACATTTTTAGTTAAGTCTATCTCGATGATATCTCCGTCCTTGACAAGTGCTAAAGGACCGCCAACCCACGCTTCCGGTGTCACATGCCCTACGCACGGGCCTCTCGTTGCACCGGAAAAACGTCCGTCAGTAACCATAGCCACTGACGTATGCAGTCCCATTCCGACAAGCATTGCGGCAGGAATTGACAATTCCCTCATACCAGGACCGCCCTTAGGGCCCTCGTAGCGAATGACCAATACTGAACCAGGCTGCACTGACTTATTAACTAAAAATGACCTGACTTCTTCTTCTGAATCAAAAACGACTGCAGGGCCAATATGCTTATACATTTGCGGCTCAACACCAGTTTTTTTGACAACGGCACCCATAGGTGCCAGATTACCGGATAAAATTGAGAAGCACCCTGCCGGACTTAGCGCCTCCTCAATAGTGTGAATAACCGTTCGGTCAATTTTGTCTTTATATTTCGACAAATATTCTCCTAATGTTGTACCGCCAAAAGCTAAAGGGGCGCTTAAATCCAGATACTTGCGGATCGTGGATAAAACAGCCGTCACTCCGCCGGCACGATGAAAGTCATTGATAGTTAAGCCAGCTGATGGTTTAAACTTAGCAACAACCGGTACTGAAGCTTGAATATCTTCAAAATCTTGCAATGTAAGTTTCGACCCCATTACTTTTGCTATTGCCATACTATGCAGAACTGCATTTGTTGATCCGCCTGTGGCAGAAACGTGTTTTATGGCATTCGACAATACAGCTTCATTCATATAGGTTGAAAAAGGTTTTCCTTCCTTAACCAGTTCAACAATGCGTTCACCGACATCTCTCGCCTGACAGCTTTTCTGAGCGTCACAAAACAACATGGTTGATGACCCAAATGGTGCTAACCCTGCAGCTTCTAAAAACGCTCCCATGGTATTTGCCGTACCATACATTGAGCAGGTGCCAGCCGAAGAACACATATTGGTACGCCAACGATCAAATGTTTCTTCATCAATTTCACCTTTATTGAACTTACCGATGGCTTCTTTTAAATCGCTGGTGCAGTATACTTTGTTGTCATCTTCATATGGCATCATGGCTCCTGCCGTTAAAAACAGCGCCGGAATATCCAGGTGAATGGCCGCCATAAGCATACCAGGAATTATTTTATCGCAAGAACCAAGAAAAACCAGCCCGTCAAATTGATGAGCTGAAACCATTGTTTCAACCGAAGCGGCAATCAAATCGCGCATTGGCAAAATGTAATGCATGCCAGAACCTTGCGCCATACCATCACATGGACCAGGCACCCCAAATTCAACGGGAGTAGCACCGGCTGACCATACTCCCTCTTTTACATACTTTACTAGTTCCGCAAACGGTTTATGGCCAGGATTGGCATCAGTATAGGAATTGACAATACCGATAATTGGCTTGGCAAGATCCTTTTTTCGATAGCCCGATGAACTCATTAAGCCAATCCAATAAGCTTCCAGCATGTCTTTTTCGTTACCTCGTTTTGGCATTTGCCGCACTCCCTTATTTACAGAATCGTGAATATTGACCGAATTATCTGTTCAATGATAATATTAATACGCTGTATCATATTTGTAAAATGATGAAAAAAGATATTAATTATTCCATCTTTAGATATGTTCATAGGAGGAAATATATGTTCAACCCTGGATTAGAAGCTTTTTTAGCAATAGCAAGAGTGCTTAATATAAGCCGTGCGGCTGAACATCTAAACTGGTCGCAATCAACAGTAAGCAAACGTTTAAAGGATTTAGAAGATGAACTTGGAACAACCTTGATTGAACGCGGCCAAGGCGTAAAGTCGCTACGACTGACTCCTGCCGGCGAAGAGTTCCTCGATATTGCCCAACGCTGTAACATACTGTGGAATCAAGCTCAGGCCCTTAAATCTGGCACTCCGAAATTAGCGCTTTCAATCGGAACACTTGACAGTTTAAATTATGCACTGTTTCCACCTTTATACCGCTTGCTAAGCCGGCATCGGCCCAAACTTCACTTGAGCGTAACTACTTCGCATTCCCCCGATTTATACGGCCTATTAGAACGACGAATAGTTGATGTCGGATTTACCTTATTAGAACGCTCTAGCCCTTCCATAATGGTAGAAAAATGCTATAGCGAACCAATGGTTGTTTTGCGTCTGTCTTCGACTAAACGGCCTGAATCCGGAATACTTCACCCCTATGATTTGGATTCAGATTATGAATTGTTTCTGGACTCAGGTTCCAGTTATAAAATATGGCATGATCAATGGTGGGACCCTCTGAACAGCAACTGCATCCTTTTAGACAGCGCGCAATTGATTTTTTCATTCATGTACACTGACAAGCAATGGGCCATTGTACCTCTATCTGTTGCTAATATGGCTAAAAGCAAAGGGGGATTCAGTATTTATACACTAGCTGAAACAGCACCTGAGCGAATTGTGTATAAAATTACCCACAAGTATCCTAAAGCCAGTACAGTCAAAAGTTTGTCGCTATTAGATTATTATCTTGAGTTATGCTTGCCTAAAAATAAGAACAAATCGTCAATATAATTGCATAGATTTAACCATTATTTATTATTTTCCAGTTGTGAAATCGCAAAACTTTCAATTAGAAAGTGCTTTACAAGGCTCGCCCAATTACCCAGATGCCTTTCCTATTGGCAGAAAAGGCATCTGCAGTCGAGTCTGTCTGCCTAACCCCACCATTTCAAATAAACAACAGAGCCATCTGCGAGTGATTCGCAAAATGGCTCTGTTGTTGTTTTTTAATCTTCTCACAAAGCAGTTCAGGCAGTAGAACATCACCCGTCCAATCCCCTTGAGGCTCTACACATCTTCTCATACAGATTCCTAAATATGTTTTCAGGATCTGTTTGCCGCTTAACAAAAGCATAATTCTCTTTATTCCATATACTCCAAAATTCTTTTTCAGAATACAAGTTGGTAGAGATAAGTGTTTTTATGCCTCCAAGTTCAATTAGTTTTTCTTCGATAATTCTATAATAATGTTCAGGATTATCTCTGTGCATACCATAAATTGCAATATCAAGGAATAGTTCATCCTTAACATTTTTAAGAAATTCATCCGAAATCCATTCATATTTTCGTACAATCTTGTAGGGAACGCACCATAACGGAAAGTGATTAACCTCTTTCTTAAACCAATCCATGAACTCGTCCATCCTTGAAAAGGGAATAAAAGTATCAACTGTTATCGGAATAATGTTTGAAGGCATAAATTTTCTAAATCTATTGGCAACGCTCAATGTGACATTTGAGTTAATGAACCACCCAAATAATATTCTTCCAAGTAACGATTTAGGATATACGTTCGTCACACCCTTGTTGTATCTGAAAAAATAATCAGGTGTTTTCAAGTAATCTTCCTTTCTTCTCGCGGTGCTTAGATAATAGACACCCATCCAATCATAGTTGTTTGTATATGGAGCCTTGTCGATAAAATTGCCCGTACTAAGGACATATTCTTCCGGCGAGTGAATGATGCCATCCATAAAATCTGTATCTTTTTTGATGTAGTGACCCCATATCGCTTCCTTATATTCTTCCAAGCTCCTGTATTTTTCATATGTAATTTTTACAAATGGCTTTACGGGTATAAGCCTAAATTTAAGCCTTGTGATTATTCCTAAAGTGCCAAAAGTACCATGCAACATCTGAAACAATAGTTGATTCTCATTGTCAGGTGTACATATCAGCACATCACCTTTGGCGGTTACAACCTCATATTCAAGACAGCTGTCATGAAACCCGCCAAACTTGTATGACATTGATTCAATAGAACACCCTGCCACAGCGCCACCGACAGTTATTGTTTTGAGCTCAGGTACAACAACCGGAGCCAATCCGTGCTTAACCGTAGCATCTACAACCTTCGAAAACGTAACGCCAGGTTCCGCAATGCAAAAACGCCTTTCTTTGTCGATTTGAATTATCTCATCAAGGTCACTGATGTCAAGCTTTTCGTCTGAGTGTCTCTTATCAAATGGTTTTGGGACTTCATGCGAAACAGCCTTCTTCTTCAGAGTCAAAGGAGCAGTACTTTTTCGTTCTTTCAGTTGTTGTGCTACTCTGCTCACTTTTTCTTCATGAGACAACATTACGCTCAACTCCCCGGTTTATTTTTCATGAAATATCAGCACAAGACTTTGTATCAGCCTTTATTTTGGTCAAATAATAAATTCCATTAATTAGCAAAAGCTATGACCTCTTTGAAAAGTAATGGTCATAGCTTTTATTTAGCCATTTGAAGCTGCCAATACTTCAAAACAAAAAGAGCTATAACGCTTATGTTTGTTCTTAATGAAATGCTAGATAGCAATACCATTTAGCATTTATCTCACAATTAAAACCGGCATAGTAGCATACTGAATAACACTTGAACTAACGCCGCCCAAGAGAAAGTCACTTATGCCGCTAAGTCCCCTGCTGCCTATGACAATTGCTTCACAGCTGGAAGATTTAGCTTTAGAAACGATCCTTTCTGAAGGATGGCCGACTTCTAAAACATATTCAACATGATTAGGATAATTTGCTAATTTTTTCTTTGCCATGTCTAAAACCTTTTCTCCGGCTTCTTCCAAAGCACTGTTCACCTGATATAGAGTAGCACTGTCCCAGGGAATTGTCAGTGGCACTATATTGCCGCTATAAGGCTCTACGACATGAATTATCAGAAGATCGCCATCAAAATTCTCACCCAGAATAATTGCTTGTTCAAGTGCCCTCCAGGAATTTTCAGAACCATCAACCGGAACCAGAATTTTTTTGAACATATATAACCCTCCCTTTGAATTCAGAATTGACTTATTTTTTTGCATACAAGTAATCATATGTCATAGGAAGACTATTGTTTAGACCCTTTGTGAATAAGATTTGAAACACATCCAAATCTGTGGCTCGAAAAGAAGCAGCACAGCACTGCAGATATAAACTCCACATTCTTATAAAACGTTCGTCAAATTTCCCTCTTACTTCATCGATATGGGATAAAAAGTTTTCATACCAAATATCCAAAGTTTTTGCATAATGCATCCGTAAACTCTCAATGTGCATTGGATGAAAATCGTATTCAGGCAACTGCCACATAATTTCTCTCAAAGAAGGAATATAGCTTCCAGGAAAGATATATTTTTTCATCCAGGTATTTGAGGCGCTCTTTTCATCAGCGCAGGTAATCGTATGCAACAACGATATGCCTTCGGGCACTAATAACTTATTTACTATTTCCATGTATTTGTGAAGATTTTCTTTGCCAACATGTTCAAACATCCCCACACTGACTACTTTCTCAAATTGATAAACTCCTTGCTCCATGTCAAGATAATTCATTAGTCTGACATCAACTTTGCTGTTAAGACCCATTTCGTTTATTATTTCTTTTGTTTTGCGGTACTGCTCTTCACTCAAGGTTATGCCAAGAGCGTTTACTCCATATTCTTTAGCAGCCCTAATAATAAGTTCTCCCCACCCACTACCGATGTCAAGCAGCCTCTCCCCTTTTTGGAGATTCAGTTTTCTTAGGATATATTCAATCTTATTAGATTGTGCCTGATCCAAACTATCATCAGGGCGAGTAAAATATGCGCAGGAATAACTCATGGTCTTATCCAGCCAAAGTGAAAAAAAATCATTACCCAAATCATAGTGATGCTCAATATTACTCTTCTGCTCTTTCTTATTTATTAAACTATTGATTTTACTTGTAATGTTTAATATTTTCGTGTTACAAAAAATGTTTTCATTCTTCGCCATCATAGCAAGAAGTATTTCCAGTCTGCCTTCGAAATCAATGGTTCCATCCATATATGCCTCACCTAATGCCAGTCGAAGGTCTTCTGTTGCCATATACTGAGTTTTTTTGCGAAATATCAAATGGAATTCTGGCGGAGCATCTCCATATACACATTCCTCTCCGTCCCAGAAGGTCACTTTCAATCCTCCATGTTTAATTCCATGCAATAGTTGCTTCAGCAATAGTTTTTTCATCCCAACCACCATCCATATCTTCTATCATAATCAAAGATTTCTGGATATCTTAACATTCAACCAATAGATATTAGTCAGATATGTTAACAGACAGGATATTTTGCGAATATTCTTTCTATAATTATAGTATATCAAATACCACAAGGCAACGTTGCAGTATTTATTTTATATTCATAAATACTTCTATCACAAAATAGCTCAATGCATTGAATATTAAGTAAATATAAAACAAATGATGCTTCACAGCCAAAAGGTTGTGAAGCATCATAAATATGGCAACTTTGATTATTGCTAAGATACAATTATTCTAATTTATTTTGGCTTTGTTCTCCCTCATCGAAAAGATTTGACAACCATTTGCGTTAATATCCTCACCCCTAAAGGCAAAGCATCTAACGAAAAATGCATATCAGGATTGTGTAAGCCCGGTTCAAGATCGCACCCAAGACCAATATATGCGGCTCTTATGGAAGGTTTGTTGTACGTATACAAATGAAAATCCTCGCCACCTGGCGATATTTCTACTGGCAATACTCCCTCAGGGCCTAAAATTTCCTCAATTGATTCTTTTGCCAATTCCACTAAGTCTTCATCATACACAGCAGCCGGTACGCCGGGATGAATAGTTATTTCTGCACTAGCCCCTACGGAAGCAGCCCCTAGTTCAATTGCTTTTGCAACCTGCTCTTTCAAATTGACCATAACATCATTTTTTTGCGCACGCAAGTCAAAAGCCAATCTTGCTTCGTCGCAAATCGCATTCGCAGTACTACCGCCAGCTAACAATCTTGTAACTTTTGCACTCCATGGAATCATAGGATTCATACGTATAGTATTAACGTGATTAACTGCAGAAACTGCGCCCTCAATGGCGTTTATTCCTAAATGAGGCCTGGAACCGTGAGCGGCAAAACCTTTTATTGTTGCTTCGACAATAGTACTTGCGGCGTTAAAAAGGGCAGGGGTAGCCTCGCCCAAACAAGCGTTATCCTTGGGACGAAGATGAACTCCAAATAAGATATCAATATCATTCATGACGCCACTCTCAAATACTCTTGCAGCTCCTGTCAGCTTTTCTTCGGCTGGTTGAAAAATAACTTTAAACTTTCCCTTCTCTAGGCCCTTAACTGCTAACTGCTCAGCTACAACCAGCACCATAGAACTATGTGCATCATGTCCGCAGGAATGGATTGCTGTAGCTGTACCATTTATCATATGTACCAACGCATCCATGTCTGCTCTGAGACCAACAACCGGCCCCGGCACCCCGCTTTCTAAAGTACCAACAACACCGGTTCCACCTATACCGGTCTGTACATTGTACCCTGCCTTACATAGCTGTTCAGCCAAAAAAGCAGCTGTCTTATGTTCCTCAAAACCTGGTTCCGGAATAGTATGCAAATATTTGTATACGGAAATTACGCGTTCATCTATTTCTTCCAAAAAAACACCTCCGAATTCCCCTTAATTCGTAATATTATAAACTATAAAAAATGGTAGAACAACACTTTCAAATAATGTATACAGTTTTTTTGTTTAAATACTCTATGTAATAAAAAAATAAAAAGCCTTTCAATAGTAGAAAGGCTTTTTTGTCTACAGCTTATACAAATGTCAATCACAAGAAATTGAAATGCTGTTAAATATTTGTTTCGTCTTATTCTCAAGCAACTGCCATCTATTTGGGCATATCTTCCGGATTGATATTATCGTTATCAGCTGGCGACTTATATGGCGATTCTTTGGAAAAAGTTGCAACACTCTTTCGTGCGCGAGCGGCAGAAACCACTGTTCCAGGACCTCCGATGCAGCCATTTTTGCAAGCCATACCTTCTAAAAGCAACCCGTTTTTCATGCCGAGCTTTGCCAGCCTCATGATTTTAACGCATTCAGCAAGCCCTTCTATGCATTCAACCTTGACGTCCATATCAGGATTTATTTCATGAATTCTTTCTTTAACCGCTTGCGCTACACCGCCGCCAACAGCATACCCTCTGCCGGTTACAGAAGCGTCTTTGATCTTACCATCTACTTCTATTTCAGCCGGCTCAATTTCCTTGGCTACAAACATACCCATTAGTTCTTCAAAGGTTATTACAAAATCAACGTAGTCTTTGACATGGTCCTGCAATGCTTCAAGTTTTTTGGATATACAAGGTCCAATGAAAACAACTTTGCTGTCCGGATGATTCTTCTTAATATGGTGTGAAGTATAAACCATAGGCGTACTGGATTCTGAGATATAATCATTAATCTCAGGAAAGTTTTTCTCTACCATCAACTTCCAGGAATAACAGCAGCTAGTGCCCATGAACGGGTCTTTTTCAGGAACGGTTTCGACGAATTCTTTGGCTTCGTTCAAAGTTGTAAGGTCTGCACCCAAACCGACTTCGATAACGTCCTTTATGCCAAGTTCACGAATACCGTCAAAGACCTGCTCTGGTGTTGTCAACGCGCCGAATTGTCCTACAAACGATGGAGCAATAATGGCATATACTTCCTTGCCGCTTGTTATAGCTTTGATTAACTGAAATATTTCGGATTTATCAGAAATAGCCCCAAACGGACATTCCTGAATACAATTGCCACAAGCCACACATTTGCTGTCGTCAATCTCTGCCCGGCCAAGATAGTCTGATTTTATCGCATTCACACCACAGCTTGCAGCACAAGGCCGGCCATATTCGACGATTGCATGGTAAGGACATTCAGTTTTGCAGCGGCCACATTTTATACACTTGGCCTGATCAATTACGGCACCGCTCTTTTCAATAGTAATCGCATTTTTAGGACAAACATTCTTACAAGGATGCGCAAGACATTTGCGGCAATTATTAGTTACAAAAACAGTTTTTTCTGCGCAAGCTTCACAGGCAATCTTAATAACTGATACAAGTGGTGGTGTATAAACCCTTGTATCCACATCTACATTTTCTATACCTTCTGAAATTGGTCCCGTTTCAGCAGCTGTTCTGGCATCGAGTCCCAAAGCAAGCCTCAGTCTCTCTCCGATAACGGCTCTTTCGCGAAAAACATTTTCTCTGTAATGAGCTTTTTCCCCCGGTATCAAACGGTATGTCTCATCGCCAAGCTTCTTCAGATCCTCATCTTCGTAGGCAATTCTGGCAATAGCCGCGAACACCATCCTTCGTATATTGATGATGTCATTATAAAATTCTCTCACGATCTTAATCTCCTTGTGCTTATAGCTTTTGCGTTTATCGTTCCCATTACTACTTAGTCAGAATATTGTCAAAGGCCGCATCTAATACCACTGACATAATCTCCTCACGGGAAGCGTTATGATAGATAACGCCATCTACTACGACAACCGGAGAAACCGCTTTCTTTATCTTACACTCTCCCAGACACCTTGCTATCTCAATATCAAGATCAAAAACGGGGTTAACGCCTTCTTTCTTCAATATCGTCTCTTTAAGATTTTCCAAACTAGCTATAATGCTGTCGGCTCCCATCATTGTACAGTTTGATCCAACGCAGACTACTATTTTCATATCTTATTCCTTTCGCTGATCCAACTAAATTCATACCAGTTTATATTCTGTATTTTCATTTTATCATAATTTCAAGATGAATAGTTATTATCTTTTATTTCATAAATACGCCGCCATTAACATCCAAGGTTGTACCAGTAATATAACTTGCACGCTCAGAAGCCAAAAAGACAATACCATCCGCCACATCTTCAGGTCTTCCTATACGCCCAAGCGGAATAACATTCATGGGGATACTCATTTCCTTGGTCATTTCTGTGGCAATAAAACCAGGTGCTACTGCATTAACATTCACATTGTACTGTCCCAAATAACGAGCAAGTGATTTAGTTAATCCAATAACTGCAGCCTTACTCGCCACATAATCTGCTGAAGTTGCAATTCCTCCTACTTCGCCTGCCAATGATGCAACATTAATTATTTTACCGTTATTTTGTGATTTGAATATTGGTATGGCAGCCTTAACACAGTGCAAAATACCTTTGAGATTTACATCCATAACCTGATCCCATTTGTCCTCGTCTATGTTTTCAAAAGGCTGAGATAAATTACATATTCCCGCGTTATTTACCAAGATATCTAGATGACCGAATTCCAGATAAACTCTTTCAAAGGCTGCTTTGACGGATTCTTTACTGGTAACATCCATCTCTTCAGCTCTTGCCTTGCCTGGATATAAACCATTTATATTATTCACTGCTTCCCAGTTAATTTTTGTATTTCTAGCCGCGATTACTACGTTTGCCCCCGCTGCCGCCAGGCTTATAGCTGTCGCATAGCCTATACCCTGATTGCCACCTGTTACAATTGCTACTTTGTTTTCCAGATTCATTGTTTACCACCCCTGATTTTTTATTCTCCAGCATCTGTGCATTGTATAATTACAAAAATAGTTTTTGCGCACACCATATATACAAATACTTTGTTGACTGGGGTTAATATTAATTTTTAAGTCATTATAGTAAAAAAAAAAATTGAAGTCAATAAAATAAATTTTTAAAATAGCTTGACTCTTGAATAATAAAAAATTATAATAGCACTAATTTATTATTAAATATTTTGCAAGCGATGAAGCTTAAAGGTTCTCTGCCTTTAAGCTTTTTTATTTTCCCAACAAAAAAAACAGTAATAAAGCAACGGCGCTTATTGGTTAATTATTAGCCTTTAAGCGCCGTTTTTATGATTTTTTGGGATATTAAGAAAGGGGTGAGACTTATCAATGACTATTTAAAAAAATACATCCCGCTCGTTGATTTTTTGGCTGAGGTCTTCGGAGATGACGCCGAAGTAGTTCTACAGGATGTTTCGGATTTTAATAACTCCGTAGTCTCAATTCGCAATAATCATATAAGCGGACGTAAGCTAGGTGCACCAGCAACCAATCTCGTGCTAAAAGTAATGAACGGCAATTTCACCGATAAAAACTATGTAACAAATTATCGTGGTGTTTCAGCAGCTGGCAAAATAGTACGTTCTTCAACCTACTTTATCAAAGATGATAAAAATGTTGTCATCGGCATGCTGTGCATCAATATTGACATCGACAAATTCGTACAGCTAAAAAATCACCTTGACGCCATATTGAAGATACCAGAGGCAATTTTTGAAAAACCAACCGAAAAATTCAGCGTTTCCGCAGATGGATTGGCTTCAGATAGTATTGAAACTATTTTGGAGGAAAGCGGCATATCCCCCGAACGCATGTCACAAGAAGAAAAAATGGAAGTTGTTAACAAACTCGACAAAAATGGTGTTTTTCTGGTAAAAGGTTCTATTTACAAAGTTGCCTCAGTTCTCAACGTTTCCAATGCAACTATTTATAGATATTTAAGCAAAATCAGAAGGGAGGTCTAACAGCCCATAGTAGTTTAGTTTCTGCAATGTACCCAAAACAAAAATATCATTTGTCTTAAAGGGAGGACACTACATGAAAAAGAAAATGAGTTTCTTACTCACGTTGATGCTTATTATGGGTCTCTTAAGCGGCTGTGGCAGCAGCAGTTCACAAAACAAGGAAATTTCTCTCGGTTTGACAGCACCTATGACCGGTGACTATGCAGAATACGGCAATGCCTTTAAAAATGCCATCGAGTTAGCTATTGAAAAAGCAAATTCTGAAGGCGGCATTAATGGCAAAAAGCTGAAGCTTGTTGTCGGCGACAGTAAAGCAGATCCTAAAGAAGCTGCCAATATCGCCCAAAAATTTGTATCCGACAGTTCAATACAAGCTGTTATCGGTGATTTTACCAGCACAGCTGCCTTCGCTGGTTCACCTATTTACCAAAAAAACGGTTTAGTACAACTTTCTCCTACTTCTTCGCATCCTGATTTTACAAAAGGTGGCAACTTCATTTTCCGCAACATTTCCACTCAAGCAGATGAAGGACCAATCGTAGCAAAATATGCTGTAAATGATTTGCACAAAAAGAAAATTGCTGTAATTTACATTAACAACGACTGGGGTGTTGTTGCTAAAGACAATTTTATCAAAGGTGTACAAGAGGCTGGCGGTGAGGTTGTAGATGTTGAAGCCTACTTGCCTGAGCAAGGAAAAGACTTCAGCGCCATTATCACCAAAATACGTGACAAAAACCCTGATATGCTTTATTTGGGCTGTATGTATACAGATGGTGCCCTGATTGCTCAACAAACACGTAAAATGAATTTCAATATCGACTTAATAGGCACAGCCTCTTTATACTCTGATGAGTTGTTAAAATTAGGCGGTTCAGCCGTTGAAGGCTTCCATATGACCTGTTCTTTCTTCCCTGGTGATCAACGCCCCGAGGTTCAGGATTTTGTAAAAAGATATAATGAGAAATATGGCAAAAATCCTACTATGTTCGCCGCACAAGCCTACGATGCTGCCAATATGATCATCAAAGCTTTGAAAGAAGGCGCTACCGATCGTAAATCTTTAAGAGATAAATTAGCAGCAATTAAAGATTTCCCTGGCGTAACCGGAGTTACCTCTTTCGATGGAAATCGCAACGTTAAAAAACAAATATCTAAATTGGTTATTAAAGACGGGAAATACACTCCGTTTACTAACTAAGAACAAGAATCCGAACGGGTATAACATTGAAAGTTATACCCGTTCATTAAAAAAGGTGGTGTTTTGATTGTTGCTTCAACAAATAATAAACGGCTTAGCACAAGGCAGTATCTATGCCCTAGTGGGAATCGGCTTCGCGCTTATTTTTGGTGTGCTTGGGCTTGTACACTTTGCTCATGGTGAAGTATACATGCTGGGAGCTTTCTTTGGTTTTATGCTCATTAGCGTTTTCCATTTAGGTGTAGTCCCTTCCCTACTAATTGCTATTAGTGCTTCAGCTATTGTTGGCATCCTGGTAGAACGACTAGTTTTCAAACCGCTTCGTAAAGCTCCGGATGTTGCGCCTATGGTATGTACATTGGGCTTATCCGTAGTACTGCAAAACATTGCGATGTTAGCCTGGGGCAGCGATACAAAATCCTTACCTGACGTTATAAGCGGTACTGTTATACCTTTTTTCTCTGCTAATATTTCTATTTCACAAATATTAATTTTTGCTATTTCACTTGTGCTTATGCTTGTATTGCAATATATCCTTTACCGTTCCAAATTAGGACGTGGCATCAGAGCAACTGCGCAGAATAAGGATGCAGCCGCTTTGATGGGCGTTAATATCAACAAAGTAATATCTGCCACTTTTGCTTTGGGCTCAGGATTAGGCGGTGCCGCTGGCGTACTTGTAGGCCTCTACTATAATGCATTTTATCCAACAATGGGCTTTATGGCTGGACTTAAGGCATTCGTTGCCACTGTTCTTGGCGGTTTGACCAGCGTACCTGGCGCAGTATTAGGCGGCCTGGTTCTCGGGGTAGCAGAAAATCTTGGTGCTGCTTATATTTCCTCAGGCTACCGCGACCTTATTGCCTTCGTCATTTTGATACTGGTTCTATTAATTAAGCCGTCTGGTTTCTTCGGGCGCAATCTGCAAGGAAAGGTATAGGTGATGCCTTGTGAATAATATTTTTAAAAACAAGTATCTTTTAGGTGCGTTATTTGCTGGGTTACTTGTACTACCATTTGCTGCCGGAGACTATCTTTTACGAGTAATCATTGTAGCCGGCATCTATGTTATTTTGGCTCTAAGTTTAAATCTTGTTACTGGTTACACAGGGCAATTCTGCCTTGGCTGGGCTGCTTTTTATGGAATTGGCGCTTACACTTCGGCACTCCTCGCCATCAATCTCAAGCTAAGTTTCTGGATTGGCCTTCCTGTTGCAGGAATTATGGCAGCCTTGTTCGGCATAGCGCTTGGAATTCCAACCATGCGTCTCAAAGATATTTATCTGGCTATCACGACGCTTGGCTTCGGTGAAATTATCCGCCTCATTCTTTTAAATTGGTCTGACTTGACACGCGGTTCGATGGGTCTTCCAGGCATACCAGCCCCATCTATTTTCGGAATCTCGCTGGATAACAACTATTTCTACTACTACTTTATGCTGGTTTTGGTTCTTATTGTAATCCTTGCTATGGAACGTATCATTGACTCTCGCCTTGGCCGTGCTTTGAGCGCCATCCGTGAAGATGAATTGGCCGCAAAAAGTATGGGCATTAACACTACTCGTTACAAAATAACTGCTTTTGCCGTCGGCGCTTTTTTCGCAGGTATTGCCGGCAGTTTCCATGCTCATTATTCCTCATTTATAGATCCGCAAAGCTTTTCCTTCAGTGAATCAACAATTATTCTGGCAATGGTTGTTCTAGGTGGCATGGCTAGCATTAAAGGATCTGTCATGGGTGCGATTATTCTGACGCTCTTGCCTGAAGCCTTAAGGGACTTTTCGGAATACCGGATGATTGTTTTCGGTCTAATCATGATGGGAGTTATGTTGATTCGCCCTCAAGGCATTTGGGGCCAAACCAAACCTTGTACTGCAAGCATTAGAAAAATAATGTTCAAGGCTAAAGGAGGTGCAATAAAAGATGCTGTTGGAGGTTAAAGGAATAACTAAAAAATTTGGTGGCTTGACTGCTGTTGACAATTTTTCAGTAGAAATAGAAAAAGGGACAATTACAGGGTTAATAGGACCAAACGGCGCTGGCAAAACAACTGTTTTCAACCTATTAACAGGCATCTACCCTGTCACTTCCGGCTCTATAGTTCTTGACGAGCAAGAGATAACGAACAATCCATCTCATGTTATTACCCAAAAAGGCTTGACCAGAACTTTTCAAAACATTAAGCTCTTTAATAATATGACCGTCTTTGATAACGTACGCATAGGTCATCATTGCCGTGGCAGCAGTAATCTTTTAGGCGCTTTGTTTCGCCCTCCTTCAACTAGACGCGAAGAAGAAGAAATGTCAGAACGCACTATGTCACTTTTGGCAGATGTCGGCCTTGCTGATCGCAAGGATGAATTAGCCAGTAATTTGAGTTACGGTATGCAGCGCAAATTAGAAATTGCACGTGCTTTGGCAAGCGAGCCGAAGATATTGCTTTTGGATGAGCCGGCTGCCGGTATGAACCCTCAGGAGACCAAAGAGCTTACACAATTTATCAGCAATTTAAAAGACAAGGGACTTACCATTTTGCTTATTGAGCATGACATGAAATTGGTTATGAATATCTGCAAAAAAGTAGTGGTATTAGATCACGGTGCCAAAATTGCTGAAGGCGTGCCACAAGAAATACAGAACAACAGCGCAGTTATTGAAGCTTATTTAGGTAAGGGGGCGGCAAAATGCTCACAGTGAAAAACCTCAACACTCATTATGGAAACATTCATGCCCTGAAAGGAATTGACCTGGAAGTTGCTAAAGGAGAAATAGTAACTTTGATAGGCAGCAATGGTGCCGGTAAAACTACAACGCTTAAAACTATAATCGGTCTCCTGAAACCTTCTGAAGGTACGGTCTTGTTTAACGGCAAAGATATAACAGGTCTTAGTGCTGATAGAATGGCTGCCAACGGCCTGGTACTTGTCCCTGAAGGCCGCCAGGTTTTTCCGTATATGAGCATTTGGGAAAATTTGGAAATGGGTGCTTACTCCAGAACAAACAAGGCCGAAATCAAAAATAATTTTGAAAAAGTATACAGCTTGTTTCCTAAACTATTCGAACGCAAACAACAGCAAGCTGGTACGTTAAGCGGTGGCGAGCAACAAATGCTTGCCATTGGCAGAGCTCTGATGGCCGAACCGCAAATGATTCTTTTGGATGAACCATCCTTGGGCCTTGCACCTATCATCGTCGATGGCATCTTTGATTTAATCGTTGAAATAAATAAACAAGGGCTTACTGTTTTGCTAGTTGAACAAAATGCCAACATGGCTCTGGCAATAGCTAACCGTGGTTATGTAATGGAAACAGGCAAAATCGTTTTACAGGCTCCCGCCAAAGAACTTTTAGCAAGCGATGTAGTTCGTAAATCCTATTTAGGCGAATAGCCTGCATAAAAATACTATATCAAAATATGATGGCTCTTTTTTATCAGTGGAGAACGTCAAGAGGAGTGTATGCATTATATGAATAAAGAAACCATTTTTAGTAAAAAAGCCCCGGAAGCTATAGGTCCCTACTCACAAGCTATCAAATGCGGTAATCTGCTTTTCATTTCCGGACAATTGCCAGTAGACAAAGAAACAGGAATAATGCCGTTTGATATTAAACAACAAACAAAACAATCCTTGGAGAACATTAAGCATATAATTTCTGCCGCCGGGTATACAATGGAGGATATCGTAAAAACTACTGTTTTTGTTAAAGACCTTAGCCAATTTCAGGCAATTAATGATGTTTACAGCACTTATTTTTCGAATAATCCCCCTGCCCGAGCTTGCATTGAAGTTGCAGGCCTGCCAAAAGATGCAGGAGTTGAAATAGAAGCAATTGCCTGTGGTGATTGATTTACATGCTGGCATTAATGAAAGGAAGATCTATTATGAAAGAAGTATCCACTATCAATCCCCTTTGGCTGACTTTTATTAAAGCCGTCAAAAAGGAGGTAGTGCCTGCACTGGGCTGTACTGAGCCTATTTCACTTGCCTTTGCTGCCGCTGTTGCAGCTTCAAGATTAGGAAAGCCAGTTGAACGTATTGAAGCCAAAGTTTCCGGAAACTTGATGAAAAATGGCATGGGTGTTACTGTTCCTGGTACTGGCACTACCGGACTTGTCATTGCTGCTGCCGTTGGCGCTTTAGGTGGCGACCCTGATGCCAAACTTGAAGTACTTAAAAACCTGACACCCGAACAAGTGGAAGCAGCTAAAATCCTGATTGCTGAGAACAAAGTTGAGTTAAGCGTCGCTGAGGTTCCTAATGCTCTTTATTCAGAAGCTACTGTTTTTAACGGTGAAAATTCTGTAAAAGTTTGTATTGCAGATGAACATATCAACATAATACGCATAGAAAAAAATGGTAAAACTGTCTTTGAAAGCAACCATATTAAAACCAACGAGCCTGAGTGTTATTCACTCGCTGGTGTAAAAGCCTTGGACGTTTATAAATTTGCCATGCGAGTCCCTCTCGCGGAAATTGCTTTTATTAAAGAAGCAGCGATAATGAATGAATCCTTATCAAAAGTTGGCATGAGCGGCGAGTATGGGTTGAAAATCGGAGCAACCATGAACAGGAACATTAAGACAGGATTAATGGATGACAGCCTGTTAACAAAAATTTTGATGCGGACTGCAGCTGCCTCTGATGCACGAATGGGAGGTGCAACGCTTCCAGCCATGACTAATTCAGGTTCTGGTAACCAAGGAATCGCAGCAACGATGCCTGTTGTAGTCGTTGCTGAACATATAAAGGCAAATGACGAAGCACTCACACGTGCCTTAATCTTATCTCATATGATGGCAATCTATATTCATGACAAGCTACCCAAACTTTCCGCCTTCTGTGCCGTTACTACCGCCTCCATGGGAGCTGCCGCAGGTATGGCTTTACTCCTTAAAGCGGATTTCAAAAGCGTCAGCATGGCTATTTCGAATATGATTGGTGATGTCGCAGGAATGATATGTGACGGAGCCTCCAACAGCTGTGCCATGAAAGTTTCTACTTCAGCCACAGCCGCGTTCAAAGCAGTATTAATGGCCATGGATGGCACACGAGTGACGGGCAGCGAAGGTATCGTGGATGAAGATATTGATCAATCCATCACTAATTTGGGCTGTTTAGCTTCCCAGGGTATGGTAGAAACTGATGGTCAAATTCTAGAAATCATGTTAAATAAAAAAAGCACTCTTTATGACAATGTTGATAGGGCAATATAAAAATAAATTATGATGCATGAATTATATAAAATTCAAAAATAAAAAGGAGAAATTAAAATGATTGAAAACAAAGAAACTATCAAAGGTAATCAAATTGCTGATATTCTAAGAGGCGCTATGGGACATCGTGCAACCTGGACCGGTTTAACCTATATCAAAGCGAAAGAAGAAGGCAAAGCGGAAGAAGCAGAAAGAATCATTCGTGCAGCAATTGCTGAAACCGGCAAAATCCAAGGTGCGGATATTAAAGCAAAATGTGCCAATGCTGATGACGTAGCCAGCTTTACAGAAGCATTTTTAAATGAAAATCTCATCAACTCTTTCGAAATGGAATTTTTGACCAAAAACTCAGGCAGATTGGATATTGAATTTCATTACTGCCCACTTTTAAGAGCTTGGCAGGATTTGGGATTCGACGATGCAACCTGCGAAAAATTATGCGACATGGCTATGGATGGTGACAGAAATATCGCTAAAGCAATGGGGTACGAATTCCATCTTGGAGATACTATTGCCAAAGGCTGTAAGACCTGCCAAATATCCTTCTTTAAGAAAGATAAATAAATTCTTGTCATTATTAAATGTCCTTATTTCAGCTTGCAAAAAAATAAAAACAGCAATCTCACAAGATTGCTGTTTTTATTTCTATTAACTGCTACACTTTATGTCCCCTATACGCCTTTTCCTTAGGCATATGCCTAGCTTCCACTTCAGCTTTCGCTTCCTTATGCTGCCAGATTTCTTCCAACGTTTCCACGTCTTTCTTTGCCTCCCCACTGCCTTCCTCGAAGCTTTCCGCTACTGTATCTGAGTTCAGATACTTTTCTAAAACTTCCTTGCTGTGCTTAGTCATGCCCTTCATCCCTCCTTAATTTTTCTTTCTATCTACTAAGCAAGGCAATAAATTTAATAATTTACCTATAAATATAGCGTATAATTCTTATTATTTTCCTGAATGCTTTAAACTAAGCTAGTCCAATATCTAATGCAAAAGTCTGACTATTCTAATAATATTTCTTTTTAAATCATATCATAAAATTTGGTTAAATTAAATAGCTCTATCACTTCAGAATGTGTAGAATGTCTGAACTAAAAATATTGCGGCTTTCCCCGAGTAGTTTTTCGTGCTAAAATAATCTGTAAATATTATTAAGCAGGAGGAAATTATGGTAGAACATTTTTTTTATGAACCAAAACAATATATTTTTTATATTTGTGATGATGGCCACGGCGATTACAACCGCAGCTATGAACAATACGACCGAGAGATAGATTATGCCGACTATTCCACAGATCACAGAGACAACAATTATTTCAACATAGAAAAGAAAAAGAAGAAAAGTGAAAAAGCCATTGTAGATAACGCCTGGAAAAGTTTCGATGATTAAAAAAACTCTGCAACCCTTGAAATAAGGTTTGCAGAGTTTTACATTTTAGCTCTTAATCTCTCATATGCTTGAACCAATAGATAGGAAGTACGATTATCCACGCCAGAAAAGTAGCTATTGCCCAGAATATTGCAGCATCGTTGCCTCGCGCTTTAGCATCCTTGTAGACCTGATAAGCAAAAAAAAGAGAAATTGCGAGACCTATGTACTGCATTAAAATCACCATATAAAGTCCCCCTGTTGATTCTATTAACTTCTTCATTATAGCAGTATAAATAAACTATGTCGATATTACAAAAAAAGGAAGACCTATGAGGTCTTCCTTTTTTACAGAATTATTTAAGCGCTTCACGACAACGGCTGCACAATGTGCTGTGCTCGCTATCTTCGCCTACAGTATCACTGTAAATCCAACAGCGCTCGCATTTTTGTCCTTCAGCTGCTTTAACAGTAACTTTCAGGTCTTCACGCCCTGTAGCTTCCGTGCCGCCTTCTAAAGTATCAACAAGCTCAACCTGAGAAACTATAAACAAGGTCGGCAATTCCTTTTCTACTTCTTTCAGAATGGTCAAAGCCTCACCTGTAGCATGTAGTTCTACTTTGGCATCAAGAGAATGCCCAATTGTTTTAGCACGACGTGCGCCTTCAAGAACCTTGGTTACTTCACTGCGCAATTCAATAAAGTTCTCCCATTTGGTTTCTAAGCCTTCGTTCAGATATTCTTTTCTGACTTCTGGCCAAGGCATCATTTGCACACTTTCAGGCATATTAGCTGGTTTTTTCATGAATTGCCATACTTCTTCCATTGTAAAGCTCAGCACAGGCGATAACATAACAACCAGATCCATCATAATTTCATACATAGCAGTCTGTGCGCTGCGACGAGCTTTATCATCGGCTTTGGAAGCGTAAAGACGATCCTTAATAATGTCAAGATAAAAAGCACTCATCTCAACAGTGCAGAAATTATGAATGGCATGATAAAGAACATGGAAATCGTAGCTGTCATAAGCTTCTTTAACTTTTTGCTTTAAAAGCTGCATATGCATTAAAGCCCAACGGTCAAGTTCTTCCATTTCAGCGTAACTTACTTTATTGGCAGCATAATCAAAATCATTTGTGTTGCCAAGAATAAAGCGAATCGTATTACGAATTTTGCGGTAAACTTCAGAAAGTTGTTTCAGGATTTCTTTGGAAATGCGTATGTCCGCTTTATAATCCGAGGAAGCAGCCCACAAACGGACCACATCAGCACCATATTGGCTGATAACATCCTGAGGAGCAATTGTATTACCTACAGATTTAGACATCTTACGGCCTTCACCATCAACAACATAACCATGAGTCAAAACAGATTTATATGGTGCATGTCCATTACATGCCACGGAAGTCAAGAGTGAAGATTGGAACCAGCCGCGATGCTGGTCACTGCCTTCCAAATACATATCAGCCGGCCAAGCCAGTTCTGGACGCACTTTGCAAACTGCTTCATGGGAAGAACCGCTGTCAAACCAGACATCCATTATATCTGTTTCTTTTTCGAAATGTTTGCCGCCGCATTTTGGGCAAGTTATTCCAGCCGGCAAGATTTCTTCCGCAGAGTGAGCCCACCAGGCATCTGACCCCTCTTTGCCAAAAAGTTCAGAAACCGCATTGATCGTTTCGTCATTGATGATATATTCACCGCAATCCTTGCAGTAGAAAACAGGAATTGGTACGCCCCATACGCGTTGGCGTGAAATACACCAGTCATGACGATCGGCGACCATATTGTGAATACGGGACTCACCCCAGGCAGGAATCCATTCAACTTCATTGGCAATAGCATTCAAAGCTGCCTCACGGAAACCGTCGACAGAAGCAAACCATTGTGCGGTAGCACGATAAATGATTGGTTCTTTACAGCGCCAGCAGTGTGCATATTGATGGCGAATGCTTTCTTTGCCCAAAAGGCGGTTGTTCGCAGCCAAATGTTTAATAATTGGCACGTTAGCGTCAAAAACAAACATACCAGCAAATAATTCGCCTGCTTCAGCAGTCAGATGACCGGATTTATCAACGGGAGAAATTATCGGCAGTTTATAGCGCAAACCTGTCTCAAAGTCTTCCTGGCCATGACCAGGAGCTGTATGAACGCAGCCGCTGCCGGCGTCAAGCGTAACATAGTCAGCCAAAACAACCACGGAATCTCTGTCAAGGAAAGGATGGCGAGCAACTACGCCTTCCAAATCTTTGCCTTTGACAGTGCCAAGAATATTAGTAAATTCTTTATGGCAAACCTTACCGACAGAAGCCATAAGTTCTTTAGCCATTAAGTAGACTTCACCTTCAGATTCTACCCAGGCATATTCAAAATCAGGATGAACCGCAATTGCTACGTTAGCCGGCAAAGTCCATGGTGTTGTGGTCCAGATTACAACAAAGACATCTTTGTCCTTAGCGGCAGCAGGCAAAAGTCCTTTATCGTCTTTAAGCGGAAACTTAACAAAAATAGCATGTGACTTTTCTTCGCCATATTCAATTTCAGCCTCAGCCAGTGCTGTTTCACAATGAGTACACCAGTAGACAGCCTTTTTACCCTTATAGATATAGCCCTTTTTGGCCATTTCACCAAAAACTTTGATTTGTTTGGCTTCGTAGGCTGGTTTTAGAGTAATATAAGGGTTTTCCCAATCGCCCAAAACACCAAGGCGTTTAAAGTCTTTGCGTTGCTCATCAATCCAGCCAAGAGCATAATTCTTGCACTCTTCGCGCAAAACAAGAGTGTCCAGTTCATGACGATTGAGGCCCAAATTCTTAATAGCAGCATGTTCGATCGGCATACCATGAGTATCCCAACCAGGCACATACGGCGTATCAAAACCTTGCAGATATTTATATTTTATAATGATGTCCTTAAGAATTTTGTTTAAAGCAGTGCCCATGTGAATTCTGCCATTAGCGTAAGGAGGGCCGTCATGCAAAACAAATTTTTCTTTGCCAGCATGCAATGCTTGTTTCTTTTCATAAATTTTGTTGTCCTCCCAATATGCAAGGACACCAGGTTCTCTTTCAGGCAAACCTGCGCGCATCGGAAATTCCGTTTCCGGCAGGTTTAAAGTTTTACCATAATCCAATTCGTACACCTCCAAAAAAATAAAGCCCCAATCCCCGAAGGGACGAGACTGTTAACACCCGTGGTACCACCCTACTGACAGCAATATGCTGCCACTTGAAATGTTGTAACGTGCATCAGACGATCACACCTACTTTGTTCAGCGTGACAACTTAGGAGTGATTTTCTTACGTTGACTGCCGTCTCGAGCTTGCACCATCCTCGATTCGCTTTACGTATTACAACGTCTTACTGTCTCCTGCATTGCTTTTTGATATGAAAATATAAGCAGATGTATTATACAATACTAATGCCCTACGCGTCAACGATGAGTTATTCCATATTTGAATTGAAACAACCCAAAACCATCATCTCTGCGCAGATGCGATGTTTCGTTCAAAAGAAATATAGCATGTTCCTGCCATTTATTAATGCCCAATACGGTAACGCTTGCCGGCAGAATGTCAAAAGAAAAGTTACGGTTATTAACTTCTTCAATATTAAAGCCTATCCAATCAAAGATAATATTTTGGATCGTACCTTTATGCGCTACTATTATCAGGTTTTCACGCTCCAGGTTATTTATGGTTTTAAGTCCATTAATTGTGCGTTCAAAAAACTCTCTTCTGGTTTCTCCGCCTGGATAGTTACGATGGTCAAGTTCCTTTGGTGAAGAAGGACTAACATAAAGAGTACGTGCCGTTCTTTCATCCAGCCCAGCTGCCTGGCCATTATTCTTCTCACGCAAGAAGGGCATGACTTCAACATTTTCGCTCAGCACGTCCGCAATAATTTGTGCGGAATCCTTAGCTCTTTTAAGGTCGCTTGCCAGTATCCTTGTCTTTATTCTATGCCTGGCAAAATCTTTCGCCAATTTTGCAGCTAAAAATCGCATCTGATTCTTTCCCTTTTCGGTTAAAACCGAATCAGTCCAGCCCCCTGTCAGATGCTCAGTATGATGCGTAGCTTCCCCGTGTCTCACCAAAAGAATCATCGTCACTACCCCCGCAACATTCCTTTAGAAGTTTTCTTTTTCCGCTTTGCGCATTAACTCCAACTGTCCTTCAAGCAAGGTTCTCATGTGGTTGCGATGCGTATTAGCCTGTTTAACTTGTTCTTGGTAAACCGCTTCAGCAGTTCTGACTTTTTTCTCAGCATCGGCAATCATCTGGCTACATTTATTTTCTGTTTCAGCAGTTATTTTCTTGCAGTAATTTTCCGTATCCGTCGTCATTTTTCTGCAATTATTTTCAGTCTCGGTTAAAAGCTTTTGGCGCTCAATTTCGCTTTCCTTCGTCATGAGCTCCACTTGTTTTTTACCGCTTTGTTTTACTTCTTCCGCTGTTTCCTGGGCTATTGCAAGTGTATTGTGCATGGTTGCTTCCATTTGCTCAAAATACTCAAGCTTCGTGCTAGCTCTTTCCAATGCTTCCTTGAGCTCTATATTATCCTGATACAGTCTTTCAAAATCCTTAACAACCTGAGCGAAAAATTCATCAACTTCCTTGCTGTTATAACCGCGGAATTCTTTTTCAAATTTCTTTCCGTGTAAATCTAAGGGTGTTAACATTTTATTCCTCCCAGTCCCAAATTAAATATAACGTTTCAACGTAACACTAATCCGACCTTTTTTGGTAGTGCCGCGGATTTCAGCAACTTCAACACGTCCACGACTGCGAAAAGAGATTATATCTCCTTGATTTACTGCTTGCGCTGCATTTTTTGCTTCTTTCCAATTTACCTTCACATTCTGGCTTTTTATCTCATCAGCCATGCGTGAGCGTGATACCCCATAGCCTGCTGCAGCAACTGCATCAAGCCTCAAAGCCGCTACTGTAGAACTGATAATTTTGACTTGTTCTTCCTTTTGCTGCAGTAGCGCCTGTTCAATTATTTTTAAGGAAACCGGCGCAGCACCAATCTGTGTCAAGTTAGAAGTAATATAAGTTTCAAAAGCTTTATCTGCCACAAACTGTGCACCTTCAGGAATAAAAATTATATCGCCGAGTATTTCACGTTTACATCCCAAGCCCATAAACGCACCCAAAATATCTCTATGCGACAAAGTATAATAGCGTTTATCCCATTCAACCTGAAAGCATTCTATGGCAAAATCCGGTTTGCCAAAAAAATCTTCGGACACGAATGCCACTTTTGCCCTTTCAGGGTTCAGAAATCCGCCATTTACTTCTACTTTTATATTGTCAACATTAGCTGCAACAATTTCCGCCACACTTAAACCGTGCGGGTCAAGAAAATCGCTGACTTTGAATTTTCGTGATTTTTGTACGTTCTCAGCCAAATCGAGCAATTTAGCGGCTAATTCTTCGTCACCACCAGAACGAAAAAACCTTAATATTTTTTCTCTATCTGCCATTTTATTTTCCTTTTAATTTTTCACTGCGTGCTAAAACAGCCATGACTGCATCATACATAGCTCCACGTACACAGTGAGACTCCAATGCGTGAATACCTGCAATAGTAGTGCCGCCGGGAGATGTTACCTGGTCACGTAACTGTGCAGGATGCAATCCTGTTTCAACGGCCATCTTGCCGGCGCCGGCAAAAGTCTGAGCTGCTAATTTGATAGCCAGATTACGTGGTAATCCGGCGTTGACGCCGGCATCAGCCAAGGCATCAATCAACATAAATACATAACCAGGGCCGCAGCCTGAAACGGCGGTAATTGCTTCCATCGCACTTTCCTGCACCTCGACCACTTCGCCGCAGGAACCAAAAATAGCTTTAACTGTTTCTACCATTTCCTGTACGGCATTTTCATCAGGTGCTATCGCCGTCATACCAGCTCCAACTGCAAGTGGTGTATTCGGCATTACTCTTATGATTGCCCTATCAGGTATTAATGAGTGTAATTTTTCAAGATCAACGGAACCCATTATAGATACAACTGCTGCTTCTTTTGCAATTGCCTGAGCAACCGTGTTGGTAATAGCCTTATCAGCCATCTGCGGTTTGACAGCTAAAATTACTGTCATCGCGTTATTAACTGCTTTCACATTTTCTTTAGTAACATTTACGCCATATTGTTTTTGCATATACTCCAGACGCTGCTCGGAAGGGTCACTAACTGTTATCTCTTCCCCTTCAGCCAGCTTGGCCTGCAAAATACCTTTAATAATTGCTTCGCCCATGGCGCCGCCGCCAATGAAGGCAATATTTCCTATTTTTCCCAAGGTGCTTCACCCTTTTCATCATATACTGTTCTTCCAGCGTCTATATCGACATTTTGTGGTGCACATACCAAAATATTACGCCCGATTTTTTTCATGCTGCCATTTAGTGCATAAATAGTGCCACTAATAAAATCTGTCATACGTTTCATTACTTCGCCGTCTGTAGTCTCAAAATTAACAACCACCGGCTGGTTGTTGCGCAAATGATCGGCCACCTTTTGAGAATCATCAAAACCTGTAGGTTCCAGTACTATCACTTTAACTTGTTTCTGTGCGAGTGGCAGCGATATCAGCTTACCATCCTCGCCAGTTTGTTTTTTGCTGAAAAAAGGTTGTTTTTCTTCCTTAGGCATTTCAGTACTGCGCACAAAATTACGTTTAGGATTGGCCAAGGCTTCTTCCTGCTCAACAACATCTTCCTCAACTTCTTTATAAAGTCCCAGAGTATCGCATATCTTTTCAACTATCTTCATTTTGCATTCATGCCCCCTTGAATTCTATCTGCCATAATCTCTTTCGCCGAAAAGTGCTGTACCAATTCTTACCGAATTCGCTCCCTCTTCGACAGCAATCCAATAATCATGCGTCATCCCCATAGAAAGTATATCGACGTGCGCATCACCTAGATATTGTTGCAATTCGCAAAATTTCTCATACCCTTTTTTAAAAACAGGTCTGGTTTCTTCAACATCTTCACATTTCTGGGCAATTACCATTATTCCTCGTATGCGAACATTTTTAAAATTCTTGAGTTCTGGAATAACAGCCTCGTAAGACTCTTTGTCAAAGCCGCTTTTTTGTGCTTCTTCCGCTATATTGAGCTGCAAAAGAACATCCTGAACCTTACCTTGCTGCTCGGCAGCTTTGTCAATGGCAGCGAGAATTTTTTCGCTGTCAACGGACTCGATGATATCGAAAATTTCTACTGCCTGCTTAACTTTATTAGTCTGCAGATGGCCTAATAAATGCCATCTTGGACCATTTTGAACAACAGTTTTCTTGAGTTTAGCTTCCTGGACGCGATTTTCGCCAATATTGACAATACCAAGAGCCATGGAAGCACTGATCACATCTGCAGGATGGTTCTTGGTCACTGCGACCAAAGTAACTGTTTCACCTGTCTTTTTGGTTTCCTTGCGCATTGCTAAAGCATTATTTATTTTGGTTAGTACTATTTCTACATTTTCACTGAACATAGCAATGCCTCCTAGCTGTTAATTATTCGCTGTTTATCACAGTTTTCCTCTATTATTTGAGCTAAATACACACTATTTACCGCAAATAACTGCCGCTAAACGTCCTGTTTTTCCTGCTTCAGCTCTGTAAGAGAAAAAAAGCTCCTTATTATCTGCCGTACAAATATCTGCGCACGTTATATTTTCAGGTTTCAAGCCTTCCTGCAGAAGCTGCATTTTATTCATTTTCCATAAATTCAATTGCCAGTGCCCTGGGCTGGCAGGCGAGAAACAAGCATCAAATTCTTTTGCCTGTTCATAAACTGCGCCATCTACTTCATAACAACAAGGACCGATGGACGGTCCAATTGCTGCCAGCAGATTTTCAGGAGCACACCCAAACTCTTCCACCATTTTTCTCACTGTTTTCGCCGCAATGCCTGCTACGCTGCCACGCCATCCAGCATGTGCTGCCCCCACCGCTCCTGTTATGGGATCAGCAAAAATAACTGGCACGCAATCAGCAAAAAAGAGCATCAGCGGAACTGCTTTTTCTTTGGTAATCAAGGCGTCAGTGCCTGCTATGGTATCAGAAAAACAAAAAGCCCCACTGCCAATTTTTTCTGGTGTAACCACCACTATATTACTGCCGTGAATTTGTTCGCAAGTGGTTATCCGCTCTGCATCTATAGACAATGCGTCTGCTAAAGCTTTTCTGTTCTGTACAACCTTCTGTTGTGCGTCTCCAACGTGCAGAGCCATATTAAGACCGCCGGCCGTTAAATCGCTATTACCATGCAATCGGCAGGTAAACGCATGTGTAAAGCCAAGCTTTTCAAGCCCAGGGAAGAAGCCATACCAGATACCATTACTTTCTCTTAATAAAAATTCAGCCATCTTTTTCCTCCTTGCAAACACCGCAGCGTTTGCAGTTTTCGAAGCACGGAATAGTAAATGCAAGATTCTTTGCTTTTTCCCATTCCGCAGCAAGATAACCTTCATCAAGTCCCATGTCAAGATGTGACCACGGTAAAGCTGCTTTCATATCCAGAGTGCGCTCAGCATATTGTTCAGGATCAATACCAGCCGCCTGTAAGGCCTGCTTAAAGTTACCGTCATATTTAGTCGCTGCTTCATAAAGAACATTGCCAATATTACGATCGCCTCTGGCCAGAACAGCCTGCAACACAGTTTCTTTCAAAGACTCCGTGTGGACAATCACATGTTTTTCCTTACGAAAAGCTTCTGTTATCTTATTGAATCTCTTTTTTAAAAATTTAACAGATGCCAATGGCGACCATTGAAATGGCGTGAAAGGTTTCGGCACGAAGGCATTAATGCTTATAACAAGGTCTCCCTTATTGCCTACTTCATCCATTTTGGCACGAACCCTTGACACCATGGCGATCATTTCGTCTATGTCACTATCTTCTTCCGTCGGCAGACCAATCATATAATATAGCTTAATATTTTTCATGCCGGCTGCTGTAGCCAATTCTACAGCTTTATATATATCATTTTCACTGATTCCTTTGTTAATAACTTTGCGCATACGTTCACTGCCAGCTTCAGGCGCTACGGTCATCGTTTTCTGTCCACTGCGAGCTAAAGCCTCTGCCAGTTCGATATCCAGACTGTCTGCCCGCAAAGACGCCACCGTAAAAGGTATTTCGTTATCAACAAGAAACTTCGTAAGTTCCTTAATCCACGGATAATCCGAAACAGCCGCCCCCATCAAGCCGACTTTCTTTGTCCTTGCCGGGCGTTCCTTAATAGCCTCGATAATTTTACCCAAATTTCTTGCTCTTGGACGACGGAAACAATAGCCGGCCATACAAAAGCGGCAATGACGCCCGCAACCGCGTGCCACTTCAATTATATACATATTTTCGAATTCTGTATCTGAAGAAAGAATAGCAGAATTACCGGAATAGCCATCCAATTGATGCACCCATTGTCTTTTTATTGTTGCAGGCACACCGGCAGCCGGCTCCATCGCAACAAACGCGTCTTCATCATCATAAACAGGCTTGTAAAACCTAGGAACGTAGACACCAGGCAAATTAGCTAAGCTGCGCAAAATTTCTTCTTTTGACGCACCTGCATTCTTGGCTTGATAAACGGTATCAAGAATTGTATTAACCGTTTGTTCGCCTTCGCCGATGACAAAGGCGTCAGCAAAGGTTGCAAGCGGTTCCGGGTTAAAAGTCGCACACGGGCCGCCGATAATGACTAAAGGTTCTTTTTCTTTTCTCTCTGATGCCACTAGTCCTACCTTGCCCATCTTCAGCATGGTCAACAGGTTAAGATAGTCCATTTCAAAAGACATCATGACAGCAATAATTTCAAAATCAGCCAACGGTCTCTGTGTTTCCATGCTCAGCAACGGAGTCTTGGTTTTTATGTAATCGGTCTGTGCTTTCGTATCAGGCAGAAAAAAGCGTTCACAGGAGGTATCACCCCTGCTGTTTATTTCTTTATAAAGAATCTGCATCCCTAAATTGGACATGCCTATATTATAGGAATTCGGATAAATAAAGGCTAACGGGCGTCGTGCGCCAGGAGCAAAAATCTGTGTTCCTTCTTCTTTATCTAAAACTTGTTTAATCTTGTTCTTTATTTCCCAGCTCACAGTAAACCTCCAAAAATATTACATACCTTTACTATTATATCTGAAAAACACTCGCAATTAAACAAACTTGATTTAGTTATTTTTCAGTGCTCTTTCAAATAAATCGACCACAGTCGCCAAAACTTTCAATCTGGCATAATATTTGGAATTAGCTTCAACAATTGTCCAAGGCGCATAATCAGTGCTTGTCCTGTAAAGCATCTCGTTAACGGCAACTTCATACTTATGCCACTTTTCACGGTTTCGCCAATCTTCTTCCGTTATTTTCCACTCTTTGTCTGGATTATTCTCTCTTTCTTCAAATCTCTGATATTGTACATCTTTATCAATATGCAGCCAGAATTTTGCGAGTAAAATACCATGTCTTACCCATTGCTCTTCAGTCTCATTGATTTCCTGGTAAGCGCGCTGCCATTCTTCCGTAGCTGCAAAACCTTCTACCCTTTCTACAAGGACCCGTCCATACCAGGAACGGTCAAAAATAGTAATTTCACCATTTTGGGGCAAATACTGCCAAAACCGCCAAAAATAATGATACTGTTTCTCAACAACATTCGGCACGCCAATAGGGATAACCTGATAACCAAGCGGATCAAGGAAGGAAGTCAGTCTTTGGATTGCTCCGCCTTTACCGCTGGCATCCCAACCTTCGAATACAACAACAGCAGGTATTTTATGCTTATATAAATCAAACTGCAGTGTTCTGAGGCGTTTCTGATACTTTTTTAATTCTTCTTTATAGTACTCCTTGTCTACTTTCACCGACAGATCAACTCTGCTTAAAATATTCGGGATATCAGGTTCTGAAGGAGCATAAAGTTTTTTTGTCACATGCTCTTTTCTGTTTAAATAGCTCTCTATTTCAGCAAAAATCACCTCGAATGTCTTCAATTCAGCATAATGCAGATCTTCGGCCGGCAAAACATGCCAGTTAGCATTATTTCCATCAGTCTCGTCAAGCATCTTTTCATATACTGAATAATAATCATCGTATGCCTTTGGCTCTTCTTCATTGAAAGTAACCTTATGCCATTCCTTGCCATAAATTTTCTCTAATTTTTCCCAATTTTTCTTCTGTTTTTGATGTGAAATATGCAGGAATATTTTTACAATCAGATAACCATCATCGGTCAGTTGCCGTTCGAATATATTAATATCTTCATAGGAAATATTATCTTCCTTACTTCTTACTTCATTTTCCAGTTTCCGAAAATACCAACTGCCGTTATAAATACTAAAGGCACCTTTGGATGGAAGTTCCGACCAAAAAGGTGCAAAATAAGGTTTTTCTTTATAGTTGCAATCACTTTTAGCTGCAGAATGCACCTTGAAACCGCGTGGATCCAGCGCTGAAAGAAGTCTGTTGACCAAAGTTCCCCTTAAAGAACCGTGCCAACCTTCAAACAAAATAATTACAGGTATTTCCAAGTCTCTGAGCTTTCTTTGCAAATATCCAAGTTTATCAGCATAAATTTCAAATTGCTCTTCATAACCATCCTTATCAACTGTCAGCGACAGATCAACACTATTTAGCATAATATTTAGCTCCTCATTGCGAAATATGATTAAATTCTCTTTAAATGCTCAATATTCCTGCAAAATTTGTTTGGAGCAATAAAATGCACCTCTTATCTCAGTATAAATAATGTATGAGATGAGAGGTGCCAGATGATTCATGGCATATTTACTATTCAATATTTGTCAAAAACTCTTCCATACAAGCTGTTACAGCTTTTTTAACGCTGCGGCTTTTGCTGGCTCCGCCAAATTTCCAAAAAGAAACGGCTGAAGAGGAACCTTCTTTAACCACAAGCTGATTGAACAAATAAGACTTATTTTTAACATCGACGCATTTCATTTTCATGCTGACTTCCGATGCGTAAGTCTGAGTACCGATAATTATCCTGAAACCATCTTCTTCGCTTTTTGTCGGTGCGAGTGAAAGATATATAACTCTGTCTGCCTTCAAATCTTCGCCGATTGCAACGAGCTCCGCGAGAACCGGTGCATCATAATTTTCAAAAGGATGTCTGTGTACTGCGTCGACAACTGTTTTTGCGTTTAATATTTTAACCTTCGTTGTCTTTTTAGGATATTTTTGTTCAAAAGCGTTCTTTATTGCATGCTGTGCCACAGTTCGCTCTTTTTCTTCCATCCCGGATTGATCAAAAGTTGGTATTATCGCCAACGTATAACTTGCTTCCGAAGGAACAATCTCTACTTTTTCTGTGCTGCTCTTTTGCGTTGTCTGCTTTGTAGTTTCAGCTTGTTCAGCAGCACTTGCAGTATTTTGCGAAAAGATAATTATTCCTGTCAGAAACACACCTATTAAAAAGTTCTTCATAAAAACCTCCAAATTTACCTGAAGTTTTGTTCGACATATCCGCGCAAACGTGGATATAAAAGCATAGCGACTACGAAACCAACGCCTGAACTCAAAAGACTTGCAGGTATGTTAGCCAAAGCAACGCTCAAACTACCAATTACACTCCACCATGCCACGATATAGCCTAAAAGTGTCCACATAGCCCCGACAAAGCAAGCTATAAGAATTCTCAAAAAACCTGCTCTTGCCATCGTCTTTCCATAATTTGGGAATGGCCCCATGGCAATCATTCCAACCAGATATCCAGCGATACCTTTTATAAAGAATGACCAAAAAGTATAGGGTGAAAATCCCATTAAAAGATCATAAAATGCTGAACCAATAGCTGCTGCCCAGCCTGCGTAAACACCGCCGAATAAAATTCCAGATGTAAACACCATGCCAGTCCCTAAATGAACCATGGCGCCTGAACCAAAGGGAATTTTTATAAAAGTTGCTAGAACGCAAAGCGCAGCCAAAACAGAAATATAAGCTACATCTTTGACATTCAGACTTCTATTTGCCATATCAATACACCTCGCTTTTTTAATGTCAAGTATACAACACATCAATCGCGAAACAAACAGTCAGTTTTTCAAATTGTAGACGGGACAGATTAAAGGTTCACTTGCTCAATTACGTGCTCAAAAGCCAGCCCTTCACGTACAGGCAAATTTAGCTCTTGTGTGGCAGCAATTGCCTCGGCAACAAAATCGCCAGCTTTATACAAGGCAGTACCAAATCCTTCTTCACACAGCAATCTTCCCAATAAGACACTGGCAAAAATATCGCCTGTTCCGGGATACCTCTCACCTATACGCTGGTTAGAAGCTATAAAAAACGAACCAGTACTTTTTTCATAACCCAGGTTCAGCAGTTTATCCTTATCGGGTATACCTGTTATAACCACTCGTTCAGGTCCCATCTCAGCAAGTTCAGTTAACCACGGCAGCAAATCGCGCCAATTTACGCCACTGCCTTGATACTCCTTTTTTAAAAGAAAGCAAGCTTCTGTATAATTCGGGGTAATTATATCGGACTCCGCAATCAAAGTTCTCATATTCGCAATGAGTTCAGATGTGATCAAAGAATAAGGTTTTCCCTCATCGCCCATAACTGGATCTACCAATACCAGACTTTCGCCGTTAGTAAATTTTCTTATAAATTCTTTAGTTATTTCTATTTGTTCTACAGAAGCTAAAAAACCGCTGTAAATGCAATCGAATTCAAGCTTGTTCATTTCCCATTGTTCACTAAACGACTTCATTTCTTCCGTTAAATTCATGCAAACAACGTCTTGGAATCCCCCAGAGTGCGAACTCAAAACTGCCGTAGGCAGAGGACAGGCCTGAACTCCCATTGCTGACAAAAGCGGTATAACAACTGATAATGAACAACGTCCTACACATGACAAATCATGAATCGCGACAACCTTTTTCAGCATGAAATTCAAGTCTCCTTTCAATAATATTTTTAGCATATAGCCATATATGTTATTATCCATCCAATAAACTTGCAGGCAATATTATAAGCTTTTCTTTTACTAATTTGCAAGAAAAAAAGTACACTGGCAAATGTCTATTTTTCAGACCTTCGCAGTGTACTTTTTCGTTTTTTTAAAACTTATCGTTATAGGGATTAAGCGCCCGCGGTTTGCCTAAGACTTCCGCCATGATAACGCCACGTCTTAAATCATCACGTGTTAAGCGTCTCTTTGTCGGTACGTTTTTTGCAACAGTAGCTGCTACAGTTTGCTGCACTGGTTTTTCCTGCCTGATTCGCTTCAATGCCGACATATACTCAGAGACTGGTGTTATTTCTTCTTTTACCTGCATTTCTATTTCCTGTTGACTTGGTTCCGGCAGACCCCATGTTAACCAAGGACTTTCATTATCCTTAGTTTTAGCAGATGATGGGGTTTCTATTTTTTCATCAGGATATTGGTAAGGCTTATCCTTTTTATTTTTTTTGCCGAAAATATTAGGCAACACAAAAATAAACAATCCCCAAACAATCAGAAAAAAGATATTATCCATTTTATCCTCACTGACGTTTTATTTTATATGGTCACCTTTCGACAAATCTTGGTCTGCACCAGGATCGCCAATCACTTCACGCATCTTGGTATCAGCTATAATATTATTCATGCGATAATAATCCATTACGCCAATATTACCAGATTCCAAGGCTTTAGCCAAAGCCTTAGGAACTTCAGATTGGGCTTCCACAACTTTAGCCTGCATTTCCTGCACAGCAGCTTTCATTTCCTGCTCTTTAGCAACTGCCATTGCACGTCTTTCCTCTGCACGCGCCTGGGCAATACGTTTGTCAGCCTCGGCCTGGTCAGTCATCAGTTCCGCACCGATATTACGGCCAACATCAACATCCGCAATATCTATTGAAAGGATTTCAAATGCCGTACCTGCATCCAATCCTTTTGCTAAAACAGTTTTAGAGATATGATCCGGATTTTCCAAAACCTCACTATGATCTTTAGAAGAACCGACACTAGTGACAATGCCTTCGCCAACACGGGCAATAATAGTCGCTTCGCCAGCGCCACCAACAAGACGGTCGATGTTGGCACGAACTGTAACACGTGCTTTAACTTTCAGCTCAATACCATTTTTAGCAACCGCAGAAACCAACGGCGTCTCGATTACTTTTGGATTAACGCTCATCTGCACAGCTTCCAAAACCTCACGTCCTGCCAAATCGATTGCGCAGGCACGCTCAAAAGTCAAGGGAATTTCAGCTCTTTGCGCGGCAATCAACGCATCAATCACTCTATCGACATTACCGCCAGCCAGATAATGTGCTTCCAACTGATTGACATTCACGCCAAGACCAGCTTTATTTGCTTTTACCAATGGTAAAACGATTTGGGAAGCGGGAACACGACGAAGCCGCATACCAATCAAATTAAAGATACCGACATCAACACCGGCAGCCATGGAAGAAATCCAAAGACCAATAGGTACAAAATTCAAGAACAAAACTATAACGAGAACAGCAAGAATAATTACGAAGCCACTGCCAAGAACAAATTGTAACATTATGCACTTCAACTCCTTTTTATTTTTATAGTTATTACTGGTCCTTCTGTTGCATTTTAACGAAAATTTTACTGCCTTCAACTCTGACAACTACTATATCTGTACCAGCATCTATATAGTCACCGAAAGTTACAACGTCTGCGCGGACACCATCAATTAGCGCGATACCTGCAGGCCTCAATGTAGTTAAGGCTATCCCGGTTTTACCGGCATACTGTGTCATGTCAGGGGTTACGCTGTAGCCTTCACTGTTTTCCTGTTTATCCTTCAAAACAAATAAATTCCAAGCTGGATTAGATGGCAAATATTTTATAAGCAGCGCAAAGATTACCAAAGCTGCTACTATGCTGACAGCCAGCCAATTCACTGCGGCAGCGTTGCCGCCCAGGACAAAATAAAAACTGGCCAAGATACTCACGATACCAGCAATGCCAAAGATGCCAAAACCAGGAATAAAAACTTCCAAAATCAAGAGGCCCATACCAACTATAAAAAGAAGAACTTCAAGCCAACTACCAGCTCCACTTACAAAATTCATCCCAAAAAGAGCTGCTGCCGCAATAATCGCGATACCTCCGGCAATACCGGCACCAGCCGTTTTAACTTCGGTAAGGATTCCCAAAATAATTATGGTAAGCAATACCGCTTTAACCTGTGGAAACAAAAACCACCTTCCCGCCAAATCTTCGTTTGATGGATATAAATCAATTGGAAGCGCTCTGGCAGCCTCTGCACCAATTAAAGGTAGACAAACAAGCAATAATGTTAATATTAACAGTAATTTTTTCATATTTGTCCCTCCGCACTCAGATTACACAAATATTATACTTTGTAATGACATGTTCGGCAAACCTTTATTACAAAATGGTAAACAAAAAGGGAGGGTAAATTTACCCTCCCTCATGTTTTTACTTCAAAAGCTCCCGCACCATGGTATTAATGCGTTTACCATCAGCACGTCCTTTTGTTTTTGGCATTAAAGCAGCCATAACCTTACCCATATCTTTCGGACCAGCAGCACCAGTTTCAGCAACAGCTTCTACAACTAAAGCTTTCAACTCTTCATCACTTAACTGTTCAGGAAGATATTTTCTGAGAATAGCAATTTCCTGCTTCGCCTGCTCAACAAGCTCTTCACGTCCGGCCTTAGTAAATTCCTCCAAAGAATCCTGACGCATCTTTACTTCTTTCATCAAAACAGCCAGAACCTCATCATCGTTCAGTTCCCGCTTTTCATCGATTTCGATGTTCTTAATGTTAGCACGAGCCATACGAATGACACTCAAGCGCAACTTGCCGCTCTCTTTGTCCTTCATTGCTTGTTTCATATCTTCTGTCAAAAGGTCTTTAATAGACATACAGAGGCCTCCCAATTATCTGGTCTTGCGCTTTCTTGCTGCCTCGGATTTCTTTTTACGCTTTACGCTAGGTTTTTCATAGTGTTCGCGTTTTCTAACCTCAGAAAGAACCCCAGCCTTTTGGGTTGCTCTTTTAAAGCGGCGGAGTGCGCTATCAAGTGTCTCCGTTTTGCCAACTTTGATTTCTGTCATCTGTTCTCCCTCCCTCCACAACGACCTTTAGGGAAGTGCATATATTCATTACACCGTTTCATTATACTTCAGGGCAGCACTAGCTGTCAAGCTTCTAGCAAGGCGGCCAGCCAAGCATCTTGCCGCCAAGCAGATGAAAATGAAGGTGTTCTACACTTTGTCCGCCATCGACTCCGGTATTTATTACTACGCGGAAACCACTTTCGTCAACGCCCATTATTTTGGCTATCTCGCCTACTTTACTCATAACATGTTTCACAATTTCCATATCGGCAGTGACTATATTCTGCATATGTTTTTTCGGAAGTAACAAAACATGGCAGGGGGCACCAGGTGCAACGTCATGAATAACAATCATTTCTTCGTCTTCATAAACTTTTTTTGAGGGTATTTCACCTTTGATTATCTTACAAAAAATGCAATCATCCATCTTTTATCCCCCCCTTCTTCGTACGAATGACATATTCGCTAAGAGAGCAAATAATCCTTCATTTATAAGAAAATTTACAAGAAATCAGAGTATTTCTCCAATCATGCCGTCTTTATAAATGGCTTTCAACATTACTTTGCGGATCTTACCTGACAAATTTTCTTTGCTTCTGGCATATACTCTTACATAATTGCCACTTAGACCTTCCCACAAGCCTTCCTCTGATTCCTGCTCAAATAATACTGACACAGTTTTATCCAGCATAGACTCACAATATTTATCATGGCTTTCCCTGTCAACTTCAGATAATTCTTCCACTCGTTTTTGCTTTACCTTTTCCGAAACCATTTGGCTGAAGGAAGCAGCAGGCGTACCTTTACGCGGTGAAAATGGGAAAATATGAATTTTACTGAAACCACAAGACTTAACAAACTCTTTTGTTGTCGCGAAATTTTCGTCAGTTTCACCTGGGAAACCAACAATAATATCGGTTGTAATTGCTACATCTGGCAATTTTGCTCGAATTTTTTTAAGAAGATCTGCAAAAATTCTCGTATCATACGGCCGATGCATGCTATTTAAAATATCGTCGCAACCCGATTGCAAAGGTAAATGCAATTGGCGCTGTAGTCTTTCATCACTTACCATTAAATCCAGTAAATCATCGCCAACTTCTACTGACTCCAAAGAGCCAAGTCTCAGTCTGGCAAGACCCGGAACCTCCAGCGCTGCCTTGACAGCATCAGTCAAACTGGTATCATTCTTTAGTTCCTTGCCATAGGCCCCTAAATGAATACCTATTAAAACAACTTCGCTAAAACCAGCTGCAACCAGCTTTTCAACCTCATCCTTGATATTGTCCAAGCTCCGCGAACGCAGTGGTCCGCGCGCGTAAGGTATGATGCAATATGTGCAAAATTGATTACACCCCTCCTGAATCTTCAGGAAAGCCCTTGTTTTTTCTGTTTCACAGTCTGCTGATAGCTCTTCAAAAGTTGTCTGTGCACTTAATTTTTTGACATTATCATAGGCATCAATACTCTGCTCGGTAGCTGCAGCTTCTACGAGAGTTACTACTGCCGCCCTATCCTGATTGCCGATAATAAGGTCTACGCCCTGTATTGCTTTTACTTCTTCAGCTGCTGTCTGCGGATAACAGCCGGAAACGACAATAAAAGCATTAGGATTTTTACGAATCGCGCGATGAATCATCTGTCTGGATTTTCTTTGTCCCATATTGGTAACAACACAGGTATTGATCAAATATATGTCAGCTTTTTCAGCAAAATCGACAATTTCATAACCAGCCTCACGGAATAATCTCTCCATGCTGGCTGTATCTGCCTGGTTGACCTTGCAGCCCAAAGTATAAAAAGCTATTTTCTTCATCTGCTAGCCTCCCAAGTCTCCTGTTTCATACAAAATAGCTGTTGCAGAGACAAGCCCTGCTGTTTCTGTCCGTAAAATGCGGTTACCCAGGCTAAAAGTCTTTGCGCCAGCTAGTTCAGCTGCTTTGAGCTCTTTTTCTGCTATACCGCCTTCAGGACCGATAATAAGTAAAATCTCTTCTATGTTCTGAATTGCTGTTAATGCTTTTTTTAAGCCTAAATTGGTTTCACCCTCATAAGCCATTAATTTGGTAGAATCAGCAAAACTATTCAGCACTTCGTTCAGATTCATAACATTTGTTACTTTTGGCACTATGTCACGTTTACTTTGTTTAGCCGCTTCTTCTGCTATTTTCTGCCATCTTTCGACCTTTTTCCCAGCCTTGCTCTTATCAAGTTTTACCACCGAATGTTCCATTTCAACCGGAACAATAGTGTTAACACCTACTTCAACAGCCTTCTGAATAATAAAGTCCATTTTCTCGCCCTTAGCCAAGCCTTGCGCCAAAATTATTTTTACCGAAGGCTCGTTCACCTGTTCAATACGCCTAACAAGACGAACGAAAGCAGCGTCCGTTGTCAGAGCTTTGATTTCCATCAAAGCCGTAACCCGGTCGCTGCTAACTATCTGAATATACTGGCCGACGCGCATTCTCAGTACATTACTGATATGATGAGCGTCTGTACCTACTATTTGCATTTCTTCCGCAAAAGGCTGCGAAATGAAAAAACGATGCAAAGTTATTCCTCCCTGCGCATTTGCATAACTACCCAACCGCCTTGCGTGTCAACTGCTTCAACGTAAAGTCCATTATTTTTGGCAGCCTCTGTTACATACTCAAGACGATCAGAAATAATACCGCTTGCAAGGAAAATACCATCTTTATTCAACCTGGCAGGAATGTCAGGCAACAACATAATAATTATATCAGCAATAATATTAGCGATAATAACATCAGCTTTGCCTTCTGTAGCATGCAGCAGGTCACCTTTGGCAACTTCAATTGCAGAAGACAAATTATTGTTGGCAACATTTTCGCGTGCTACCTTTACAGCTGTCTCGTCAATATCAATGGCCTTGACATATCTAGCCCCAAGTTTAGCTGCAGCAATAGAAAGAATGCCGCTGCCGGTACCAACATCAAAAACTGTCATGCCCGGTTCGATAACCTTTTCCAGCCTGCGCATACACATGCCAGTAGTATGATGAGTACCAGTACCAAAGGCCATGCCAGGATCAAGCTCGATAACCTTATCATCCGGCTCAGCTTCATATTCTTCCCATGTCGGTTTTATGACAATGTGCTCAGTAATACGGGTTGTGTGGAAGAATTGTTTCCATTCGTTTTCCCAATCCGTATCCGATATGGTCCGGAAGCAGGTATTACCAAACCGACATGAGCCTATACGAGATTCTATGGCTGTCATTTCTTCTTCTACAGCAGCAAGACGATCATGCAATTCACTGTCATCAGGGAAATAAGCTGTAACAACGACTATTTCAGTATTTTCCTGTTCAGGTATATCACAAAGCTCCCAAGTACCCGACGTACGCAAAGTATTGAGCAGCAAAGGGTCTTCAATAACAACCCCGCCAGCCCCCAAAGAATGGAAGACGTCAGCCACTGCTTCAGTAGCTGCATGTGTAGTTTGAATACTAACCTCAACCCATTGCATTTATCTGCTCCTGTCTATGTTCGGCCGGGAATATATAGCCTTATTTAAATAAATCTGCAATTTTCTTCAAGAATCCCTTTTCTTCAGGATTAATATTATCGCCGCTGATTTCAGCAAACTTTTTTAATGAATCCTTTTGTTTGTCCGTAAGCTTAGTAGGAACAACCACCTTTATAGTTACCAGTTGGTCGCCGCGCACACCGTTGCGAAGGCTGGCAATACCTTTTCCCTTAAGTCTTAAGACCTTACCCGGCTGTGTTCCTTCCGGCACCTTCATCACTACCTGGCCATCAAGCGTAGGAACTTTGATTTCTGCACCCAGAGTAGCCTGGACAATGTTAATCGGTACTTCACAGAGAATAGTCGTGCCGTCACGTTCAAAGAACTTGTGAGGTTTCACATAAAGATAGACATATAAGTCGCCCTTTGAACCGCCTCTTACCCCTGCTTCGCCCTCGCCTGATACACGCAAACGGGAATCGGTATCAACACCTGCAGGAATTTTAACTTTAAGTTTCTTTTCCTTTTTCAGCCTGCCGCTGCCGCCGCATACTTTACAGGGGTTCTTAAAGATCCTGCCCTCTCCATGGCAGCGAGCGCAAGGACGCACGTTAACCATCTGGCCAAACATTGTGTTTTGTGTAAACTGGATTTCTCCTGTGCCATGACAATCAGGACAAACTTCTATCTCACTGCCCGGTTCTGCACCAGAACCCTGACAGTGATCACAGGTATCTTCCCTATTGAGTCTTACTTCCTTCTCAACACCGAAAGCAGCTTCTTCAAAGGTTATTTCCAGATCTAAGCGTAAATCTGCACCGCGCTGCGGTCCACTCTTGCTGCGACGAGATGAACCAAAGCCACCACGACCCTGTCCGCCGAAAAACATGTCAAAAATATCTTCCATACCGCCAGCGCCGCCAAATCCTCCAAACCCGCCGGCACCAGCACCAGGGCCGCCTCCGTTTTCGAAGGCGGCGTGACCAAATTGGTCGTACTGGGCACGTTTTGCTTCATCAGACAAAACGCTGTAAGCTTCAGAACACTCTTTGAATTTTTCAGCTGCATCAGGATTATCTTTGTTCACATCAGGATGATACTGACGTGCCAATTTGCGATATGCTTTTTTTATTTCGTCCGCTGTGGCGGTCTTAGAAACGCCTAGCACGTCATAATAATCTCTTTTGCTCAAAGTTCACACCATCCTAAGGCTAATTATTTTTTATCTTCGTCAACAACTTCTGCATCAACTACGTCATCGGCTGCTTTCTTTTCGCTGCCGGCAGCACCTTCCGGGCCTTTAGCTGCCTCGGTTTGTTTATACAGCTCTGCAGACAATTCATAAAGCGGTTTTGTCAATGCTTCTGTATCAGCCTTAATTTTTTCTACATCGTCGCCCTTTAGGGTTTCTTTAAGTGCTACAAGTGCTGCTTCTACCTTTTTAACTAACTCTTCGCTGCCTTTGCCTTCCATGTCTTTAATGGTTTTTTCAGCTTGGTAGCAGAGGGAGTCAGCCTGGTTGCGGACTTCAACAACTTCTTTGCGTTTTTTATCAGCTTCAGCATTAGCTTCTGCTTCTTTAACCATACGTTCAACTTCGTCCTTGTTCAAAGTTCCGGAAGAAGTAATGGTGATTTTTTGTTCTTTGCCGGTGCCAAGATCTTTAGCACTAACATTTACAATACCGTTAGCATCGATATCAAAAGCAACCTCGATTTTAGGAATACCACGCGGAGCTGCTGGGATACCGCCCAACTCGAAACGGCCAAGAGTTTTATTGTCAGCTGCCATCTCGCGTTCACCTTGCAGAACATGAATATCAACGGAAGGTTGATTGTCAGCGGCAGTTGAGAATACTTGTTTACGAGAGGTAGGGATGGTGGTATTACGATCAATGATCTTCGTGAATACTCCGCCCAAAGTTTCGATACCCAAAGACAATGGAGTTACATCAAGAAGAAGAACGTCTTTTACTTCACCAGCCAAAACACCTGCCTGAATGGCAGCGCCAACTGCGACACATTCATCTGGGTTAACACCACGATGTGGTTCTTTGCCCAATATCTTCTTAATAGCATCCTGAACGGCCGGAATACGGGAAGAACCGCCAACCAAGATAACCTTTTCAATATCATTTGCAGTCAGGCCAGCATCAGCTAGTGCTTTACGTGTTGGTCCCATTGTTCTTTCAACAAGGTCAGCTGTCAATTCATCAAATTTAGCTCTGGTCAGATTCATATCAAGATGTTTAGGACCATCAGCACCTGCAGTAATAAACGGCAAGTTAATATTGGTAGTCAAAACACCGGACAATTCAATTTTTGCTTTTTCTGCAGCTTCGCGCAAACGTTGTAAAGCCATACGGTCAACAGAAAGATCTATGCCGGTTTCTTTCTTAAATTCGCCAATCATCCAGTTCATAATACGTTCATCAAAGTCATCGCCGCCAAGATGTGTGTCACCATTTGTTGCTTTGACTTCAAAAACGCCGTCGCCCATCTCAAGAATGGAAACGTCGAATGTACCACCGCCCAGGTCATAAACCAAAACAGTGTGATCGTTTGTTTTATCAATACCATAAGCAAGTGCAGCAGCAGTAGGTTCGTTGATAATACGCAGAACTTCAAGGCCTGCGATTTTACCAGCGTCTTTAGTTGCCTGACGTTGGCTGTCACTGAAGTAAGCCGGTACAGTGATAACTGCTTGGGTTACTTTTTCGCCAAGATATTTTTCAGCATCTTCTTTTAATTTTTGCAGAATCATTGCGGAAATTTCTTCCGGAGAGTATTTCTTATCATCAATTGTTACTTTGTAATCTGTACCCATGTGACGTTTAATGGAGCTGATAGTACGGTCAGGATTAGAAATAGCCTGCCTTTTTGCCAATTGTCCAACCAGACGCTCACCGGATTTAGAAAAACCAACAACAGAAGGGGTTAAACGGCCACCTTCCTGGGTAGAAATAACGGTTGGTTCGCCACCTTCCATTACAGCAACGACAGAGTTCGTTGTACCTAAGTCAATACCAATAACTTTAGACATTTTTATTCCTCCTCAAAAACCTGTTTTCTATTTAAATTAAGTAAATTAAAAACTAATTGTTACTTACTACTTTAACTTTGCTGTGGCGGATTACTTTATCATTGAGCTTATAGCCCTTTTCAAATACAGTCTCAATAGTATCATCTTCCAACTCAGCATTTTCTCCACGCATAACTGCTTCGTGGAAAGAAGGGTCGAATTTCTGGCCTTGTGCCGGGATTTCTTCCACAGAAAGCTCTTTAAAAATTTGTGCCAGCTGCCTTTGAATCATTTCAAGACCGACACGGATACTTTCGACATCATTAGCCTTAGCCATGCTTTCTTCCGCACGCTCAAAGCTATCAAGCACTTTCAGGAATTTCTCGACTACATTAGCCGTAACGAACGTTGATAACTGCGATTGTTCCTTCGTTGTCCGGCGGCGGAAATTATCGAAATCAGCCTGCAAACGCAAAATACGATTTTGCAGCTCTTCAATTTTCTGATCTTTCTCGTCTGGGACAGGAATCTGTGTTTCTTCAGTCGCATCACCTATATTTTCAACATTTTCTGTTGTAACGGGTTCTACGTTCTCCTGCTTGATCTCTTCAAGCACTTCTTGTGTCTCTTGTTTTTGCAACACGCTTCCTCCTTTGCATTTGCTTATTTCTTGTCCTCACCAAACAGGGCTCGCAAATATTGATGCAGATAATCCATAACAGAAATTATCTTCCCATATTCCATTCTTGTTGGTCCAAGCACCGCCATCGTGCCGACGACTCTTCCATTTAACCGGTAAGTAGCTTGTACCATACTACAGTCTTGAATACCTGTAAATTTATTTTCAGAGCCTATTGTGATTTTTATTCCAGAATTTTCACCAGCGTGGAGAATATCTTTCAGGACCTTCTCTTCTTCCAAAATGGCCAGAAGATCTTTAATTCTCTCGACATTGCGAAATTCAGGTTGATTTAACAACTGTCGCGTTCCACCCAAAAATACTCTTTGTTCATTACTGCTGGAACCAATATGTTTTAAAGCCGTCAGGATTGAAGAAAACAGCTGCTTATCGTTTGCCAATTCAGTGTAAACATCTCGCAGCATTTCACCATTGATCTCAGCAATATCATGGCCTTGCAATTTATTGCTGATACGGTTTGCCAAATAATCCATTTCTTCCTGTCTCATGCCCAGCGGAACATCAATGACACAATTGTCTACAGCACCGTCGTCAGTAATAAGACACAGAATTGCTCGCTGATCATCCAGTGGCAAGAACTTTACATATCGGAAAAGACGATTGATCTGTCTGTTGGCTAAAACCATCGAAACATTTTTGGTCATCCTCGAGAGTATTTTTGCTGTTGACTGGAATATTTCATCAATGTTTCTGATACGTTCACGGTACCAGGCATCAATCAAAGCCTGATCATTCTCAGTAAGAGTGCCAGGTTCAACCATCGAATCGACATAAAAACGATAGGCCATTGCTGATGGTATTCTGCCAGCCGATGTATGTGGTTGTTCCAAATAACCCAAAAGTTCCAGATCTGACATCTCGTTACGAATCGTAGCCGGGCTCAGACCTAAATCATACTTGCGGGCAATGGTGCGAGAACCAACTGGTTCAGCCGTGGAAATATAATCTTCAATAATTATTTGCAGGATTCTTTTCTTTCTTTCATTAAGCACCATTACACCTCCTGCCTTTTCTTTCTTTGTTAGCACTCTCTCTGTTGGAGTGCTAACATCTGATATAAAATTACCACTTAGAACTCTTGTTGTCAAGCTTTTTACAGAAAGATTATAAAAATAACTCGAAAATTTCGTTGCCGAATTTCATACCAAGTTTAGTTAGTTTTAGATTATTGGCAGCCGGATCAAAGCTCAACATTTCTTTATTAATATATTTTTCTATTTCTTGTCCAAACATAGACATAACATCAACGCCGAAGCGCTCTTTTGCAATAGATAAATTAATTCCTTCGGTTGTACGCAGACCCAGGAACATAAATTCTGCCAGGCTTGTCCTTGCAGGCAATTGCTCAATGTTTGGCACTGCGCCTCTTATGTAGCTTTCAATATCGGCCACATTTGTCATTCTCTGTTTGCCGTTATAAGAACAGGCTGAACTACCAAATCCGTAGTAAGGTAAGTAATGCCAATAAACAAGATTATGCAGCGATTCCTGCCCTGCGCGAGCAAAATTCGATATTTCATAACGATAAAGTCCATGTTCTTCTAGATAGCGAATATTATGGTCGTACATCATTTCTGCTTCTTCTTCACTCGGCAACACCAGAGAACCTTTTGCCAGCATGGCTGCTAACGGCGTTTCTTCTTCAACAGTAAGCCCATAAACTGACAGGTGACTGATGGCAGAATCTACAATGGTTGCCAGTGTATCTTTAAATGTAGCCAGCGTTTGCGATGGTAAACCATAAATAAGGTCAGCGCTTATTCTTTCAAAGCCTGCTTTAGAAGCTTGTTCGATTACCTTTAAAGCTTCACTCGCAGTATGCAACCGGCCAATTGTTTTCAATTCGTTATCATTCAAGCTCTGAACGCCGAAGCTGACCCTATCGATGCCCATTTCCCGATATTGGCACAGTTTGGCAAAATCTACCGTTCCCGGATTCATTTCCATGGTTACTTCTGCCGGTTCGCGCCATAACTCTGTTGCTTTAAGAACATTTATTATCATTTTTAAATCATCAATTGGCAATAAAGATGGCGTGCCACCGCCAAAGAAGACGGTAGCTCTTTTACTAATCGGCATCTCGCCTGCTCTGCGCCTGATTTCGTCTGCCAGTGTCAAGGCATATTGGTGCATCAGTTTGCTCTTGCCAGCGAAAGAAGCAAAATCACAATATAAGCATTTTTGCATGCAAAAGGGGATATGTATATATATCCCCTGAATTTGTTCCCACTGTTTTCTCATTTTTATCAATCCATTTTCAAAATTGCCATAAAGGCTTCTTGCGGTAATTCAACGCTGCCAACCTGCTTCATACGTTTTTTGCCTTCTTTTTGTTTTTCCAGCAGTTTACGCTTACGCGAAATATCACCGCCGTAACACTTGGCTAAAACGTCTTTACGCATAGCGCGTACTGTTTCGCGGGCAATTACTTTGTTGCCGATGGCTGCCTGTACCGGAATTTCAAACATTTGGCGCGGAATCAAGCCCCTCAATTTCTCAACAAGCTGACGCCCTCTTCTTTGCGCACTATCCCTATGCACAATTGCTGACAAGGCATCCACCGCTTCGCCATTAAGAAGGATGTCTACCTTCACCAGACTGGAAGGGCGATAGCCGTGAAGTTCATAGTCAAGTGAAGCATAGCCTCTGGTAGCTGATTTCAAACGGTCGAAATAATCATAAATAATCTCACTAAGCGGTAAAGAATAGTGAATCATGACGCGGTTCTCGTCAACATAAGTCATATTCTCATACTCGCCGCGTTTTTCCTGAGAGAGCTCCATAACCTGTCCAACATATTCCTTTGGAGCAATAATAGTTGCTCTTACATAAGGTTCCTCAACATGGTCTATGACGGTTGGATCCGGGAAAAGTGCCGGATTGTCAATCATCTCAACGTCACCATCCGTACGAAATACCTGATAGATAACGTTTGGCGCAGTGGTGATAAGAGTAAGTCCGTACTCTCGCTCCAGTCTTTCCTTGATAACATCCATATGCAGAAGGCCCAGGAAGCCGCAACGGAAACCGAAACCAAGAGCAAGTGAAGTTTCCGGTTCGAAAACCAAAGAAGCATCATTAAGCTGCAATTTTTCCAATGCGTCGCGCAAATTATCATAATCCGAATTTTCAACCGGATATAAGCCGCAGAAAACCATCGGTGTTGCCTTACGATAACCAGGCAATGGCGCATCAGCAGGATTTTTGCTGTCAGTAACCGTATCACCTACACGTGCATCCTTGACGTTCTTGATCGCCGCAGCAAAAAACCCTACTTGACCAACTTCCAGTACGTCAACATTAACCAGATCAGGTTTGAAGACACCAACTTCGGTTACCTCGAATACTTTGCCGGTGGCCATCATTTTGATACTCATGCCCTTGCGGATCTGTCCATCAACGACACGGATATATAGAACAACGCCTTTGTAGGCATCAAATTTTGAATCGAAAACCAGAGCTTTCAGAGGTTTTTTCTCGTCACCTTGCGGAGGCGGAACCTTTTTGACAATTTCTTCCAGTACGTCTTCTATCCCAAAACCAGTTTTGGCACTGGTAAGCACTGCCTCTGAGGCATCAATACCAATAACTTCTTCAATTTCTTTTTTAACTTTTTCCGGCTCGGCACTGGGCAGGTCAATTTTGTTAATGACAGGTATTATCTCCAGGTCATGCTCAAGCGCTAAATAAACATTGGCCAGCGTTTGTGCTTCAATTCCCTGGCTGGCATCAACAACAAGCAGCGCACCCTCACAAGCAGCCAAGGCACGCGACACTTCATACGTAAAATCAACATGCCCAGGAGTATCGATTAAATTAAGCATATAAGTTTTCCCGTCTTTTGCGTCATAGGAAATACGCACAGCCTGTGCTTTAATCGTAATACCTCTTTCACGTTCCAGATCCAACTGGTCAAGCACTTGTTCTTCCATTTCACGCTTTGATAATGTTCCGGTGCTCTCAATAAGACGGTCTGCGAGCGTTGATTTACCATGGTCAATATGGGCAATAATTGAAAAGTTTCTAATTAGTTCCTGCGACATTCTTTTACCTCAGTCTTTCTTCGTAGCTAAATATATAAATGCTTGATATTATATTCGTACCTATGATTATAACATTCTGCAAGCTTTTCTAGCAAGATAACGGCCAGCGTCTTAAAAACCAGCAAAATAAAATATGTTTAAACAAATTGCTTTTAACAAAGGTATTGCCAAAAATCATCTATCGTGATAAAATTCATTGGTAAAGTAATTTTTAGGAGGTGAATTCATTGCCAAATATTAAATCTTCTATCCGTAGCGTAAAAACCGATGCAGAACGTCGTGCAAAAAATGCACCTGTTAAAGCGGCTCTCCGCAATGCTTCTCGCAAAGTGGTTGCTGTTGCTGAAACTGGTTCCAAAGAAGTAGCACAAGCAACTTTCGTTAATGCAACAGGTTTACTTGATAAAGCTGCCCGTAAAGGTATTATCCACAAGAACGCAGCAGCCCGCAAGAAATCCAGACTTGCTAAACGTGTTAATGCAATGGAATAGCAACAATATAAACCTGCTCATCGGAGCGGGTTTTTTTGTTGTCCAAAAACTGTCCCTTTAAATATTTATAAAACTGGATGTTTTTTACCTAGCAGTTTTGCGTTAGACTTGGTTTAATCTAAAAAAATCGAGGTATGCTAACAATGATTGATGGTAAAAATCTACGAAAACTGACTCTGGCTTCCATGTTCGCAGCTATGGCATTTGTCTGCTTTGCTTATTTGCGCATAGAAATACCAATGGGCGGCGGTATGACCGGTAAAATTTATATTGGGCATGCTTTCATAATTCTTTCCGCATTGCTTTTAGGTGGCAAATACGGTGCTCTGACAGGCGCAGTCGGTTTGACCTTGGCTGATATTCTGGCCGGCTATATGACTTCAGCACCACCTACATTTCTCTCAAAACTGCTGATCGGCTTATCTGCCAGTTTCTTTGCTCACAACATTATGCATCTCAATGAACTGACTGAGCCTAAGAGAATCTACACAGCCACTCTCATTGCTTCCATTGGCAGTTGTCTGGTAAATGTAATTACTGAGCCTCTTATCCGCTATGCTTTTAAGGTATATGTCTTAGGCTATGCGACACAGGTTGCTGAAATTTCTTCAATAAACTGCGCCATCTCCATGGCAACAAGCGCAATTCCTTCTGTAGTGATAGCTGTTTTACTTTATAATGTAGTTCGTAATAACATTAAGCCTCAAGAAATATTTTAATTTTAGAATAATAAAAACCTGCTCATATGAGCAGGTTTTTTTATGTTTTATTCGTTTATTGCACTTTCTCTTGCTACAATTCGGTCAAGTATTTCCGCTGCTTTAAAAATTACAAGGCTGCACTTGATCTCATCATTCCTGTATTGTTCTTTGAGACACTTGCAATCTATGCAGCCCATTTCGTTTTTGAAGGTTTCAATAAATTCTGTTTCCAATTCTTTAATGCGTGTACTTTCATGGGAACGTTGTTTAACATAGAGATGGCTTAATACCATAATACCGCCGGTAATTGCTCCACATATGCTTTCCACACCCATACCGCCGCCAAAGCCGGCAGCTAGTTTTAAAGCTTCCGGAGCTAGTTTCAAATCATATGCCCAATTGGCCCCGTAAAGCATTTTTTCTGCACAATTCAAGTCGATGTCATTTCCAAAGCCTTTTTCTAATAATTCCAGCAACATAAATTCTTACCTCCCACAATTATTGTTGAAACTCTGTATCCCATGCCCATGGCAGAATTCCTGATTTTACTTTAAGCTCTGCAAAGTATTTTCATTAACAACATTAATATTCATTGCTAAAAGTTTGGCAGCAGTTACTCCATTGCCGGCAATTTTCTTGCCGCTGAAAGTACCATCATAAATAATACCGCATCCGCAAGAAGGACTTTGTGCTTTTAATACCGCCTGCTGGCAGCCATGTTCCAGAGCGATGGCGGCAGTTCTTTCTGCGCCCAGCTTGAAATAGCTGGTTACATCTTCTCCTTCTTTGTTTACGACAAGCTCACCAAGCCGTTCAGCGGCTGGTCTTGGTGTAACCAGTCCTCCCAGAACTTCAGGGCAAACAGGTATTAGCTCGTATTTTTCACGCAAAGATGCAATTGCTTCATTGGTATTAATTTCTCCATTATATCTGCATTTAATGCCTAAGAAACATGCGCTGACTAAAATAGGTTCTTTACTCATAATATCTACTCACCCTTTATTTAGTTTATCATGCAAAAGCACGACAAGAATTTCCTCCAACTGTTCAAATCTTCTGCCACCTTTACGCAAGTTCATATTAAGTTGCGCCAGTGCCGTTAAACATTTCTGCAGGCTTACTGTTGTAAAAGATTTGCTTTGCGCCATCGTTTTTTGTGTAATAAAAGGATGCATCTTCAATTCATTAGCAATGCTGGTTTTGTCATAACCAGCTTCCATAAGTTCTTTAACTTGCCATAATTTCCGAATTTGCGAGCTGACAATACCGGCAACCTTCAGGACGTTAGTGCCTCGTTTTTCTTCCAACGCAAGTAAATTCAGCACTTCTTCGATTTTTTTCTCAGCAATGGCATTCGTCAAAGCAAAAATCGAAACCTCAGGCAATTCAGAGAAAATAGCCTCAACATCTCGACGCGTCCATTTTTTCCTTGTTCCGGCATAAATGGCCAGTTTTTCAATTTCATTTGCCAAAAGCATTAAGGGTACGTTGTCAGTAGCAGCCATATATTCCACTACCAATTCAGCAGCGCCATATTCCCACATGCAGCCATAAAGATTCGCTTGTTCATCAAGCCAAGGCCTTAAATTATAAGATTTGATGGCCTTGCTTTCGACTATTGCCGCAATTGGCAAAAGCGTCTTATAAAACTTTGAACGTTTGTCAAGCTTTGCCACAGTACATATAATCTGACAGAAATCAGGAACATTGCTGAGTAAATCGGCTAATTGCGCTTGCTGCTCCTTGCGGGTTTCGCTTTCCTGTTGCTTATCCTGCTTCAGCATTTTAGGTTCTTTGATTAATACCATGTTTTTCCCTGAAAAAAACGGATAACTGTTAATAACCGTTTCCAGTTCTTTTAAGGGCAGTTCCTTATCAAAAACAGCTATTTCCCTATCACGCTCAGCAACAGAAGCAAAAGTCGCCTGCAAAACTGCTTTCACTATTTTTTCTTTATAATAATCTTCTTCACCCCAGATAATAACAACCCTTGGTATTTCGAGATGTTTATCCAAAGTTTCGAGAAATTTTTCTGCTGAAATTTCCATTTCTGACTCCCTGTTAAAAGTAATCACCCTGATACCGATAACTATACCATGTGCAATTTGAACCGTCAAAAACAACTTTTATATTGCCCGCATGGTCTGTTCGCAAAACTTTTGCGTCAATTGCCTGTAATTTTTCTAAAGTCTCCGGTGCAGGATGTCCAAACTTATTGTCAGCACCCACGGAAATAACCGCCAAACCCGGCTGCACCGCCTGCAAAAATTCAAATGCCGAGGACGTTTTGGAGCCATGATGGGATATCTTCAGGACATCAGCCTTAATGGGAGCCGTAGCTGCCGCAATTTCTTCTTCCTCTGTGGCATCGCCGGTGAAAACTATGCTCTTGCCATTATCGGTTATTTTCATAATTGCCGAACTTTCATTTGCATTATGTTTTTCCTCCGGAGACAATGCTGGTGCTGCTTCAATGATATCTATTTTGCAGCTGCCCAAATTATACTGCTGCCCGCTGTTCAGATACTTTATTTTACTTTTATCTTTTACAAAGTTAAGCAAAGCTGAAACATCCCCGCTCGGCTCTTCCGTGGGCAATAAAATACAACCTATCGGAAGCGAGCGTGCAACAGCAGCTGCACCGCCTGCATGATCATGATGTCCATGACTAAGTGCCAAGACATCGAGTTTATTTATACCCAAATACCTTAAAAACGGAAGAATAATTCTTTCACCGGTATCAAAATTACCTCGCAGGCCACCCGTATCAACCAAAATGGTTTTTTTCTCTGCAGTAATAATAAGTGCGGCGTCACCTTGGCCAACATCGATAAAGTAAGCAGTAAATGGCTGCCGCGCAAAATGCATTGTTAAACCAGGCAATAATATAGCTAGGCAAGTTAATGCTATGACTATCTTTCTTTCATATTCAGTCAGGTTAGCCAAAGGCCAGAAACGAAATAAACATATCAAGAACAAATAGTAGATTAATGCCGTTATGAAGGGCGTGTGTGCAATATTAACGCTGGCAAACGGCCAACCTGCTATCCAATTCGTTACAGACAGCGCAGGCGCTAAAAGTAGACTTGCAAACATTAAAAGAATAATGCCAAACGGTTTGACAATAAAGGACAGAAATAAACCAGTTATCGTTAAAAGCACAATGAATTCCACTACAGGCACAACGATAAGATTAGCCGCCAGCGAACTAATAGACAGCTGATGAAAATAATGAACTAGCAAAGGCAGCACCGCGAGCTGTGCTGCCAGCGTTACAGCCAAAGCATCTGCAACATATTTCTGCATATAGCGTGTCAATAAGGCTTTTGTTGAAGGAAATAAGTAAATTAGTCCGGCAGTTGAAGCAAAAGAAAGCTGAAACCCGACGTCCAAAACCCACATTGGCCTATAACAAAGCATACTTATAGCAACGAATGCCAGTACCGCTCCGCTATCCTCATTTCTTTGCAAGACAAAGCCAAGCAGCATTGCCATTCCCATCAGAGCTGAACGCATTACCGGCGGTGAAAATCCGCAAATCAGGCAGTAAAAAATAACGATTGCTGCAGCTATGGGCAAAGCCTGTTTTTCTCTGACACGTAAGGCTCTCGTTAAAGAAAGAACAAATCCTATCAACAGTGCGACATGACTGCCTGATACAGATAGAATATGAACAATACCGGTAGTAGCAAAATTTCTTACGGTAACTTCGTCAATACTGTCGTACCCACCCAAAGCCATACCTGCAAGAATTGCGGCATCTTTTTCCGGCATGACTTTATTCAGTTGGGCACGCATCGCACCACCTACAGCAGCCGGGTAGGAGCCCCAAGGTCTTGAAATATTACTATACTGTACTTGTTCAGCTTTGGTCGACATTCTGCCGCCAATGCCCTGCACTTTGGCAGCCATTTCAGTATCAAATGTACCGGGATTGGCAAATCCTTGTATAGGCTTTATTTCCCCCTGTACCATTAGTCTGCCATAGCCTAACGTTCTTATTTTGCTATCCATTGGCACCCTTGCAATTGCTAAACGCAAAATGCCATTAGTAGTAAATGTTTTGTCCCCCTGCTTAATAAGTTCACAATCCATACGCAAACTTATTGCTCCGTCTTCCAACTCCTTCACTGTGCCTGGTATTATCGTTCCGCTAAGCACAACTTCCTGATTCAGGTATTTTTCTATATTATTCGTGCCAGTTCTGCCACCAGCAGCACCTACGGCCCACCCACACACGAAAATGAAAACTGCAACGAAAAAAAGAGCCGCTTTTAAATTTTTCGTTTTGTTGTAAAAAGAAAGGCCGAAAATACTCAATAACATTAAAGATGACAAAACCCATGTTAAACCTAAAAATTGTCGGTAAGAAAAGCCAAAATAATCACCAAGACAGAACAGCAAGCCACAATAGAGTGAATATGCCACTTCAGATTTCCAGATAGTTCTTCATTTTCTGGAATTTAGCCTTACCAATACCTTTAACATTCATAACATCTTCAATCTTGTCAAAGCGATGCTGTTGTCTGTACTCGATAATTTTTTGTGCTGTTGTCTGTCCTACTCCCGGTAAATTTTCCAATTCTTCAATAGTAGCGGAATTCAAATTAACTGCTGTTAAATTCTCCTGTTCAACCTCCGCACTGTTCACGAGCCCTGCTGACCTTCTCCCCTGGCTGCTGCCAGCCCTTGTTTTAGCTTGTTTCACGCTCAACGCCGGCACGTTTATTTGCATACCATCCTTACATTTTTTAGCCAGGTTAACCTTGTTAACGTTGGCATTTAAAGTCATCCCGCCAGCCTTTTCAATAGCTTCCTGTGCCCTGCTTCCTGCAGGCATTTCGTACATACCAGGATTTTTCACTTCCCCGCTGACGTACACCGTTAGTCCTTTGGTTTTACTTTCAGCCAACTGTTCTCCGCCTTGAATTACTCCTCCTTCAAGTTTGCCAGGTGTGCTTTGCCAGATACTCAAAGCTGCTAAAACAACAACAAGTGCAGCTACGGCAATCAGCTTCTTCTTTTCCCACAAATTCACCTTAAGACCCCCATAAAAAAACTCACCCCCGGCTGCCTTTGATGGCGTTACCGTGAGTGAGTCTCGAATAGCGTCGTTTTAAAAAAACTTTCTACTATTTTACTATCTTTCTTTTATCTTAACACTCTCCAATTTATTATTCAAATAAAGAAACTCAGTCAAAGTAATAATGGGAGCAGATGGCTAATGCCATTTGCTCCCATTATTTATCTCTATTAACGCACTACAATATTTACCAATCTCTTAGGCACACAAACCACTTTTACAACTTCTTTGCCGCCGATAAGCTCTTTAATTTTGACATCTGACAAAGCAAAGGCTTCCAGTTCTTCCTTCGTGGCTTCAGAAGGAACAACAATACGTTCCTTGCCCTTGCCGTTAATCTGAAGAATAACTTCAACTTCAGCTACCTTCATGGCTTCCTCATCATAGGAAGGCCATGATTCTTTATGAACACTGCCATTAGCGTCGATAACCTTGGTCCACAGTTCCTCGGTAATGTGTGGAACAAACGGAGAAAGCATACGAAGCAGGGATGAAACTGCTTCAAAAATAAGGCCAGCATTCGGATTATTTTTCTTTTCCTTGTAAGCATAAAGGCCATTCACTAATTCCATCATGGCGCTGATTGCCGTATTGAAGTTGAAACGTTGTTCAATATCATCAGTTACTTTTTTAATGCTAGTATGAAGAATGCGGCGTAATTCTTTATCGGCTTCATCCAAGGCAGCAGCATCATAGGAAACTTCATGTTGCTCCAATTGCGGAGCAAAGTGAGCCACAATACGCCATACCCTGTTCAGGAAGCGGAAGGAGCCTTCAACACCTTGGTCGCTCCATTCCAATTCTCTTTCTGGTGGAGCAGCAAAGAGAATAAAGAGACGGGCTGTATCTGCGCCGTATTTGCTGATGATTTCTTCTGGTGAAACAACATTTCCCAGAGATTTTGACATCTTGGCACCGTCTTTAATAACCATGCCTTGGGTTAAAAGGTTCTTAAATGGCTCGCCAGCTTCTACTAAGCCAGCATCACGCAGAACTTTCATGAAGAAACGGGAGTAGAGCAAATGCAGGATTGCATGTTCAATACCACCGATGTATTGGTCTACAGGTGTCCAGTAATTGACGGCTTCCTTAGAAAATGGGAGCTTGTCATTCTTAGGATCAGTATAGCGCAGATAGTACCAGGAGGAACATAGGAAGGTGTCCATGGTATCAGTCTCACGCTTAGCCGGTTTGCCACAAACAGGGCAAACACAGTTTACAAACTCTTCAGAAGTAGCAAGTGGTGAAACGCTGCCGCTCGCAAAATTCACGTTTTCCGGCAATCTGACCGGCAGTTGTTCTTCCGGTACCAGCACAGGGCCGCAATCCGGGCAGTAAATAATTGGAATTGGTGCGCCCCAATAACGCTGACGGCTTACCAGCCAATCACGCAGACGATAATTTACGCGGCGAGAGCCAATGCCTTGAGCTTCCATCTCATCCATGATTGCTCCCATTGCCTCTTCATTGCCCATACCGTCGAATTTTCCTGAATTAACCATAACGCCGCTTTCATCATAGGCGCCGTTCATTTCTTCCAGTTTCAGGACATGATCTTTTGGTTGGATAACGATAATTTTTTCAATACCGTATTTATCGGCAAACATCCAGTCACGTGAGTCATGGGTAGGAACGCCCATAACGGCACCGGTACCGTAATCATACAATACATAGTTGGTTATCCAGATTTGTACTTTGCGGCCTGTAAGCGGATGAATACAGTAATGACCGGTAAACATACCCTCTTTTTCGGATTCGCTGGAAGTACGTTCTATGTCTGATTGGTTTCTTACCTTGTCGCAGAAGACTTTTAATTCAGCTGCTTTAGGATTATCCACCAGTATCTTTTCAACAATTGGATGCTCTGGTGGGACAACAACAAAAGTTACGCCGTAGATGGTATCCGGGCGAGTAGTATATACAGCAAGTTTTTCCTGGAAATCAGGCACATCGAAACTAAATTCGAGACCTTCGCTGCGGCCGATCCAGTTTTTCTGCATGACTTTAACGCGCTCTGGCCAGCCATCAAGCTCTTTCAGATCTTCCAGCAATTCATCGGCGTAGTCAGTAATTTTGAAGAACCATTGTTCAAGGTCTTTCTTGACAACCGTTGAATCGCAACGCCAGCATTTGCCGTCAATTACCTGCTCATTGGCAAGTACTGTGTTACAGGAATCACACCAGTTAACCGCTGATTTTTTCTTAACGGCAAGACCGCGTTTATAGAACAACTCAAAAAACCATTGTGTCCATTTATAATAATCTTCTTTACAAGTGGTTACTTCGCGCTCCCAATCGTAAGACAAACCAAGTTCTTTCTGCTGACGTGTCATGTTGGCAATATTTTCCATCGTCCATTTAGCAGGATGAATGCCATGTTTGATGGCCGCATTCTCTGCAGGCATGCCAAAAGAATCCCAACCCATTGGGTGCAGAACATTAAACCCTTTCATTGTGCGAAAACGAGCTATTACATCACCGATTGAATAATTACGCACGTGTCCCATATGCAAATTGCCGGAAGGATAAGGAAACATTTCCAAAACATAGGATTTCGGCTTGCTGTCATCCATTTCTGTTTTGAATGTCTTTTTTTCTTCCCATTCTTTTTGCCATTTTGCTTCCAGTTCGTGCGGAGCGTACTTTTCGTCAATCATACTTCAAAAACCTCCCAAAATTATCCTAGTCTAAGAAAAACAAAAATCCCTTTCCGCTCTAGCAGAAAGGGACGAGATAACCCGCGGTACCACCCTGTTTGTCGGCATTAGCCGACCACTTAGAAATCTTTAACGCAGACCTGCGTCCCATGTTTTTGCATGGACTCCTTCGCGGTGAGTTCATCTTTTTTATGCATTGACTCGCATCAACCGTCAACTTTCTGCAGCATAACAGCAAGACTAGTATTCCACTTCATCGGATTTATCAGTAATATCGTGTTTATATGATTGTTTTAATGCTTCGTCAGCAAACAAAAACTACCTGAAAAAGCACTTACAAAACATTATATCATAATTTTAAAAGCTTACAAGACATTGTCCAATTTTCAATCTCAAATTCTATTTTAAAAAGCATGAAAAATAATTGCTTTTAAAAAACTACTGTTTCTGTTTCCATTAATTTGTGCTATTGTTAAGTTAAGCAAAAGATAGAACAAGACTCAAGTATTGCCAATGATTTTGACTAACTTTCCGTATCAAGCACAAATAAGGAGGCAGCATTATGTTCAGTCCGCAAATTATAGACATATTAAAGAGGCAATTATTTTTCCTTGGCACAACATATGAAGATACGCCTAGAGTTCGACCAATGCGTCCATTTGTTGATGATGAGGGCGGCATATGGCTTATAAGCTATAAAGGCACTGAAAAAAATAAAGAGATAGAACTTAACAATAAGGTTGAACTCTGCACGGTTGATAATAATGATGTTCTTCGCCTGCAAGGCTTTCTTTTGCAGGAAAAAGATGTGTGTTCGGAAGAAACAAAAGATATCCGAAAGCAAATTTTCAATAATCTGCCGCATGTCAAAGATATTTTCAAAGATGCCTCTGATTCCAACATGGTTGTCTATAAGTTAATTGTCAGCAATACGATATTTCGCAGCTTAGACAATGCGGATATCTCAGAACTTCATTTTAAATTATAAAATTATCCTATACAGAAAGGGCATAACAAGTGAAACTATACGCTATCGGAGACCTGCATCTTTCCGGCAATCCGCCGACAAAACCAATGACGATTTTTGGCGAACACTGGAACGATCATTGGCACAGAATAAAAGCATCATGGTTGTCCTTGGTACACGCTGAAGACACAGTAATATTGTGCGGTGATATCTCCTGGGCCATGCATCTTGATGACGCTCTCGCCGACCTCAACGAAATTGCTGATTTGCCGGGCAAAAAAATTATACTTCGCGGTAATCATGACTACTGGTGGAGCACCGTCAAAAAAATGAGCAATGCAACTAACGAAAACTTCTTTTTCTTACAAAACAACTTCTTTGCCGTTGGCAGTACCGCTATTTGCGGCACTCGCGGCTGGAACCTGCCGGGCAACGAATTCTTTACACCTGACGATGAAGCAATCTACAGACGTGAATGTCTGCGTCTGGAAACCTCACTGCAACTTGCTAGTTTGGCCGGTTTCTCTGACATAGTTGTAGCACTGCATTATCCGCCGCTCTATATCGGTGTTACAGAGTCTTGTTTCAGTGAGCTTTGCGAAAAATATCAGGTCAGAACTTGCATATTCGGTCATGTTCACGGTGAAGATGCCAAAAATACTTTTCAAGGCTTAAAAGCAGGGACCAATTATCAAATTGTTGCTGCAGATGCTGTGGATTTCAGGTTGCAAGAGATATAAACAAGAATAGAAAAAAGCGCAGCAAAATTATTTTTGCTGCGCTTAATTTTTACTTTTTACATTCCCTTATTCAAGCTGAAAGCATCAAGTGTATCATTGATTTTTTTCGCCAGGCTATCCGGCAGGCCTTCAATGTTTATGTTCAGGAAGCCACGTACAATAATCGCCGTTGCTTCTTCCTCACTTAAGCCTCTGGCCATCAAATACTCGATTTCTTCCGGTGCAATGCGACCAACTGCTGCCTCATGGCTTAGTTCGGCATTACCGGTATGCGCATCAAGCTCTGGAATGGCATAAATGCGGCCTTCATTGCTGAGCATCAGCCCATTACACTCCAGATGCGCACGTACGCCTTCAGACATGCCAGCCAACAAACCACGGTTTATAATGGTACCACCGGTCGATAACGAACGTGTAATGATTTCTGCTCTCGTTCCGGGAACCTCCAAGATAGACTTGCCGCCTATATCCAGATGGGAACCTTTCGGCGCAACCAGAATGGAGTTCAGCCTTGCCACTGCACCTTTGCCTATTAATCTTGTAGTTGGATACATCTGAACATCTTTTACACGTTCCAAACAAACATAATTCGAAGTGTACTGGGCATCCTCACCGACAATAGCAACTGTACGCGGGCGTACTGCTACATTTTCACCCCAGTTATGAATCATGGTAAAAGAGAGCTTGGCTCCTTTTTCCACAAAGAATTCGCTGATTCCGATATGTACGCCATTTTCGACGGAAGGATCGCTGGCACAGCCAGAAATTATATTAAGTTCGGCGCCTTCTTCGATGATAACTACGTTATGCACTCTTTGCAGTTGGTCTTCATGCCCGATAAAGACGCAAGCTTGCAAAGGAGCACTTATTTTGTGACCGGCGCGTACTCTGATGAAATAGCCCTGCTCTCTTTCCGTTGCTGTTTTAGCAGTATATTTATCGGTATCAGGCGCAACCGCTTTCCACCAGTATTTTTCGACAAGCTCAGGATGTTTTTTTGCAGCGTCACCGGTATTCATAAGCTCCAAAGGCGTATCTTTCTCTACTTCAACCTGTACCGGCGCATTATCTACCTGAATGAAGGTAGCGCTGCGGCCTTCTCCGTCAAGTTCAATACCTACTTTGGCCAGTTTTGATTTGCCGCCTGCTGTCAAGTCTCCGGTACTTTTCGTTCTGGCCTCGTCATTATCATCATATTTACTTAAATCAATATCTTCACCATAAAGAGCTTTTTTCTCCAATGCTGCTTCCAGCTTTTTCTTGTCAGCCATTATAATCCACCTCCGCAGCCTTTATTAATGCAGTGTTCGTAGCCTTTTTGGCAGATACAGGAAAACATCTCCATCGGATCCCCGCTGCAGGACAGAGTTCCATCAAAAAGTATATGTGCTTTGGTAGCCGGAATATATTTCAGAATATGTCCAAGATGTGTAATAACTAAACCTGAGTTTTGACTTTCTTCGAGCGGATTTACCTTACCAGGCAGATTGCCGCCGAAATGCGGGCAACAACCTTTTTCACATTGGCAGGCTTTACCGGACAATATATATTTTGCCGCACGGCCAACCAACGCTATATTTTCCACATCAACACCGGACTCAGGCTCATCCAGCAACAAGAGCTCAGGCTTCTGTGCCATCAATTGCAACAATTCCGACCGTTTGATCTCACCGCCTGAAAACCCGTCATTAACTGAACGGTCAAGATGCTCGCTCAGGCCCATCCACTCAGCCATGATTTCAGCTTCCTCTGGGGTTGCCCCACAAATCTGCACCATCTGACGCAAACTTAAGCCCCTGATCGTTGGCGGTCGCTGTATCATAACGCCAATACCAAGCTTGGCTCTTTCATAGAGCGGCATTTCTGTAATATCCTGCCCTTTGAAATAAATCTTTCCCTGCGTTACCTTGTAGCGCTCGAAGCCCATAATAGTTCCGATTAAAGTGGATTTTCCTGTTCCATTAGGGCCATACAATACATGTACTTCACCTTTTGGTATATGTAAGTTAATATCATGAAGAATAACTTTATCATTAATTGCAATAGATAAATTTTCAATTCTCAGCATTATAAAATTTGCCTCCTCTCAATTGTTAATCAAAGTATACAATATTGCTTAGGATTAGTCTATATAATAAGCTTGGTTTATGTTATTTTCGTACTGGAAATGCCTTAGGCAATATAGTATAATGTTTCAAGACCCATCCGGCGGGGGTGGGCAGAGGAGGAAGTAAAATGCTTAACACAGAAGCTGAAAAAGCTATTCTGACAAGACTAAAAACTGTTAAAGGTCATATTGCCGGCATAGAACGTATGGTCCAAAACAAAGAGGATTGTGCTGACATTTTAGTACAAATATCGGCCACCCGCTCAGCTATAGAAAAAATCGGCATTTATCTTTTGGAAAATAATGCCAAAGATTGTCTCTGCAGCGCGGCAAAATCGGTTGAAGAAAAGGACCGCATTCAAAAAACCGTAAAACAGATTATTTCTTTTTTGAAATAACAAAATTCAGGAGGCATTATGCATCAATATCTTTTTCACATTGGAGACTTTCCTGTCCGCATGTATGGGCTGGTACTTTGCATGAGTATTTTTCTGGCAACAGGCGTTGCTTACTTTTTAGCCAAACAGGACGGACGTTGGCACACGCACGTAGCTGATATAGGTATCTATGGCGGTTTTGCAGGCATTATCGGCGGGCGTCTGTGGGATGTATTCTTTTTTGACTGGGAGTATTACAGTCATCATCTTTTGGAAATTCCCTTTGTCTGGCAGGGGGGTATGGCTATACAAGGTGGTATGATAGCAGGCGTGTTAGCCGGTTTTGTTTATTGCAAAAAGCACAAAATTGATGCTGTCGCACTTCTTGACATCGTCACTCCTGCCTTGATTATCGGTCAGTCTATCGGTCGCATGGCCAACCTTTTGAACGGCGATGCTTTTGGCTCACCAACAGGCGGTAACTTTGGCTTAGTTTATCCGGAAGGTACTCTTGCCTACAGGACTTACGGAAGTGCGCCTTTGTGGCCGGCAGAAGTCTGGGAAGGACAGCTGGATATTGTCATTTTTGCATTATTGCTGCTTTTCCGCACTACCAATCATGCTCGAGGCCAAGTAGCATTGCTTTACGTAATGTTATATTCCGCAGTACGTTTTGGCTTGGAAATGTTGCGCGGCGATTATACTGAGCCTTTCCTTTTCGGTCTGAAATCGGCACAAGCTACGAGCTTGGCTTTTATTATTGTTGCCGCAGTTCTCTTTGTATGGGTTGGCCGCAACAAACCTGAAGAAAATCCAAAACCAGTTTCTAAGAAAAGAAAATGAAATCGCTATATGAAAAGATAAGACCGGAGTTCCATGGAACTCCGGTCTTATCTTATTTTAAGATCAAACCCACAGGACAGTGGTCACTGCCCATAATATCGGTATAAATCAAACTATCTGATATCCTGTCAGCGAGACGGTCAGAGACTATGAAATAATCAATTCTCCATCCGGCATTCTTCTCTCTGGCTTTGAACATATATGACCACCAAGTATATATCCCTTCCTTATCAGGATACAAATGTCGGAAAGAATCAATGAAACCTGCTTCTAATAATTCCGTCATTTTAGCTCTTTCTTCATCTGTAAACCCAGCATTCTTATGATTTGTTTTAAAATTTTTTAAATCTATTTCCTTATGTGCAACGTTGAGATCACCGCAAATAATCACCGGTTTTTTCTCGTCCAGCTGTTTGACATAAGCCCTGAAAGCATCTTCCCATTGCATGCGATAGTCCAGTCTGGCCAGTTCACGCTGCGAATTCGGCGTATAAACATTAATAAGATAAAAATCGTCAAATTCTGCCGTAATAACCCGCCCTTCCTGGTCATGTTCAACTATACCCATATCATAACTGACACTCAGAGGTTTTATTTTCGTAAATATCGCAGTGCCTGCATAACCTTTTTTCTCAGCACTGTTCCAGTACTCTTCATAACCGGGAAAATCAAATTCCGCCTGTCCCTTTTGCATTTTGGTTTCCTGTACACAAAAAATATCTGCTTCAGAGTTAGCGAGGAAATCTTGAAAGCCTTTGTTCATACATGCCCGCAGACCATTTACATTCCAAGAAATCAATTTCATTTTTTACTTCTCCTCATTTTTCTTTTTCTGATATTAAAGCGAATATTCATTAATAAAATTATCCCCAAAAACAGCGCAGTAATCTGCCAATTTAAATATTTCAAGTAATCTAGGTCAACAACCAGCCCAAAGAGAGCCAGCAATACTAAAACTATGCCAAAATTAAAATAGCCGTTTCTATTAAGCAATAAGCCTTCTTTTAAAAATATACCACCCAAAATAAGATAATAAAAGACAAAGAAAAGAGCAGCATATAAAGGACCGGCAAAAGCAGTTACTGCCACTGAAGAACCTATGAAGACAACTAACGGCAGATAAAAAAACAGCTTATATGAAAGACAACCGAAATCTTCATTTTCAAAAGAAGCAAGTGAGTAAAGCCAAGCCAAGCCGGCACAGACAAAAAACGCAATCAAATATGGCCCGTTCTCAAACCTTGTTGGCCAATAATAAGGCACCAGCAGATGACTGCCTACGAATAACGAACTTACTTCGCCAACAATGGCAAAAAAATTCTGTACTATTGAATCTTCGCCAAATTGTTTAGCCCATATTGATAAAAGTGCCAACCATACCAATATCTTTAAACCGGAAAACAAGCAAAAAGGCTCCCATGCCACGCCCCGAACTAAAAGAGCAAAGCTTAAAATAAGCAATATTCCTATAGTTACAGTAGGTCCTTTATGAGTTCTCATTATTTTCTCAGTCCCATCACCGCATCCTGTACTTGATCAACTTCTTTAAGACATTCGAGCAAAACCAAAACGCTCTTATAATCACGCTCATCAAGGCATAAATCAATTTTTTGTTTTAATCCATCTCTTAAAGGCAGAAGCTTATCGTTAAGATTTTGGTAAAACCAATTACCTGCTTCTATGATTTTTTCATTTTCGTTTTTGTCCATTTCATCCAGAGCCGCCGCAAATTTTTGCACACAGCTTTTGATATTTTCTATACCTTTATCAAATTCAGTTTTATCAACTTTCAACCTTGTATTCCTCCTACTAAAATGTCTTTAAATCTTGAACCTTCTATTTAATTATACATTATTTTAACCAGCAACCTTCAACATTTTATTATTAAGCATAGTTCACATTTTTTTCATAGATTTGCCCTTTGTTTGTCAAATTTTCGTTCTATACTCTAAACATAGTAAGAGTTACCCCCTCTTGCTATACCCTTCCCATTAAATCATCATAAACAACTTTCCCTTGAAGCAGCCGCTTACGGACCCCTCGTAGGCGGTTGTTTCTGTCTGCGGGGAAAATTTGTTTATGCAGGAAAAAGCCATCATGGGCAATCCAAATTGCTCATGATGGCTTTTTATTTCATAGACTATAAGTAAGAAGTTAATTAAACAAATCTCCTAAAGTCCAAAATAATCGTAAACCTGCTTAACTGCTTCTTCAAGTTCGTCCGGCGGTAAATTATGCTTAGCAGCTAACAAAACCATTCCTTGTAATTGATTTTTCAAGAAAGCTTCAAAGATTGTTTTATCCACGGCATGATTGTCGCCGTCAATCTTTCCTGTCCCGCAGTAAGCTATCGTAAAATCTTTGATAGTTGCTGTTCCCTTATCTAAAAAATAGAATAGATATGGACAAGTATCACAAAAACACTTTGCTATACCTGACAAATTATCACTTGGTAAAGCTCCTGGCTCATAAGCTTCGAAACTAATAGAAACTTTACCGGCAAATTTCACTGCATATTCCTTTTGCTCTCCCAAAATGGCTAACAAAGCAAGATAATGCTCGACTTCTTCATTTTCCCATTCGTCTTTTTTAACGACAATATTAATATAATTTTCCTGAGCTAAATATTTTTCGATTCGTTCTCTGAATTTTTCCAGCTCCATTATTCCTCCGCATTATCTGCTTTATTTTTTTTCTTAGAAATGCTTTCGTATGGAATCATCTCGCCTTTTATGTATGCGTAATTGCCTTTGGCGTCACAAAGTTTAACATTTACTGCCCACATGGAAATATCCAGATCGTCTTTGATATGGCGGCACTGAATATTCTTTCTGTCCTGCAGCCAAAATACCAGATGTTCTTCTTCCAGATACTTTATAAGATTCTCTTTTTGCAGCTTCTTTATATTACGATCAGAAAAATAAATGGTTGCCATTTTTACATCGTCGATTGCCCAATACTCGACACGATAAGGTCTTTCGTCGGAAAACTCGCCTTCCAGATAGCCGATATCACTGTCAATGCAGCCCTCTTCATCAATTTCATCTGAATAATTAGCCTGTGGCTTAAAATGTGGATGCGGATATTTGATTTCCAGAATTTTATCTTGATCCATATTCAACCTCACTATTTATAATAATTTAAAATTTTTTTACAATTCTTACCTAACTCTCTCTTTACCCAGGACGGACCCAACACTTTGACCTTGCTGCCTAAACTCATCAACCAACCGAAAAAGACAGGGCTTACGGCAATATCGACGCTAATAATGAAATTGTTTTCGTCGCTCTTCTTTATTGCGATGTCTTTCCCAAAGCGATCAATAACAACACCAGCTAAAGACTTGTCAAATTGTAATTCAACGTTAGTCTCTTCGCCGCCATACATGCCAAAATGTTTTTGCGCGTGACTTACAACGTCGAAGGCTTTGTTTTCTTCACAATCTTCGCAGGGAGTCTCCAAGACAGTAACATCTGCCATGCGGTCAACACGATAATGCAAGTTCTTTTTGTGCTTGCTATTGAAGGTTATCAGGTAGTAATTATCATTGTCCCAGCATAAGGAACAAGGGTTTTCGATATACTTAACACCGTTTTTGCGAAACTTTTCATCTTTATCTATCGTCCACTCCATGTACTTGAAGCTGATTTGCTTCTTATCCGCGATAGCTTGATGAAGCTTGTCCACGTTGTAGTAAATGCTTTCATGCATATTCTTTATTCTGTCTTTGACAATAACTTGTCTGTGCAAAGATCCAGCCTGGTATTTACTGGTACAACCTTCCAGCTTCTTGATTAACTCCATTGTCTTTTTGCCGGTAATAAATTTAGAGGCTTCCACGGCATCAACTAATAACTTTAACTCCGGCAGCTGAAAAGAACGTTCACCAACAAAATAAGAATTGGAACGGCTTCTGATGCAAATAACATCAAGACCAAAGTTTCTTAAGGTTTCTATATCATCGTAAATACTCTTTCTTTCTGCGTTGATACCATAACCAGCTAATTTGGTAATAATTTGATTAACAGTCAACGAATGATTTTCGTCTGTTTCCTCGAGCAAAAACTTTTGTATATACAACAATTTTGCTTTTTGGTTAATTGATTTTGGCATAATGCCACCTCCAAAAAATAATCATTGTTTTGAGACGATAATAAAAAGCTTAAATCTTGTCAGAAATTATATATTAGGCAAAACTTTTAATATACCTGCTTTAAAATGCTAAAAATAAAAAGTTTCTTAGCATATCATCCAAAACTTTGAATTGACTGCTAAGAAACTCTAAAACTTTACTCTAATCCTTAAGTATATAATGACCGTTTATTTCCGATACCATAGTCCACCGGTCACCACTATCCTTCTTGAAATTATTATATTCTTTTTTGGGCACAATTATAACTGAATCTCCAGATTGCTGAAACTCCTCCATAACAGCATAGGGCATAATATTCTTGCTTGTCCAACTGTAAGCATGCGGTCTGAAACTATCCACTTTATCTCTAGGCAGCAGTTTAACGATCTCCTTACCAGAATAAAAGACAGCCGAGGTTGAATAGTCACCGTAGCTTGCTATTACCTGCTTATCCGGGTATTCTTTTTTCAGTTCCAAAGCTATTTCTTTGGCTGACCGAAGCTCTGTAAGCGGTACGCAAACATTGCGTAACAGGGCGATATTAAATGCGACTGCGGTCAAAGCTATCCCGACAATTACCACTTTTCTGTTACCGAGCATGTAATAATAAACACAGCCGACCATGCCTATAACAGCCACTGCGAGTAACTGCCATTCAGAATGTACATCAAATTGCTTAGTCCTGTCCACCCAAAAAGCTGCACCTACCAACAAAAGGTAAAAGGAAAAATTATATAACAAAGTATTACCCAAAGATGAATTCTTGCTTTTGGCGTCAAGCCAGCCACCAACTAGTAAAGCAAGAGGGAAAATCATAGGATAGGTATATGTCAAATATTTCGTCGCCATGTTTTGGAAGAAAAAGAAAATTGTAAAAGCCCAGATGAGCAGAAATTTCTCCTGACTAGGCGGTTTAACCCATTTACCGGCATCCCGGCAATAGTGTTTGATAGTCGCCGGCAATAAGCCCACCCAAGGGAAAAAACTTAATAAGAGCACCAGAGTGTAAAAATAAATTACATTATCACGCGGATGCTCTGAAACGGTAGCACGCAAAAAGTTGTGTGTACCGAAGAAAACATTGATGAAGTCAGAGCCATGAGTCATATACATAGCCAAATACCAAGGAACCGCGATTGCCATAAACAACAACGTTCCGGAAAACAACTTCATGTTTTTTAACTCACGCCAGGAATTTTCCGTCAGCAGGAATAGAAAAATAATCAAGCCAGGCAGTAAAAACCCGATTGGTCCTTTAGTTAAGGTTGCTAATGCGCAGAAGATATAAGTTCCATAGTAGTACTTGCCATTATGCTCACGATAGCCCAGATAGAAGAAAAGGAGAGCCGCATTAAAAAACAAAAACAATACAGAATCAGTGATAATTGATTTGCTGATTAAAAAGAATTCCAGAGATGATGCCAGGACAACGGCACTTAAGAAACCCGCTCTTTCTGAATAAAGTTTTTTACCGCCGAAAGCCGCCAATGCGACAGCCAAAACACCAAATACACCTGGGAAAAAACGAGACGCAAACTCGGTAAACCCGAACACCTTGTAAGCAATAGCGGTCAGCCAGTAAAACAAAACCGGCTTGTCATACCAATAGTTGCCATAAATCTGCGGAGACAGCCAGTTACCGCTCTGTACCATTTCCTTTGCTGTCAAAGCATAGTTGGATTCCACATTATCAGTAATCAGCAAGGAACCGTTATATGAAAAAAGCAGTAGTAACACTATCGCAAAAAGTCCAACCCAGTATTTCTTAGGCATAAAATCCCCCTTATTAAGTAAAAGAAAATATTTTATAGGCTAATAATACTCGGCGATAATGAAAAGTAACTGAAAAAGCCTATCCAACAAAAATTAAAAATAAAATTGCTGAACAGGCTTTGAATTACTATTCTCTATTTTTCCTTAAAATTTAAAGGCAGTTTTACCACAAAACTACTGCCAACATTTAAGGTACTGCTTACTGAAATATTGCCATGATGCTTTTTGACAATGAGCTTAGCAATTGGCAGTCCCAAACCGAAGCCGCCATTGGTACGCGAACGTGCCTTGTCGACACGATAAAACCTTTCAAATATGCGCGTCCGATCCTCATCATTCATGCCAATACCTTCATCTCTTATAGTTAAGACTGCTTTTTTATCTTCCTTTTTCAGGCCCAAGAAAACATTTTTACCCTCTTCTGTATATTTGACGGCATTATCCACCAGTATTGTAATCAATTGCATCAGCATCCGCCTGTCAGCAAAAATTTCCATTTTCTCTTCAGGCAATTGCCAGGAAAAATTCACGCCCTTTGTTTCTGCAAGATAATTTAAACTAAGCAAAGTTTGTTCAATTTCATCATTCAGGCAAAACCAAGATAAGTCCAGTTTCCAGGCCGTACTGTCACCACGAGCCAAGGTCAATAGATTTTCTACAAGATTGTTCATCTTTTTAGTTTCAAACTTAATGTCCTTAATGACACGAAGGGCAAAATCACTGTATTTACTTTCTTTATCACTGCTGAGGGCCTCCGCTGCCATCGTGAGAACAGTCATAGGTGTTCGCAGTTCATGTGATGCATCAGCAACAAATTCCCTCTGTTGCTGAAAAGCTGTCTTAATTGGCGCCAAATTCTTTCCGGCTAAATAGTAGCCAATATAGCCGGACAGAGCCAAAAATAATAAAACTAAAAGAAAAATTATACCAGCAGAAGTTAAGATAGCTTGATAATATACTGTTAAATTTCTAAACATATATAGAGTTCCGAGTACTTTGCCCTCTTCAAACAGTTCGCTGCGTGCAATTATAAACAAAGACCTATCGCCATCTTCTTTTAAAAAAAGAAGAAAAGAAACATCATCATCCGTTTCCGGCCATTCATTTTGTTTTGCCATAATATACTTTGCATAAGATGATTCTGTAAGCTGATCGAGGACAACTATACCATCCGGAGACAACATGTAAGCAAAAGTTTGTGCCGAAGCAACAGCCTGCTCACTAACAGGTAATTCTCTTGATTCAACATATTCCTCACCTTCATGACGAACCAGTTCACGCGTAACATCTGTTTCTTCACTGGCAAAAGCCATCAGTACGACATAAAAGCTTGCACAGGCAAAAGCAACCAGAAATAAGCTGAAAATCAACATATATATTCCTGTTAGTTTTTTGCGCAATTTCTCAAACATAGTTACCTCTCAATTTTATAGCCCACACCACGCACAGTTTTTATAATCTCTTCTGAGGTGATTTGTGCTATTTTTTTCCGCAAAAGCTTAATATGCGCGTCAAGATTATTAGCAGTTATATCACCGTCAATGCCCCAGACACGATCCATCAGGATCTCACGCGGAATTACCTTATCTCTGTTACACAATAAAATATCGACAATTTTAAACTCGCGTGGGCTTAGCTGGATAGTACCATTTTTGTTACTAAGAGTTTCCGCACTCCTGTTCAGTTTGAAATCGCCGTAATCTGTTTCTTCTTGTTTGTAGTGTTCGACACGTCTTGCTAAAGCTTTAATTCTGGCGACAAGCTCCGGAAATTCAAATGGCTTGACCAAATAATCGTCTGCACCGCTATCCAAGCCGGAAACCTTATCCTCGACGCTGTCTCTGGCTGTCAAAAGTAAAATTTTGCCTTGGTAAGTTTCTGCACGTAACCTTTGACATAAATCAATACCACTTAACCCTGGCATCATCCAATCAAGCAACAAAACATCATAATCATCACTATACACTTTTTTATAAGCATCATCGCCACGTTCTACCCAGGTAACATGAAAATCTGCTCGTCTTAACATGGTTGCTAACAAACTGCCTAATTGCTTGTCATCTTCAGCCAATAATATGTTCAAAGCAGCTACCACCTTTATCCAGCTTTTGTTTTATCTTACCATTATCAATCATAAAAAACAACAAACCCCATAGGCAATGCCTATGGGGTTTTTGCAGCTAAATTATCAGGCAGTTTCCTCTTCAGGGCAAACCGCAGGTAAAACTTTCTTTTCCGGAGCAACAATTGCAGTCACAACATAGGTTATGGTACAAGCTACCCATTCAAGGTATATTACGTGAGGGAAAACACGAATAGCCGGTACTAACTGCCAGGCGACCAATAAAACAAGTCCAACCAGCATAGTATTGAAGCCGGCTGCTTTGCAGGCATATTTCGGGAAAAACAACGCGACTATGACGATGATGCTGAAAGCAGCTGTCAAGCTAAGGCCCATCATGATAGTATTCAGAATGCCGGAAACCATCATTGCCATGCCAACTGTCACAAGACCAGAAAAAATGACACTCAAGCGCATAACGGACAATTGCTTGCTTTCATCGCAAGAAGGATTTATATAACGCTTATATATATCTTTGGAGAAAAGAGTACCGGCGCTCAAGAGCAGGTTGCAAGCTGTAGAAACATCTGCAGCCCACAAGGCGGCAAGAGTAAGCCCAGCTAAAATCGGCTGTAATCCAACGATAACCTGTGGCAAGGCAAGCGCCGCATTAGCAGTCGGATAAGCAGCCTTAGCACAAATTCCAAGCAAAGCCGACATGAAGCCTACAGGAACCATCAGGATGCCACCCCAGACGAAGCCTTTGCGTGCAGTAGCTGCATCCTTAGCACCAAGAGAAATCTGGATAATACTCTGTAAGGAAAGGTTAACAGTAACTAAGACAATAATCCAGGACATGATACCCTTAATACCAACACCTGCTACTGGATCAAACCAAGGAATGTTTGCCGGCAGATTTACTCCAAGCCCGCTTAAACCACCGACCTTTGTGAATTGAATTACTGTCGCAATCGCAATGCCGCCATAGATAAGGACAATGTTTAAGATATTGGATAAACTTGCTGACCACATGCCGCCAATAAAGGTAATGCCAATGAAAGTCACCGCACTGATCATAACGCCTGTTTTAAAACCAATTTCCGGCATAATTGCGCTGATAATGCTGCCGCCGGCAATGTATTGCAAAGAAATTATGACAAGTTGAATGATAATCTGGCAGATAACGCCCAAGACAACCGCCTTGCTGTCATGATGACGCTCAATTAGTTCTGAAACAGTCGTAATATTTGCCTTGCGGTATTTCTCAGCAAGAAACATTCCCATTACGATAGCGCCAATACCCCAGGCAGCCGTATACCAGCCGGCTGATAAACCAACCTTGAAGGCATGTTCTGAAACCCCGATGGTTGAAGCGCCGCCGACAGCTAAGCCTATAATAGAAACGCCAATTAACGGTGCGTTTAATTTGCGTCCGGCAAGCGCATAGTTTTCCGTTGTACCTTCGCTGCGCTTCTTAGCGAACCAACTGATTGCGAATAAAGCAACAATGTAAAGAATTAAAATAGCAAGTGACACTGACATGACAAAAGACCTCCCACAAATTATAGTCGTGTTTTGGGGCATAAAAAAACGCCCCTCTAAAGGGACGATAAAATATCGTGGTACCACCCAATTTGACGCAAAAACTCCAAAAAAAAATACCACCGGCTCTGGGACGAACTTTCTGCCGTGGTACCACCCAATTTGGAATGCTTTTGCATCCACTCTCAAACCCTTAACGCGGGCAACGGCTCCACCTACTTAATTTCAGCTGGCAGCTCGGGAGGGAACTTCCTCTGTGTTTCCGCCACCGGTTTCCACCATCCCGGCTCTCTAAGGACATCAACAAAAAGTACTTTTCTCCGTCATAGCAATAACTATGTTAACTTATGAACTGATTATAATCATCTTATTACGCAAAGTCAAGAGAAAATTTATGCATAAATCAACTTATTTTTTATCTAAATATTTATAAATAAAGTTGACAAAAAAAACCATACACTATATAATATCTTTTGTTAAGTCGTGACTCCGTAGCTCAGCTGGATAGAGCGTTTGACTACGAATCAAAAGGTCGCGTGTTCGAATCACGCCGGGGCCACCAAATATTTGACAAAAAGACCAGGATAATCCTGGTCTTTATTTTTTTATTACCAAAAACAAAAAATCGGGGTGGATATCAACGTTTTTTATACGCTGTGTCTCACCCCGATTTTTAATTTAAAATATTATTTGCCTGTTCTGCCACGTTTCGTAAAAGGAACATTTTGTGCACAAAGCGGACAGGTTTCCGGTTTAAAGGTTTCGACGTTCAAATGCAGCAATGCTTCGGTACGGAGACCGAAATCAACCTTGCCGCCGCTGCGGTCAACCAGAAGACCTATGCCTACCGGTATACCGCCATGTTCTTTCACAACGTTCAGAACTTCAACTACGCTGCCGCCGGTAGTAACGATATCCTCAACTATCAGGACGCGCGTGCCTGGTTCAATATGGAAACCGCGTTTCAAAGCCATCTTTCCATCTTCACGTTCAGTGAAAATAGCACGGGTTCCGAGTTGTTTGCCTACTTCATGTGCAAGCAGGATACCGCCTGTCATCGGGCCCACAACTAGTTCGACATTGTCATTGGCATAACGTGCAGCAAGCTCCTTACAGAGCATTTCCGTGTATTTAGGATGCTGCAGTACATTGAACTTCTCAACATACATCGGGCTATGCAAACCAGATGTCAGCAAAAAATGTCCATGCAATACAGCCTGCGTTTCTTCCAATAATTTCATAACATCTTGTTCATTCATTCTTATACACCTCTGATTTCTGCCACGATAGCTTTAGCTGCGGCAACTTTGTCTTCTGCTTGAGTAATCGGCCTGCCAACTACTATATGGCTTGAACCATTTTTAAAAGCTCCTGCCGGCGTTGCAACCCTGCTTTGGTCGTTCAGCACGGCGCCTGCTGGGCGTACACCAGGTGTAACAATCAGAAAATCCGGACCGCATGCCTTACGAATAGCCCCTGCTTCCTGCGGAGAAGCAACGACACCGTCTAAGCCGGACTTTTTGGCGAGCATCGCCAAGGATACTACCTGTTCAGCAATAGCCTTTTGGTAACTAAGGTCTGCCCATTGCTCTTCGTCCATACTGGTCAAAACAGTTACAGCGATAAGCTTTGGCGCAGGCCTGTTCATTTTGGCTGCCGTTTCTTTGACAGCCTTTGCAGCCTCCGCCATCATTTTGGCACCGCCAACAGCATGAACATTCAGCATATCCGTGCCCAAAGCTGTAAGTACCGACAAGCTCTTAGCAACGGTATTCGGTATATCCTGCAGCTTCAAGTCAAGAAAAACGTGTTTTCCTTGTTCCTTTAGAAATTTTATTGCTTCATTGCCGGCAGCATAATATAACTCCATGCCAACTTTGTAGTAGCTGACGCTCTCACCCAGCTCAAGAACCAACTTCTTTGCCTCTTCAAGAGTTGAAAAATCAAGCGCCACTATCAAACGGTCATCATGTTCCATTTTGTCACCTCTTATCAGATTGCTTAAACAGTCAAATTATTTTGGCAGTGCTAAGCCAATTATCTCCTGGATATTTTTAAATTCATGCCTATCGAGATAAGACAGCATTCCCTGGCAAATGGTTTCTGCCAGACGTGGATCGCAGAAATTGGCTGTGCCAACGGCTATGGCACTGGCTCCTGCCAGGAAAAATTCAATTGCATCCTCAGCGTTCATAATGCCGCCCATGCCAATAATAGGAACATTGACTTTTTGTGCCACCTGATAAACCATACGTACGGCTACTGGCCTTACAGCCGGTCCCGATAGCCCACCCATAACGTTACCAAGAACGGGTTTACGGCGTTCTATATCGATTTTCATACCAATCAGCGTATTAATCAAAGAAAGAGCATCCGTACCTGCTTCCTGGGCAGCCAAGGCCATTTCCACAATATCCGTAACATTAGGAGACAGCTTCGTTATTACAGGTTTACCTGTACTAGCTTTAACTGCTCTTACCACTTCTGCAGCGCTCTCAGGGCAAGTACCAAAGGCGATACCGCCATGCTTGACGTTTGGGCAAGAAATATTAATCTCTATCGCGTGTACGCCCTCTATATCAAGCTTTTTGGCAAGCTCACCGTATTCTTCCGGCGTAGAACCAGCTATATTAACAATTACAGGAACATCTATTTTTTTAAGTTCCGGCAAAGTATGTTCTATGAAATAATCCGAGCCGGGATTTTCCAGACCAACACAATTCAACATACCTGATGGTGTTTCCACAGCTCTTTGGCCTTTATTACCGGCACGTGGTTCCAAGGTTGTACCTTTGACAGTAACAGCACCAACTTTTTCCAGATCAAGGAAATCCTGAAACTCCAGGCCAAAACCAAAAGTTCCGGAAGCAGTCGTAACAGGCGTTTTCATCTTCAAACCAGCTATATTAACTGCCAGGCGGTTATCATACAAAGCTTTCACCATTCTGTCACCTCCTGTGCCCAAAAAACCGGGCCGTCGGTACATACTTTCAGTCTTTTGTGCACGCCGCCACAGGAGCAGGAAAGACAAGCGCCCAAACCACACGCCATATATTTTTCCAACGAAATCTGGCATGGTACTTCAAATTTTGCAGCTACTTCAACAACGGCCTTCATCATAGGCTCAGGTCCGCAGACATAGATGCAGTCATAGCCGCCTTTCTGCAGAAGTTCCGGCAAGAGAGCCAGTACTGTCCCTTTGGCACCCAAGGTGCCATCATCGGTCGTTATATGAATGTCTTCGCACAAATCTTCAAAAATATCCATCCAGAACAATTCTTTTTTGGTTCTCCCACCCATCAATATTTCAACGGGATGCGGGCAGAAGTTTTTGGCAAGATAAACCAAAGGTGCCAAACCTAAACCACCGCCGATAAGCAGTGGTTTTTTGGCTTGCAAATCAAATCCATGACCCAATGGGCCTATAATACTGATTCTATCGCCAGTACAAGCATCAGCGAGAATATGTGTCGCCTCGCCTATAATGCGATATATAAGCGTCAGAACACCCTTTTCCGGATCAACATTGGCGACTCCTAACGGACGTCTCAAGAGAGGTGCCGTATGAGTGCTTGTTTGCACATTGACAAATTGTCCAGGCAAAGCTTGCCGTGCGATTTCCGGAGCCAGAAAATCAATCTGCCGCACATCCTGAGAAAGCATTTTCTGGCCGATAACCTTGGCGTCTACGATAACTTTTGTCAACAATCATCCCTCCCAAGCTAAATCTTGAAGAGCTATAATGCTTACCATGCGACGACGACGCATAGCAGACATGACATGCTGCAGTTCCCTTGCAGTATCGATAGAAGTCAAACATGGTATCGCGTGTTCAACAGTTGAACGTCTGATCTGGAAACCATCACGTGCAACATCGCGGCCATGCGTTAGCGTATTGATTACCATAGCAATACGGCCATGTTTTATGTCATCAAGAATATTCGGTGTGCCCTCGCTCAATTTAGTTGCGACAGTCACATTAATGCCTTTTTCCTGCAAGAAGTTCGCTGTACCGCCGGTAGCAATGATTTCATAGCCAAGGTCAGCAAACCCTGTAGCAATTTCAGCAGCATCCGGTTTGTCCATATCAGCGACCGTAATCAGGATGGCACCCTCGTTAGGTATGTTAATGCCAGAAGCGATGCAGGCTTTGTAAAGCGCGCGTGAATACTGATAATCAATAGCCATTACCTCGCCTGTAGACTTCATCTCAGGTCCAAGGGTGATATCGACATCAGACATTTTATTGAAGGAGAAAACCGGTGCTTTTACTGCGTAGTAATCCGGGAAGAAGCCAAGGCCTGGTTTAAGACCCTGTTCTTTTATTGAGTGACCCATTGCAGCCTTCGTCGCAACATTGACCATCGCTATACCGGTCACTTTGCTCAGGAAAGGCACAGTACGGCTGGAACGCGGATTAACCTCTATGACATATACCTGATTGTCACGCACAATGAACTGGATGTTGATCATGCCATGTACTTCAAGTCCGAGTGCCAGCTTATTCGTGTAATCAATGATAGTTTTAATAACTTGCTCGCTCAGGCTGCGTGGCGGATAAACCGCAATACTGTCGCCGGAATGAACGCCGGCGCGTTCTATATGTTCCATGATACCAGGGATCAATACGTCGACACCGTCGCAGATGGCATCAACTTCTACTTCAGTTCCCATCAGATAATGGTCAACAAGCACCGGATGCTCTTTGGACGCTTTTACCGCACTTGTCATATAGTGTCTAAGCTCATCATCGCTGTATACTATTTCCATTGCGCGGCCGCCCAGAACATAGGAAGGACGAACCATAACTGGATAGCCGACATCTTTGGCCGCTTTCAGGGCGCCATCAATATCGTAAACAGTATGGCCCTTTGGACGCGGAATGTTGACAGCAGTCAGAAGTTCATCAAAACGTTCCCTGTCTTCTGCTGAGTCAATGCTGTCAACGCTGGAGCCAAGGATCTTAATGCCGCATTTATCAAGCGGGCCGGCAAGATTGATAGCTGTTTGGCCACCGAACTGCACAATTACGCCTTCAGGTTTTTCTTTCTCAATGATATTCAGCACATCTTCAAGGGTTAAAGGTTCAAAATACAGGCGGTCTGATGTATCAAAGTCGGTACTTACTGTTTCCGGGTTGTTATTGATTATGATCGTTTCGTAGCCAAGTTCCTTTAAAGCCCAGACGGAATGTACCGAGCAGTAGTCAAACTCAACACCCTGACCGATACGGATTGGGCCGGAACCAAGAACCACTACCTTCTTCTTGTCAGAAACGACAACTTCATCTTCTGTAGCATAGGTAGAGTAATAGTATGGAGTGTGGGCTTCAAACTCTGCAGCACAGGTATCAACCATTTTGTAGGTTGGCACTATTCCCCATGCTTTGCGCATTTCACGCACTTCAAGAGCAGTTTTGCCTATATATTCACCGATTGTTACATCCGCGAAGCCCATTTTCTTGGCTTTACGCATCAGTTCTTCTGTCATCGGTTCATTTTTGATAACTTTTTCCATATCAACAATATTGTGAACCTTACGCAGGAAGAAACGATCAATTTTGGTAATCAGGTGAATTTCTTCCAGCGCTTTGCCGCGACGGAAAGCCTCAGCAATTACGAAGAAGCGTTCATCATTGACATCTTTAATCTTAGCAAATACTTCTTCATCAGTAAGAAGCTTAAGTTCAGGAATTTCCAGATGCGTCAGGCCGATTTCTAAAGAACGTACGGATTTCAGCATTGCCGCTTCCATATTTCTTTCGATTGACATTACTTCGCCGGTAGCTTTCATTTGGGTTCCCAAAGTTCTGTCAGCGGAAACGAATTTATCAAAAGGCCAACGCGGAATTTTCAACACTACATAGTCCAAAGCAGGTTCAAAGCAAGCAGTTGTCTTCTTGGTAACTGCGTTCTGAATCTCGTCCAGAGTATAACCAACTGCTATTTTGCTGGCAACTTTAGCAATTGGATAACCTGTTGCTTTAGATGCCAAAGCGGAAGAACGGCTTACCCTCGGATTTACTTCTATTACAATATAACGCTCAGAATCCGGATCGAGTGCGAATTGCACGTTGCAGCCGCCCTGTACGCCTAGTTCACGCACAATATCAATTGACGCTGTACGAAGCATTTGCACTTCACGGTCATTAAGCGTCTGACACGGAGCAACTACGATGCTGTCACCGGTATGCACACCGACAGGGTCGAGGTTTTCCATATTACAGATGGTAATGCAGTTATCATCAGCATCACGGATTACTTCATATTCTATTTCTTTCCAGCCGGCAACACTGCGTTCAATCAGTGCCTGGCCGATAAGGCTGTATTTTAAACCTTTGTTGACGATTTCATCAAGTTCTTCTTCGTTAGCTGCAATGCCGCCGCCAGTGCCACCCAACGTATAAGCAGGTCTGACGATAAGCGGGAAACCCACTTTATTGGCAAATTCCTTCGCGGCCCTTACTGTCTCAACGATTGCACTTTCCGGAATCGGCTGATTGATTTTTTCCATTGTTTCTTTGAACAGTTCGCGGTCTTCCGCTCTCTTGATACTTTCAATCTGGGTACCAAGAAGCTCCACATTGTATTCGGCAAGAATACCTTTTTCATAAAGGTCCATGGCAAGATTCAGTCCAACCTGTCCGCCCAGCGTAGCCAGGAGAGCATCCGGACGTTCTTTCCTGATGACGCTTTCCAGAAATTCAGTATTCAAAGGTTCAACATAAACACGGTCGGCAATGTTGACATCTGTCATAATTGTCGCAGGATTGCTGTTAACGAGCACTACTTCAAGATTTTCTTCTTTAAGAGCACGACATGCCTGCGTTCCTGCATAGTCAAACTCTGCCGCCTGTCCAATGATAATCGGGCCGGAGCCGATTACGAGTACTTTTTTAACGTTTGTTTTTTTCGGCATCTCAGCATTCCTCCATCATTTTTATAAAACGTTCGAATAAATATTCATGACCGGATGGTCCCGGAGACGCTTCCGGATGATACTGTACCGTAAAGGTCGGGTGGTCAAGATATTTCAAACCTTCAATTGTACCATCATTCAGGGAAATATTAGTAACTTCAACGTTGATGTTTTTCAATGATTCTTCAACGACAGCATAGCCATGATTCTGCGAAGAAATTACAACCTTCTTTGCAATAAAATCCTTTACAGGATGGTTTATGCCGCGATGCCCGAAAGGCAGCTTGAAGGTATCAGCGCCATTAGCCAAAGCCATGACCTGATGTCCCATGCAAATGCCGAAAATCGGCTTTTTGCCCATCATTTTTTTAACATTTTCAACGACAGAGCCAAGATCTTTCGGATCTCCAGGTCCGTTGGACAAAAAGATACCGTCTGGGTTGAAGGCCAGTATTTTTTCTGCCGATGTGAAAGCTGGGAAAACTGTCAAACGGCAGTCAAAATGTACCAGTGAAGTCAAAATATGTCTTTTGATACCTAGATCAAGCACTGCAACATGATGTTTGCCTTCACCCATTGTATAAATTTCCGGAGTTGAAACCTTGGCAACCTGTCCATGTTCTTCCGGTGTTGCCAGAAGTTTCTCCACTTCTTCCTGCGGCATGTCAGCAGGTACAATTACACCTGCCAGGGTTCCATGTTTTCGGATTATACGCGTAATTGCCCTTGTATCTACGCCTGTCAGAACCGGTATATCGTTTCTTTCCAGAAAATCAGGCAATGATTCTTCACTGCGCCAGTTACTTGGCTCGTCGCAGAGTTCGCTGACTATCAGTCCCTGGTACCAACATCTGTCAGACTGGTTAAACATAGAATTACAACCATAATTACCTACCAAAGGATAGGTAAGAACTACAATCTGGTCACAAAACGAAGGATCCGTCATGGTTTCCTGATAGCCGCTCATACCGGTAGTAAAAACGACTTCGCCAACAGCATTACGCTTGCCATACAAATCGCCTTCGAATACGCTACCGTCTTTAAGCACTAACTTTCCTTTTATCTTGTGCATACTACACCATCTCTCATCACAAATTTACCTGCTACCATAGTCGCTACAGCCTTGCCCTTGCAAGACTTGCCTTCAAACGGAGTCAGTTTGCCGCGTGTATAAAATTTCACACTGTCAATAACCCATTCCTTGTTTAAGTCGATTATAGTTACGTCTGCTGGTTTGCCAACTTTTAAAGTTCCAGCATTTAATGAAAAAATATTCGCAGGCTCAGTACTCATTTTACCAATAATTTCATCAATTGTGAATAGGTTCGTATGATAAAGTTCTGTTAAGATTACGCCAAGAGAAGTTTCCAACCCACAGAAACCGCATGGTGCATAGCGGAATTCAACATCTTTTTCTTCCGGCGCATGCGGAGCATGGTCTGTTACTATTGCGTCTACCGTACCATCTTTCAGTGCTTCCCTGATTGCTTCGACATGATCTTTGGAGCGGAGCGGAGGAGAAACACGGGTTGCAGTATTATAATCTGCACAAGCTTCATCAGTAAGAGTCAGATGATGCACAGTCGCTTCGCAAGTTACGGGAATGCCGCGTTTTTTAGCCTGGCGGATTAATTCAATTGCTCCTTTACTTGCTACGTGAGCGATATGGACATGTGCGCCTGTATACTCGGCAACCAGAATATCCCTTGCTACGGCTACATCTTCAGCAAGTGCCGGTATGCCAGGAACACCGATGCGGGCGGAAACGACACCCTCGTGCATATAGCCGTCGCTGCTCAGTTCATGATCAATTGAGTGAGAGATCAATATTTTGTCGAAAGCGGAGATATACTCTGCCGCCAAGGTAAAGGTCCTCGTGCTGCTTACATAGTGTCCGTCGTCAGAAAAGGCCATTGCGCCTTTCTGTGCCATATCGCCCATTTCTGCAAGTTCTTTGCCCTCCAGGCCTTTGGTAATAGCACCGACTACTTCAACATGTACGTAGCCTTCACGTGCTGCACGATCCTTGATTCCGGAAACCATTATCGAACTATCCACTACAGGTTTGGTGTTTGGCATACAAGCTATTGTCGTAACGCCGCCGGCAGCCGCAGCCTTCGTACCCGTTACGATATCTTCTTTGGCCTCCAGGCCAGGTTCACGCAGATGGGTATGAACATCGACAAGTCCAGGTGTAACAAGAAGACCTTTTGCATCGTATGTTTCATCAGCTTTTTCTGTAATCTTCTTCTCAATGGCTTTTACAACGCCATCTTCTATTAACAAATCCATTACCGCGTCTAAGTTTTGGCTTGGATCAACAATTCTGCCATTTTTAATCAATGTTTTCAATTTTCTTGCCCCCTGTCAAAGTCAAAAATAACAATGCCATACGTACTGCTACACCGTTTTCTACTTCGTCTCTTATCGCCGCGTTATCGCAGTAACCAACTTCCCAGGAAATCTCAAGGCCTCTGTTCATTGGGCCAGGGTGCAATACCGTTACATCCGGTTTAGCCAACTTCAGTTTTTGCTCATTGATACCGAAAATGCGCGCGTACTCACGCGGTGTTGGAAACAGGCCGCTTTTCTGGCGTTCCAGCTGAATGCGCAGAATGTCTACAACGTCAGCACCTTCTATTGCCTCTTCTACACGATTGTGCACCGTTACACCCAGCTGCTCGATGCCATAAGGAATCAGCGTCTTAGGACCGGCCACATGGACATCGGCGCCTAATTTCGTCCAGGCCGCAATATTGCTCCTGGCTACGCGGCTATACAAAATATCGCCGACAATCGCCATTTTCAGTCCTTGGAAGTTTTTGCCCTGTTCCCTGATGGTAAACATGTCAAGCAAACCTTGTGTCGGATGGGCATGTGCACCGTCGCCCGCATTGATGACAACTGCATCTGAAATCTTCGCAGCGTAAGCAGCCGCGCCCTCTACCGGATGTCGCATTACTATTGCGTCACAAGCCATTGACTGTACTGTCAGGATAGTATCACGCAGGCATTCGCCTTTGGTGACGCTGGAACCGGAAGTTGTGATATTGACAACATCAGCACCCAGATACTTGCCTGCTAATTCAAAAGAGGTTCTCGTTCTGGTGCTTGCTTCATAAAACAAATTAATAATCGACTTACCTCTTAATGAAGGAACTTTTTTGATGTCCCTCTTCATGATTTTTTTCATTTCTGTTGCTGTCTGCATAACCAGCTCATATTCTTCCACGCTCATCGATGCCAGGTCCAGGATATCCCTACCGGAGAGTGATACGTTTGCTTTTGCCATTTTCTTACCTCCAACACAAATTTTACTTCAAAAAAACACCTATAGCCAAGAGCAATAGGTGTAATTATAACAATGATGACGCTTGTACTTGTTACAACACTCTTACTGATCTCTCTGTATCACTTAAAGATGTGAGGTACACAAAAAATAAAGCCTTCTCGTCCTATGCGGCAAGAAGGCTGATGGTTGTCTTTATTCCAAAGGTCCTTACTTAGTCTCACAGGACTAGTTTAAAGGTGCTATTCTGTTTTAAAAAATTTTATCATTTACTATACCAAAAGTCAAATAAATAGCTAAATTATTTTTCTCCAAAATGCTTGGCAAGAACAGTTACCAAACCGACACTTTTTGACAGGCAATCTTCATTAAAATCAAACGAAGAATTGTGGTGTCCCGCCTTGAGCGATGAACCGTACATCATATAAACGGCCTTGCCGCCTAATTGCTGCACACGTTCCATAAAGTAGGAACAATCTTCGCTGGCGCCAAGATTAACTTTGGGCACAACTTCACTAAACATATTTGACGCTTTAGCAAGCTGGTATACTTCTTCTCCCATATCCTCATCCAACGAGCAGGAAGGTGCTCCGCCAACTTCTTCAATCTTTACCTCAACATTATATAAATCAGCGGCCGCTTTAATCATACGTTTTGCTTCACTGACCATGAATTCATTTATTTCAGTATTGCCTCCCCGTGTTTCCAGTTTGATAACAGCACGGTCCGGCAGGACATTGCGCCCGGTACCGGCATCCAGAACCCCAACATTAATGCGGGATACGCCTTTGCCGTGACGAGATATCGAATGCAAAGCAATACTTGCCGCCGCTGCAGCTAAAAGTGCATTGCGGCCTTCCTCAGGTGCTGCTCCGGCATGACTGGATTTACCTGTAAAATGGGCATCAAGCTTAGTAGTTGCCAAAAAGCCATCTGTCATACAAGCCAGCATGCCATCTCTATTGGCATTAAAACCGATATGTCCGGACAAGAAGTATTTCACATCATCCACGATACCACTGGCAACCATTGCTTTGGCACCACGTACGCCTTCTTCTCCTGGCTGGAAAATAATTTTTATTGTACCGCTCATTTCTTCTTTATGCTGAGCAATCAGTTTGGCAACTGCAAGACCTACTGTTACGTGACCGTCATGGCCGCAGGCATGCATCAACCCTTCATGTAAAGAGCGGAAATTTTCTGCAACAGGGCGATGGTTTTCAGCAGTTGCTTCTTCAACATCATTGGAATCCATATCAAAACGCAGGCCAACAACATTTCCCGGCTTGGCAAACTTCATGATGCCAACAACGCCTGTTTTGCCGCCGCGCATCTTTTCTACCCATTTTTGTTCTGCGCCCTCTTCCAGAGCTCTCTTCATTGCTTTTTCAAGCACGGCTGCGTCTGGGACGCCCATCATGGCTTCTTCTTTTACAACCTGTGCTCCGCACAAAACTTCATAACCTAAAGCTTCAAGCGTGCTTGCCACTTTGGAAGCCGTACGGAACTCCGTCCAGGCTGATTCCGGGTGTCTATGCAAATCTCTTCTTTGTGCTACAAGTTCTTCCTGCATTGCTGCAGCTTCCTGCCATATTTTCTCCATAACCATGTATCCCCCTCTTAAACTTATTAACAGTCTGGAAATAACACCAATTGATTGCTGTCGATAGGTAAAAACACTTCGCCTTCCATCTTGCGGTTCTTGCTGTTCACCCATTTACCGCATTCAGGACATTGTATTATAGTTGTTGGAAGCGCCCAAGCCAGATGCTTACCGCATTTAGGACAAATATATTCTATTTGCAGTGCAGATGGATGATACTTTTCCCTCTTTGGCATCTTTGTCGCACCCCTTCGCATTTTTCTTTGTTCATTATACTATAGACCATAATAAAAAGCAGTACCGAACCTTATTTTTTTGCATAGACAAACCAGTCTCAATGGTCTATTCTATAAATAGATAATCTTAAAAACGGGGTGAATCATCATGACCCAGCTCAGTTCAGCGTTTGAAAAACTTGGTTTTTGGGAATCAGAAACCGAAGAAGAACATATTGCTATTTTTGGCATGGACTTTCCTTCCGAGCAATCCTATATCATTATAACCGATGATGCAGGCAACACTCCGGAGGATGAGAACAAATCAATTGTCGTTGCTTGCTACAGCGATGATGACTGCTTTAAATGGGGCAAAGAATTGGAAGACTTTGCCGCTTTGGAAGAAATTGCCACAGCCAATCAACCTGAAAGCAAGGAACTGTTGGAAGCATTACAAAACTATAGCTTGCAAAAATAATAATTAAGAAACAATAAGAGTCAGCTGCACCGCAGCTGACTCTTATTGCATTAATACTGTAATACTATTTTTGTGGAATTGGAGACTGTTTGGCAGCAGGCAATCTCTCCGCAATGGTCGCGTTAATTTGCTCATTTATTTTGTCCAAAGCCTTCATTGCCACTGATTTGTTACCTATACCACCTATAGCGCTGCTGTCAGAGGCCTTTTCCGTAAACTTGCCATTATATAAATACTTATTGTTGACAATGTCAATCATTTTAAATGGCACAGTAGCAGTAACATCTTTTCCGATGGTGAAGAAGGTCATTTTATCACGAGCTATGAAAGGCTGTACTTCCAAAAAAACCACATAATCAATGTCTTCTCCTGTAAAAGCTGAAATAATGTCAGCCCTTTCAGCTGTGGCAATGTCTGTAATACCAGCCTTTTTAAGCTTTTCAACATAAGGGGCGCCTTCAATGACTAAATATTTTTCCGGGCTGATTGCTTTCGACAAATTGTTCTTAATATTGGTATCAACTTCATCATCGTAAGTACTTTTGGCATTATTAACGTAAAGAACAACTACTTTCGGCATGTTGGCCTGTTTTGCAGCCAACGCGGCCTGATATGCCGGGTCATTCTCCAACTGATATTGCTGCACCTTGTCTTTCATCGATTCCTTGTTTTCCGCGGCAAAAACAGTACCAACAGTCAAAAGCAGAATAACGGTTAAGAAAAACATCAGTAATCTTTTCACTATGATCACATCCTTTATGCATTATAACCAGAGCATTCGACAACCCAAATACTACAAAAGTTCGAAGGCAGCATCAACATCGGCACTCACTTTAAGGTTTCCCGCCATTATTTTTGTTGGCGCTGCTCCCGCTGCTGATTTGTAAAGAGCGATAGTCTCATAGCTTGAATCATTATAATCCATGCCGCCTACACTGCCGATATTTGCCACAACCAATTTACCCAAAGTACGTCCGCCGGCATTGGCAACTATGCCAGCTTTTTCTTCCGCATTTTTTACAGCCAGAGCCAGCATTTCCCTTTCCAGTTCCTTACGATTGCTGACGGTAAAGGTAACACCATTAAAATTGTTAGCGCCATCAGCAAACATCTGGTCAATAACAGAACCTACTTTGTCCAGGTTCTGGACTTTAACGTTAAGGCTATAGCTCATACTGTATCCTGTGATAATGCGTTTACCTTTAACAGCATCGCTGTATTCCGGATAAAGATTGTAGCCTACTGTTTTAACGTCTTCTTTGCCGATGCCCATATTTTCGAGAGAAGCGATTACGTTATTTACTATTTCGGCATTGGCATTTCGAGCTTCTTCTGCGGTTTTGCCCTGCGTAGTCACACCAACGTTTACAAACGCAGTATCAGGGGCTACTTCGCGCGTTACAGAGCCATTTGCACGTACAATATCATAGTCCCGCTCTGCCGCCCAAACCTGTCCGGCAATCAAAAACATAAAACATACCAACAATAATACAATCTTGCCTGTTTTTCGCATAATCATCCTCCTTGGAATTAGTCTTTTGCATATTAATTATACTACGAAGCATATATTTCAGTCATCATTATCAATACTACCAGAACATTCAAAGCAAAATTTTCTAAAACATTCATAAAATTGCCTTTCTTCCATTGATTTATCAGAGAAAAGGAATTAAAATAAAAAAGGTTAAAATTTGACGTAAAGGGGTTTTTACTTGATGGAAAGAAGAATTATCCAAGTTGAAGAACGGCCGCCACTTCTACTTAATATCCCACTCAGCCTCCAGCATTTATTTGCCATGTTCGGCGC
>MTLE01001432.1_pt1 | contig 113471 bp, 91 predicted proteins | sample 1982461 | NCBI WGS metagenome assembly MTLE01 (sample SAMN05712605, study PRJNA340218) | biofilm metagenome | isolation source: sample SPL anode biofilm adapted to -200 mV | place: USA | collected 2012-02-03
AGTAAAATCCATTGGAGTTCCTACAACTGAGGCAAAATCTCCAGTCGGAATCAAGGTATCATCAGTAGGTAGATATTTGCTACAAGCCAATTTAAGTACATGATCAAGCGCATTTCCCACATTTTCTCCCTTCAAATTAAAATAGGTATGGTTGGTGAGATTAATTGCCGTATTCTCATCGCTAACTGCCTTGAATTCAAGTGTGAGTTCGTTGTTTTCGCTCCAAGAATACGAAGCATTAGCAATAAGATTTCCCGGATAGCTTTCCTCTCCATTTTTACTAAAATATGAGAATACCACCTTACCATCTTTAACCTCAGATTTCCATATCTGATTTTGGAATCCTTCAGGACCACCATGAAGTGCGTTTGGCCCATTGTTTATCGCCAATTGATAAGTCTTATCGCCTATTTTCAAATGCCCTTTTGCAATTCTATTCGCATATCTTCCAGGCACTTTTCCTGCACATGGTCCATCATTGAGATAGTCGCATGGATTTGCATATCCAATAACTACATCATCTAACTTACCATTTTTGTCAGGGACTACTACCGAAAGTAGTCCAGCTCCCAAACTTGACAACTCAATACTTGCCCCTGAATTATTGGTTATTTTATATATTGTTATTTCGCCTTTAGGTGAATTAACGGTCTTTTTTTCTATCATTTTAGGCTTCTTTGTGGGCTCCATCAGATATGACTACATCATAGATAATAGGCTCATGTCCATATTTCTTAGCAAATTTATCTTTTACAGTCTTTACGAAGTTATCATATAATTCATCCTTGACAAGGTTAATTGTACAGCCGCCGAAGCCGCCCCCCATTATTCTTGATCCTGTGACTTTACATTCTTTTGCCACATCATTCAAGGAATCGAGTTCTTCACAACTTACCTCATAAAGTTTAGACATTCCTTCGTGAGTCTCATACATACGTTTTCCCACTATCTCATAATCACCTTTTTGCAATGCATCACACACATCAAGCACTCTTTGTTTCTCTCCTATCACATATTTTGCTCTCATGTAATCTTCTTCGCTGATTTGGCCTTTTATTTTTTCCAAATCTTCAAAATCAGCATCACGCAACGTATCTATACCCAATTTCTTAGCAACGCGTTCGCATGATTCTCGTCTTTTGTTATATGGAGAATCAACTAATTCATGCTTAACTTTGGAATTTACTAGTAGCAGTTTATATCCTTTAGGTTCAAATGGGAAATATTCAAATTCCATTGAACGGCAATCAAGTCTCATCAAGCAGTTTTTCTTTCCAAATACAGAAGCGAATTGGTCCATTATACCACAATTCACACCGCAATAATTATGCTCTGTTGACTGCCCGATTTTGGCTAACTCAAATTTATCAATACTATTGTCATTAAACATATCATTTAATGCAAAACCAAAACATGATTCTAATGCCGCTGATGATGAAAGACCTGCACCAAGAGGAACATTTCCAGCAAATACTGCATCAAAACCTTTAACTTTTCCACCACGTTTAAGCACTTCTCTACAAACGCCAAAAATATAACGTGCCCATTGTGCTTCTGGTGCATCCTCTTCCTTTAGCCCGAATTCAGCATATTCATTTATATCGACTGAGAAAACGCGCACTTTATCTATTCCGTTTTCTTTAATTTCAGCCATTATGCACTTGTCTATTGCGCCTGGAAATACGAAGCCACCATTATAATCTGTATGCTCCCCTATCAAGTTTATTCTTCCTGCAGAAGCATAGATAGAGCCATCTGCTCCAAAGCGCTCGTTAAAAATTGATTTGATTAACTTTTTCATTTCCTGTTTTTTGGTTAATTGAGTTGGTAATATGTTTGGTTAAATTCACGTTAAAATTAAGACATTTATTTCTTAACTTTTAAGGTTTTAGATAGTTTAACATTATGTTATTCTAGCAATAAAGCCTTCTTTACAAAGAGTTTCTATATGATATAAAAAATACGGCTCGCATATGAGCCGTATTTAGAATGTTTTATAAACGATAGTTTTTAGAGAAGTGCATCAATCTTAGCAGCTAGATCTGCTTTTTTTATCGAACCAACACTTCTTTCTACCAATTTACCGTCCTTGAAAAAAAGAATGGTAGGTATATTTCTAATACTAAACTCAGCGCTTAAGTCTGAATAATCATCAACATTATATTTACCTATCAGAACTTTACCTTCATATTCTTGAGCAAGTTCTTCTACAATAGGTGCTATACTTTTGCATGGACCACACCATTCAGCCCAGAAATCTATTACTACAGGCTTACCTGTCTTAATTTCCTCAAATGCATTTTCGTCTGTAAAAGTTAAAGCCATTTTTTCTAATAATTTGTATTAATAATATTATTATTTGATTTATTAATGTTCGTTCACTATAAATGATATATCCTGATCTTTAAGCAATTCAACTAACGCTTTAGAAACAGGCATTTTATATCTTGATTTCAAATCCACCGAGCGGTTGTTCTGTCCGTCTTTAATTCTAAAGAACAATTCCACACGGTTGCCAGTTGATGCCGTAAGAAAATCCTTTATCAAATTGCACTGTGATTCTGTAAACGACCTCTCTGATATATTTATTGTGATATTTTGTATCATTTTACCCTTAACATTCTCAAGAAGGTCCATCCTCATAATATTCAAATCCACAGATTCACCATATTTACGCTTCTGATATGCCGCTTTAACTATTATAGGAGTCCCTATTTCTCCATAATTCTTGAATTTTATTAGATTATTTCCAAACAATCTAAATTCAAAACTTCCAGAGAAATCCTCTATTTTCATTATTCCATAATAATTTCCATTACGATTCAATTTTTGAGCGAAATCTACGACAAGTCCTCCGAATACCAGTTCCTTGTCTATTTGGTCGCTCATGTCCTTCAAATCTTTTATCTTCACATTACATCCATATTCAAGTTCCATATAATATGGGTCTAATGGATGAGCTGAGAGATACATCCCCACCAGCTCTCGTTCCTTTTCTAGCTTAAGGACATCTGGCCATTTTTGAGCCTTCGTAATGATAGGACGTGCTGTCTGAATTGTACCAGCATCACCAAATAATGATGCAACTTGGTTATTCTTGTCTAATTGGTATTTTTGGCCATATCTTAATAAAACTTCTGAGAATGATTCATCTTTATTATTCTTCTCAAAGAAATCTTCTCTCGAAATCTCAGGGAAACAATCGAAAGCACCTGCTAGAGCTAATGATTCAATTGTACGTCTATTACATGCAGATAAATTCACACGCTCCACAAAGTCAAAAATAGACTTATAAGGACCATTAGCATCACGCTCTTCTATAATTGCATCTACAGCATTTATTCCCACTGTTTTTACACCCCCTAGGCCGAAGCGGATCTCACCTATCTTATTGGCAGCAAAGGTCTTGTAACTCTCATTGACATCTGGGCCCTTTACTGCTATCTTCATGGACTTACACTCATCCATGAATTTTGTAAGTTTCTCAATATCACTAAGATTACGGCTTAACACTGCAGCCATATATTCTGGAGGGTAATTTGCCTTTAAATAGGCAGTTTGATAAGCAACCCAAGAATAACAGGTAGCATGAGACTTATTAAAAGCGTAAGACGCAAATTTTTCCCAGTCTTGCCAAATTTTTTCCAATACGACTGGGTCATGACCATTGCTCTTTCCACCCTCAATAAATTTAGGCTTCATGTGGTCTAGCTTATCCCTTAACTTTTTACCCATCGCCTTACGCAATGCATCACTCTCCCCGCGTGTGAAGTTGGCAAGTAAACGCGAAAGAAGCATGACTTGCTCTTGATATACAGTGATTCCATAAGTATCTTTTAGATACTTTTCCATCACTGGTATATCATATTCAATAGGTTTTTTCCCTAACTTTCTATCAATAAAATCAGGTATATAATCCATTGGACCTGGACGATACAGAGCATTCATCGCAATCAAATCTTCAAAGGTGGATGGTTGCAATTCTATTAAGTACTTCTGCATACCAGGCGATTCAAACTGGAATGTTCCAATAGTCTTTCCTTCGCAATATAATTGGTATGTCTTAGGATCATCTATCGATATTGTATCAATATCTATATCAACATTGTGAGTGGCTTTGATATTGGCAAGAGCTTCCTTGATAATCGACAAGGTCTTTAGTCCCAGGAAGTCCATTTTAATCAACCCCGTTGATTCAATAACTGACCCTTCATACTGAGTGACAAGCATCTTATTGTTATCCTTGTCATAGGCAGTACTAACTGGCACCCAGTCTGTTATATCGTCTCTACCGATAATTACACCACAAGCATGAACTCCTGTACTTCTAACATTACCCTCAAGGGCATTTGCAAACCTAATTGTCGATGTAATATTAGGATCATTGCTCTTTGATTCCGCAGCAAATTCCGGAAAACATTTCAAACAATTGGATATCGTAACCTTGTATTGCTTACCATTCTCATCTGAAGGCATATCGTTTGGACGAGAAGGTATCAATTTTGCCAAACGGTCACTTTCTGGAAGTGGCAGTTGCTGCACGCGGGCGACATCTTTTATTGCCATTTTGGCAGCCATCGTTCCATAGGTTATAATATGGGCCACTTTTTCAGCTCCATATTTATCTGTAACGTATTTTAGAACCAGCGCCCTACCATCATCATCAAAGTCAATATCAATATCAGGCAATGAGATACGGTCTGGATTTAAAAAACGCTCAAAAAGTAAGTCATATTTTATAGGGTCAATTTGAGTAATACCTAGGCAATATGCTACAGCCGAACCTGCCGCTGATCCACGTCCAGGCCCCACAGAAACTCCTATTCTTCTAGCAGCATTAATGAAATCTTGCACAATCAAGAAATATCCTGGGAATCCCATGTGCTTAATTGTCTGCAGCTCAAAGTCAATGCGTTCCTTATGCTCCTCATCCATATCTGGCCAGCGCTTTTTAGCTCCTTCATATACCAAATACTTCAAGTATTCATCATTATCAGTAAATCCATCAGGAAGAGGAAAATTAGGCAAGATTGGTTCGTGCTCAATAGAATAAATTTCTACCTTGTCAAGAATTTCAAGTGTATTTGACAAAGCTTCAGGGAAATCTGCTTCAAAAATAGCATTCATTTCAGCTTGTGTCTTCATCCACTCCTGCATACTGTAACGCATACGTTTCTCATCTTCAAGAAACTTTCCAGTAGATACACAGATTAGACGATCATGAGCTGCTGCATCCTCTTCGTTTACAAAGTGTACGTCGTTAGTACATATAAGCTTAATCCCCAATTCCTCAGAGAATTCTTTCAGCTTATCATTTACTTGTTGCTGTAAAGGATACGTTTCATGATTAGCATTTGGAAGTGTGGCTTTATGCCTTTGGATTTCCAAATAATAATCATCGCCAAAAACGTCTTTGAACCACTTTGCGGCTTCGCGAGCCTCATCCACACGACCTTGTAGAATCAATCGTGGTATTTCTCCTCCAATACAAGCAGAGCACACTATAAGTCCCTCTTTCCTTGCCTCAAGACTTTTTTTATCAGTTCGTGGATGAGAATAAAACCCCTCAGTCCAAGCTTCCGAAACTAGTTTTATAAGATTATGATACCCCTTTTCATTTTTTGCCAGAACTATCAAGTGGCGCCCAGTATCGCTTTTCGATGTATGTTCATGAAGATCTTTTTCAGCGACATACATTTCACAACCGAAAATTGGCTTAAATCTTTTATTTTTCTTTTCAGCTATTTCTTTTTCAAGATTCAGAATTTCTTCTTCAGACGCAGAAGCCTCTTTCTTTTCTTTTAGATGCTTTGAAAGGGTTTTTATCTCTTTGTTCAGACCATCATTCTTTTTGCTTACATAGTCATGGAACTCTTTTATACCAAACATGTCGCCATGATCGGTCACAGCAATTCCCCTCATACCATCAGCAATGGCTTTATCTACCAAAGCCTTTATAGAAGCTTGGCCGTCAAGGATTGAATACTGAGAGTGCACATGAAGATGAACAAATGGTTGCATATTAATTACTTATACTTTTAGTCTACTTTATTGAAATTGATTTGTAAAGTTACAAAATACATATCTTACTTGTCAATAATAATTCTATAAACTTATTAACAGATTAGACTTTTAACTCTAATTATTTCTGACGTTAATATCTGAGATTATTATTCCTGCTTTTATAGATTTTGTAATAAAAAAATATAAAACAATAATCGTGCTAAAGTCAATTTTCTACATTCAATGTTCTTCATTAAAGGTTACACAATATAACAAATAATCGATTATGTTACAATTTATTACTGGTACTCACACTTTCAGTGTTAAGCAACAAGTGGAAATGATGCTTAAAGCAGGATGTAAATGGATTGAATATCACCCAGATAAATCTCACAAAGATGAAATTCTATCCACCGCGAAAGAAATTCTTCCAATGTGCAGAAATAATGATTGTATACTCACAATTTCGAAATGGATTGATATAGCCTCAGAAGCAAATTTAGATGGCGTAAACTTGGAATTGTGCGACTCCTCAGCTTCAACGGCCCGGAAAGAGCTAGGAGAAAAAGCTATTATCGGCGTCAATATCCACACCTTCGACGATATGGAATTATTAAATCTTAATGACATCGACTATATTCAACTTGGAGAATTCAGCACCACTGGAATTGATAGTAAAAAGGGCGATTTATTAGGTTTTGACGATTACCGAAATTTTGTCTTGAAATGTCAGGATAAAGGTATTTCTACCCCAATTGTGGCCATTGGAACAATTGCATTTAATGATATTGAACAGCTTATGAATAGTGGTATTAATGGCATTGCGATGTGTCACACTATTCTGATGGCTCAAAATCCAGTCGACGAAGCCGAAAAAATCATTTCCTTATTGAAATCTATTAAAGGTAAATAAACAAAAATCCCTCTTTCTTATAATTGAAAAGAGGGATTTCTGTATTTCTATTTCTCAAAAATTAAATCGCCAAAGAATTCAGGTCTATGAAAGTCGGGGGTAGGATAATTAATCGGTGACCAGCTTAATAAATGTGGAAGACTTGTCTTAGATCCACATTTATAGAAATTTCCTCTTATTTTATCTGGAAGTGTATCATAATCCAATCCGATCAAACTAAACGGTATAGCGATGGTAATATTCCATGCAAATAGCCCTTCCATTTCTTCAAATGGTCTTGTACCACAAGAAGCATATCGTTTTATTTCAGAAATCTGAGCATCAGTTAATCTTGTTGGATTCTCTCTCACTTCTCTATGGGAAGCATTAACAGTTCCGATACAATTAAACTCAAAGTTCCAATATTCCTTACTGCCTAATATATTCAAAAAAAACTCTACACAACTATCCTGAGCTACTGGTGAATTATTTTTATAATTTTCTGCTCTTAAATAATTCCCTCTTACAAAATAATCTACATAAATATACTTCTTTGAATACGCAATGGTGAAAACTGTTATTGGATGATAAGCGTAATCTTGTGGCCAGTTACGACATTCAATAGAATGCTTTTCAACCTCTTGTTCGAGAAAATCGCTTACATTTTCGAGTTCTTCATTATCCAAATCAGGATAGAAAGGGATCTTTAGTTCTTTTATATCTTGCGCGTTCATCGTAATAATATATATTCTTTAATTCCCATCACGAATCCCACTGCTGCCATAATTAGAATTATTGCGCCTATTATTCTGTTTACTAGCCACATACTTCTCACATTGAAATGCGTTCTAACTTTATTTACAAAATAAGTTATGACAAACCACCAGAAGAGTGCGCCCACAAAAATAAAAGTGAATCCAGTAAGATAGTGGTAATATTTATAATCAGGCGATAAGAAATTAAACCTCGCAAACAATCCTATTATAAGAAATAAAATTAGTGGATTGGAGAAAGTAAAGAGAAAGCCTGTAATAAAATCCTGAGGATACGATACTTTTTTCTGAGTAGGAGTTTTAAGACTACTAGCAGGATTTTTCCGAAGCAGATATACTCCGAATACTATTAACACAATGCTACCTAATACTTGTAAAATGCTCTGATTTGCTTCAATAAAATCTATTACAAAGGACATTCCTAGTCCGGTAAGTAATGAATATATCAAATCGGATACAGCCGCACCTACTCCAGTATAAAAACCAGACTTTCTTCCTTTATTAAGAGTGCGCTGAATGCATAAAACTCCCACAGGGCCCATTGGTGCGGAAACTAAAATTCCTATTGCTATTCCGCTTATTATTATGTCAAGGATTCCCTCCATTCACTTTTTTCTAATTACGCTATATGAGAAACAAAGATAATAAAAATATTATAATATCTTTGTTATGATATTTCATTTCAACAATAATTAGATTAATATAAGTTGTTAACCAATTAACCTAATAATCGCAATATGAATGCCCTACTTAAATTCTTTATTTTATTTATATTATTTTCATTAAACAATTTAAACATTAAAGCTACTACAAAGTATTATTCTTACCTAAACAATTTTGGCAGTTTTGGATTTGCTGGAGTCCTGAAATCTGACAATTCACTGGAAATCGAGAATTCTACCACTAATCCGATAATTATTTCTGAAACGACAGACATTAAGGATAGCAAATTTAATATTCATTTCAGGATTGCTAATACCAATAACAATGCTGGAAAATCATACAAAGTAATCGACAAGATAACCAACAAAGTTAAATCTATTATAAATCCTACATGGGGTGTCATGTGGAATTGTAAGAACAATCATAACTATCATGCACTTAGATTACAATCAATTAATACCAATCTTCACGACATCCTCGATGAACGCTTGATGAGCATTGAATTAATTGAATGTAAAAATGGTGATGAAAAGATTATAAGTTCAACAACCGTTTCAAAGGGCGTCGATTTAAACGATAAATATAATGTTATAGAAATAGCTTTCGATGGCGTCGATACTAAGTTGTCAATTGGCAATAAAATATTGACTGTCATAAAATCAATAGAGAGCATTGATTATCAAGGCGAAATGGCAATTGGACTATATGTAGGAGCCGGTGCGAAGGTAAAACTAGATAGAATAACCACAAATTCATCTCCATTCTTAGAAAATACGTTACGTACAAATTGGTCTCTTGATTCTATCAACAAGTATTTACTCTCAAGCACCAACCCAATAGAAGGGATCTGGGAAGTTTATGATCGTAATCTTAATGAAAAGAAACTTCGTTTAGGAGGCAAATATAAAATTGCACTTATATCAAACCATGATGGTGGATATGACATTCTTTATATCAATGGAGCAAGAGTAAATGAAAACAAATGGGAATCATGCATGATTAAAGGCAAATTGACTCCTTCAAGATTTAATGACAACTTTGGTTTACTCTGGTATGACTCAATGATGAAGCCTTTTAACGATGATTGTTTTGCGATATTTGAAAACTCTGTTTTATTAAATCTTTCATTTCCAACCGAAAACAGTGAAATTAGATTTGTTAAATGCCTAAACTAAATAAAAATGGCTGCCCATATGAGCAGCCATTATGAATTATCTAAGACTTATTTCTAGTAATTTCTTGCAAAAATAACTCTTTGAGCTGATGGTTTTCCTGTAACCATGCATTTACCAGGAGTTTTATCGCCTTCTAACGGAATACAACGTATTGTAGCCTTTGTTTCAGCTTTAATCTTTTCTTCAGTTTCAGTAGTACCATCCCAATGAGCTAGAATAAAGCCACCCTCTTCTATCTTTTCTTTAAACTCATCATAAGTATCAACAGTAGAAGTAAGCTCTTCACGATGGTTTAATGCTTTCGTAAATATGTTTTGTTGTATTTCTTCAAGAAGGTTAACAACAGTTTCTTCTATATTATCTAAGCTTACAGTCGCTTTTTCTAGAGTATCACGACGCATAATTTCAATACTGTTATTTTCCAAATCTCGAGCGCCTAATACTAAACGCACTGGGACGCCCTTCAATTCATAGTCGGCGAACTTAAATCCAGGACGCTTATTATCAGCATTATCATACTTAACACTCACGCCAAGACTCTTAAGCTTCTCAACGATAGGAGCCACTCTTTGGTCTATTTCAGCAAGTTGCTCTGCACTCTTATAGATAGGTATAATCACTACTTGTGTAGGAGCCAAATGAGGAGGTAGCACCAGTCCGTTGTCGTCAGAGTGTGTCATAATCAAAGCACCCATCAAACGCGTTGATACGCCCCATGACGTAGCCCAAACATAGTCAAGCTCATTCTTTTGATTGATGAATTTCACATCAAATGCTTTTGCGAAATTCTGACCTAGGAAGTGCGAAGTACCTGATTGAAGAGCTTTACCATCTTGCATCATTGCTTCGATAGTGAATGTTTCAAGAGCACCCGCAAATCTTTCATTTGCAGATTTAACACCCTTAATCACAGGAACTGCCATATATTTCTCAGCAAATTCGGCATATACATTAAGCATTTTCACTGCCTCTGCTAATGCTTCTTCCTTAGTGGCATGAGCTGTGTGGCCTTCTTGCCATAAGAATTCTGCAGTTCTCAAGAACATTCTGGTTCTCATCTCCCAACGGAAAACATTTGCCCATTGGTTACACAATATTGGAAGATCTCTATATGACTTAATCCAGTTTCTATATGTATTCCAGATAATTGTTTCTGAAGTAGGACGAATTATAAGCTCTTCCTCCAATTTTGCCTCAGGATCTACAACTACTCCATTGCCATTAGGGTCATTCTTTAGACGATAATGAGTAACAACGGCACATTCTTTCGCAAAACCTTCCACATGGTCGGCTTCTTTACTTAAGAATGATTTTGGGATAAGCAGTGGAAAGTAAGCGTTGACATGACCGGTAGCCTTAAACATATCATCGAGTTGGCGTTGCATTTTTTCCCAAATAGCATAGCCATAAGGCTTTATTACCATACAACCTCTTACTGCAGATTGTTCAGCCAAGTCTGCCTTCACTACCAGTTCATTATACCATTGCGAATAATTATCTGATCTTTTAGTTAAATCTTTTAGCTCTTTTGCCATTATAAAATTTATTTTTTGCAAAGGTAGTCATTTTATACGAAATGACATATTCCATTATACTAAAGGTTTATCGACCCTTTCTTTGCTTGTTCTATCATTAGTGTATTTGGCACTAAATAAATTTCAAGTCTTCTATTTTCCTTTCTATTATCCATTGAATTGTTTGGATAAAGCGGTTCACTTGAGCCTAATGCATAAGGCACCACATAGTCAGTGCGAGACGGGTCTTCCTTTGAAAACCAATCAAAAACAGCATTCACCCTATCCCTTGTCAAATCAAATGTATAAGCATCGTTACCCGTATTGTCTGAATGCATAGCGAGTATAACCTTATACAATCCTCTTGTTTGGAGATATGCCTTAAAAGGTTGTAAAGTCAATTTTCCTAGCTCGGTAACTACAGTGTCATTCGGCGCAAATAGCTGCGATGCTGGAATCGTAATTACTACCACTTCTCCGTCGCGCATTGTTTCGACATTAAGATGGTAGATTTTTTTCAACTTCTTAGCCTGCATTAGTTGGAAATTAGCTATTTCGGGCGCTTGCTTTCCTAATACAGGATTTTCCAGATTATCGTCAATCGACATATCATATATGTCAATTTCACTCTTTATCGAAGATTTTCCAAAAAGCCCTTTTATCTTCTTTGCCTGTGCACAATCTGCTACGCACAATAAGCCAGTAATTATTAATAATATCTTTAGAAATTTATTCAGTTTTAATTTGTTCATTTTTAATCGTTATCTAATGTCTTTTCGTATTCGATTTCTCCGAGGATAAGAGACTTCACATCTTCCATCTCTATATTATTTTCCTCATCCTTACGAACACATTTCTTGACGTAATTGACTATACGGTTAAGGTACGCCTCATAGTCTTCTGAAGACTCATCCTCATAAACCTCCTCGTCATCCTCATTTTCATAATAGTCATACATCGTATCTATTAAAAGAAGGATGTCATCATCCGTATACTTATTTTTAATAGATGCTGGAACATAGTTTCTGATGAACTTTATTGCCTCATTCTCATCAAATTCTTTTGTCAAATCGGTATCCATTTTTCATTAAGATTTTACGTTTCCATAGTTGAGTTGGAATTTTCTCTCCCATGCAAACTTGGTTACTTTCTTTTGTTTTTGTTATTTAAATTGATTAATTAATTTACATTTCCAATATTCCTTCCGGCAGATTCATCTTTAATTGCTTATTGTCAAAATCAATTTCTGCAATCAAATCATCAACGGCTGGAATAAATAGTTGTTTATCATCTTTCTCTATAATAAACAAAAAATTATCTGTGGTAGTATCCACATCCGTAATAACACCGATATCACCTAGTGAAGAATCTATAATTCTATAGCCAATAAAATATTCTAATGGAAGTTCATCATCATCTTCTCCAGAGAATTCATTATCAACTACAACCTCTTCTTTTAGGGCATATATTTTCTTGTTAATCAAAATTTTCAAATCAGAATCATTCTCCATCCCTTCTATTTTGAGCAGAATAGTTTGATTATTCTTTGGGCGTGAACCTTCTGCAAAAAATGGAACATAAATTCCATTTATGTCACAAATGTAACAACTAACTCCCGACATTTCATCAAAATCATAATCAAATGTGGCAGAAATTTCTCCATTTATTCCGTGGGGCTTATTAAAGCTTCCTACTTCAATAATGTCTTCTCGCTTTATCATCACTGATGATATCTTATGATGTTCTAATTATATTAGCTCCAATAGCATTTAGACGCTCATCTATTGACTGATAGCCTCTATCTATTTGGTCTATATTCTGAATATGGCTAATTCCCTTAGCTGACATAGCAGCTATCAGCATTGCAATACCAGCTCTGATATCTGGAGAAACCAATTTAGTTCCTCTCAAAGAGTTCATTTTTCCAGAACCAATAACAGCTGCTCTATGAGGATCACAAAGAATAATTTGAGCCCCCATATCGATAAGTTTATCAACGAAGAACAATCGACTTTCAAACATCTTTTGATGAATTAGCACACAGCCTTTTGCCTGCGTTGCAACCACTAAGAAAACACTCAATAAGTCTGGCGAAAGACCCGGCCATGTTGCATCAGCAAAGGTCATAATTGAGCCGTCCATAAATGTTTCTATTTCATAACCGTCGTGTTCTGGGATATGGATATCATCTCCATGCACGTCTATCGTAATTCCCAGCCTTCTAAAGCTATCTGGAATAATTCCCAAATCGTTAATAGAAACATTCTTAAGCGTTATGTCAGAACCAGTCATGGCAGCCATTCCAATGAAACTTCCTACTTCAATCATATCAGGAAGTATTACATGATCACAACCATGCAACGAGCTTACACCTTCTATAGTTAAAAGGTTTGAGCCTACACCACTTATTTTCGCACCCATCTTGTTCAACATCTTACTTAACTGTTGTAAGTAAGGTTCACAAGCTGCATTATATATAGTAGTTACGCCTTCAGCCAACACTGAAGCCATGAGGATATTAGCAGTACCAGTTACTGATGCCTCATCTAGAAGCATATAGCATCCTTTTAGCTTATCTGCTTTTATATCGTATCTTCCAAACTCTGAATTATAATCAAATTCAGCACCTAATTTTTGAATTCCTATAAAGTGAGTATCCAATCTGCGACGGCCAATCTTATCTCCTCCAGGTTTTGGCAATACCGCAAAACCAAAACGTGCTATTAGTGGCCCGATTATCATTACAGAACCACGCAATGACGCTGCTTTTTGGTTGAATTCTTTTGTTTTAAGATATTCTAGATTTATATTCTTTGCTTCAAAAGAATAGCTTCCCACTCCTTCTTTTGACACCTTCACCCCCATATCTTTTAGAAGGGATATTAAGTTGTTTACATCAAGAATATCTGGAATATTATGTACTGTTATTTTTTCTGAAGTTAGAAGTGTTGCACAAATAATCTCTAGAGCCTCATTTTTGGCTCCTTGAGGGACAATCTCTCCTTTAAGTTTATGTCCACCTTCAACAACAAACGTACTCATTATAAAAGTATATTATTAGTGGTAAATAGTTTATTATTTGCGTTTTTTTGAATTTTTCTTTGCCGGTGCTTGAGCAGTAGGAGCTTCTTTAAACTCATGCAATTTATGAGTACTGGCATCCAAGCGGATTTTTCCACGGGAATAATGATATAAATCATTAAAGATCTTCTCGTCATCAACATCTTCTTTGTTTATGCCAAAAATAAGCTTCTTCATATGATTTGCAATTAAGCACACCAAAGTATCTTTTTCGTCTCCTTCTGGATATTCACATGCCCTATTTATCATCATTTCAATTATTTTCCCATAATGACGATATTTAATTGGCTCTAAATGATATGGTATTGGCTTAGGGATTGTGTGAAGATTTCCTTCTTTTATTACTTCATATGGATAGTCTATGTCCAATTTAAAATTAGACATAATTGCAAGATGGTCCCACAATTTATGTTTAAAATCGGCTACATCTCGCAATTGGGGAAATAAATTACCCATGATTTGGATAATGGAATAAGCACAACGGGTGCGTTCATCTCTATCCTCAATCGTTACACAATGATCAACCATCTGCTGGATATTACGACCATATTCTGGTAATAACAATTTCTCCTTTAAGCTATTATATTCTAACATCTATTATCTTAATTATTTTTACTCTCACATAACAAATATACTAATTATATTCTAATGTGACAATATTTTCATTTTGGAATTAAACGCAAAAGTAGTTATTATTTTGGAATAACTTTGTTCTTAGGTACCGTACCTTGAAATTCCTTTAAATATTCGGGAGTAGAATATGCGACATCGATAAAATTCCCCTTTCTAAATGCCATTTCAGAAAGAGCTATCATATTCAAGGCTTCTGGCTTTATCCCACTAATAAACTCTAGATTATCCCCTTTTAGAATATCTTTAGCCTTATCAGAACCATTTCCAAAGACTAGAAGTTTTTTATCATTCAAAGATTCCAAGAAATTATCTTCATCCAATATTACAGGATGTGGTTCTATAACCTTATTTAAAGCCAAGTCATATACTCCAGTAAATACTTCTTTTCTTCTTGCATCAATCATTGGCACAAACAATGCATCCTCTGCGACTTCATGCTTAAACATCACTGTTACTGCTAAAAGTTCAAGGGTACTTACACCAATCAATGGTACATTAAGACCGAAGCAAAGTCCTTTCGCTTCTGACAATCCAATTCTCAAACCTGTATAAGAACCAGGCCCTATGCTCACAGCTACTGCATCTAACTTAATATCACGAGTCTTAGCATACTTTAATGATGCTTCAATAAAAGAGCTCAATAATTGAGCATGATTCTGACCTTTATAGTCTTCGTGGTGGTCCAAAATCCCACCTTCAGAGGTCAAGGCCACTGAACAGACCTCAGTAGAGGTGTCTATATTGAGTATATTTGCCATCTTTATTAAATTATTGACTGCAAATTTACAGATTTTTCTGTTTTTATTACCACTCCTTGAAATTATCGCATTATTTTTGCAGAAAAACTAATATAATGATTTTATCAATGACTGGATTTGGTAAAGCAGTTGTGGTTTATGGAAACAAGAAAATAACTGCAGAAATCAAATCTTTAAACAGCAAACAACTTGATCTATCTATAAGATTATCTCAAGTTTATAGAGAGAAGGAACTAGAGCTTAGAAATGACATTTCACGTAATTTGGAGCGTGGGAAAGTGGATTTGTTTATTTATTCTGAATCTTCCGATGCCTCTAATGCTGCTACTATCAATATTCCACTTCTAAAATCATACAAGGCACAAATTCAAGAAATGTCTCAATCTCTTGAAATTGCGCTTCCTGAAGATTGGTATGCAACCCTATTGAGAATGCCCGACACTCTCAAAACTGACTCCACATCTAATGAGGTTGATGAACAAGAGCTAAATGCCGTTTCCGATGCTGTAAGCCAAGCTGTTAAAGCATTGATGGATTTCAGGGCTCAAGAAGGTAACCGCCTATACACTTTCTTCAAATCTAAAATAGGAAAAATCCAGGAGCTCTTAAATGAAGTTGCTCCTTACGAGAATGAACGTGTAGCCAAAATCAAAAGTAGAATACAGGATTCTCTAGCAAAGCTTGATGATATTGACTATGATCATAACCGTTTCGAGCAAGAAATGATTTATTATATCGAAAAACTTGATATTAATGAGGAAAAACTTCGTCTTCAAAATCATCTCGATTATTTCATCGAAACAATGGATAAAGGACACGGTCAAGGGAAGAAGCTCGGTTTTATAAGCCAAGAAATGGGTCGTGAAATCAACACTTTAGGTTCTAAGTCTAATCATGCTGAGCTACAAAAAATAGTAGTTAGAATGAAAGACGAACTTGAACAAATTAAAGAACAAGTATTAAATATAATGTAATTGCAAATGAGTAAAGGAAAACTTATCATAATTTCGGCGCCTTCTGGTTGCGGCAAATCAACTATAATTGGAGAAATAATCAAGAATTCAGATTTAAATCTGGAATTTTCTATCTCTGCCACCACACGTGAACCACGCAGAGGAGAACTTGACGGAGTAAATTATTATTTTTTAAGCAAAGAGGCTTTTGAGTCTGCAATTAAGAATGATGAACTTGTCGAATATGAGGAAGTTTACCCTGGACGCTATTACGGTACTTTAAAAAGCGAGATCGAACGCATTTGCAATGATGGAAAGAATGTTATTCTTGACGTTGACGTTAAGGGCGGCATAAATGTAAAGAAGCAATATGGAGATAAGGCGCTATCAATATTCATCCTGCCTCCCGACATAGAGATATTACGTCACCGCCTTCTTTCTCGCGGCACAGAAACTGTGGAAGCTATTGCCGAAAGAATTGGTAAAGCAAAATACGAGATTTCTTTTGCTGATCAATTTGACAAACAGGTCATCAACGACCAGCTTCGCGTAGCAATTGAAGATACTGAGAAAATTATCAGCGAATTTGTAAAATAAGTATTATGAGGATTGGGATTCTTGGAGGGTCTTTTGACCCTATTCATATCGGGCACGCCATTTTGGCCAATTATGGCACTCAATTTGGCGATATTGATACGTTATGGCTAATGGTTTCGCCCCAAAACCCACTCAAGAATGAGATTTCATCGGAATATGACGGACATAGGCTTAGAATGGCTCAATTGGTAGCAGAAAAATGCGATAACGTAAGCGTTTCCGGATTGGAATTCACCCTTCCTAAACCATCATATACCGTCAATACATTAAAAATACTTTCCGAGAAATTTCCTATCGATGAGTTTGTTTTAATAATCGGCGCTGATAATTGGGCGAACTTCAGCAAATGGAAAGATTACGAGCAAATCCTCAATAATTATGATATTCTAGTTTTTCCTCGAAAAGGATACGAAATTATTATTCCTGAGAAATATAGCAAAAGAGTAAAAAAACTCAATGCTCCTTTAATAGAGATTTCGTCTACTTTTATAAGACAGCAACTTAAAGACATGCGTAACATGAACTTTTTCTTGCCCCAAGATGTATATCGCTATATTTTAGAGCATAAATTATATATGTAAACAAAAGAAATAATGGAAGATAATACACTTTCCCGAAATAGTTTGGCTTTCATAGCTTTAGCAAATGAGTTTTGTCATGATATGGAACATTCCGAAGAAAAGGAACGTATTGAATTCGTTGATTCAATGCTGAAAATTCTTCCACGTATTTATATGGCGGCTACAGATATCGATATTAAGGAAGATGAGGAAGATGAGCATTACCTTGATTCTTTTCTTGATGAAGAAAATTATGAGATTATAAAAGATAGGATTGCTCAAATAATGGGTGAAGATGACGTATATCTTGAAGTCTTTCTTGAAGGGATGCAATATTCTGATACACCTATTGCAACTACCATCTCAGAAAATCTTTCTGACATTTATCAAGATTTTTACAATTTCATAGCTGCCATTCAAGACGTTCCAAATGAGATAATAAACGAAAGTCTTGCTGCAATTAAGACAAGCTTTATCAATTATTGGGGACAAATACTGGTGAATGTATTACGCGCACTTCACAATCAAAAATACAATGATTCAATAGAGTAACCTAAAATATATACCAAATGCATAAAAACATCCAATCTCTAATCCCTTTTCTAGGAAAGAGCGTCTGCAATTTCTGGGCTATTAATACAATAAAGTCAGAGCTTACTGAAAATGGCTTTAAATAATTAAATGCCATAGATAAGTGGAATTTAACTCCGGGAGATAAATATTTTATCACTAAAAATGACTCTGCTATTTTCGCATTTATATTTGGAAAGAATAATATTGCTGAAAATGGCTTCAAGATAATAGCTGCACATAGCGATTCTCCATGCTTTAGAGTGAAACCTAATGCTGAGATGAAATCTGATGGCGGAGTTATCAAACTCAATACTGAAGTCTATGGAGGCCCTATCCTCTACACTTGGTTTGATCGCCCATTATCTCTTGCAGGAAGAGTCGTTCTAAAAGGTAAAGACGCTTTACATCCTACGACTAAATTAGTTAGAATCGAAAAGCCTATTTTAGTCATTCCTCATTTGGCTATTCACTTCAATAGAGCTGTCAACGAGGGAAATCCATTATCTAAACAAAAGGATATGCTCCCAGTCTTAGGCATTATGAATGAAAGCTTGGAGAAAGACAATCTTCTTCTTAACACTATTGCCAAGGAAATAAAAGTAAACGCCGATGAAATCATTGATTTCGACCTTATGGTTTATGACACGTCAAAGCCAGTTCTTACAGGCCTCAACGAAGAGTTTATACTCTCTGGGAGGTTGGACGACCTAAGCATGGTGCACTGCGCACTAACGTCTATATGCGAAAGCACTAATACAGAAGATACTCAAGTAGTGGCAATCTTCGATAATGAAGAAACTGGCAGCGGAACAAAACAAGGAGCAGCTTCACCTGTACTTAAGAATATTATGCGGAGAATTATTGCTTCACAAGGCGGAAACGATGAAGATTTCTTCAGAGCAATAGCTTCTACATTCATGATTTCTGCTGATAATGCTCACGCATTCCGCCCAAATTATCCGGATAAATATGATCCGACAAACCATCCTGTGATTGGCAAAGGTCCAGTGATTAAAATTAATGCCAACTGCAAATATATGTCGGACGCTCATTCTGCAGCAATATTTAAGAGTCTGTGCCAAGATGCAGGCATTCCTTTCCAATATTTTGTGAATCATTCTGATGTTGCCGGAGGGTCAACTCTAGGCAACATACTCACCTCTCAAATCGACATTGAGGGAGTGGATGTAGGAAACCCGCTATGGGCCATGCATTCTGCATGCGAAACTGCATCCGTTGACGACCATTGCAATATGATAAAGGTATTCAAAGAATTCTTTAAATAAAGAATATACTTCAAACGAAAAGCGCTTTAGGTTATGTACCTAAAGCGCTTCATTTTACTGCTGAGCCCATTCTTCTACTGTAGGGCTTTGAACGTCAACGCCAAATTCCTGGGCTTTTCTAAGTATTGCTCGTGCTAGTTGAGGCTTTAAATCCTCTGGGCAATACCTAAAGTATGCCTCAGCAGCTCTCACATGAGCTGCGTCTGGCATGGGATACTCTCTTCTCTCTGGCAAACCATAATCGGAATCTGACAATTCTCTGCGCTCAGCAGCGTCTAACACATCATTCATAATCTGTAGTTTTTTCATCCTATAACACAGAGTATCTAAAATTGTTGGTTTGTTTTAGGTTTTTGCAATATATATTATCAGAGTTTAGGTTAAATTGTAACTGGTATTTCTCCAATTATATAAATCAAAACATATCCTTGCGTTTTTTTTGAAAAAAGGCTATATTTGTTCACTTTAAACATAATATAAACATACTAAACTATATAAATATGAAAGATGAACAATTAATCAAGTCTGTTACCAAGAAAGCCCAAACTTGGTTGACTGATGATTATGATTCAGAGACTCGTGCTGAAATTCAAAAAATGATTGACAACGAAGACAAAACTGAACTTATTGAAAGTTTCTATAAAGACCTTGAATTTGGAACGGGTGGTCTTCGTGGTATTATGGGTGCTGGATCTAATAGAATGAACATTTATACTGTTGGAGCAGCAACTCAAGGTTTAGCTAATTACCTCAAAGACGCATTCCCTGGCAAAAAAGATATTAGTGTTGTAGTAGGTCATGATGTACGTAACAACAGTAGAAAATTTGCTGAAATGGTTGCAAATATTTTCTCTGCTAATGGCATAAAAGTATATCTTTTCGAAGATTGCCGCCCTACTCCTGAGATATCTTTTGCTATACGTGAGCTTGGATGCCAAAGCGGTGTAGTTATCACAGCTTCTCACAACCCAAAAGAATATAATGGATACAAAGCTTATTGGAGCGATGGAGCGCAAATGGTGGCTCCTCACGACACTAAGACTATCGAATATGTGAACAAAATTTCCAGTGTAAAGGAAATTAAATTCCATGGTAATCCTGAACTAATCACTATTATTGGTGAAGATATCGATAAAATATATATCGACAGAATCAAGACTCTTTCATTAAGTCCTGACGTAATTAAGAAACATAGCGATCTTAAGATAGTTTATACCCCTATCCACGGTACTGGTAAATATCTTATACCTAGATCTCTCGCCAACTTCGGATTTAAGAATGTAATCCACGTTCCAGAACAAGATGTTCAAAGTGGGAACTTTCCTACGGTAGAATCACCTAATCCAGAAGTCCCTTCCGCTATGGCAATGGCTATAGAGAAAGCTAAAGAAGTAGATGCTGACATAGTTATGGCTTCTGACCCTGATGCTGACCGTATTGGTGTCGTTATCAAGAATCTTAAAGGTGAATACGAACTTGTTAATGGTAACCAAATCGTAATGATTTTCTTGTATTATCTAATGCAAAGAAATAAAGAACTTGGTAAGCTTACAGGCAACGAATATATTGTTAAAACTATTGTTACAACAGATACTATCAAGGCTATCGCTGAAGCTCAAGACATCAAGATGTTTGACTGCTACACCGGCTTTAAATGGATTGCTTCTGTGATGCGCGAAAACGAAGGCAAAGGACGCTATCTCGGTGGTGGCGAAGAGAGCTACGGATTCCTCGCTGAAGATTTTGCTCGCGACAAGGACTCTGTGTCTGCAATCTCTTTGATGGCTGAAATAGCTGCTTGGGGAAAGGAAAAAGGCATGGATATGAATGCTATGCTAATTGATATCTATATGACTTACGGTTTTTCTAAGGAAAAAGGTATTTCTGTAGTCCGTAAAGGCAAATCTGGCGCAGAAGAGATAATCGCTATGATGAAGAGTTTCCGCGAGAATCCTCCAAAAGAGTTAGCAGGCTCTCCTATCATCAAGACTAAGGATTATCTATTACTCGAAGAAAAGGATATAAAGACAGGCGAGGTTAAAGCTCTTGAAATGCCGGCAACATCTAATGTCCTTCAATATTATATGGCTGATGGTTCTAAGGTTTCAATTCGTCCTTCAGGTACAGAACCTAAGATTAAATTCTATTTAGAGGTTCATGACACACTCAAGTGTCCTGAAGATTACGCTAAATTGAATGAGCAAGCTGATAAGAAGTTTGCTGCAATCGAAAAAGATTTAGGTATTTAATTTAAACATTATATAAACTCTTGAAAAGCATGCTCGCGACAAATTATTTGCAAGCATGCTTTTATCAAGAAATGCCAAACTTAGCAGAACAATTCAATATTTATATTAACCTCTATCATTCTCATCGTCTTTAGAAGTGTATCTTGAGGATATTATTTGCACATTATGCTGTGGCAGTGATTAGAGGACTTAAAAAATTAACTATATGTCAAACTCTAAAATTCAAACAAGCTTACGCGAGTCAAAAGGTGCTAGATGGCTAGCATTAGTGCTTTTAGCTTCAGCAATGTTCTTTGGATATATCTTCATGGATATCCTATCACCTCTTCAAGAGATGCTTCAGAACCAGCTTTCATGGGATCCTAATGCTTACGGCCACTATGCCGGCTCAGAAACATTCCTAAATGTTTTTGTTTTCTTCCTAATCTTTGCAGGTATTATCCTTGATAAGATGGGAGTTCGCTACACAGCAATTCTTTCAGGTTCTGTAATGCTTGCTGGTGCAGCAATCAACTGGTTTGCGGTCTCATCTCTATTCACTGGAACTGCATTAGAATCATTCATCACCAACAATCTTAATATTCCTGACCAATGGTGGAACATAACTCCGTTCTATCAAGGAATGCCTGCTTCAGCAAAAATGTCTGCAATCGGCTTCATGCTGTTCGGTTGTGGTGTAGAAATGGCTGGTATCACAGTTTCCAGAGGTATTGTTAAATGGTTTAAGGGCAAAGAAATGGCTCTTGCAATGGGTGTTGAGATGGCAATTGCTCGCGTGGGTGTGGCTGTAGTTATGTTGGGTTCTCCAGTATTAGCTAATATCACTCCTATAAGTGTATCTCGTCCGGTTGCAGTGGCAGTTATCCTTCTTTGCATTGGTCTTATTGCATTTATCTCTTATGCTTTCATGGATAAAAAACTTGAAAAGCAATTAGGTGAAAATGATGAAGAAAAAGACGAACCATTTAAAGTCAAAGATATTAGATTTATTCTTGGCTCAAAGGTTTTCTGGTTAGTAGCTTTGCTTTGCGTACTTTATTATTCTGCAATTTTCCCATTCCAGAAATATGCAATCAACATGCTTCAATGTAATTTGAATTTCTCGGCTGAGAAAGCAGGCTGGGTTTTCTTTGTATTCCCATTGGGTGCAGCTGCAATCACTCCATTCCTTGGCAACTTCCTTGACAAAAAAGGAAAAGGAGCCACAATGCTTATATTTGGAGCTTTATTGATGATTGTATGTCACCTTTCATTTGCATTCATTTTACCTGCAACAAAATCAGTTTTTGTTGCTTACGCTGGCATCATACTTCTAGGTATATCCTTCTCTCTTGTTCCTGCTGCTTTATGGCCTTCAGTACCAAAATTAGTAGATAATCGCCTTTTAGGTTCAGCATACGCATTGATCTTCTGGATTCAAAACATAGGATTGTATGCATTCCCAATGATTATTGGTTCAGTACTTAAGTCTTCTAACCCTGGTGTTACTGATCCATTAAAATACAATTATACAGTGCCAATGCTTGTATTTGCTTCCTTAGGAGTTCTTGCCCTTATTCTTGGACTATTACTTAAGGTAGAAGACAGACGCAAACATTATCACTTGGAGGAACCAAATCTAAAAGTAACTCCAGAAGAAGCCGAAGTTGTAAACGAAGAAAATATGTAATGGAATTATCAATGTATTTTTATACACTAAATACATATTAAGATATAATTTCATTATAATTATACACAAGCAAAGGGACACTTGATTTACTCAATGTCTCTTTGCTTTTTTTTGTAACTTTTTGAAATCAATTTGCGGTTAATACCCCTTTTTGGTGTAATAATTTGAGCATAAATTTACGAATTAAGTTGATTTTAGCCATTTTAGCAATTTATTCATACTATCATATTGTTAGAATAATTGTTGCACAACTTATATTTTCGAGCTTTTTCTTTTAAAAAATGATGATTATTAGATTAAAAACATTAAATTTGTTGTAAAATATTTTTTAACTAAAATTTTGCGATATGAAGAAGCACAATTTTTATGCAGGACCTTCGATCCTAAGTGAGTATACTCTTACTAACACTGCAGATGCAATCAAAGATTTTGCTGGAACTGGACTTTCCATCCTTGAAATTTCCCACCGAAGCAAAGAATTTACTGCAGTAATCGAAGAGGCAGCTCAATTGTTTAAAGAACTTCTTGACGTGCCAGCAGGCTACGAGGTTGTTTTCCTCGGAGGTGGTGCAAGCCTACAATTCTGCATGGTTCCCTACAATCTTCTTAACAAGAAAGCCGCTTATCTTGATACGGGAACATGGGCAAGCAAAGCTATCAAAGAAGCTAAGCTATTTGGTGATGTAGATGTTGTTGCATCTTCCAAAGATGCTAATTATACCTATATTCCTAAAGATTTCGTAGTTCCTTCAGATGCTGAATATCTCCATATCACTACCAACAATACAATATACGGAACTGAAATCCGCAAAGATCTTGACGTTAAGATACCTATCGTTGCCGATATGTCAAGCGATATTTTCTCGCGCCCTATTGATGTTTCTAAATATGACATTATATATGGTGGAGCTCAAAAGAACTTAGCCCCTGCAGGTGTTACTTTCGCGATCGTTAAAGAAGATGCTCTTGGAAAAGTTGAGCGCGCTATCCCTACAATGCTAGACTATCGCACTCACATAAGCAAGGGTTCTATGTTTAACACCCCTCCAGTACTTCCTATATTTGCGGCTCTTCAAACTCTTCGCTGGTACAAAGAACTTGGTGGAGTTAAAAAACTTGAAGAAATGGACAATGCTAAAGCTAAGAAACTTTATGACGCAATTGATTCAAGCAGAATATTTACAGGTACAGTTAAAGAAGAAGACCGTTCTATCATGAATGTTTGCTTCGTAATGAAACCTGAATATAAAGACCTGGAGGATGGATTCAATGAATTAGCTAAAGCTAAAGGCATTATGGGTATCAAGGGACACCGTAGCGTAGGTGGATTCCGTGCTTCTCTTTACAATGCTCTTCCTATGGAAAGTGTTGATGTGCTTATAGCAGCAATGAAAGAATTCGAGAAAAATCATTAATATTTTTTTGAAATGAAAATTCTTGTAGCAACTGAAAAACCTTTTGCAGCTCAAGCTGTAAAAGACATTAAAGAAGTAATCGAGGCATCTGGCAATGAAATGGCTCTATTAGAGAAAGGTACTAAAGCTGATCTCATCAAAGCCGTGGCTGATGCTGCTGGGCTTATTGTAAGAAGCGACATTGTGGACAAAGAAGTTTTCGATGCTGCAAAAAATCTAAAAGTTGTGGTTCGCGCTGGTGCAGGCTATGACAACATCGATTTAGCTGAAGCTACTGCCAAGGGTGTATGCGTAATGAATACTCCTGGACAGAACTCTAACGCTGTGGCTGAATTGGTATTTGGAATGTTGGTTATGATGATTAGAAACCAATATAATGGTAAGGCTGGAACCGAGCTTAAAGAGAAGAGTTTAGGAATCCATGCTTATGGTCAAGTTGGTAGAAATGTAGCTCGCATTGCAAAAGGATTCGGTATGAGCGTAATGGCTTTAGACCCATTCGTAAAAGATGAAGTTATGCTTGAAGAAGGTGTTACTCCAGTTCATAGCATTGAAGAACTTTATTCTAAAAACCAATATGTTTCTCTTCATATTCCTGCAACACCACAAACTAAGCAATCAGTAAACAAGGAGCTTATAAAGCTTATGCCTAAAAATGGTATATTAATCAATACTGCCCGTAAGGAAATTATCGATGAAGCTAGTTTAGCTGAAGCCCTTGTAGAGCGCGAAGATGTTCGTTACATTGCAGACGTACGCCCCGATAATGCTGATGAACTTTCAGAGAAATTTGGAGAAAGAGTATTCTTCACCCCTAAGAAAATGGGAGCTCAAACTGCTGAAGCTAATATAAAAGCAGGTATTGCTGCTGCTGAGCAGGTTGTAGCTAACTTGAAAGACGGATGGAACAAATTCCAAGTAAATAAGTAATCCTACTACATACTATATCGAAAAAGGGAGGCTCAAACCTCCCTTTTTTTATTTTTATTTTTCTTAAGAGCATTGACTAAGTCTCGATGTTTTTCAGCCAAATCGTCTAGTCCTATTTCATCATAAATTTCTGCGATCTTTGAATTACATTCAATGCTGTTCTTATTCGTTCTAAGAGCCCGCTTCATCATTTTTAGTGCAGAGCCATAATCCTTTTCTTCATAGCGTATTATTCCTAAAAGAAAATTTGCTTCATAATTCTTTGGATCAATATCCAGTACTTTCTTATAAAAAGCCTCAGCAGATTCCATCTCATCAAACCGAGCATAAATTTTGCCCTTTTCAATCATGGCCTCAACGCATTCTGGCCATATTTTAAGGGCTTTATTCAAATTGGCAAGTGCAGACTTCACATTAAGCGATTCAATGGATTCTTGGACCTTATTTCCAGCGCCATAAGCCATTTCATCTTCATTCACCTCCACAAATTCCAATGATTGGCGGCTAAGATCAACATATTCCTCAGCTAATGCCATTAAAGTGCGGTTCTGAATCTCTATTTTTTTATTCAGCTCATCAATTTCCATCCGCAGTTTCCTAGCACCACCAAGCTTTGATGCAATGAACCTCTTTATCAATGGATGGGAAAGAATATTATGGCAATCAATAGCTTTTGCGAATGTATCAACTGCTATTTGAAATTCATTATGCTCATAAGCCCATAGAGTTTCTTTATATAGCGTTTCTGCCTGAGAATGATTAAGGGCAGTGTTAATAAGCAATTTATTATTGAATCGTTTACTGAACTCTAGCACCGAAGGACTTATAAATATGTCCCTGTCTCTTATTGGCTGGCGCAAATATATTCCCTCAAGCGAGGTACATCTGGATAGAGCCACATATGTTTGACCACTCGAGAATGCGCCTCCCGCAAAATCAATTATAATCTTATTGAATGTTAGTCCTTGGCTCTTGTGAACGGTCAATGCCCACGCTGGTTTGATCGGATACTGCTTGAATGAACCTATAACATTCTCTTTAACCCGCTTTGCCTTATCGTCATAGCTATATTGCACGTTTTCCCATATCTCAGGTTCAATTACATGCTGCGAGCCATCCTCTAGTTCCACGCATATGTTATCATCCTCCAGCTTGACTATCCTACCTAATGTCCCATTAATCCACCTACAATTTCTATCGTTCTTTATAAAAATAACTTGTGCATCTACTTTAACCACTAATTCAAGTGCAGTTGGCAAGTTCTGGCTTGGAAACACGCCATCTATTTCCCCTTGATAGGTATATTCTTGAGAAGGCAACTCTTTTAAATGCTCCTCATTTATTACGTCTACCACATCTCTACGCGTAGCGAGTGTAATAATAAAATCTCCATCAGCTTCCTTGTAGTCGGGGTCTAGCCGTCGATTAAGCAAAGCAAGGTCTTGGGATGTTGCTCCATCAATTCTTATTCTATCAAGCATTGAAATAAATTCAGCATTAGTCTGCCGATATATTTTTTTCAATTCGATTGGAATAATATCTACATTCTTAAATGCATACGCGTTAAAAAAGAAACATTGGTTATATGCTCGTTTGAGAAGCTCTCGCATATCAGGAGTTACCACCGGCTCCAACTGGAATATATCGCCTACCAACAGCAGCTGTTTTCCACCAAATGGCTCACGCATATTATGCGTGTAAACACGGAGAACTTTATCTATAAAATCAAGAATATCAGCTCTTACCATTGATATCTCATCAATGATAATAAGGTCTAATTCTTTCAAGATTTTCACCTTCTCACTAGTATAACGCAATGTTTTTCTAATCCTAGCCGTAGAAAAATCTACATCATCTGGAAGAAGTGGCTTTAATGGAATTTTAAAGAAAGAATGGAGAGTCATTCCTCCTACATTCACAGCAGCAATTCCAGTAGGCGCCAATACAATGTATTTCTTTGATGTATTTTGGCAAATATATTTTAGAAAAGTACTCTTCCCAGTGCCTGCCTTTCCTGTCAAGAATACCGACCTATGGGTAGTAGTGATAAGATCCCAAGCGTTTTTAAACTCAGGATTATCTAAATCAATATTATTTGGAAGATCTGGATTCATCTTCTACAAAAATACCATTTAAAGTCGATTTTTAAAGCCTTATACATAAAAAAAGCGCAACTATAAAAATATAGTTGCGCAGTAATATTATTACTCAAATATTTAGAATCTTATTCCCATTGACCATACTATTTGATTATTGTGATCGTGGATCTTAGCTATTGGAGCATTTTCAACGATTGAGCCATTATTTACCACTGGTGAGAATGGATGATATTCGCTCTGACGATATTTATGTACAAGTGCTAAGTCAGTATAAAATGATTTATATTTATATCCCATACCACATGTATAGTATTGAGTTGTATTGTCAAAAGAATATGCAGGAGTTGTTCCAGCTGTAACAATATTCAACTCATTATTATAAGCTGCATTTTTAACTGGAGAGCTCATATAGGAATATCCAGCTCTTAAACTGAATTGAGGAGTAACTCGATACTCACCACCAATTCTGAATATGTTTGACGCTTGATAATAAGACTTAATATCAGTTGTTACGTCTGTATATTCATTCCCATTATCAGAAAGGACCTTCATATTATTGTAGCCCACATATTCATAATCAAAGCTCAATATTGCTGAACGACCAATTACAGCTGCTGCACTGGCAATTAAGCGCCATGGAGTATGTACCCTATACCACACCTCACTGTTATATCCATCGTTCGTTTGTTCCTTTCCCGTATGAATTACAGCGCCTGCTGCGTCGCGATATTCATAGTTCATTGTAGCAAAAGCCTCATCTTTTAATGACCAGTAAGTTGGCGTATGGAAAGCTAGACCTAATCTGAACTCATTAATTGGTTTAAATATAACACCCATTTTGAAATTATATCCAGTTCCAGTGGTTCTAACCCAGTTTTCAAGTCCATAAGAAGCGCTACCATTTACTATAGAGCCATCATTTTGTGATACATAAGCATTATTAAGAGCTTCTCCATAATAAGTATATTTCTTATAGTTCATGTCTGTGATACCAAAACCCATACCCCAATAAAGGATATTAGCAAGATTACCACCCCAATCTAAATTAAATTGGTCCACGCCACCTTCTTCAATAGTTTCAAATTCGCCTCTTCCAGATGTTCCGGTTCCTAGTAAGCCTACAAAGTTACTTCCAATTCCATTATTAAACGATGTTGGATTTATTGCATATGAATTATATGATAATATGCTAAGCCAAGGTGCGTTTGAATCCCTATATGGATTATAAGTATCTCCATAAGCTAAATCCTTAGTATTCCAATTACCGGCAGTTGTAACACCTGCTATATAATTAAACATTGAGGTATTAAGCTGATTAAAATTACCTGTATATCTTCTATTGAAAGATACAGGGCGGCTATATGTGAATCCCCAATTTATGTTTGGCATAATATCAGAATCCAATTTATATGAGCCAATGTAACCGGCATTGCTACAAGTAAATTTAAATTGGTTATAACCATTTGAACTTCTTCCATCCCTTGCGTAAGATGATTGGTTATCAAAATTCAGGGTTAAACCCACATCAGAACTTCTATAAACTCCTATACCACCAGGGTTCTGGTCAAGAACTGAAAGGTCTCCACCGAGTGCCCCAAAGGCACCAGCCATTGATACGAATCTAGCAGTTCCCCTCAAATCTGATTGGGATAAAGTATAAGCGTCTGTGGCCATCTGTGCATTCATCATAAGAGGGATGCCAGCCAATATTGTCAAAAATATTTTTTTCATGATTCTATAATCTAAAATACACTTTATGTTGCTTTGTATTAGCGTCTGTGACCGCCTCCACCGCCACCGCCGCTGTTTCCGCCGCCGAAGCCACCTCGTGAACCGCCGCCGCTATAACCTCCTCCAGAATATCCACCACCGAACGAGCCGCTTCTGCTTGGTGTGCTGTTATAACTTCTCCTATTATCATTGGATGAATTATTATAGTTATAAGTCGATGGACGACGTGAAGAATTATTATATGAATTGTTATTAGAGTTATTATACCAAGATGAACCAGAAGAAGTGCTTCTTGAAGGCTCCGGTCTACGGCCATAATTATTTTGGTTAGTAGTACTTCCTTGACTCTGACCTGGATTTGTAATAGTTGCAAAACCTGGACGACGTCCGTAATTATTTGAGTTAGTGTTTCCTTGATTTTGAGTTGGATTTGAATTTACCGTGCCTTGGTTAGGATTAGTAGTTGTTGCAAACCCAGGTCTGCGACCCGTAGAAACATTACCGTTACCATTATAGTTACCATCACCTCTTCCAGTACCGTCATTAAATGCTGGACGACGACCTTGAGAAGCCGAATATGGTCTGCCTCCATTATTGTCATTGCCAGAATAATTTGGACTGCCGGAATTATTATTGTATCCAAACGGACGACGACCATTACCATTAGCATAAGATGGTCCAAATGAATCATTCCATCCGTGAGAAGGATAACCCCAACCAGGGCATCCCCATCCATTACCATAATATCCGCCATAACAGCCTCCATAGTATCCACCATAATATCCGCCCCATCCTGGGCCATACCATGGATCCCAATATCTTGGACCATACCATGATGGACCATACCATGAATACCAAGAAGGTCCATACCAAGAGTAAGATGGCCAATACCAATCATCATACCATGATGACAATCCCCATGAGAATCCAAATGATGGACCTACATAGTAGGTAGGTGTACCAATAATAAAATTAACACTTGGTGAAGTTGCAACATAATATAAATCCTCTACCTCAGGATCATTTGTTTCTATAATAACATTTGCATTATGAAACCTCTTTATTCTGTCGGTATATACGAAGTTGTCTTGTTGAGTATTATTGTTGGCAACAGTGTCAACACCATCATTGTTGTAATTGCCTCTTCTATTATAGGCATCTACATCAAGATTAAGACCTCCATTATAATTTTGTTGCGACGAAGAATTATTGTACCCTTCATTGTTATATATTCGCGTTGAAGTAGTTTTTTTCTTCTCTGTCTTTACCGTAGTTTTCTCTTTGGCACCATCATAGTAGATATCATCGTAGTCTTGAGCTGAACTTATTCCATAGCTCAATACTATCAGCCCTATTAAAATCGATAATTTCTTTTTCATAACTTGTACCTTTTATTTGTTGTTTATTTTTAGACGAATTAAATTGCTAAAAGTTTAATAATCCACTTTATAAAGTTAATACATGAAATTTAATTTTACTGCATATTATTTGACGATTTAATTCAAATTATAAAATATTAAATAATCATTTTCCTTTTTTTAGAAATAAAACCACGTACTTTGAGCCCAAATTAAATACGATTATGACATACCACATGGCCCCTATTCAGGGCTACACTGACTATATTTGGCGAAATGCGCACCAAAAATTCTTTGGCGGAATTGATATGTATTATTCACCTTTCTTACGAATTGAACGTAATAGCTTCAGGGAAAGAGATATCATTGACATCTCGTTAACTAATAATAAAATTACGAATTTTACACCACAAATTCTCGCTTGCGAACCAATAAAAATGGTCCAAATGGTGGAAAAAATAATTGAATTAGGATATTACTCTATAGATATTAACTTAGGATGCCCTTTTCCTATGATTGCAAAGAAAAATTGCGGATGTGGGATGATGAGTGATGTTAATCTGATACAGGATATGGTAAATTCATTAGTGGGTTTCTCTGGAATAGAATTTTCTATTAAAATGCGCCTAGGTTATACATCCAACACTGATTGGAAAAACATACTCCATATAATTAGCAAACTAGCCCCAAGACATATAACTATGCATCCTAGAATCGGGCTGCAACAATATAAGGGTGATATTGATATGGAATCATTCAATGAGTTTTATAATACATGTCAGCTTCCTCTCGTTTTCAATGGAGAAATCAAAACTACAGATGACATTGATTCAATACTATCTAAATATCCTAATTTAGAAGGAATTATGATTGGCAGGGGATTGTTAATGAATCCTGCTCTACTATCACAAAACAAAATCGAGACAAGGCTATTCAAGCAATTTCATGATGAGTTATTCGCTGCCTATTCTCAAAAACTTGAAGGTGGTGACTCGCAAATATTAATGAAAATGAAAACATTTTGGGAATATTTCTTACCTGAGGCAGACAAGAAAAGTCGTAAACTTATTAAAAAAAGTAGCAGCCTGGCTAAATACCAAGCTGCCACAAATTCTTTATGGAATAATTTTTAAATGTTTGGTGCTGTATTGGCATTTCCTTTAGGTTTCATTGCGAATGAGAATGTACATAACGATATTCCCCAATAAATAAATGCTATTGAAACTAGGAAATCTATAGTTTCCATATTGGATACATAACCTCCCTCAAGGAAGAAATAGCCAATTATAAGCATTAAAAGGCCGTTAACCAACTGAAGCCACCAGTATTTTTCTGGCTTTACGGCAAATGCTCCAATAATTGATATAATCCCCCAATACAAGAATATAAAAGCCAAGAAATATGGTAACACGGCCTCTGAAAGCATAATATTACGCACCATCATAAAACCAATGAACATATCTATTACTCCTCCGGCTATCCACCATCCACGGCCTTTCACCTTATTAACGCCTCCACCTACTGCTATTTGCACACAACCAGCAAGTATTAGAAGCCACCCAAATAATATTGAGGCTATCTCATAACCTATTACTGGCCATACCCAATATACAAATCCGCAAGGAATCATTATTATCCCTACTAATAAGACAAGCCACCAATATTTGGTCTGTCCCCAAAAAGTTAAATTTGTGTAGTTCATCGCTTTGTTATTTGTAAAAAGTTTTTAAAAATTTTTATCAGTATAACAAAGGATTTTAATTTTTGTTTTTAGCTTTATTTCGAATATTTAGAACTTTAGATAATATTCTTTGGTAAGTCCTATATAGTCAGTGTGATAATCTCCGCGGGCTTTCTCAATTATTAATTCGGTTTCTTTGCACGTTATATAATCGATATCAGTAAGTTCCACAATCACTCTTTTCGCATCATATTCAGGCATCGGTTTCACAAAGCATATTTTACTAATTTGCAAAGAATTAGACACTGCTATCTTTCTAATTTCATCTATATATTCGCTTGGATATATGATAACTATCCTCCCATTCTGGCTTAGTATACTTTTAGCTCCACCAATAAGGCTATCAAGATTTAAAGAAGATGCGTGACGCGCAAAAGTTCTGCTATCATCAGGACATTTAAGGCTATTTTCAAAATATGGCGGGTTAGAAATGATCAAATCATATTTTTCGTTTGTCTTTCTTATAAAATTATTAAAATCTACTTGAATTACACTCAACCTGTCCTTCCACGGAGAATTATTAAAATTTTCGCCAGCTTCTTTTACTGCCAATGAATCTATATCAATGGCCTCTATAGCAGCATGCGATCTCTGAGCAATCATCAATGCTACCAATCCGGTTCCTGTACCTACATCTAATATTCTACTAGCCCCAGAGGGATCACACCATGCACCAAGCAGTACTCCATCAGTACCCACTTTCATTGCGCTAAGGTCATTTCTAACACTAAACTGCTTGAATTTGAAAATTTTCTCGCGTGCCATATAATTCAAAAAGATGCACCGAAGCAAAAAGCTACACGATGCATCTTTAGTTTATTTAATCTATTGATTATTCTAATTAATATTCATCCCAAGACTTAATATCAATATCATTCAGCTTCAAATCGCAGAATGCATCAATAAATGCCGACGCTAAACGAGCATTAGTTAACAATGGAATATTTAAATCCACAGCCATTCTTCTAATCTTATAACCATTGGTCAACTCAGCACTTGAAAGATTCTTTGGAATATTTACAACCATGTCAATCTGCTTTTTATGCATCATTTCCATTGCTTGAGGTTCACGGTCGCTTTCGCTAGGCCAATATACTCTTATTGCAGGTATTCCATTGTCGTTTAAAAATTGGTGAGTACCTCCAGTTGCATAAAGCGTAAAGCCCTTCTTGTAGAGTTTCATTGCTGCGTCAAGCATATCTGCTTTCTGCTTAGCGGAACCCGTACTCAATAATATTGATTTATTTGGCATCTTGTAACCAACAGAAAGCATTGATTTCAATAATGCCTCAGAGGTATTCTCTCCCAAACAACCAACTTCACCGGTTGACGACATATCCACTCCTAGAACAGGGTCGGCTCCTTGGAGTCTAGAGAATGAGAATTGAGATGCTTTAATACCCACATAGTCCAAATCAAAAGCATTTTTATTAGGTTTTTCAACTGGAATGCCAAGCATCACCTTAGTTGCCAAGTCTATGAAATTAATCTTTAATACCTTTGATACGAATGGGAAACTTCTTGAAGCTCTCAAGTTGCATTCTATAACCTTGATATCATTGTTTTTAGCAAGATACTGGATGTTGAATGGCCCAGAAATATCTAATGCCTTTGCTATTTGGCTGCTTATCTTCTTTATTCTTCTTATTGTCTCAACATATAGTTTTTGCGGAGGGAATTGAATTGTTGCATCTCCTGAATGGACTCCTGCAAACTCAATATGCTCTGAAATAGCATAAAGTTTGATTTCTCCATTCTGTGCTACGGCATCCCACTCTATCTCTTTAGCATTTTGAATAAATGCGCTCACTACTACTGGATGCTTCTTAGATACGTTGGCTGCCAATTTTAAGAATTTTTCCAATTCCTCATCATTAGAACATACATTCATTGCCGCACCAGAAAGGACATATGAAGGTCGCACAAGCACTGGATAGCCAACCTCATCTACGAAGCTATTAATATCTTCGAGCGAGGTTAATTCTCTCCATCTAGGTTGGTCAATACCTAGCTCATCAAGCATAGCCGAGAATTTATGACGATCTTCTGCATTATCGATGCTCTTAGCACTCGTTCCAAGAATATTCACATCTTCTGCGTCAAGACGCATTGCAAGGTTATTTGGAATTTGGCCTCCTGTTGATAGAATAACTCCGTGAGGTTGTTCTAATTCCAAAATATCCATCACGCGCTCAAATGTAAGTTCGTCGAAATAAAGGCGGTCGCACATATCATAATCGGTAGATACAGTTTCCGGATTGTAGTTAATCATAACCGAACGCCAACCTTCTTTCTTAACCGTCATCAATGCATTCACACTACACCAGTCAAACTCAACTGAGCTTCCGATTCTATATGCTCCAGAACCTAGAACGACTATTGAACGATGATCGTGCAGATATTCTACATCGTTTTCCGAACCATTATATGTTAGATATAGATAATTTGTCTTTGCGGGATATTCTGCTCCAAGTGTATCAATCTGTTTAACAACAGGAGTAATTCCATATCCCTTACGAAGCTTTCTAACTTCTAGGTTAGCTCCTTCTGAATCCAGCATACCTTCTTTCAATACAGCTCTACCAATCTGGAAGTCTGAAAATCCTTGTGATTTTGCTTGACGGAGAAGTGATGCAGGTAGTTTACTTATTTCACTATAAGACTCAAGTTCGGCTGCGGTTTCCATCAAGTTATGAAGCTTTTCAAGGAACCACTTGTCAATCTTGGTCAACTCATGTATTTGATCGACAGTATAACCTGCTCTAAAGGCCTTTTCAATGACGAAAATACGCTTGTCGGTAGGTTCTTTTAAAGCTTGGTCTATATCAGCTACATTTACTGCTTTGTTTTCAATGAAACCGTGCATTCCTTGACCTATCATTCTCAATCCTTTTTGGATTGCCTCTTCGAATGTACGACCAATAGCCATAACCTCTCCAACTGATTTCATTGAAGAACCTATTTCACGATTTACGCCGTGGAATTTACCCAAATCCCAACGTGGAATCTTACAAACTATATAATCGAGAGCTGGCTCAAAGAATGCTGATGTTACTTTTGTAACAGAGTTCTTTAAGTCAAACAATCCATATCCTAGACCTAATTTAGCAGCCACAAAAGCTAGTGGATAACCAGTAGCCTTTGATGCCAATGCTGAGCTTCGGCTTAATCTAGCATTTACTTCGATAACTCTATAGTCCATCGATTTTGGATCGTAAGCATATTGAACGTTGCACTCTCCTACTATACCTACATGGCGTATAATCTTTATGGCAAGTTCACGAAGTTTATGATAGTCGTTATTCGTTAGAGTTTGTGATGGCGCCACTACTATACTTTCACCTGTATGAATTCCTAGTGGGTCAAAATTCTCCATATTACAAACTGTTATGCAGTTGTCAAATTGGTCTCTCACAACTTCATATTCCACCTCTTTCCAGCCCTTAAGCGATTTCTCTACAAGAACCTGAGGTGAGAACGAAAGCGCTTTTTCTACAAGCGTCTTAAGCTCATCAGCATTGTCGCAGAATCCACTGCCAAGACCTCCTAACGCATAAGCAGCTCTGACAATAATCGGATAGCCAAGAGATTCGGCAGCAGTAAGAGCATCTTCAACTGAATTTACTGCTTCACTCTTAATTGTCTTAACATCAATTTCGTCAAGTTTCTTCACGAATAGCTCACGGTCTTCAGTATCCATAATCGCTTGAACCGGAGTACCCAAAACTTGAACGTTATATTTTTCTAGAATTCCACTCTTATAAAGTTCTACGCCACAATTTAATGCGGTTTGTCCTCCAAATGCTAGAAGAATTCCCTGAGGTTTTTCTTTTGCAAGTACTTTCTCCACAAAATAAGCTGTTACTGGTAAGAAATATATCTTATCAGCAAAGCCTTCCGAGGTCTGTACTGTAGCAATATTAGGATTAATAAGAATAGTTTCAATATTCTCTTCCTTAAGTGCCTTCAAGGCTTGTGAACCGGAATAATCAAATTCTCCTGCCTCACCAATTTTCAATGCTCCAGATCCGAGCACTAATACTTTCTTTATGTCTTTTATATCCATCATAATATGGGCACTTAATTATAATAGTTCTATGAATTTGTCAAACAAGAATTCAGTGTCTGTAGGTCCACTGCACGCTTCAGGGTGAAATTGAGCCGAAAAGAAAGGTTTGCTCTTATGCTTGATGCCTTCATTAGTTCCATCATTCATGTTAACGAATAACGGCTCCCAATCTTTTCCAAGTGATTCAGTATCGACAGCAAATCCATGATTTTGTGATGTAATAAAGCATCTTGTCGTACCAACCTCACGAACTGGCTGATTATGGCTGCGATGACCATATTTCAATTTATATATGTGAGCCCCAGCAGCTTTGGACAGCAATTGGTTACCCATGCATATTCCACAAATAGGCTTACCTATTGCTATAGCTTTCTTTATATTTTCAACAGTCTTATCTGCATAATCTGGATTACCCGGACCATTTGATATAAAAATTCCATCATAATTAAGATTAGTAAAATCATAATCCCAAGGGACTCTCACTACCTTAACACCGCGCTTAGCCAAACATCTTATTATATTATGTTTTACTCCACAATCCACTAGCACAACGGCCTTATCGCCTGCCCCGTATTCTATCACATCTTTACAACTAACTTTTTCTACCAAGTTCTCTTTGTTAGGGTCGTGGAAGCCAACATTTGCAGTTCCTTCAATTGTGATTGTGCCGAGCATTGAACCTCCCTCTCGTAGTTTCTTTGTCAAAGCTCTAGTATCAATTCCATAGATACCTACAACCTTTTCTTCCTTGAGCCACTCTTCAAGACTGCATTCAGACAGCCAATGGCTTGGTTCCCATGAGTAATCTTGACATAATATGGCCTCACAGTGAATCTTCTCGCTTTCGCAGAATTCACTTAAGCTGTCTCGCTCCGCACGAGGTGGAACGCCATAATTGCCTAAAATGGGATAAGTTGTAACTAAGATTTGACCTGAATAAGAAGGATCAGTTAAACTCTCTGGATAGCCCGTCATTGCAGTGCTAAAAACGACTTCTCCAGCACACGACTTTTCATAACCGAAAGATTTGCCTTCAAATGTAGTGCCATCCTCAAGTGTAAGAATAGCTTTCTTTGTTTCTCGCATGTGATCGAATATGGTTTTTTGTTTATTCTTTTTGGTTTTTTCAGAATCTTCGAGAAAACCATACAAAATTAGGTAAATATTAGCACATTTGCAATTTAAGCAGCACTTATATACTATTTTTTGAGTTTTTAAGACTTAATGCTCAAGTTTTCTAAAATATGATTTTATTATGATTGCAAGCCCGATTCTCACAACATCTTCAACAAAAAATATTTATTTGTTTTGCTGATTATTTTCATAAAAAAGAATGTATTTTTGCAAAACTTAAACATTCGATTATGATTGATAAATTAAATTTGCAAGAAATCATCAGTGCGTTTATTGTTCTATTTGCCGTGATTGACATAATTGGGTCAGTTCCTATTATCATCGACCTTAAAGAACGCGGGCGTCCAGTAAATGCCACCAAGGCTACACTTATATCTTATGCGTTGATGGTTGGATTCTTTTATGCTGGAGACCTTTTGCTGAAACTATTCAATGTGGATATTGCTTCATTTGCGGCAGCTGGTTCAATAATCATTTTCTTGATGTCGCTTGAAATGATTCTTGACGTTGAGATATTCAAAAACCAAGGTCCAATTAAAGAAGCTACATTAGTGCCGCTAGTATTTCCATTACTTGCTGGTGCTGGGTCATTCACCACTCTCCTTTCTCTTAGAGCTGAATATGCCAGCATTAACATCATCATAGCTCTAACACTAAATTTAATATGGGTATATTTTGTGGTTAGAATGACTGATAAGGTTCAGCATTTCTTTGGCAAAGGCGGAATGTATATTATTCGTAAATTTTTCGGAATCATCCTTTTAGCAATAGCAGTAAAACTATTCACAGCTAATTTTTCTCAATTAATGGGATATCTAAAATAGATTACAATACATTATAATGATAAGAGGTAGGAGAAATTCTCCCACCTCTTATTTTTATTTGAGTATGCCGAAACCTTGGCTCACAATATAGTCGTGCATCCTATAGTTCATTGCCTCTCGATAATAGTCAAGAATATGGTCGCACCAGTCGTTATTTGTCTTATCTCCACTCCTTGATTGATTATAACCGGCAATCATTTTATCATATTCCTTCATATAATCTACCAGTCCATCCTTTTGATAATGATTCTGGTGTATAACCACCTCTTGTGGTTGTTTAGGTTTAACATCAGGATGCTCTCTTGGTACACCAATCGCCAATCCGCATATCACGAATGTACGCTTGGGCAATTCAAGCAAATCTGCAATCTCACGCGGAGCCGCAGTTCTGGTATAACCAATACAGCAAGTACCGAGTCCAAAAGACTGCGCTGCAATCAAAGCACTACCCATGGCAAGTGATGCATCAATGATACCAACCATTATACCATCCAGTGTATCTGTGAAATCAGGCACATCAAGACCCTTTGCATCTGCAAGTTCTTTAATCTTATTGTAATCTACGCAGAACACCATAAAATGGTTACACGTCTTGATTTGCTTTTGACCCGTAAGTTCATATAGCTTCTCTTTTACATCCTGATCAGTAACATCGATTACCGAAAACTGTTGCCCATTATAACTTGTTGGAGTATTCCTTATTGCGGCATAAACAGTATCTATGGCCTCCTCCGATATATTTTCTCTTTCATAGCGACGCACGCTTGTGCGCTGCTCAAACATTTCTTTTATTCCTTCCATATATATTTCTTTTAAAATAATAACAAATATAACACATTGTCTCTTCTCCTTTTAGAACTTTTTGACCAATTATATTTAAAAAAATAGTAATTTTGCAAACACTTATATAAAGAATAGAAATATATGGCACAAACACCCTTATTGGAACGGCTTGAAGGTCTAGACGCTCGTTTCGAGGAAATTGGAACGTTGATTACTGACCCTTCTGTAATTTCCGATATGAAGCGTTACGTTAAGCTCACTAAAGAATACAAAGAGCTTGAAAATCTCATTAAAGCCACAAAAAAATACAAACAAGCACTTACTGACATTGATGGTTCTCGTGAAATTCTCGATACCGAGACTGACGAAGAGCTGCGAGCTATGGCAAAAGAGGAATTAGACACTAACACTGCTTTAATCCCTCAAATTGAAGAAGAAATAAAACTACTTCTCATCCCTGAAGATCCTGAAGACGGTAGAAATGCTATTGTTGAAATACGTGGAGGCACGGGAGGAGACGAGGCAGCGATTTTTGCTGGCGACCTTTTCCGCATGTATATTAAATACTGTGAAACAAAAGGATGGAAAGTTGACATTTCCAGCTCAAATGAAGGCTCTGCGGGAGGATTTAAAGAAGTTATATTCACCGTAACAGGTGATAATGTATATGGCACACTAAAATATGAATCGGGTGTGCATCGAGTTCAACGCGTTCCTGCCACTGAAACTCAGGGACGTGTACACACCTCAGCGGCATCAGTAGCTGTGCTTCCTGAGGCCGAGCCTTTCGATGTTGAAATCAATGAAGGCGAAATCAAATGGGACACCTTCCGAAGTGGTGGGGCCGGTGGGCAGAATGTAAACAAGGTTGAATCTGGGGTACGCTTGCGCTATATGTGGAAAAACCCTAACACAGGCGTTGTTGAAGAGATTCTAATCGAGTGTACTGAAACTCGCGATCAGCCTAAGAATAAAGAAAGAGCTTTAACCCGCTTGCGCTCTTTTATATACGACAAGGAACACCAAAAATATGTTGATGATATCGCATCACGGAGAAAGACTCTTGTTTCTACTGGGGACCGTTCTGCAAAAATCAGAACATATAACTATCCGCAAGGACGTATCACAGACCATCGTATAGGTTATACAATATACAATCTACAAGCTTTTATGGATGGTGATATACAAGACTGCATAGATCATCTAATCGTAGCTGAAAACGCTGAAAAGCTTAAAGAAAGCGAACTATAATAATATGAATAGACAGCAATTAATCAACAACATCAAATCAAAGCAATCTTTCTTATGCGTGGGTCTCGACCCTGATTTAAGTAAGATGCCTGAATCATTAAATGGCGACCTTCTAGCATTCAACAAGAGTATCATAGATGCTACAGCTGAATATGCCGTAGCATTCAAGCCAAATTTGGCATTCTATGAAGTGCTTGGGGCTAAAGGAATGGTCGTATTCGAAGAAACTGTAAAGTATATCCAAAAGAATTATCCCGATATATTCATAATTGCTGACGCAAAAAGAGGTGATATTGGAAATACATCTAAGATGTATGCCAAAAGTTTCTTTGAGCTTATGAACATTGATGCGTTGACAGTTGCTCCATATATGGGCGAAGATAGCGTAACACCATTCCTAGGATATCCAGAAAAATGGGTTATTCTTCTAGCACTTACATCAAACAAGGGTTCCAAAGATTTCCAATTTGAGAAGGACGACAAAGGTGAAAGACTTTTTGAAAAAGTACTAAAGAAATCACAAGAATGGGGAGATGACACCAATATGATGTATGTGGTAGGTGCCACTCAAGGCCAAATGTTTGAGGGAATCCGAAAATATGCCCCAACCCACTTTTTGCTTGTCCCAGGAGTTGGAGCCCAAGGAGGAAGCCTTGAAGAAGTTGCAAAATATGGCATGACGTCTGAATGTGGATTGCTAGTTAACTCTTCACGCGGTATAATTCATGCATCGCAAAAAGATGATTATGCAGAAGTAGCTGCCGCAAAAGCTAAAGGACTTCAAGGAGAAATGAAATCACTTCTTTTAGAGCATAATGTTATATGATTCTATGAATATAACATTTCTATGTTCCAATTTCGAGTTTTTTATATACTTTTGTAAGTCTCAAAATAAAGGTAACATTTTAAATATTTAAGATATGGCAAACATTGATAACTACGATTTCAAAGGTAAAAAAGCAATCGTACGCGTTGACTTCAACGTGCCTTTAGATGAAAACGGAAAAGTAACTGACGACACACGTATTCGCGGTGCCCTACCTACTCTAAAGAAAATCTTAGCAGATGGTGGCAGCCTAATCATTATGTCGCATATGGGCAAACCAAAAGGAAAGGTTAACCCTAAATTCTCTTTGAGCCAAATTACTGCTGATGTGGCAAAGGCTCTTGGCACTGAAGTGAAATTTGCTGAAGATTGTGCAAAAGCTGCAGATGCTGCTGCTGCACTTAAACCAGGAGAAGTTCTTCTTCTTGAAAACCTTCGTTTCTACCCAGAAGAAGAAGGCAAACCAGTAGGAATCGAAAAAGAAGATCCTGCTTATGCAGATGCAAAGAAAGCAATGAAAGCTAGCCAAAAGGAATTCGCTAAGACTCTTGCAAGCTATGCCGACGTATATGTAAACGACGCTTTCGGAACTGCACACCGTAGCCATGCATCTACTGCAGTTATTGCAGACTATTTTGATGCTGACCACAAAATGCTTGGTTTCTTAATGGAAAAAGAAGTTGCTGCTGTAGAAAACATCCTTGGCAACATCAAGCATCCATTCACTGCTATCATGGGTGGTTCTAAAGTATCTACAAAAATCGGCATTATTGAAAATCTCATGGATAAAGTAGACAACCTTATCCTATGCGGTGGTATGACATATACATTTGCTAAGGCACTTGGTGGAAAAATCGGTATCTCTATCTGTGAAGATGACAAACTTGATCTAGCTCTTGATATCATTAAGAAAGCCAAAGAAAAAGGAGTCAACCTAGTTCTTGGTACAGACTGTGTAGCTGCTGACAGCTTCAGCAACGATGCTAAGACTCAAATCGTTCCTGCTAACAATATCCCTGACGGATGGGAAGGCCTTGATGCAGGTCCTGAGACACGCAAAGCATTTGCCGACGCTATTAAAGATGCTAAAACAATCCTTTGGAATGGTCCTGCTGGAGTATTCGAATTTGACAACTTCACTGCTGGTTCACGCGCTATCGCTGATGCTATCGTTGATGCTACTGCTAAAGGAGCTTTCTCTCTTGTAGGTGGTGGAGATTCTGTTGCTTGCGTAAACAAGTTTGGTGTAGCCGACAAGGTATCTTATGTATCTACTGGTGGTGGTGCTTTACTTGAAGCAATCGAAGGAAAAGTTCTTCCTGGAATCGCTGCTATCAAAGGATAATTCACTTAGAATACATATCAAATTTTGATTATATTTTGAAGCCTAGGCATTTTGTCTGGGCTTCATTATTTAAATATCTATCATTTCATTTGTAATCAAAGAATATTTATTACATTTGTGGAACAGAAAGTGTTATGTGTTTTCACCTGTGGAAATTAAATTTTTAATTTTTGTGGATCGTATTTATGCTGAATAAAATTAAGTTACTATATAATCTTAAATAAAGTTATGGCAGAAAACAAAGAAAAATTGTTCACAGAGTTTCCGCACATCACTACCGAAGATTGGAAAGCAAAAGTAGTTGCTGACCTTAAAGGTGCTGATTTCGACAAGAAACTCGTTTGGAGAACAAATGAAGGATTCAATGTCCAGCCAATGTATCGCGCTGAAGACATTCGCGATTTCAAGACCACAGACTCTCTTCCAGGCGAATATCCTTATGTTCGTGGAACAAAAACCAACAATGCGTGGAGAGTTCGTCAGGACATCGCAGTTGAGGATCCAAAAGACGCTAACCTTAAAGCTCTTGACCTATTAAGCAAAGGTGTTGATTCATTAGGATTTAGTATCGGCAAGAATTTCGATGCCGCTGCACTTAAAAATCTATTAAAGGGAATTGACTTATCTAAAGTAGAAATTAACTTCAATTGTTGTCCTAACAAAGCTATTGAATTAGCAGTAGCTCTTGTAGCCTACATTAAGGAAACCAAATCCCAAGATTCTTTCAAGGGTTCAATAGATTTCGATCCTTTCCGTCGTCTTCTAAAGCATGGTTTGGAATTCCCTAACGACATTAAAACTCTTGCTGTTGAGTTAGTAAAGGCAGTGGCCGACGTTAAGAATTTACGAGTATTAGCTGTAGATTCTTTTATGTTTACTAATGCAGGCGCTTACATTTATCAAGAATTAGGCTATGCACTAGCTTGGGGTAATGCTTGGTTGACAATGCTTACTGATGCTGGGGTTAAAGTTGATGAAGTTGCTAACCGCATCAAATTCAACATGGGTATCTCAACAAACTACTTCATGGAAATCGCAAAATTCCGTGCGGGTCGTATGCTTTGGGCTCAAATAGTTAAACAGTATGGTCCTGCTACAGATGAAGCTTGCAAAATGAAAATTCATGCAGTTACATCTGAGTTCAACCAAACAATTTACGATGCTTACGTTAACCTACTTCGTTCACAAACAGAATCAATGTCAGCAGTTATTGCAGGTGTAGATTCATTATCAGTAGTGCCTTTCGATAAGCAATATAAGAATCCGGATGAATTCTCAGAACGTCTTGCTCGCAACCAGCAACTACTTCTTAAAGAAGAAACTCATCTTGATAAGATTGTTGACCCTGCAGGTGGCTCATATTACATTGAAACACTTACTGTTTCCATTGCTAAAGAAGCTTGGAAGATATTCCTTGCAATCGATGAAGCAGGAGGTTTTGCAGAAAGTGTAAAATCAGGTGCTATCCAAGAAGCTGTCAATGAATCTGCAAAGAAACGTCATGGAGATGTTGCAAAACGTAAAGAATCTCTTCTTGGAACAAACCAATTCCCTAACTTCACTGAAGTGGCTCATGATAAGATTGAGACCACAGGATGTGGTTGTGGATGTCATAAAGAAGATGCAGCTGGTTCTGTTGCGGCTCTTAACAAGAACCGTGCAGCTAGCGATTTCGAAGCACTTCGCCTTGCAACTGAAACTTCTGGAAAACGACCTAAAGTATTCATGCTTACCATTGGTAATCTTGCTATGCGTCTTGCTCGTTCACAATTCTCTGCAAACTTCTTTGCTTGCGCTGGATACGAAATCATCGACAATCTAGGATTCGAAACAGTTCAAGAAGGTATCGATGCAGCTATGGATAAGAAAGCTGACATCATAGTTCTTTGCTCTAGCGACGAAGAATATGAAACTCTAGCTCCAGAAGCATTCAAGGCTCTTAACGGAAAAGCTGAGTTTGTTGTAGCTGGCGCTCCTGCTTGCACTGATGCTCTTAAAGAAATCGGAATTACTAATTTTGTCAACGTAAAGAGCAATGTTCTTGATACACTTAAGGCATTCAACGCTAAACTATTAAAATAACATCGACAATGAAACCTAATTTCAAAAATATAGATATTGCAACCGATGCTTTTAATGTTAAGCATGAGCCGATTGCTGAAGGTGAAAAATGGGTTACTCCAGAATTAATTCCTGTAAAACCTATTTATACAAAACATGACCTCGAAGGTCTTGAACATCTTGATTATGTTGCTGGTCTTCCTCCATTCTTGAGAGGCCCATATAGTGGAATGTATGCTATCCGCCCTTGGACTATTCGTCAATATGCAGGATTCTCTACTGCTGCTGAATCTAACGCTTTCTATAGAAGAAACCTAGCTTCAGGACAAAAGGGACTTTCTGTAGCATTCGACCTTCCTACTCACCGCGGATATGATGCCAACCATGAACGTGTAGTTGGTGATGTTGGTAAAGCTGGTGTATCAATCTGTTCATTAGATGATATGAAAGTTCTTTTCGATGGTATTCCATTGAACAAAATGTCAGTATCTATGACAATGAATGGAGCTGTACTTCCTATCTTGGCATTCTACATTAATGCTGGTCTAGAACAAGGTGCTAAGCTTGAAGAGATGGCAGGAACTATCCAAAATGATATCTTAAAGGAATTTATGGTTCGTAATACCTATATTTACCCGCCTAAATTCTCTATGAAGATTATCGCTGACATCTTTGAGTATACTTCTCAAAATATGCCTAAATTCAACTCAATATCTATTTCTGGATACCATATGCAGGAAGCAGGTGCAACAGCCGATATTGAGCTTGCATATACTCTTTCCGACGGACTTGAATATCTTCGCGCCGGAGTAAATGCTGGAATGAATATTGACCAATTCGCTCCTCGCCTATCTTTCTTCTGGGCTATTGGAATGAATTTCTTCATGGAAATTGCAAAGATGCGTGCTGCTCGTATGTTATGGGCAAAACTAGTTAAGCAATTTAATCCACAAAATCCAAAATCTCTTGCACTTCGTACACACTGCCAAACGTCTGGATGGTCTCTTACTGAGCAAGACCCTTACAATAACGTAGGTCGTACTTGTATTGAAGCTATGGGAGCAGCTTTAGGACACACTCAATCATTGCACACAAACGCATTGGACGAAGCTATCGCTCTTCCTACTGACTTCTCTGCACGTATTGCAAGAAATACTCAGATTTATATCCAACAAGAGACTTACATTACTAAAGAAATCGATCCATGGGCTGGTTCTTATTATGTTGAGTCTTTAACTAACGAAATCGCGCATAAAGCTTGGGAACACATTCAAGAAATTGAAAAACTTGGTGGAATGGCTAAGGCTATCGAAACAGGTATTCCTAAAATGCGTATCGAAGAAGCTGCTGCCCGCACTCAGGCTCGTATTGACTCTGGTAAGCAGACTATCGTCGGTGTTAACAAATATCGTCTTGAAAAGGAAGCACCTATCGACATTCTTGAAATTGATAACACAGAAGTGCGTAAAGAACAAATCGAGCGACTTCAAGATGTTAAGAAAAACCGTGATGAGAAAGCCGTTAAGGCCGCTCTTGCTGCGATTACAGAATGTGTTAGAACTGAAAAGGGCAACCTTCTTGAACTTGCCGTTAAGGCTGCTTCTCTAAGAGCTACATTGGGTGAAATATCTGATGCTTGTGAAGAAGTTGTGGGACGTTATAAAGCAGTAATTAGAACTATATCAGGCGTGTATTCATCAGAAACAAAACAAGATCCCGACTTTGAAAAAGCACAACAATTGTGCGAACAATTTGCAAAGAAGGAAGGCCGCCAACCTCGTATCATGATTGCGAAAATGGGACAAGACGGACACGATCGTGGCGCAAAAGTTGTTGCCACAGGTTATGCAGACTGCGGTTTCGACGTAGATATGGGACCATTGTTCCAAACTCCAGCAGAAGCTGCTCGTCAAGCTGTTGAAAACGACGTTCACGTTCTTGGTGTATCTTCTCTTGCTGCTGGTCACAAGACTTTGGTACCTCAAGTAATTGAAGAACTTAAGAAGCTTGGTCGTGAAGATATAATTGTTATTGCTGGTGGTGTAATTCCAGTACAAGATTATGACTTCTTGTATAAAGCAGGTGTAGCAGCTATCTTTGGCCCAGGTTCTTCTGTAATGAAAGCAGCTGTTAAGATTCTTGAAATACTTCTTGATGAAGAGTAAAAGAATTAGCTAAATAATTAATTGATAGGATGTTTCCACACGGAGGCATCCTATTTTTATTTATGCCGTTTAGTTCATATATGAAATATATATTGGCGCATAAGGAAAAAAACACTATTTTTGTACATAATAATTCCCTCAGTTCATAAACGTGAAAAAATTAATAACACGAACAATAACAGGTAGTATTTATGTAGCGCTAATTGTTTTTACGCTTTTAAATAATACCAGCACCTCATTTTTCATATTTTTCGCAGCCCTTACAGCTCTAGGATTATTTGAATTTAATCATCTGGTTGGAGATAAATCTGAAAAAATCAAAGTCACCTCTACAATAGATTCCATTGGTGGATTAATCTTGTTCACTTCAGTATATTGGACAATAAATGATCCTGACATAGGTTTAATATGGTTGTCTCCATATTTGTTGTATATATTAGCGAGATTAATTGTTGAGCTCTATCTTAGGGACAAGAATCCTTTGACAAGTTGGGCATATTCATTTATGGGACAATTATATATTGCCCTTCCTCTTGCCCTTCTCAATATAATATACGAATCTTATGGGCCTCGCACTGTCCTAGCTCTATTTATCTTCATTTGGCTAAATGATACTGGAGCCTTCTGTGTAGGCACCCTGATTGGCAAAAGAAGATTATTCGAAAGAATTTCTCCCAAGAAATCTTGGGAAGGCTTCTGGGGTGGATTAATACTCTGCGTTCTATCTTCGATAGGATTCTACCTATGGGGGAATGAATTCTTCAAAGGTCCAGGCCTATTTATCTGGATTGGATTTGCAATCGTAGTATCAGTATTTGCGACATGGGGTGATTTATGTGAATCTCTTATCAAACGCACATTAAACATTAAAGACTCTGGAAAGATACTTCCTGGTCATGGCGGCATACTTGACCGTATTGACAGTCTTCTTCTAGTATCTCCAGCAGTTTTAATATATTTCATTTTAGTAAGTTGCATAATGAATATGCATCCATAAAATTTAAAATAAGATGAGCAACCAACGTTATGATCTTCGTGGCGTATCTGCCTCAAAAGAAGACGTGCACAACGCAATTAAAAATGTAGATAAAGGAATTTTCCCAAAAGCGTTTTGCAAGATAATACCAGATATTCTAGGAAACGATCCAGAGTACTGCAACATCATGCATGCTGACGGTGCTGGGACAAAATCCTCACTAGCATATTTGTATTGGAAAGAAACTGGTGACATCGATGTATGGAAAGGCATTGCTCAAGATGCCCTTATTATGAATATTGATGACCTACTTTGCGTTGGAGCTACTAACGATATACTTCTTTCATCGACCATAGGCCGCAATAAACTCCTAATTCCAGGAGAAGTTATCGCAGCTATTATTAATGGCACTGAGGAGCTCTTAAAAGAGCTCAGAGAAGTTGGGGTGAATATATACTCAACTGGCGGCGAAACAGCTGATGTGGGCGATTTAGTGCGTACTATAATTGTTGATAGCACTGTAACCTGCAGAATGCGTAGAGCTGATGTCATTAATAATGCCAACATAAAGGGAGGCGATGTAATCGTAGGGCTTTCGTCTTATGGTCAAGCAACCTACGAAAAAGAATACAATGGCGGTATGGGTAGTAATGGACTTACATCAGCCCGTCACGATGTATTTGCAAAATATTTAGCCGAAGAATATCCAGAAAGTTTCGACAAGAACGTCCCTGACGAACTTATTTATTCTGGAGGGGTCAAATTGACCGACAAAGTGGACGGCGTAAGCATTGATGCAGGAAGATTAGTTTTATCTCCTACTCGCACATACGCTCCTGTAATAAAGAAACTCCTTGATGTAATGCGTCCGAAAATTCATGGTATGGTGCATTGCTCTGGGGGTGCCCAAACTAAGATTCTACATTTCGTTGAGAACAAACATGTTATAAAAGACAACTTATTCCCTATTCCTCCACTATTCAAATTGATTCATGATCAATCAGGAACTGACTGGAAAGAAATGTACAAAGTGTTCAATATGGGCCATAGAATGGAAATATATCTTTCAAAAGAAGATGCTGACCAAGTTATTGAAATCTCTAAATCATTTGGAATTGAAGCTCAAATAGTTGGAAGAGTTGAAGATTCTGAATCTAATAAATTGACTATAATCTCAGAAAACGGTATTTTCGAATATTAAAACAATATTTATGAGCAAGGTTGCTAAATTAATAACAACCCTATTTCTCATCATTATTATTGGGCAAATAACTGGATGTAAATCACCTAATCCTAACGAAGGAATAGGCAAAAAAGGCTTGCCCGATACATTAAAGGTCGGAACACTTAACAGCCCTACATCATATTTCATATTTCGAGGCGATACGATGGGATATGAATATGAGCGAATTCGGAATTTTGCTCGCGACAAGAACATCAAAGTTAAATTTGTTGTAGCTGATAATATGTCGTCTATGCTCGCTATGCTCGATTCTAACAAAATAGACATAGTAGCGTATGAAATTCCTATAACAAGTGAATTTAAAGACAAGGTACTTAATTGTGGAACTCAAAACATCACTTATCAGGTATTAGTGCAGCCTAAGTCAAGCAAAAAGATAAAAGACGTAACAGAGCTAATAGGTAAAGATATATACGTTGAGAAAGGCTCTAAATATGAATCTCGGTTACGCAACCTTGACGATGAACTTGGCGGAGGCATCAAAATTCATCCTATAGATCAAGACACTATTATTACAGAGGATTTAATTGAAATGGTGTCTGAAGGAAAGATTCCTTTTACTATCGTAGATAGCGATATTGCTAAGTTAAATCAAACCTATTACGATAATATCGACATCAGCTTACAAATTAGTTTCGCCCAAAGAGCCTCCTGGGCTGTAAACAAAAGCAATAAACTCCTAGCTGACAGTATTGATGCGTGGGCTCATCTTGCCAAGAGTAAGAATGAATATAAGGAAGTTCTGAAACGATATTTTGAATTAAGTAAAAATGGCTATATCTCTGAAGATAATTCTATTCAATTTAAAATTAAAAAGGGACAAATATCTCCTTTTGATGCCCTATTTAAGAAATATGCAAAGAGAATTAATTGGGACTGGCGACTACTTGCAGCGCAAGCATGGAGCGAATCACGCTTTGATACAACTGCAGTGTCATGGGCTGGAGCTAGAGGGCTTATGCAATTAATGCCGAGCACCGCACGCGCTTATGGCTTAAATATAAGGAATATTCGCAATCCAGAACTCAACATAAAGGCTGCTGTTGCTAATATTAAAGATTTAAATGCTATATTAGCATCCAAAGTTCCGAATCACAAGGAACGCATTAAGTTTATTATCGCTGCATATAATTCAGGAATTACACATGTGCTTGATGCAATAGCTCTTGCTGAAAAATATGGAAAGAATCCACAAAAGTGGGAAGGACAAGTAAGTGAGACGTTGATGTGGAAATCAAACCCTGAATATTTCAACGACGAGGTATGTAAAGCCGGATATTTCCGTGGCAGCCAAACGATAGCATATGTAAGAAAAGTCGAAAAATATTATAATCACTTTACGAAAAAAGTCAAACATTAAAATTCGCAAAACATGAAAAAGAAATTTTTATCTGTTGGAGTAATTTTATTGGTAGCAAGTTCTATCACGTTTACTTCATGTATTGGCAGTTTTGCTCTTACAAACAAGGTATTATCTTGGAATCAACAAGTAGGAAATAAATTCGTTAACGAATTGGTTTTCGTAGCATTCTGGGTTGTTCCAGTATATGAGCTTAGCTGTATTGCAGACGTGCTAGTAATCAACACTATTGAGTTCTGGTCAGGAAGTAATCCTGTTACAGCAAGCACTCAGGTGGTTGATGGAAAAGATGCACGTTATATTGTACAACGCGACAACTCTGGATATACAATCACTAATTTGAAAGATAAATCGGTTTCTAAATTTGTATTTGACCCTTCAGACAAATCTTGGGCTTTCGAACAGAATGGAAAATCTCACAAATTAATGAAGTTCATTGATGACAACCATGTCCAAATGGTAACTCCAGAGGGTGACTTCAAAACAGTTGAGCTTTCTCAACAAGGTGTTATGGCATATAAAGAAATGGCTACCTCTTCTCAATATGCAATGAAGTAAATTAGTATTTTCCTATAAACTAAAAAAGGATGGCTTTTTCAAGCCATCCTTTTTTAGTAGCAAAACGAAGGGGCGGTAACAAAATATTACCACCCCTTCTTATCATATCTTAATAGTATTATTGATTCTCAATAGCATTAAGTTTAGCTTCGTTACCTAACTTGTAGTAGATAGTGCGAAGAGCATTCTTAGCATCAAGATTATCTTTATCTAGACTATATGCTTTTTCCAAATAAGGAAGAGCTTGCTCGTAAAGAGGATTTACCTTATTTGCTAAAGCCTTACCAGTCAAATCAGGATTATCTTGGATAATCTTAAATGCCTTATTATAATAGTAACGACCTAGGTCAAATTGACCTTTTGCAAAGTTAGGATCCAAATCTACTGCTTTCTTGAAGAATGGAAGTGCTTCCTCCATTGATTTTTGGTTTTCAACAAGAAGGCCCTTCAAGTTGCAGAATTCAGCATTATTAGGATTATCTGCAATAGCTTTATCTAGGAATACATTTGCCTCATCAAAGCTCTTATTGTTAATTAAGCTGTTGATTATAATGCGAACGTATTGTCCATCTTGATTTCCAAAAATAGGATAAGCTTCACGAGAAATAGCTACGATCTCTGGTTCATCTTTCATGTTAGCAGCACATGTTAATGCATAATCAAATGCTTCCTTTTTAAGATAACCTTTCTTACGAGCCATTGCAAAGGCTTTAACTGCATCTTTGTGGTCACCACCTTGCCATGCAGCAATTCCTTGGAAGAATCTAACTTGACCAACAATTGTATCTGCTACTGCTGGTTTTTGATTTCCTAAGAACTCAGCACTTGGAAGAGAAGCAAAAATATCCCATGCTTTGTAAGCATTCTTCCAGTCCTTTGCATCATAGAAATCATTACCCACTTGGCTAAAGTCATGCAAGTGACCTACTAAGACATTAACAATATCTTTAGAGTATTTAGTCTTAATTTTAGGCTTGCCATTCTTGTCAAGTTTAGGAGCTCCGGTCTTGTCTTTTTCAACAATAGAATCTAAAGGCAATGCAGTAACAAAATAGTCATAACCGCTAAGAAGAGCGTTACCCATATCAGCAGCTTTTACATCAGTAGCCTTAATTTGTCTTTTTCCCAACAAATCATCATACCATTTGAAAGCAGTTTTCCCAGCAACATACCATGTTTTTGGAGAATCTTTAGTTTCTGCATTAGTAAGTGCAGGCTTAATCTTGTTAAGTGCGCCCGCATAATCAGCAGAGAATCCGCTGATGTCTTTGTTTACTTCGTCAACCAACTTCTCTTGTGCTACTGCACCTGAAGCAAGCAGTGAAGAACATGCTAAAAATAATAAGAATTTTTTCATGTTTGATTAATTTAATAATTAATGTGTTATTATTTATTCTTGTATTGTTTCTTCAGAATCTTCCTCAGAGTCAATAATTTCAGCATCAACGTCTTCTACGTCTTCAACGTTTTCTACCTGTGCGGCTCCTGTTGGGAGATTACTTGTTTCTGTTTCTTGAGTCTCGTCAGTTATATCTTCTTCGTTAGATTGGACGATACATACTGATGCTATTTCGTCGTTACGCTTCTCTAGGTTGATTAGCTTAACACCTTGAGTTGCACGACCCATTACGCGAATATCGGCCACGTTCATTCTTAAAGTTATACCTGATTTATTGATGATTACCAAATCCTTGGTATCATTAACACTCTTAATTGCGACCAAATCGCCAGTCTTATCAGTGATATTTATTGTCTTGACACCCTTTCCTCCACGGTTAGTGACACGATAATCATCTAGTTCAGAACGTTTTCCAAATCCCTGTTCTGAAATCACCATAACAGTGTTTTCAGTACCCTTAGGCATACATATCATTCCTACTACTTCATCATCGGCACCATCAAGAGTCATACCTCTAACACCGGTAGCCATACGGCCCATCTCTCTCACTTTACTCTCATGGAATCTGATAGCGCGGCCCTTCTTGTTCGCAATAAGGATATCGTTATCACCATCGGTTAGACGTACTTGGATTACTTGGTCGTCTTCACGAATTGTGATAGCATTAACACCATTCACACGTGGACGTGAATAAGCCTCGAGACGAGTCTTTTTAATAACACCTTGACGAGTACAGAATATCAAATTATGAGTAGAATTGAATTCCAAATCTGTCAACTTCTTAACTCTGATAAATGCGTTAATCTTATCATCAGAATCAATATTAAGCATATTCTGGATTGCTCTACCCTTAGAATTCTTGCTGCCTTCAGGCAATTCATATACCTTCATCCAATAGCAACGGCCCTTCTGTGTAAAGAACAACAGATAGTTATGCATAGATGCAGGATAAATATATTCGATGAAGTCTTCATCACGAGTATCACTTCCCTTAGCTCCTACTCCGCCACGATTTTGAGCACGGAATTCAGAAAGAGCAGTACGCTTGATATATCCCATATGAGATATAGTGATAATCATTTCATCATCAGCATAGAAGTCTTCTGCATTAAATTCCTCTGAAGCATAAACAATTTCAGTTCTTCTTTCATCACCGAATTTGTCACGCACTTCAATTAATTCATCTTCGATAACTTTCTTACATACCTCAGGATTTGTAAGGATATCAGTTAAGTGATGGATAAGTTTTTGCAACTCATCGAATTCTGCATGAAGTTTATCTTGCTCAAGGTTAGTAAGATTACGAAGACGCATCTCAACTATAGCGCGAGTTTGGATGTCATCCAAACCAAAGCGCTCTCCTAACCTTGTTCTAGCTTCGTCGGTAGTCTTGCTCGACTTGATTATGTGAATAACCTCATCAATATTGTCAGAGGCTACAATTAAACCTTCTACGATATGTGCACGGTCTTGGGCCTTCTTAAGTTCGAATTCAGTTCTTCTAATCACCACATCATGGCGGTGTTCCAAGAAATATTTAAGAAGCTCCTTAAGATTCAATGTTTGTGGTCGTCCATTAACAAGTGCCACATTGTTCACGCTGAAAGAAGATTGGAGCTGTGTCATTTTGAATAATTTGTTCAAAACAACATTAGCATTTGCATCTTTCTTAATGTCAATAACAATACGCATACCTTTACGGTCACTCTCATCATTGATATTAGAAATACCGTCTAGTCGCTTATCTTCTACGAGTTCAGCTATATTCTCAATTAAAAGGCGTTTGTTAACATTATATGGAATTTCTGAAACGATTATTTTTTCTTTATCGCCTTCAGTTTCTATTTCTGCTTTTGCACGGATAACGATACGTCCATGACCAGTCATGAATGCTTCACGCACCCCGGTATAGCCATAAATTATACCACCAGTAGGAAAATCGGGAGCCTTTATATATTCCATCAATTCTGAAATTTCCATTTCTGGATTTTCAAGAAGTGCAAGACATCCGTTAATTGATTCTGTCAAGTTATGAGGAGGCATATTAGTAGCCATACCTACAGCGATTCCTGATGCTCCATTTACAAGAAGGTTAGGGAAACGTGTTGGCAAAACCTCAGGCTCAACAAGTGTATTATCAAAGTTTGGTACAAAATTTACTGTGTCTTCATCAATATCCCTCATCATCTCCTCGCCCATTTTAGCCAAACGAGCTTCGGTGTAACGCATAGCTGCTGGGCTATCGCCATCGACAGATCCAAAGTTACCTTGTCCGTCAACCAATGGATAGCGAAGTGACCAGTTTTGTGCCATACGCACCATGGCGAAATATACTGACGAATCGCCATGTGGATGATACTTACCAAGTACCTCTCCGACAATACGGGCAGATTTCTTATGTGGGCCATTATAAACATTGCCCAACTTCTCCATACCGAATAGCACTCTACGATGAACAGGCTTGAAACCATCACGTACATCAGGAAGAGCACGTGAAACGATGACCGACATCGAATAGTCGATGTAGGCCGATTTCATTTCTTTCTCAATATTGATCTTTAAAATTCGATCTTCCGACATATTTTTTATTATTGTTATACATAAAAATATATTGCACAATGCGCTTTAAAGGGTATCGCACAACATCTTTCTTCTTTGTTATAAATCATACAAAGATAACATTTTTTTGAAGATTCTCCTTGTTTTTTTACAAACAAGTGAATCATTTTCGCCAAGAGTTTGGCATAATAATTGCTAAATTAATCATTATTAATTGTTGGGGTCTTAATTTTTACTCCCAATATTGGTAAATTTGTAAAAACAATATTAACTGAAAGAGCAATGAATGAATATTTCACAAATGATTTTAAAGAAGTGCTGGAAAGGAGCAAAGCGGAATCTATTAGATTAAATTCCGAAATGATCCTACCTGAGCATTTTCTTTTGGGTATTCTTGCTGATGAGAACAACAATGCATACAAATTATTGCAGCATTGTGGAATCATTATTGCTGACTTGAAGCTCTTTCTTGAAACTGCAATTTTAGAAAATAATAAAAAGGTTGATCAACATTCAAAATTTAGCTACAGATTGAGTTTGGAAGCAGAGGAAGCAGTGAGACGTGCAATAGCTGAAGCACATTCCTACCACGCAGAATCAGCTGACACAGAACATCTCCTACTCGCACTTTTATCTAACGAAGACAGTGCAACTCAAAAAATTCTATCAAAAATGGACATTAATTATCAAAACATAAGAAATATCTTAAAATCAGAATCGCTACAACCAAGAATGGGTGCGGATTTCCCTGAGGAAGAAGATGAAGACGACATGGATGGCGCTTTCTCTAAAGATGACGGAGCAAACCAAGAAGGTCCACGCAAAACGACTCAACGCCCACCCACAAAAAGTGGAATGGACACCCCTGTTCTTGACAAATATGGCAAGGACATGACAAAAAATGCCGAAGAAGGAAAACTAGATCCTGTAATTGGCAGAGATAAGGAAATAGAAAGATTAGCTCAAATACTTAGCCGTAGAAAGAAAAACAACCCTATCCTTATTGGTGAACCTGGGGTTGGTAAATCTGCTATTGTTGAAGGTTTGGCTCTTAGAATAACACAAAGAAAAGTATCTCGCACTTTATTTGGCAAAAGAGTTGTGGCCCTTGACATGGCGTCTCTTGTTGCTGGGACCAAATATCGCGGACAATTCGAGGAACGTGTCAAAGCTGTACTTGACGAGCTTGCCAGCAATAAAGATATCATCCTATTTATCGATGAAATCCACACTATTGTGGGAGCTGGAAATGCTCAGGGATCAATGGATGCTGCCAATATGCTGAAACCTGCACTTGCTCGTGGAGAAATACAGTGCATTGGTGCAACAACTCTTGACGAATATCGCAAAAACATCGAGAAAGACGGTGCTTTGGAACGAAGATTTCAAAAAGTTATGGTAGAACCTACCACAGCTGAAGAAACTCTTCTCATACTTAACAACATCAAGGGTAAATACGAAGACCACCATGGCGTAACCTACACTCAGGAAGCTATAGAGAATTGCGTGAAATTGACTGATAGATATATCACTGACCGAAACTTCCCCGACAAGGCCATTGACGCAATGGATGAAGCCGGCTCAAGAGTTCACATCTCTAACATTGTGGTTCCTAAGAAGATTGATGAAATTGAGAAACAAATAGCCGAGGCTCAGAAAAATAAAATAAAAGCTGCTCAATCTCAGAACTTTGAGAGTGCAGCCAACTATCGTGACCAACAAGAGAAACTCACTATAGAGCTTAATCTAGCAAAAAGCGAATGGGAAAAAGAGCTTGCCAGCCGTCGCGAAATTGTGGATGCTGACAAGGTTGCAGAAGTTGTGGCAATGATGACAGGCGTGCCTGTGCAACGCATAGCACAAGCTGAAGGAATCCGTCTATTAAATATGGGGTCTGAATTAAAAGACGCTATTATTGGCCAAGACCAAGCCATCGACAAAATTGCTAAATGCATACGTCGTAATAGAGTAGGATTGAAAGATCCTAACCGCCCTATTGGAAGTTTCATGTTTCTTGGACCTACAGGAGTGGGTAAAACTCACCTTGCCAAGAAACTAGCAGAATTCTTATTTGGTTCGGCAGACACTCTTGTGCGCATAGACATGAGCGAATATATGGAGAAATTCACCGTCTCAAGATTAGTTGGAGCACCTCCAGGATACGTTGGTTACGAGGAAGGTGGACAATTAACTGAAAAGGTTCGTCGTCACCCATATTCTGTTGTACTTCTTGATGAAATAGAGAAAGCTCACCCAGATGTTTTTAATATGCTTCTGCAAGTATTGGATGAAGGCCGTTTGACAGACAGTCTTGGCCGCAGAGTGGATTTCAAGAACACCATCATTATTATGACCTCCAATATAGGAACACGCGAATTGAAAGATTTCGGTGGAGGAGTTGGTTTTAACACTTCAACAATCACCAAAGAGTATTCACAAGGAGTGATACAAAAGGCTCTTAACCACAAATTCTCTCCTGAATTCTTAAACCGTGTGGACGATGTGGTCATTTTCGATTCCCTCGACAAAGATGCTATCCGCAAGATTATAGAAATAGAGCTTAAATCATTCTATATCCGTGTATCAGACCTCGGATTTAAGCTTGAAATCACTGATTCTGCAAAGAATTTCGTTGCCGATAAGGGATACGACTCAAAATATGGAGCACGCCCTCTTAAACGTGCCATTCAGACATATGTGGAGGACAGCCTAGCTGAAATTCTTCTTCGTGGAGAAGCACATAACGGCGATACGATTGTTCTTGATGCACAGCCTTCAGACAAGAATCTGACAGCCAGCGTTAAGAAAGCAAATGATGCAATTGAAAAAGATACGACAAAATAGCACTTATCTTAACAGATTATAAGATAAAATGTCATACCTAACGGTGTGGCATTTTTTTTGCTCAGTTGTTATACAGACTATAAACATCAAATAATAACATAACATACTATGCAAAAAGGTTCAATTGGGGTTACAACCGAGAATATCTTCCCCGTCATAAAGAAATTTTTATACAGTGATCATGAAATCTTTCTTCGTGAATTGGTTTCCAATGCAGTAGATGCTACTCAGAAATTAAAGACATTATCATCTTTTGGTGACTACAAAGGCTCAATAGATGGAATGGACGTGAGAGTTAAAGTTGACAAAGAGAATGGAACTCTTACCGTGTCAGACCATGGTATTGGTATGACAGCTGAGGATATTGATAAATACATCAATCAAATAGCATTCTCTGGTGCAGAGGAATTCCTTGAGAAATATAAGAACGACGCCAATTCAATAATCGGACATTTCGGTCTTGGTTTTTATTCGGCTTTTATGGTATCAAAGAAAGTTGAAATACGCACTCTATCTTATAAAGAGGGCTCAAAAGCCGTAAGTTGGGTATGCGATGGTTCTCCTGAGTATGAAATGACAGAAATCGAAAAGGCTGAAAGAGGAACTGATATTATATTACATATCGATGATGAAAGCAAAGAATTCTTGGAGCAGTCAAGAATAGATACTTTGCTGAAGAAATATTGCCGTTTCTTACCGGTACCTGTCATTAGCGGAAAGGAACAGGAATGGAAAGATGGTAAATACGTTGATACAGATAAAGACAATGTTATCAACAATATCGAACCTCTTTGGACTCGTAAACCTGCTGAACTGAAAGATGAAGACTATATAAAATTCTATCATGAACTTCAACCTGGCCAAGATGACCCCCTATTCTGGATTCATCTTAACGTTGACTATCCATTCAATTTGACAGGGATATTATACTTTCCTAAAATCAAGAACAATCTTGACGTAAATCGAAACAGAATACAACTATATTGCAATCAAGTATTCGTTACCGATTCTGTGGAAGGTGTAGTTCCAGAATTTTTAATGCTACTTCAAGGCGTAATTGATTCTCCTGACATCCCATTAAATGTATCTAGATCTTACCTACAAAGTGATTCAAACGTAAAGAAGATTTCCTCACACATCACAAAGAAGGTTTCTTCACGTCTTGAAGAAATCGCAAAGAATGAACCTAAAGAATTTGAAGCAAAATGGAATGATATTAAGATTTTCATAGAATTCGGTATGCTTTCAGATGAGAAATTCTGCGAGTCTGCAATTAAATTTGCTCTATTCGAGGACACTGAAGGTCATTTCTTTAATTTTGAAGACTATAAGAAGCTAATCGACCCTAGCCAGACTGACAAAGACGGAAATATTATCTATCTCTATGCTACTGACAAGGAAGCTCAATACACTTACATAAAAGCCGCGGAGGATAAAGGATATAGTGTGCTAATGATGAATGGACAACTGGACTCTCACTTCATTGGTATGCTTGAGAATAAATTTGAGAAGAGTCGTTTTGTCCGTGTAGATGCCGACGTTATCGACAATTTGATTATGAAATCAGACAAGAAGAGCGCAGATATCACTCCACTTGAACGCAATATCATGACAACGCTGTTCAAATCTCAAATTCCTCACGTAGAAAAAAGTGAATTCATAGTTGGATTTGAAGCCATTAGCGGCGATTCTCACCCTATCGTAATCACTCAAAGCGAATATATGCGTAGAATGAAGGAAATGGCTGCCTTACAGCCTGGAATGAGCTTCTATGGCGACCTACCTGACAGCTACAACCTAACTCTTAATACTGATCATCCAGTAGTTAAGAAAGTCATGGACGCAGCCGAGAAAGCACTTGGCGAGAAGATTGAACCTCTTGAAAAGGAACTAGAATCGGTAAATAAAGCTATCGAAGAGACTAGAAAAAAGGGATCTACCGAGCTTACCGAAGAGAATAAAAAGGAAATCGCTGACAATGAGAAGAAAGCAGGAGAAATTCGCAAGCAACAAAGCGATATCATTACTGAATATGCTAACAATGACAACACTGTGAAACAGCTTGTGGATATAGCCTTATTGGGTAATGGTTTATTGAAAGGCGAAGACCTTAACAACTTTCTAAAACGCACTGTTGATTTATTATAATATCGACTATACATCTTTGGGCAGCTTCATTATAAAAGCTGCCTTTTTTATGCTATATACAACAATAGGGCTGAAATCACTATGATTTCAGCCCTATTTTATCATTTTTATACTCTCCAAAAGTTATGGTTTCATGGCACCTATAAGCTCGCTCATAGATTTTATACCATGTTCTTCCATATATACACCGATATAATCTACTATACTGATTGAAACTTCTGGATCTATGAAATTAGCAGTACCTACTTCAATTGCAGACGCGCCCGCAAGAATAAACTCAACCGCATCACGTCCATTCATTATACCGCCTAATCCTATTACAGGAACTTTAACCGCATTGCTTACCTGCCACACCATTCTCACTGCAATAGGCTTAATACAAGGTCCTGAAAGGCCACCAGTGATGGTGGATAGATATGGACGCATTGTATCTACATTGATTGCCATGCCTAAGAATGTATTCGTTAAAGACAATGCGTCAGCTCCTTGAGCTTCAACACCCTTTGCAATCTCTGCAATATCAGTAACATTTGGCGATAACTTCACAATAAGCGTTTTGCTAAAAGCATTCCTAACAGCCTTAGTTACACTTTCGGCTCCACAAACTGTAGTTCCGAACGCCATCCCACCTTCTTTTACATTAGGGCATGATATATTCACCTCCACAGCCTGAATCTTGTCAAGAGGTTCCAGAAGCTCACACACCCTCACATAATCGTCTACAGTAGCCCCAGACACATTTACTATCACTTGCGTATCCAAATCCTTTATATGTGGATATATTTCATCTATAAAGTAGTGTACACCTTTATTCTGAAGGCCTACAGCATTAAGCATTCCAGATGGGGTCTCAACCATTCTTGGATACGGATTACCTTCTCTATGAGCAAGTGTGGTACCTTTCACCACAAAGCCTCCAAGCCTATTAAGGTCTATAAAATCGCTAAATTCTTCGCCATATCCAAATGTACCTGAAGCGGTAAGCACTGGATTCTTTAGCTTTAAACCGGCAATATCTACGCTTAAATCTACCATTTTAATTGTTCTATGTTAAATACTGGGCCCTCCTTACATACGCACACATTTCCTTCTATAGTGTCCTCCACGCAGCATAGGCATGCACCCACACCACAAGCCATGACATTCTCCAGAGAAACTTCACATTGTATATTATTAGATTTAGCAATGGACGCAACAGCTTTCATCATAGGAAGCGGCCCACAGCAAGCTATTCTATCCCACTTCTCATTCCAAACCGAATGGGTGGTCACAAATCCCTTCTCTCCTTTTGAGCCATCCTCTGTTGACAAATAAACTTCTCCATATTTTTCGAACTCATCCAATTGGAGTAAGTCTTTATCCGATTTTGCGCCTAACAAGAAAGAGAATTTATATCCTTTATCATTTAAGATCTTGCCGAAATAAAGCAAGGGAGCCACCCCTACACCTCCTCCAACCAGGAGAGTGTTTTCTGACGCATTTAGAGGCTCGCTATAGCTCTTTCCAAGCGGAATAATGATATTTATAATATCACCTTCAGAAGCCTCTATTAGAGCCTCGCTTCCAGCTCCAGCTTTGCGAACTAAAAGCCATAATAGGTTATTCTCTCTATCAATAAAATTGACAGAAATAGGCCTTCTTAAAAATGTGGTCTTTGAATTTTTAACCTCTACCTGACAGAACTGTCCTGGAGCAATTTCAGGCACCTCCTTGTTGATTGGGGATAACTTTAGCACCGAATACATGTCATGTATTCTATCATTTTCTTCTACCCTAAAATCAATTTTATATTTTCTCATTCTTTGAAGAAGTTTAATCGCCCACAAAGCTAAGAAATATATCTCATCTAATAAAATTATCTATTTATTGGGTACAAAGGATTCGAAGCTATTATCAGAATAAAAAACCATGATATTCACAATCCGCTTCTCATTTTTATTATAGGTAGAATTAGAGCTACTAGATTTACCTAAATTTTTAGCAAGGGTTTCTAACGCTTCCGAAACAGAATTTCTAGGTCTATCGGCTACAGATTTATGTTCATTAATCTGTAAATTATTATGCTCTGGATTATCTTGCTCGGAAGAAAATGCTGGCTCAGAATCGTCATTATTTTGCGAGAACAATGATTCATCTTTCGAAAATTCAAAATTCTTCGAGGTTTGATTTTGACCATTTATCATCATCGGTTCTTCTCCAAACATTAACCACATCATTGACAAGTTAGGGTAGGCTATATGAATTTTATCTATAACCTCATTGCTGATTTTTTTGTTTCTTCCATTCAAAAGTTGAGAAACTGTTGGTCTAGGAATATCACAGGTATCAGCGAAAATAGAATTTGCAATTCCATTTATCCTCAAAAACTGTTTTATGCGGCTTACAATATCCATTTTTAGCTATTTACATTTTACAATTCACATATTGCAAATGTACATTGCAAAATTGGAATTTCAAAATTATTTTTCGTAAATCTGAATTTAATATTTCAAATACATCTTTATATAAGCAAATCGATCTATTTAGGAATTGCAACTATCATCTTAAACTATAACTTTATTATATAATACTTATATATATGATTATCAATATATTACAATAGAATATCATACAGTGATTTAGAATTTCTTATCATACTACATTAAAGCTATACTATAACTTTATATATTTTTTGTAATATGTTTGGTTTTCAAACAGTTATGCAATATGTTAATATTTATTTTTAGTGAAATTGCCATTTGCAACGTGGTTACAAAGCCTAATTTGCATTACTAATTGCAGAAGATTTGCAAATTCAGCAGTTTAAGTAAGATAAATTCAATCCTCTCCTTATGACATTTGTAAATAGCATATTCGATTCAGATTCATTTCATTTTGTAAATTCATCGTGGTAATTTTACCATTCGAAGCTCAACTCGATTTCCTTGCAAAATTTAAAATGCAAACGTATTCTTGCCTTTAATTTTGAAATATAAATTATTCTAAAGTAGTTGAGTTCAATATTAAGGTAGGCTATATTCCTATAATTCAACTATTTAGATTCAAATATTAGGTTTTCAAAAAAGCACAAAAAAAGCCTCCAAATAGGAGGCTTTTATACCATATTATGTCGATTTCAAGCTAAATTGTCCGATTTTATCACTTTTCGCTTAATTCTTTGGCGATATATGATGCTGTTATGGATTTTTCTGAGGTCGAAACTTGTTCAGGCGTTCCAACTGCCAAAATCTCACCACCACTTCTTCCACCTTCAGGGCCAAGATCAATTATATAGTCAGCACTTTTTATCACATCTAAGTTATGTTCAATGACAATTATCGTATTTCCTTTTTTAACCAATCTATTTAAAACCTCAAGAAGTATTTTTATGTCTTCAAAATGCAAACCGGTGGTCGGCTCATCTAAAATATAAATTGTATTTCCCGTGTCACGTTTTGATAATTCAGCAGCTAATTTCACACGCTGGCTTTCACCCCCGGAGAGAGTACTTGACGGTTGGCCTAATTTTATATAACCCAGCCCCACTTCTTGCAAAACTTTTATCTTGCTGAGAATTGAAGGAACGGCATCAAAAAACTCCACGGCTTGATTTATCGTCATGTCAAGAACATCAGCAATCGATTTTCCTTTGAATCTAACCTCAAGCGTTTCCCTATTATATCTTTTTCCCCCACAATCCTCACAAGGCACTAATACGTCTGGAAGAAAATTCATTTCTATAGTTTTATAGCCATTCCCTTTGCAAACCTCACATCTTCCCCCAGAAACATTAAATGAAAACCGTCCTGGTTTGTATCCGCGAATTTTTGATTCCGGGAGATTGACGAAAACATTTCTTATATCCGAGAACACTCCAGTATATGTGGCAGAATTTGAACGGGGCGAACGCCCAAGTGGAGACTGGTCCACAGTCACGATCTTATCTACATTTTCAATCCCAATGACTTCTTTATATGGCAGCGGTTCTGCATTCGATCGGTAGAATTTTTGGCTTAAGATTGGCTGTAATGTCCCATTAATCAAGCTGGATTTTCCACTTCCTGAAACACCAGTAATACAGATAAAAACGCCCAACGGAAAATCAACATTGACGCCCTTTAAGTTATTGCCCGTACACCCCCTAAGAGATAAGAATTTGCCATTTCCTTTTCTGCGTTCCTTTGGAATTTCTATCCTTTGTGTTCCATTCAAATAATTAGCCGTGACAGTGTGAGTGGCAAGCATCTCTTTCGGTGTACCAGCAAATACCACGTTACCGCCCTTTCGCCCAGCTTTCGGTCCGATATCCACTATATAGTCTGCGTCCAACATTATATCTTTGTCATGCTCTACGACTATCACAGAGTTGTCAGAATCGCGTAAATGCTTCAAGGAATTAATTAGTCGGTGATTATCGCGCTGATGCAGCCCAATACTTGGCTCATCCAGAATATAAAGCACATTCACAAGTTGCGAGCCAATTTGAGTAGCTAGTCTAATACGCTGACTTTCTCCTCCTGAAAGAGTCGCAGAATTTCTATTTAACGAAAGATATCCCAATCCTACATCCTCAAGAAAATCAAGACGACTGTTTATTTCCTTCACAATTTCCGCAGCTATTTTCCATTGCTGTGGATTAAGGACGTCTTTTATTCCTTGCATCCATTCTCGCAATTCACTAATATCTAACTTGGCTAAATCCGCGATATTTTTTCCACCTATTAAATAATGTAATGCTTCTTTATTCAATCTAGCTCCCTGACATTCTGGGCACACCACTCTTGAAAAAAACTGACCAGCCCATTTTTGAGCTTGGGAACTGGCATCGTCAGCTTGCTGCAATTCTATATATTTTATCAAACCATCGTAAGACAAGAAATAGTTAGATGTGCTCATCGTCTCATTCTTTATCTCTAAATGTTCGTCAGTGCCCCCCATTATATCATCAATAGCCTCTTCTGGCACATCTTCAAGTGGAGTCTTAACCGTAACTCCATATTTCTCACAAATCGCAGAAATCTGCCAGAATATAAGCGAATTTTTATATTTCCCCAATGGAAGAATGCCTCCGTCATAAATAGACATCTTCATATCAGGCATTATCTTCGCTTTATCAATGATATTTACATAGCCAAGGCCTTTACATTTATGGCAAGCTCCTTGTGGCGAATTAAACGAGAAATTATGTGGTGCTGGTTCTGGATAAGAAAGGCCTGTTTCAGGATCCATAAGCATTTTGCTATAATGTCCTATCTCGTTTGTTTCAGCATCAAGAATCATCAACTGATTATCTCCATGCTTGAATGCTACCCCCACTGTGTCGCGCAAGCGGTCCATATCCTTAGCTGAAACTTTAAGTTTATCTATTACTATCTCTACGCTATGATTTTTATAGCGGTCGAGTTTCATTCCATAAGTAATTTCTTTCAGCTCGCCATCAACTCTCACGCTCAAGAATCCTTTCTTGCGCAATTGCTCAAAAAGTTCCTTGTAGTGCCCTTTTCTATTTTTTACTACTGGAGCAAGAATATATATGCGTTTGCCTTCAAATTTATCAAGGATAAGACTCAATATTTTATCCTCAGTATATTTCACCATTTTAGCACCCGACAGATAAGAATAGGCATCCGAAGCCCTTGCATAAAGCAAACGCAGAAAATCATAAACCTCCGTTGTGGTACCAATCGTGCTTCGCGGATTCTTATTCACAGTTTTCTGCTCAATAGAAATTACTGGAGAAAGCCCAGATATTTTATCTACATCAGGGCGTTCCAAAATTCCTAGCATGTTTCGTGCATACGCAGAAAATGTTTCTACATACCTGCGTTGTCCTTCAGCGAATATCGTATCAAAAGCCAAAGAAGACTTTCCGCTACCACTTAATCCAGTAATAACCGTTAGCTTCTTATGCGGTATTTCTACGTCTATATTTTTCAAGTTATGGACTCTTGCCCCATAAACTGAAACACTATCAACTTCTTTTCCGTCAATCTTCATATATTGATGCTATATACTATTTAGTCGGTAGCCCAACTTCTATAATATGTATTAAAACCTCGTTTACTTCTATAGAGTTCTGTTGAAATTGGTATTTTAACTTGATAAGTCTTATTTGATTTATTTGCGAGAGAGGTACTCCTAATCCACGGATTAAGTTCTCTCAATATAGAATAAGTAATACCATTTTTATTAGCCCATTCAGCCCAGCTACTAACAGAACCTTTCACTTCCACCTCGGTACACTTAATTGGCTGATATAGCTGTCTGCGTTTTAAGTGATACCCATATCTTTTAGGATTCTCCAAAATCATTTTCATAGCCATTATCCTGAAGACATAGCGAGACGTTTCTTCAGTGAGATAAAGATCAAAAGAATTACTTACAAGCTGCCTGGATAATTCCGATGAAATCTTTGCTGTTCCTGCATTATATGACGCTGCCACAGTGGGCCAATGTCCATATTTAGCGTATGCATCCTTTAAATATTTTGCTGCAGCTATAGTGGCCTTTTCTGGATCATATCTTTCGTCGACATCATCATTCACCTCAAGCCCATATTGACGAGCTGTAGGAGCAATAAACTGCCATATTCCAGCAGCATTGGCTGGAGAATAGGCTCTCACATCGAGATAGCTTTCTATACACGCCAAATAAGCAAAATCAGTAGGGACGCCGTATTTTTTAAGAATAGGATAAATAATTGGGAAATACCTATTTGCTCTTTTTATTGTAAGCAAAGTATTTCCGTGCCCATAAACCAATGCAGTTATCTCCCTGTCAAGGCGCTCATACATATCCAATCGATCTAGGCCCACCTTCTCTCCACAAAAATAAGCAGTATATGCCACATCTGGGTTTGGTGTAGCAGAAAAGACTGCGCTACTTACTCCTCTATAATGTACTTCCTCAGCATTAATAATCGTTGAGCTTTTTCCCGCTAGCAAAACTAAAGCCACCAGTAATAGTGGCCTTGTAATTCTTTTCATGTCATTCCTCCGTATTATTGCCTGTACTGGTTCCAGTACCTGTATCTTTGAAATTTATTATATTAATATCGCCTTGTAATCTATATTCTTTACCATCAGAGCCTCGAGCCTGAATAACATAATAATAGGCTCCAGACTTCACATATTTACCTTTATACTTGCCATCCCAACCTTGAGCGGGATCTGTAAGTTCGCAAACCTTAATACCCCACCTATTAAATATCCAACACTTGAACGTGATTATGGATTTATACTGCACTTTCCACTCATCATTAATTCCGGTAGTGGATTGAGGTGAAAACGCATTGGGACAAATAAGGCTTGACTCTCCAATTTTTATTGTATAGGTATCACTTGTAACATCGCATGTGCCGTCAGAATTTTTTACAATAAAACGCATATAGAACGTACCAGCATCATTAAATGTTTGTACCGTTTCCTCCTCGCTCAAACTCTTAATTATAGTGTTGAAATCGGCATCGCTTGACATCTGCCACTCTTTTGTTGTAACTGCATCTGTACAATATGCAGTGAACGTAATGGTAGCCGGAGCAGAACCTCCCAATTCAGAATCAGTGGCATCTTTCTTCTCATTGGAGCTATCGCGCTTTTCCTGGGCTGCTGTAGTTTGTACATCCACAGCATTGGTATTATATGTTTCGCTTGTTAGCGAAACACCCTCTCCCCAATATTCCAAGAATCTATCTCCTGACATTTTAAATGTTGTATTGCAAAGTGGAGCAGCTACCGAAATAGAGCTTTTAAAATCCTCATAGCTGTTAGTTTGTTCTGACTCTTTCCATACCTTATTCTCGCTATTCCATGTAAGAGTATTATATGTGAGTTTGATTGCCCTATCAAGCTTTTTAGGTAAACCGTTTATGGTGGCATATATAATATCGTCCCCACTTCCAGCCACATTTAAAGCTGTAGTTCCACAATCTTGCGCTGATGCGAACGACAAACCATTAAGATGGAGATAATAGGCTGAATAATCTACCACCCACACATAAGTTCTGTTTGTTCCATCTTCAATTATATATCCACTATTTGGAATTATTGATGTTAGTTTTGTTGTAGCGCCCTCTTTCTCTACCCCAATAATCTCTTCGGCATATACCCCTCCACGCAAATCATATTTATACCATTTCACGTTGGATGTCGAATTTGAAGCATCAAAAAGCATTGTAACATTATTTGTGTTATACAATACATATATCTTATTAAGACCCGTACTAGCAGCCGGAGTTTCGCTGAATATAGTTTTCTGCGCACCTTCAAACCTAACCTGGGACATCCCAACCAGGCTCGCACATAGCATCAGAGCAACTCCTATAATGTTACCTCTATATTTCATTATTCTACTACATTTATATGTTATATAACGCTCGCGCTAAGCATAATTGTATATAACGCTGGCATTAAGACAGCAAAGATAAATATTTTGTGTGACATATCTAACTACCTTTATTTGAATTTATAATAACGCATATATTATTTTCAATTATGTCAAAGGATATTTTCGCGGGTTATTATTTTTATGTAATTTTGCGAGGTATTATTAATCAAATACTGCATTAATCACATTACAAATCATGATTACTTTCTTCAAAAAAGGAGCAAAAACTTTTTTCGTGGTTGAATCAAACCACAAATTATCCCCCTCTGAAGTGGAAAAATTCACTTGGCTTCTTGACGGCGCCCATCCTCTGGAGAAATCGTCTCTGCAAGGCACCTACATAGGGCCACGACGAGAGATGATTACCCCCTGGAGTACGAATGCCGTTGAAATCACCCAAAACATGGGTATTTCCGGCATTTCTCGTATAGAGGAGTATGTGTCTGACAATAGTGAGAGCCCTAAATATGATAAAATGTTGCAACGCATTTATCACGGGCTCGACAAAGATGTTTTCACCGTAACAAAAACGCCTGAAGAAATTATTCACATAGAAAATCTTGAAGAGTATAATATCAAAGAAGGATTAGCACTTAATCCTGAAGAGATAGGTTATCTTAAAGGTTTGAGCGCAAAACTTGGCCGTCCATTAACTGATAGTGAAGTTTTTGGATTCTCGCAAGTAAACTCTGAGCATTGCCGTCATAAAATTTTTAATGGTTCGTTTATTATTGACGGAAAAGAAAAGCCGTCGTCTTTATTCAAACTCATAAAAAAAACTTCACAAGATAATCCCAACGGACTTGTATCTGCATATAAGGACAATGTGGCTTTCGTAGAAGGCCCTAAAATCGAGCAGTTCGCGCCCAAGTCGGCAGACAAACCTGATTTTTTTGATGTAAAAGAAATAGAATCAGTTATTTCGCTTAAAGCAGAAACACATAACTTCCCTACTACAGTTGAGCCATTCAATGGTGCAGCAACTGGTTCTGGAGGAGAAATTCGCGACCGCCTCGGTGGTGGAAAAGCAAGTCTTCCCCTTGCAGGGACTGCTGTATATATGACTTCTTATCCTCGCACCGAACCGGACCGTGCTTGGGAAGCTGCCGGTATGCCACCTCGTCCTTGGCTCTATCAAACCCCTGAACAAATCCTAATCAAGGCATCTAATGGAGCATCCGATTTCGGAAATAAGTTTGGACAGCCACTAATCTGTGGCTCCCTTCTCACTTTTGAGCACGAAGAAGGTCAAAACGAGTTTGCCTATGACAAAGTCATTATGCTTGCTGGTGGCGTTGGCTTCGCTAATAAACGCGATGCTCTCAAAGGCACACCAGACGCTGGGCAGAATGTGGTGTTGATGGGTGGCGACAACTATCGAATCGGCATGGGTGGTGGTGCAGTATCTTCTGTAAATACAGGACAATATGATAATTCGATAGAATTAAATGCTGTGCAGCGCGCAAATCCAGAAATGCAAAAGCGCGTTTCAAATGTAATTCGCGCACTTGCTGAAGCTGATAGAAATCCAATCATTTCGATCCACGACCACGGTGCAGGAGGCCACTTAAATGCTCTTTCTGAACTTGTGGAAGAAACTGGTGGTAAAATCGAAATAGATGCGCTTCCAGTAGGCGATCCTACTCTTTCCTCTAAAGAGATTATCGGAAATGAATCTCAAGAAAGAATGGGTATGGTAGTCAAAGACGAAGATATAGAGAATATCCGCAAAATTGCTGAACGAGAACGCGCACCGTTCTATGTTGTAGGAAAAACTACTGGCGATGACCGCTTTGTCTTTGAGCAAAAAGATGGAGTAAAGCCTATCGATCTTGGGATGAAGGACATGTTTGGCAGTTCTCCTAAAACTATAATGAATGACGTTACAATAGAACGCCATTACAAAGGAATTAAATACGAGCAAGCTCATATAAATGAATATCTTGAGAATGTACTTCAACTAGAAGCTGTAGCATGTAAAGACTGGCTCACAAACAAAGTTGACCGTTCAATCACTGGTAAGATTGCTCGCCAACAATGCCAGGGCGAAATCCAATTGCCGTTAAGCGATTGTGGCGTCGTGGCTCTTGATTTCACGGGGAAGTCAGGTATAGCCACTTCTCTTGGACACGCCCCTCAAGCTGCTCTTATCAATCCTGAGGCTGGTTCAGTACTTTCTATTGCTGAATCACTTACTAATATTGTTGGAGCAAACCTCAAGAAAGGGCTAAAAAGTATATCATTAAGCGCAAATTGGATGTGGCCGTGCCGCAATGAAGGAGAAGATGCTGCTTTATATTCTGCTGTTCAAGCTTGTAGCGATTTTGCTTGTGCATTAGGAATAAACATTCCTACAGGAAAGGACAGCCTGTCAATGACTCAGAAATATGGAGACAAAAAGGTATTAGCTCCCGGAACTGTTATAATTTCAGCAGGTGGAGAAGTTGCAGACGTTAAAAAGACAGTTTCTCCAGTGCTTCAAAACAAAGCTAGTTCTATCTATTACGTAGATTTCTCAAGCGACGAATTGAAATTAGGAGGTTCTGCGCTTGCTCAATCCCTAAATAGTCTTGGCGAGCAAGCTCCTACTGTAAAATGCGTAGAGGGCTTTAAAAGAGCATTTGAAGCCATTCAAAAGTTAGTTGATAAGTCAATGCTTCTTGCTATGCACGACATTTCTGCAGGAGGTCTTATCACTGCACTTCTTGAAATGACTTTTGCTAATATAAAAGGCGGCTTAGCTGTAAATCTTGATGGTTTCAACAATGATGATATGGTCAAGATTCTTTTTGCTGAAAATCCTGCAGTTTTGATTCAAGTTGCAGAGAACAAAGATGAGAGAGTTAAAAGGATTCTTACTGATTTAGGTGTTAAATTCATAAAAGTAGCTGAACCGACAGAAGAACGTGATATGCTTATCGATTTCAAGGGCAATCAATATATGTTCTTTATTGATTATTTGCGCGATCTTTGGTTCAAATCTTCTTATCTTCTTGACAGAAAACAATGTGGTGAAAAGTGCGCAACTAACCGCTTCTTAAACTATAAGAAGCAACCTATTCGCTATCGTCTGCCTAAGGGCTTTAAAGGGAAAGCTTCCGATTATGGAATCGAAGGTTTCAAACACAATCCTTCAGGCATAAAGGCCGCTATTATACGTGAGAAAGGTGTAAATGGCGATCGCGAAATGGCATATTCTCTATACTATGCAGGCTTCGACGTTAAAGATGTCCACATGACCGATTTAATTTCAGGACGTGAGACTCTTGAAGATGTAAATATGATTGTATTCTGCGGCGGATTCTCTAATTCAGATGTTCTTGGCTCTGCTAAAGGTTGGGCTGGAGGATTCCTTTGGAATGAGAAAGCAAAGAAAGCTCTCGACAATTTCTATGCTCGTAAAGACACCTTGAGCCTTGGCGTTTGCAATGGTTGTCAAGTAATGATTGAGTTGAACCTTATCAACCCAGAACACCAGAATCGCACACGCATGGAGCACAACGACTCTCACAAATTTGAATCTCAATTCCTAGGAGTCACAGTTCCTGAGAACAATTCAGTAATGTTTGGTTCCCTTGCTGGTAGCAAACTCGGAATTTGGGTAGCTCACGGAGAGGGTAAATTCCATATGCCTGAGAGTGCTGATAAATACAACGTAGTATTACAATATTCGCAGCGTTCTTATCCAGGAAATCCCAACGGATCTCCTCGCTCAGTTGCTGGTATTGCATCTGCTGATGGCCGACATCTTGCTATGATGCCACACATGGAACGCACAATTTTCCCATGGCAATGTGCATATTATCCAGCTTCACATAAAAAAGATGCAGTCACTCCATGGATTGAGGGCTTCGTTAATGCTCGCAAGTGGATTGAGAAAAACAAGAAATAATTCTTTACCAAGAAAATATTCACAATTTGAGAAGAGGATAGTGTTCTAAAAACACTACCCTCTTTCTCTTTTGAGCCATTTAATTCAAAACTACTATGAGATTTAGTTATCTAAAAGTGGCTTTTATATGTTGTCGGTTAAACTTATCCTATTTCTTTTTTTATCAATTCAGCCCATTGACTAAGTCTTCCGTCGGTGAGGTCAGGATGATTCACCTCATCAAGCAATAGTCCCACAATTTTGCCGTCAACTCTAGCCTCAGTATCATCGAAATGATATTCAGAAGCTTCAAATGGAGCTATAAATTCAGCGTTCGTCCTTTGCAATCTCTTATAAAGCTCTCCTACTGCGCCACAGAACGTATCACACATTGTCTCATCTCCACAACCGAACAATGCTATTTTCTTTCCTTTCAAATCAAGCATTTCCAGCCCATTAATAAAGTCGCTCCAATCTTCTTGCAAATCTCCACTTCCCCATGTGCTTGTACCTAATAGTAACAAATCATATGGCGCCACATCTGAAGGCTTGGATTTAGCTACATTATACACATCTTCTGGCTTAACCTTCAAATAGTTAGCCAATCTTTTGGCTACATCCTCTGTATTCCCGGTCGAAGACCCATAAAATATTCCTGTTTTCATATATTTTATATTTTATATTTAAATTTTCTAAAAATGACTCGTTTCTTTCCTAATCCTATTAATGAAACAAACAACACATGTTTTAGTTGATAGCTGTCGAAATGTTTGAACAAATGCCATAAACCTATATTATTATAGAAATTTCTAAATTTTAATTGAATTATTATAGCTATTTATATCCTATTTTTTAATACTTTTGCAAGTAAATTCACAAGGTATAAAAAATGGTTCAAAACAAGAAAATTAAAACAGCTTTAGTATCTGTATATCATAAAGATGGTTTGGACAGGATTTTAAAGTTGCTTAATGAAAACGGTATCAAATTTCTTTCAACGGGAGGTACTCAATCATTCATCCAAAGCCTCGGCTACGAATGTGAGGCCGTAGAGTCTTTAACTGGATATCCTTCTATTCTTGGCGGCCGCGTTAAGACTCTTCATCCTAAAGTTTTTGGAGGGATTCTTAATCGTCGTGACAATGAACAGGACATCGAACAAATAGCAAAATATGAAATATCAGAGATCGACCTAGTTATCGTTGATCTTTATCCTTTTGAGGAAACGGTGGCTTCAGGTGCTTCTGAGACTGATATTATAGAGAAAATTGATATAGGCGGAATATCTCTTATCCGCGCTGCTGCTAAGAACTTCAAGGACGTTGTTATTGTAGCTTCTAAGGCTCAGTATGCTCCCCTATATGACAAATTAGTCGCTAACGGGAATGCATCAACAACGTTAGAAGACAGAAAATGGTTTGCAAAAGAGGCTTTCGCCGTTTCTAGCTGCTACGACAGCCATATTTTCAACTACTTCGACAAAGATGAAACTTCCGCACTTCGCCTTCCTGTAGATGGAGCTAAGGTGATGCGCTACGGAGAAAACCCTCATCAAAAAGGTTATTTCTTTGGCGATTTCGAAAAAATGTTTACTCAACTTCACGGCAAAGAAATTTCTTATAACAATTTACTTGATATTGATGCTGCAGTTAATCTTATTGCGGACTTCAACGAAACAACATTTGCAATCCTTAAGCATAATAATGCTTGCGGAGCTGCATCTCGCCCCACCGTGCTTGAAGCATGGAAAGATGCCCTTGCTGGTGACCCAGTTTCTGCATTTGGAGGAGTTCTAATCACAAATGCCACCATAGATGCCGAAACTGCAAACGAAATTAATAAGATTTTCTTCGAAGTTTGTATAGCTCCTGCCTACACTGAAGAAGCTCTACAAATTCTTGAGCAAAAGAAAAATAGAATCATTTTAATACAAAAGCCTTTCGATCGCCCTGCAATACAATATCGCACTGTTCTTAATGGAGCGCTTGGCCAAGAACGTGACTCACACGTTGAAAAACCAGAAGAGCTTGAAAAAGTTACTGAAAAGGCTATCGATTCTTCACAAATAGAAGATTTATTGTTTGCAAATAAAATCGTGAAGCATAGCAAAAGCAACGCTATTGTATTTGCAAAGAACAAACAATTATATGCAAGCGGCATAGGCCAAACATCAAGAGTAGATGCTCTTAAACAAGCTATTGAAAAGGCACAGAACTTTAATTTCGACCTTAATGGTGCTGTCATGGCATCTGATGCTTTCTTCCCATTTGCTGATTGTGTGGAACTCGCACACCAAGCTGGTGTAAATGCTGTTATACAACCTGGAGGTTCTGTCAGGGATAAAGATTCAATTGATTACTGTAATAATAACGGAATGGCGATGGTGATGACTCATATCCGTCATTTCAAACATTAAAAAGATTATATTATGGGACTTTTCTCATTCACGCAAGAAATAGCTGTCGATCTTGGTACCGCGAATACCATCATCATACATAATGATAAGATCGTTATCGACGAGCCTTCTGTTGTAGCTCTCGATACTCGCAACGGCAAACTTATTGCAGTAGGCGAAAGAGCTCGCCAGATGCATGGAAAAACTCACGAAAACATTCGCACGGTCCGTCCTCTTCGCGATGGCGTAATCGCTGACTTCAATGCTGCAGAGCTAATGATTCGTGGAATGGTTAAAATGGTAAGCTCTAAGGGACACTGGTTCTCTCCTTCTTTAAGAATGGTAGTATGTATCCCTTCTGGTAGTACTGAAGTTGAAATACGTGCCGTACGTGACTCATCTGAGCACGCTGGCGGTCGTGACGTATATATGATTTACGAGCCTATGGCTGCTGCTCTTGGTATTGGGCTTGACGTAGAAGCTCCCGAAGGAAACATGATCGTTGATATAGGTGGTGGTAGCACTGAGATAGCAGTAATATCTCTTGGTGGTATTGTCAGCAATAAGAGTATCCGCATCGCAGGTGACGATTTGACTGATGATATTCAAGAACACATGCGTAGAGCTCACAACGTGAAAGTTGGTGAAAGAACTGCCGAACTTATTAAAATAAATGTCGGCTCCGCTCTCACAGAGCTTGAGAACCCACCAGAGGACTACATCGTTCATGGCCCTAACCAAATGACCGCCCTTCCAATGGAAGTTCCTGTTTCTTATCAGGAAATTTGCCACTGTATTGAAAAGTCTATCTCTAAGATTGAAGCCGCTGTGCTTAGTGCTCTTGAGCAGACTCCTCCAGAACTTTATGCTGATATCGTGGCTAACGGTATCTATCTTGCTGGTGGTGGTGCGCTTCTTCGTGGCCTTGACAAGAGATTAACTGATAAAATAGGTATTCCTTTCCACATCGCTGAAGATCCTTTACACGCTGTTGCTAAAGGTACAGGCGTTGCTCTTAAGAATATCAACAGATTCTCTTTCTTGATTCGATAATCAAGATTTAGACATGTAAGATTTAGGGATTGGAAGGCTTTGATTTTTTCATTGCCTTCTATTCCATTCTAATGGGGCCACTGTTTTTAGTGTCTGATATGATTACTTTTAATAGTTTTTAACTGTGAGAAATTTACTGGATTTTTTTATTAAACACAGTGTTTGGTTTGTATTCACATTCTTTGTGATTTTAAGCTGCATACTGCTATTTAAAAACAACCCTTACCAACAAAGTGTATATCTCACTTCTGCCAACAGCGTGAGCTCCACTGTTTATGAAGGGATGAGTAACGTCACTTCATATTTCTATCTTCGTGATATCAATGAAGATTTACAACATCGCAATGCGGCTCTTGAAATGGAAGTTGTAGCCCTTAGAAATCAGGTCAATGACTACAAAATGGCCATTCCTGATTCGGCTAAAGTTCCAGAAATTCTTCGTAACTATGATTTTGTTGTAGCACACGTAATCAGCAATAGTATATCATTACCTTTGAATTATATCACTATAAATCGCGGTAGTAACGACGGTATTAGACCTGAAATGGGCGTTGTCGACCAAAATGGAATTGTAGGTATAGTTAATGTTGTAGGGAAGCATTCGGCACGCGTTATCTCACTGCTAAACCCTAATTTGAGACTCTCTTGCAAAGTCAAGGGAAGTGGTAATTTCGGTAGTTTGGTATGGGATGGTGAAAGTCCCTATTACGCTATTCTCGAGGAAATGCCACGTCATATAAAGTTCCATAAAGGTGACACTATCGTAACCAGCGGATATTCTTCTGTATTCCCAGAGGGAATCACTGTTGGTACAATTGAAAGCAGAGCTGCTGATCTTAATGACAATTTCTTTTCTTTAAAAATAAAACTTTCCACTGATTTCACAAGGTTAAGCACGGTGCGTGCCATTAAAAACAATTTGAAATCTGAATTGGAAATGATTAAAAAAGAAGATAACCCAGATGTCAAGGAGGGGCAAAAGCAATGACTAAAACTATAATACACTTTGTCCTATTATTCTTAGCAATGGTGTTTGTGCAACTTATTTGCAATCGCATTTGCCTATTCAATGTTGCAGTACCACTAGTATTCATATATTTTATCATAAGACTGCCTCTTTCACTCTCAACGAATTGGGTAATTACGCTTTCATTCTTGTTGGGCCTAACAATTGATATATTCAGCAATACACTAGGAATTAGCGCATTAGCCTGCACATTAATTGGAGCGTTAAGAAAGCCAACCATTTCGCTTTTTTTTCCAAGAGAAGATGAAATGTCAAATCCGATTCCTTCTATCCGCACTCTTGGAGCAGGGAATTATTTGAAATATATGATTGCGCTAACATTCATTTATTGTACGCTTATCTTCTTAATTCAAGCTTTTACCTTTTATGATTTCAAGCTCACTGTTTTAAGAATCTTAGGCAGCACGCTTCTCACTTCTGTTATTCTATTCGGTTTTGATTCTTTAGCTACTACTCGACGTGAGAAAAGATTATAATCTCGAAAAAAGAAAATTTATAATAGGCGGTTTTTTAATTTTAATTGTCCTAATTTATCTCGTAAAATTATTCGAGCTACAAGTTTGCGACTCTAAATATAAAATTAATGCCGACTCCAACGCCTTCTTAAAGAAAACAATATACCCATCTCGTGGCCTCGTTTATGACCGCAAGGGGAAACTGGTGGTATTTAATCAGCCGGCATACGATGTTGTATTCATTCCTCGCGATGTGCAGACATTCGATACTATCGACTTCTGCAACACATTGCAAATATCTCGTGAGGAATTCAATAAAAGAATGACTGATTTAAAGGATCCTCATAAAAATCCTAATTATTCATCATATACTCAGCAAACTTTCATGACGCACCTTTCCGCACAGGATTATGGCCGTCTACAAGAAAAATTGTACCGTTTCCCAGGATTCTTCATCCAGAAGCGTATTCTTCGTCAATATGGATTTCTAGCTGCCGCTAACGTTCTCGGTAATATCCGTGAAGTTAACGGTAACGATATCGAAAAAGATGATTATTACAAACCCGGTGATTATACTGGCGACTTAGGTATTGAAAAGAGTTATGAGAAAGAACTCCGCGGTAATAAAGGAGTGGAAATTCTTATCCGTGATGCTTATGGCAAAATAAAGGGCCGCTACAAGGAAGGTAAAGAAGATACTCCCCCTATTGCTGGAAAAGATCTTACTCTGAGCCTCGATATCGAACTCCAAAAGTACGGCGAGGAATTAATGAAAAATAAGATTGGTGCTATTGTAGCAATAGAACCTTCTACTGGAGAGATATTAGCCCTCGTTTCAAGCCCAGGATATGACCCGTCAGAGTTAATCGGTCGCGAACGTGGTAAGAACTATCGCCGTCTTGTAAACGACAAATACAAGCCTTTATTCGACCGTTCTATAATGGCCGCTTATCCTCCTGGATCTACCTTCAAACCTACACAGGGACTTATTCTTCGTGAAGAAAAAGTTGTATCATTATCCACTATGTATCCTTGTCATCATGGCTACATTAGTGGAAGACTAAAAGTAGGATGTCATGGACATGAATCTCCTATTTCTTTACTCCCGGCTATTCGCACATCTTGTAATGCTTATTTCTGCTGGGGATTCAAAAATATGATCGACAACCGTTCTAAATACGGTAATCCTGCTAATGCATTCGAAATTTGGAAAAAGCATTTGGTGTCAATGGGATATGGCTACAAACTTGGAATTGACCTTCCTGGCGAAAGCCGTGGTTTCATACCTAATGCTGCTTTCTATAATAAATTCTATGGAGAAGGTCACTGGAGCGCAAATACCGTAATATCAGTTGCTATAGGACAAGGTGAAATCCTTGCCACCCCTCTACAAATTGCTAATCTTTGTGCCACAATTGCAAATAGAGGACATTTCTATACACCTCACGTAGTAAAGAAGGTTAGCGGACAACGCCTGGATAATAAATTCACTCAGCTTCGCACTCCTACCATCGACAAGATGTATTATGAGGATATAGTTAGAGGTATGAGAATGGCTGTTCTAGGTGGTACTTGCCGTCAAGCTGATTTGGGTAATATTGAGGTTTGTGGTAAAACCGGTACCGCTCAGAACCCTCATGGTAGAGACCACTCTGCTTTCATGGGGTTTGCGCCAATGAACAAGCCTAAAATCGCCATCTGCGTATATGTCGAGAATGCTGGTTTTGGTGCCACATTTGGTGTCCCTATCGGCAGCCTTATGATGGAGAAATATCTAAACGGTGAAATCTCCGAAAGAAGAAAGTATCTTGAAAAAAGAATGTTAGAATCAAATACAATTATATATAGCGGTGTTACAAAGCATTAATAACAATAACGGTCATTCGTCCAACTTTCGTTCTATCGATTGGTTCACTGTTATCCTTTACCTCGTAATGGTGACAGCAGGCGCTATAAGCATATATGCGGCTACATATGATTTTGACCATGCCAATATGTTCTCATTTGCTGAGTTCTCTGGCAAGCAGTTCATGTGGATTGGATTGTCTTTCCTACTTGGGTTTTCATTGCTCATTATTGACAGAAGAATATATGAAGCGTATGCCTACCCTATATATGGAGCGATGATATTACTACTGCTCATTACAATTTTTATAGCCCCCGATATTAAAGGTTCACGATCATGGATTGTATTAGGACCAATGAGCGTCCAACCTGCCGAGTTTGCGAAGTTTGCCACTGCTTTGGCACTCGCAAAACTATTTAGCTCATATAACTTCGTACTTAACAGAAGTTATAAAAACTATCTCCGCGCTGCAATAATAATCGGACTCCCTATTCTCCTGATTTTAATGCAACGGGAGACGGGTTCGGCTCTTATCTATTTTGCTCTTATATTTGTACTCTATCGCGAAGGAATGAGCGGATTTGTGCTATTTGCAGGATTCTGTGCTATTGTATTCTTTGTGGTAGCAATCAAATTCACCACTACTCTGATTATGGGCATCCCTGCTGGAGAATTTGCGGTTTTAATCATGATTATGGTTATAATAGTTGGAATGTTGTTTTTCTATTGCCGTTCGTTCATTCTCGGAAGAAATGTAGCTCTTGGATTTATTGGAATAGGCCTTATTATTGGCATCTTATCTTTGTGCGGAGTAGAAATAAACGGATTACTATTCACTCTTATCTCAATATCAGCTGCGATAATATATCTTTTGATTGGTATGTTCCATGATGATATGAGAAAGGTTCTGATAACAATATCTTTCACTGTAGCATCTATCATATTTCTATTCTCTGTCAATTATGTTTTCACCGATATTCTTGAGCCTCATCAGCAATTAAGAATTAAAGTGGCATTAGGTATTGAGGAAGACCTTAAAGGTGCTGGATACAACGTAAATCAGTCTAAAATTGCTATTGGCTCAGGTGGCTTAGTAGGGAAAGGATTCTTAATGGGAACCCAAACAAAGTTAAAATACGTGCCTGAGCAGCACACCGACTTCATTTTCTGTACAATTGGTGAAGAGCAAGGATTTCTAGGCACATCAGTCGTTTTAGCACTCTTCGTGGTATTGATTCTAAGGATTATTACAATTGCAGAACGTCAACGCACAGCGTTTGGACGCGTTTACGCCTACTGTGTGGCGTCTATCTTTATTTTGCACCTTTCTATCAACGTCGGTATGGTAATAGGCCTATGCCCAGTTATAGGCATTCCTCTGCCGTTCTTCAGCTACGGGGGGTCATCACTACTTGGATTTACCTTACTGTTATTTATTCTTCTTAGTATAGATTCTTCTAGAAGAGATTACGCCGGATAATTTACAATGCCCTACTTATAATCGTAGTTCATTTGAATTGGCTGTCTCGTAATTCTATTACTCTTGCTATAAATTCTTCGTCACTTACGTTGTATGGAATCCAATTTATATGGAATCCTCGTCTTTCCATGCCTCTGAACCATGTCATTTGGCGTTTCGCAAACTGATGAATAGCTGTTTCAAGACCTAGCACCATTTCTTCGTAAGTAAGCTGACCTATCACATACTGGGTTAGGAATTTGTACTCCAATCCGTAATAAATCAAATCATCTGGTGCAACGCCTGCATCTAGGATAGCTTTAACTTCATCAACCATACCGTAATCCAGACGTTTGCGGAGACGTGAGCTTATCTTCTCGCGCCTCATCTCTCTATCAATATCCACGCCTATCACTAGAGCGTTATCAATCGGATGTGGAGTTGTCTCTACTTTCAAATCTGGATTATCATGATAGTATTTCTGAATTTCAATAGCACGAATAGCACGTTTCGCTGTATCTACGTCAGTAGTATTATGAAGGCTTTTAAAGCCCATGAGCATCTCAGTAAGTTCTTCTAGTGTCTTCCCTTCTAGTTCACTTCTCAGAGCTTTATTTTCGGGGACAGGGGGAAGATTTATTCCTTTTAGCACTGATTCCACATATAATCCTGTGCCACCGCAAAGTACAACGGCCTTATTCCTCGATTTTATATCGTCTGCTGCCGTTTGATAGTCTCTTAAATACTCAAACAGATTGTATTTATATCCGGGTTCGCAAATATCAATAAGATGATATGGAACATTATCATACTCATCGAGATCCTTACCAGTGCCTAAATCCATCCGTCGATAAAGTTGTCTTGAATCGGCACTTATAATTTCGCCGTCCAGATATTTAGCAAGGGCCACCGCCTTACCGGTTTTCCCGGAGGCAGTAGGCCCTGTTATTACATATAATATCTCCTTGTCATTCATCACGCCAAGGATTTATTTCAAATTATTATTATAGAAATCCAATACTTTTTTATACAATACTAATCTCACATCACATCCATTAATTGAATGATTCATATTTGGGAAAAGCATCATATCGAAAAGCTTGTTTTGAGCTAGCATTTCTGCTGAATATTGAAGTGTATTTGCTAGATGCACATTATCGTCTGCAGTTCCGCTCATAATAAGCAATCTCCCCTTTTGGCTTGAAACGAGATTTAAAGGAGCGCTATTTCTATATCCCGCCATATTCTCATTTGGAGTGCGCATAAAACGCTCGGCATATATTGAATCATAAAATCTCCAGTCTGTCACGGGAGCTATTGCCACCCCGGCAGCATATTTACTATTAGTTTGTGACATAGCCATCAAAGTCTCATAACCGCCGTAGCTCCAGCCCCAGATTCCTATTTTAAATGAATCTACATACGGAAGAGACGCCATATAATTGGCTGCTGCAAGTTGGTCTATTGTCTCATATTTGCCTAGGTTCATATATACTAAAGATTCGAATTTCTTTCCTCTTCCACCTGTTCCTCTTCCATCTACACAAGCAATAACATAACCTTGTGTTGCGAAATAATAAGTCCAATCCATAGCCCACTTATTAAGAACTTCTTGCGAACCAGGGCCACTATATTGCGACATTATCACTGGATATTTCTTGTTTGGATCAAAATCTTTTGGCTTTATAATATATCCATTAAGTGTATATCCATCACTTTGCATTTGGAAAAATTCTTTCTGCGGAATACCTTCATATATTTTAGCATAATCATCATTCATTTCAATATCACGAATCTTCTTTCCTTTATTGGAATAAAGTACATATTGGTTCGGAGTTTTTGCATCGCTGAAGTTCTGAATATAATAAGATAGATTGCTATTAAATTTAGCCGAATAAGTGCCATCTCCAGCACTCATTTCTGTTACAGTGCCCTTTGCATCAACTTTTGATATGGTTCTGTTTAACGGTCCTCTTTGAGTTGACTGGAAATAATATACTTTCAACAATGGATCATATCCATAGTAGTCAGTAACATCCCAATCTCCTTTTGTTATTGTTCGTAACAATGCTCCACTGTTAGCATATTGGTAAAGATGTGCAAATCCACTCTTTTCGCTGATAATGATAAAGCTATTGTCAAGATAAACTGTCTTTGCTGCCAAATCAAAATCTATCCAACTATCAGATTCCTCGTTATAAACCAATTTAGCCGCCTTTGAACGTGGGTTAGCTGAATATATAGCTAATTTGTTCTGAGTTCGATTAAGCGTAGATACCATTAACCGTGCTGGATCGTTTGTGGCTTTTATCAAAGGAATATAGCTGTCAGCGTCAATAGGTATATTCATCTTCTTTATATCGCGAGTCTCTATATCATAGCTTAGCACACTAACCTTTGAATTCTTTTCTCCTGCTACTGGATATTTGTATTCAAAACTCCCTGGATAGAGCTCATATTGGGTCCTTGGATTGCAAGCTCCCTCATACATCTGGATTCCATATGTTGGTACGTCTGTTTCATCCCATTGAATAAATGATAAAACTAAATTATCTGGCGACCATGCAAATGAATTAAGCAATCCGAATTCTTCTTGATATACCCAATCCGGGACAGCATTGATTATCCTATTCTTTACGCCATTGGTAGTGGCTTGAACAGTCGTTCCATAATCGAGCTTCTTTACGAAAACATTGTTATCCTTCACGAATGCTACCATTCTTCCATCTGGTGAGAATGTAGGGATTTCTTCCCCTCCAGCATCAGTCAATTTCACTAATTTATTATGGCGCACTTCATATACATAGTAATTTGCCTTAATTGAATGGCGGTAGATTGGCTCGGAATTATTATATAATAAGATTTTACCCTCGTCTGCACTCATTGTGAATCCTTCCCATTCTTTAATCGTGCAATCACGAGCAGTGCTTGAATCAAACACAGTTCCGTCAATCTGGCCTGTACGATAATTTACTTTCTCTATTTTTGAATTGTCATCACTTAGTCTATAAAAGCTTTCTCCATCTATAGAAGAGATTACCATACCCACATTGTTGGGCTTATTTTGAGAAAGAACGGCTTGTTCCATTGTCAGTGCTTGAGCATTAAAACCTGCAAATGCAGACAATGCTAGCAAACCAATCATTAATCGTTTCATTTTCATATTGTTATATCTGCTTATCAATTATAGTCATAAAATATATACAAAAATAAGAATTCTTTTAGTCAGATAATACCTTTATTGTCAATTTGTATTAAAAATTAATTGGTTAGGAATTCCCTCTTCTTGCTAGTTCTAATTATTCTCCTATGCCTATTTCTATTTAACTCAATCTTCGCATCAATGATTTAGCCTAATTTATTATCTTTGTAATTAATCTTATCTTCGCTCGTTTTGAGCAAAAAGATAGATTTATTTGTTCATCGTATAAAATTAAGCAACGTGTACGAACCATTAGCAGAGCGTCTGCGACCAAAGTCGCTCGACGATTACATAGGACAAAAACATCTCGTTGGTAAAGATGCTATATTGCGTCGGATGATTGAATCTGGCAATATATCTTCTTTTATACTTTGGGGCCCTCCTGGTGTCGGGAAAACCACTATTGCTAAGATTATTGCCGAACAAATAAAAGTTCCTTTTTATACCCTTTCTGCAGTTACTTCAGGAGTAAAAGATGTGCGTGATATTATTGACCGTTGCAAAAAAGATGCAATGAGCGTTTTTTCAAAAGGACGCCCTATCCTCTTTATTGACGAAATCCACCGGTTCAATAAATCTCAGCAAGACTCGCTTCTGGGTGCCGTAGAAAATGGAACGATAACTCTTATCGGAGCCACCACTGAGAATCCATCTTTTGAAGTTATCCGTCCTCTTTTATCTCGTGTGCAGGTTTACGTCCTTAATTCTCTCGATAAAGATGATTTGCTTGAGCTTTTAGACCGAGCTATCACTACAGATAGAATGTTTAAAGACCACGAAGTTAAAATTGAAAGTACCGATGCTCTTTTGCGTTTTTCGGGCGGTGATGCTCGTAAGCTACTCAACATTCTTGACCTTATAATGCAGTCTGTTGGGGTGAATGAGCCATTCGTGATTAATGATGAAATTGTCACAAACCGACTTCAGCAGAACCCTATGGCATTTGACAAGAATGGTGAGATGCATTATGATATAATCTCAGCCTTCATAAAATCAGTACGTGGAAGCGACCCCGATGCAGCTGTTTATTGGCTTGCACGTCTAATAGCTGGAGGTGAAGATCCCAAATTTATTGCCCGGAGATTGGTTATTCTTGCTAGTGAAGATATCGGTCTTGCTAATCCAAACGCCATTCTTCTTGCGAATTCCACTTTTGATGCACTTGCAAAGATTGGCTGGCCAGAAGGTAGAATAATCCTTGCGGAATGCACAATTTACCTTGCCACTTCGCCGAAAAGCAACTCTGCATATATGGCTATCAATGCTGCTATGCAATATGTAGAGCAAACTGGCAATTTACCTGTTCCATTACATCTGCGCAATGCCCCTACAAAGCTTATGGAGCAACTTGGATATGGCGAAAACTACAAATATGCCCATGATTTTCCAGGGAATTTTGTCCGCCAAGAATTTATGCCCAAAGAAAGCAATCATCCCATATTCTGGCGCCCTTGCGATAACGCATCTGAGGCCAAGCTTTGGGAACACATGAAAAAGCTCTGGGAAAAGGAGGACAAATAATCATATAACACATTTATTATCTAATCGTTACATCATATATTTACAATATGTGATGTGATATCTTATGTCTTAAATACCTTCTATCTGTCATTAAAAATCTTCATTTAGAAGATATAATTTTACTATTCTTTCAAACATTTATTCATAAACTTTATAATAATCCCTTTGTTATAGTAGGAAAAAAATTAATACAACAAATGGATAAATTATTTATTAATTTAAATTTATTTGATATGAAAAAGTTAATTCCATTCCTTTTCGTCTTCCTGCTATTAGCTTCTTGCGAAAAAGATCCCGATTTGGACAAAGTACAAGATCAGTATGTGATTTATACTCAGTATGACAAAACGGCGAACTTTAGCAAAGGCACAACTTTCTTTATTGCAGATAGCGTGCTATCAATCACTTCTGATTCCAAGGCATCTTATCTTGCACCTGCAATTGGTGATTATATCATTAATGCTTATGTTTCTAACATGCAATCTCGCGGTTACACCCGCGTTATGGACAAAGCCGATGCTACTTATGGTATGCAAATAAGCTTTGTTGAGAGTACTTATTATTTCACAGGCAATCCTTATTGGTGGAATAGCTGTCCATGGTATTGGAGTCCTAGTTATTGGGGCCCTTGGTATGGTGGAGGTTGGTACTATCCTTATCAATTCGTTTACAGCTACACTAATGGTTCTCTTATTGGCGAAATGGTTGATCTAACTTCAAGCACTACTACTTCTACCTCTAACAAACTTACTGTTATCTGGAACAATTATATAACTGGATTACTCTCTGGCAACTCTAATATTAGCGAGGCTAATACTGTAAACGCAATTAACCAGTCGTTCTCTCAATCGCCTTACCTAAAATATGCAAGATAAAACTGATTCAAATAATATAAAAACAAGATAATATGAAAACTTTTAAATATTATAACATCAAGTTAATTGCTTCTTTTACATTGGCTTTATGCTTGTTGATTCCAGCTTTTGCTAGTGCCCAAGAAACTAAAAATTATTTCGCTAATGGCGACTGGCAATTTAATGCTCCCCTAAATAATGATTTTGCTAATAAAGCAAGTGGCTGGGGTATGAGCTTTGAAGGTGGTTATTATGTTACTCCTAAACTTGGAGTCGGCCTTTTCATTGCTTATAGCACTAACCATAAATATATTCCTACTGAAACTTTCAACGTTAGCGACAATGCCACAATTACCACTAACCAGCAACACTCTTTATTTCAACTTCCTTTTGGTTTGGATTTAAGATATCGTTTCATTCCTCAATCTAATTATTTTGATCCTTATTTTGGATTAAAATTAGGCCCAGAATATACTCAAATTTCATCTTATATATCTACATTCCAAGTATATGAACGCAAATGGGGTTTCTATGTTTCTCCAGAAATTGGAACTAATATTTGGATTAACTCAGCTAAAAATGTAGGCTTACATCTTGCTGTTTATTATAGCTTTGCTACAAATAAAGCTCAGGTTCTTAATGGCAGCATTGATAAATTGAATAACATTGGGTTCAGAGTAGGTCTTGCATTTTAGCCTTACCTTATAAAGCTTCCAAAAAAATTCCCCGAATACAATTTAGTATTCGGGGATTATTTTTAGGTAATTATTTCTCAACTAATTGGCACCACTAGCATCGGCACATCTGAATGGAATAGCATCCTATGAGCTATACTTGGATTAAATAGTCTAGCAAATATATTCCGCTTCTTATTTGGCACTAATATCAAGTCTATTTTGCTCTCGCTCACAAATGCGTCAAAATCATCAAGGAAATGGGCATCCGCAATGTATTTGCTTGAGAATGAAAATTCTGGATATTGAGCCTTGCAATATTGTAACAATGATGTAAGATACTGCGACATATTTGCATTTTCCTTTTTCTCTGGAATAGGCACTATTGTCACGTTCAGATTATTTTCTTTAAACAATCTTGCAAATTCATCGAAAGAAATCAAATCCTGCTGATTTAGATTGCTAAAAAATACCACATTAGTTATCTGCGATACCTTTGTTATTGTCATACCTTCTGGTACTGTAAACACTGGGAACTTCCCTGCATCAAGTACTTCTGCGCTCACGCTCCCTATCAATTCGGCTTCCTTCTTACTCTTTCCTCGGGTGCCCATCACAATCAATGAGGCATTTTTTTGCTTAGCGCTATACAAGATAGAGGTTTCGGGAACACCTTCGGTGATGATGCTTGAGAATTTTATAGCAGGCAGTTTCTTTGCCGAAATATCGGCCTCCAAAGTTTTCTCAAATTCTCTCATCTTGGTATGAGCCAATTTGTTTATAATCTTATCATCTTCAATATTTGCTATATAATCTGGTTCTAGTTCTTCATTTGTGAAAGGTAGTGTTGCATTGCTATCTAAGGTTAAGAATGAATGTAACAAAATCGCCTCTCCTCCTAATCTTTTTGCAAAATCAAAACCTATATCACAAGCTTTCTTTGAATAATCTGAAAAATCAATAGGAACAAGTATTCTTGGAGATTCTACAGGTATATTCTCTTCTGTTTCATTGGCTTGTATTGAAGATGACTCTATTATTTTTAGAGCCAAAGGTAGATCTCGCTCATTAATTCTCACTCTTACTCCAGAAGATATGACTGGTTGTATAAGATTTACATTGTTTATTACAACAGGAATACCTTCTTTCTCTAAGAGTGTTTTCAAAATAAGAGCCTTTTCATATGTATGAATGGCTACCGTAATTAATTTATCCCTATTTTCCATATCTAATTCATTTTATATCCTATTATTCTAACAACTAAACCTTATTCTTATCCTCACAATATTTGAAAAAATGGCCTAAAACAATTGCTTTAGACCATCTTTAATTTCTTTAGGTTATTATTCCTTATTTTTCTTTTCAAGAATTTCTAGCGCCATCTCATATATTTGAGTGTCATCCAGAATAACGATACCGCCATCAGGTCCTGGTTCTATATGTAATCCACAATTCTTTCCATATTCATAATTTGTACCACCGAAATAATTTCTTACAGTTTGAACCGTTAAGTTTAATTTGTCAGCGATTACATGCATTGAACCGCTTGGTAAACTGTCTTTGATGCGACGGAGTTCGTTAAATGAAATCGTTTTTACCATGATACTATAGTTTTAATTTGTTAATACTAAATTTTTGATTGTGCTATAAATTTAGAAACAAGCTTTTGATTTGCCAAATTATTCAGCATTAAAATTTTATGCTTCTCAACATAAAAAGATTGATAATATGGCGATAAAAATAAAGGTTATAACTATCGAGCTTATCATTATATTGCAGTCTTTCATTGAGAATGCCTCTAAATTAAGTCTCTGTAAAGGCGTAAAATGATGAATTGACCATCCGTAAAGATAATAGACAAAAAAGCCGCAAATTAAGCCTACAATTGCTCCACAGATTATATCTCCAGGATAATGTACACCCAGATATATCCTGCTGTATGAAAGAATTATAGCCCAGGCAAATATAGTCCAACTAAAAGCTTTCCGCTTAAATACTAAGGCTAGGAACAATGCTGCTCCAAAAGAATTGGCAGCATGACTCGAAACAAATCCATAATTTCCCCCTCTATATCCATTCACCACGTGCACTAGGTTTTGTATTAAAGGATTATGAGTAGGTCTAAAACGCTCCACTAATGGCTTTATGAGTCCTGAAGATAATTGGTCGGCCAAACATATCACAAGGGCAAGACCTATTACTATTACTATACCCTGCTTCCAATCTTTCTTAAAAATAACATATAGGAGAGCTACGACTATTAAAACCCATGTAAAACTGCGTGTTACAATCCACATAAATTCATTGAAATAGTCATTATAAATGCCATTCAAAAATAAGAAAATATTAGTATCTAATGCATTTAGGGCTTCAAACATATTATGACATCTTATATTATTTCTATATCAGAGCTCTTTATCCACGCTCTATGTGTATCATCTGCTTTCACGTCATACCACTTTTCCATAGTCATTCCAGATTTATTCTGCACTGAATCAACTATAGTTACCTTATTTCCTTCTGTTAATAAGAATGCTTCTTCTGTCTTATCTTTTGGCAAACGCGGAGAAGTACTTAATGTAGCTGATGGCACCACTACTATTGCCTCATTCCTAGCATCTAGTTTTGACTTCATATGGAAAGAGCATATTAGCGCAAATAGACATACAAGAAGCAGCAATCCACCTCCAAAAAAGCCGAATTTACGAAGCATTACATTTGAAGCAAACACATAAATTATTATTGTTATTATAAACCCTACAAATAACACTGCTGCAATAGCTGCCCATCCATTTGAAGAATGAGAACTAATAGCAGAGTCAATCCAATCGCTTATAAAAGTACTTCCATTATCTGTCTTTGATTGGATTTTGTCATTTACGAAATCTAAATTTGTTTTACCATCTTCATTTGAAGGGTCAAGATTAAGCGCTCTCTCATAGTAAAGGATCGCACGCCCCATATTTCCTAATTTATAATATGAATTACCAATATTATAATACAATTCACTCGATGTTCCGTCTTGCTTTTCTGCTTTTAGATATAGTTCAAGCGCTTGGCTGTATTTATCTTTATCATAAGCAGCATTTGCCTTCTGTACTAAATCTTGTGCGTTTGCCACTACCGGCAAAATGATAAGAAATAAAATTGTTATAATTGATTTAATCGCTTTCATCTCTTATTTGCGTTTTACGTTTTCCAATTTGTTCATTATCTCACTTGCCTCCTCATAAACTTTACCCATATCGGTATTGCTTAATTCCGGTGCATATTGAGCGAACTCACATTTATCCAATAATGATATCACTTCTGATATGTTCTCCTCTCCTACACCATATTTGTCAAGCTCCGCTGATATATTCTCTTTGTTTAGCTCCGAAACAGGAAGCCCTAGTTTATCACTCAGATAGCCCCATATTGCAGTTAGCATTTCAGCATAAAATTTATTGCTATCATTAGCTACCATAAATGATTTTGCAGTCTTTAAGCGTTTCTTAGCTACTTTGCTGGCGCGCTTTGTCTTCATGAGTTGCACATTTGCTCTCTCCTTCAATGTCTTACGATAATAGAACAAAATTGCGCCTAAGACTAATAGTGGTATGATATAGAACAACCAATAGCTAAACTCAGAAAGATACAAATCATGATTCTTTTGAAGATTCATATCGCCAACCTTGATGTGAAGGATATCAGTGTTCTTCGCTTCTAACCCTTTACGAGCTGATGATGGTGTTCCTGAGCCTTTAGCTACGTCAAGTGTATATTTCTGAGTGGAGATTGTAACATATTTTCCTGTTGAAGGGTTGAAATATGTAAACTGATTAGCTGGGATCTCGTATTTTCCCACAAACTGTGGAATAAATGTATATTCAAATTTTATTGAACCAGACACTGTCCCACCATTTGGCTTAGCATTTATAGTGGTTTGTGGATCATAAACATCAAATTGTGATGGGAAATTAATCGTAGGCGATTTTAAATACTTTATATTTCCCGAACCTGATACCACATAAGAATAAGCTGCAGCCTCATAGGTCTTCCAACTATTTGGTTTTATGCTTGTAGACACATTAAATTGTCCTACTGCACCCGTGAATGATGCTGGCTTTGGAGTTGGTAATGGTGAAATATATACTGATGCAGAATTAGATTTAACCTGCAATTTCTTTTCAACCGGCTGCCGAATAGTTCCAAAAATACTGCGGATTATATCATATTGTATTGCTGTAACGTCATAATTACCCGAAGTAATGGTGAGTTTTCCTGATTGCTGAGGGAATAAAATACATTTTTTTAATTCTGCAACCATGAAGTTCTCTCCATTTACACGCTCCACATTGTTTAAATTAGGAGAAATTGGCAATTCCTCTATCAAAAAGCCATTAAATGAAGGCTGAAGAGTCGGCATAAATTGGCTAATCTGATATTTTGTATAAAGTTTTATAGTACACACCACAGCTTCCTGTTCATACACCCTTGATTTAGAAAGATTGATTCTTACAAACAAGTCTTTCTTATTCAATGGAGAAGAAGAAGATTGTGAATCTATATTATCTAATTGTACACTTTGGCTTTGCCTAGAGCTACTTGCCGATTTATCTGGAGGTAGAATCTGAATAGTAAATGGCTTTGATGAATATTGCCTACCATTAACCATCACATGAGCTGAACCAACGGTGTAATTTCCTGATTTATCAGCCCTATACATCATACTATATTCTTGAGATGAACTGCTTGAGCTCACACCATTAACCCATTGTGAGCTATATGATGTTGATAAGGCAGGCCCATACATTTTAGTACAGCCTCCCACTGAAGGATCTCTAAAGCCAGAACCTTCTGCATTTTTTAAGACAAAGGTTATATTAAATTTATTTCCCTGTACTACCTGTCGTGGGGCCTGCGCAGAGAACGACACTTGGCCAAACATAGTGCCTGTTGCCATAACCACAAACATAAGTGTCGCTAATATATTCCTAAAGTTTTTCATTCTCCCTAATATTTTACCATTGATTACCTGTCTTACGCTTATTTAGCTGCTTTCTTTCTGCATTAACCTTGTGTTGAGTGGCATTCTCTTGATTCTGCATCGTCTTGAGAATTTGCTCCACATTGTCTTGGCTCATGCCTTGTTGTGGTTGCGGTTGTTGCTTATTTTGCTGGTCTTTATTTTGTTTCTGATCCTTATTCTGATCTTTGTTTTGATCCTTTTTATCTTTATCTTTATCTTTATTCTTGTCTTTGTTCTTATCCTTATTTTTATCCTTGTTCTGATTCTTCAACTTTAATTGAGCAAGACGCAAATTATCTCTTGCCTGATTATCTTCTGGATTTTGGCGCAAGGAATTCTTATAATATTCGACTGCCTGGTCATATTGTTCCTGATTATAAGCTATGTTTCCCAAATTATAGTAACTCTTTGACAAAATATTAGAATCTTTTGTAGTCTTAGTTATATTTGTAAAAATATCTGTAGCCTGTTTCATCGGACTATTCTTATCCTTAGCATCAGTTCCGCCACTTTGACGCACAAGAGAAGATGCTAGATTGAAATTAGCTATTACTGACGCAGGATTTGCCTGAAGTGCCTTTTTGTATTCCACCTCAGCCTCCGCATATCTTTTATCATTATATAGCTTATTTCCACTTCTAATATAATCACGCTCTTTACGTGTAGAAGTGTCCTTGACATTCTGCTCTGCAAAAAGGGTTGCGGGGATTATAGCCAAGAATAAAAACAATAATATATATTTATTTAACCTTTTCATCTTTATTTTCCTTTGTGAAGAAATTGATTTTCCTTAGCCATGAATTCTTACGGTCTATTACCAACATATCAATTATAATAAATGCTAGTGCTAGCCAAGCAAATACTGGGAATTGCTCATCATGCTGTGAATATACTGTTGTATCCAAATCAGACTTCGCTAATTTGCTCAATTGGTCATTTACCGTGGTAACAACATCTGGAGCCATCCCAGATACATAAACGCCTCCGCCAGCAGCAGCAATTTCTTGCGCCATCTTGTCATTAAGGAAGGTAGTCACCACATTGCCATTATCATCTTTCATAAATGACCCATCACTTTGTCTAATCGGTCCACCCTTAGTTGAGCCCACTCCTATCACATCTACCTGTACTCCTTTTTTCTTTGCCTCTTGTGCCATTGCCACAGCATCATCTTCATGGTTCTCACCATCTGTAATTACGATAATAGCTTTTTGAGACTTAGCGTTCCCTGTAAATGAGTTCATAGCCAATTTAATTGCAGCACCTATAGCCGTTCCTTGTGTAGGCACCATATTGGTGTTTATATCATTTAGAAACATCTTAGCAGACACATAGTCATTAGTAATAGGTATCTGCGTATAAGCATTCCCTGCAAACACAATAAGACCTACCTTATCGTTGTTTAGCTTGTCTATTACTTTTTCTAGCATCATCTTTGCTTTCTGAAGACGATTAACACCATTCGGGTCATCACTTGAAGAAGCAAGCATAGAATTTGAAACGTCGAGTGCTATCATCACTTCAATTCCTTTCACTTTTTCTGTCTTCTTTGCAGAACCAGCACGAGGACGAGCTAAAATAACAACGATTAATGCCAAGACTATTAGTTCCAATGTTAGCTTTATCCAAGGCTTATATTTCGACACATCAGGCATCATATGCAATAGCACGCCTTTCTTACCGTAAAGCCTCAAATTCTTCTTCCTTGCTATTCTAGCTAGGAAATAAAGAAACACTATCACTGGAATTAGTAATAGTAAATATAGATATTCTGGATTTGCGAAACTAAACATAATAATTATTCATTTTTACCACGTTATCAGCCTTCTTTTCACTTTTTATCTTCATCCTACCATTAAGGTATATGTCTTAGAAGTGTATATCTAACTACTGAAGTTGTCAACATCAGAGCAAATAATAATACCGCCCATTTCATATAATCATCCTCAGTGTGGCTAAAATTCTTAACATCAAGACGAGTTTTTTCCAATTGGTCAATGTCGTTAAACACTTCTTTAAGGACATTTTTATTGGTTGCTCTGTAGTATTTTCCTCCAGTCATAGCTGCAATTGATTTTAAAGTAGGCTCATCAATCACTACTGGAAGAGTCTGATATTCCATTTTACCGTAATAGTTGATTCCAACAGGATATAATGCACTTCCATTGCTTCCTACACCAATAGTATATATCTTAATACCATATTTTTTTGCAATTTCAGCTGCGGTTAATGGTGCCACCACTCCAGTATTATTAGAACCATCAGTAAGCAATATTATACTCTTCGATTTTGCTTTACCATTCTTTATACGGTTAATTGCAGTTGCTATTCCATCACCAATGGCTGTTCCATCTTCAAGCATACCCATCTTTATATCTTGGATATAGTTGAGGAGTACAGCTTTATCCGTTGTCATTGGCACAAGTGTAAAGCTCTCGCCAGCAAATATCACCATTCCAATATTATCGTTCTCTCTGCCTGAAATAAATTGAGACGCTACATCTTTAGCTGCATCAAAACGATCTGGTCTGAAATCACGGGCAAGCATACTGGTTGATACATCAAGTGCTACCACTATATCAGTTCCCTCCGTCTCAGATTCTGACCATTGATCATGGGTCTGCGGACGGCATAGAATTATTATTATACATCCTATTGCAAGCAATTTAAAGACAAACATAACGTGTCTTAAATAGCATTTCCAGGATGTTCCCAATTTATCAAATGGCAAAGTAGTAGAAACTAATAGAGTTGGATTTGCTCTTTTATGTTTCCTAATATACCATATAACCAATGGTATATATAATAAGAAAAGCCATAACCATTGAGGATTTGCTAATTGCATCATAAATATCAGACCTTTCTTTTATTTATTTTATTAGTATTCTCATCAGCTGCATCTTTTATCTCTTTCGCACCTGCATCTTCTTTGTCAGGATTTTCTTCCTCTGGGGCTTTTTCCACCGGCTTTGTTTCGTTTATAAAGTTCAAGGCTCTTTGATATGTAGCCTCACTATCCTCTGGAAGTGGTCGCATCTTAGCGAATTTCACAAAATCCGCAATTTCAAGAATTTGTTGCAACTGGTTATTAACCGCATAAGTTTCTTCATTCTTTTTCAAGATAGAAATGATTTGATTTGAAGTCATCTCCATTGCGTTAATGCCAAATCTGCGGTCAATATAATTACGTAAAATATCTGTAATCTCAGTAAAGTATTCTTTTTCCATTCCGTTCTGCCACAAATGACGTTCCTTCAAATTCTCAAGGCGCATAAGGGCTTCTTCAAATGGTGGAATTTCCTTCTCACGAGAAACCAAAGGTAACTTGCCTTCTTTTATCCACTTGAAATATACGAAAAGTCCTATAGCCGCAAGAATTATCACTATTAGGTATATCCACCAGTAATCAGTAATAAAGGTTGGAAGCCAATCAAAAAAATGGAAAGGAGGATTTTCCACGGCTTTGAAGTCATGAACAGTAGAAAGTGAATCTACTTTCACCGGGACAACCTTCAATGTTAAATCCTTTGATGAGAATGTATCCTTACCTACAACATATTTCAATCCAGGGATAACATACATCCCAGAATCAAACGATTGTATTATAAGGTCCTTATTAATCTGTATTCTATTGTTACCTAAGTCAACTGTATCAGCTTTTGGTCGACCAGCCACTTCCACTTTATCAGTAAGTGTATCAATCCTTTCATTCACAAAATAGCCCATAGCATTCTTATCTTGTGCTATTTCTATATGAATTGCAGTTTTCTTACCCATCAAAAGAGTTGCTGAATCCATCTTTGCTTTAAAGATAACAGGACCAGCAAGTGCTGTCGACGACACAAGTAATGCCAATAAAAAGATTGCAGAAAATATAATAGAATTTTTTTTCATATTCTTATTTATCTTATTCCACGTTTTTTAAACAAACCCATCAGAGCCTTCACATAGTCCTCATCAGTAGCAATAGAAGCTACATCAACTTTGCAGCGTTGCAATGTTTCGCTCATATTAAGTTGACGTTCATACCACCATTTGTTATAAACCTTCCTTACCTTACTTGAACTCGTATTTATCCATTTCTCGACATTGCGTTCAGCATCTATTACCTTCATCAAACCTACATCCGGTAGATTTGATTCTCGTTTATCATAAACTTGAATCGCAGTGATATCATGTTTTCTATTAGCTATCGAAAGAGCTTTATAATAATCATGAGTATCTATAAAATCTGATATAAGGAATGTCGCGCAACGTTTCTTAATGGCTCTAGTCAAGTATTCGAGGGTATGATTAATGTCCGTTCCCGTTTCTACGGGATTAAAGTCAAGAAGCTCACGAATCACTAAAAGTATATGTTTTCTACCCTTCTTTGGAGGAATAAAACGCTCAATCTTATCTGAGAAGAAAATCACACCAACTTTATCATTGTTCTGAATTGCTGAAAATGCTAAAGTAGCAGCAATTTCAGCAATCATTTTCTTCTTTTCCACACCCTCTGCCCCAAAATTTCTACTTCCTGACACGTCTATTAATAGCATAACTGTGAGCTCACGCTCCTCTTCATAGACTTTTACATAAGGGTGGTTATGACGAGCCGTTACATTCCAATCAATATCACGAATATCATCGCCATATTGATATTCGCGCACTTCAGAGAAAGTCATTCCCCTTCCCTTGAATGCTGAGTGATATTCCCCAGCAAATATGTTTTGAGAAAGTCCTTTAGTTTTTATTTCTATCTTACGGACATTCTTTAACAGCTCATTAGCATCCATAATTTCTGTGCATTAATTATTGTTTTCGTTCAATCAAATGTGGCAAAACACGCTTTGAATAGTATCACTAAACAAGTAGATTAAGGCACTGCTATTTTATCAAGTATTTCGCTTATCACTTCGTCTGAGCTGATATTGTTTGCTTCAGCCTCATATGACAAACCGATTCTATGGCGCATAACATCATGACATACCGCACGTACATCCTCTGGAATAACATATCCGCGGTTCTTTAAGAACGCATAAGCTCTTGCGGCTTTGGCAATACTTATAGATGCACGTGGTGATGCTCCAAATGAGATAATACTTACTAAATCATTCAATCCGTAATCGCTTGGGAAACGTGTTGCAAATACTATATCAACAATATATTTTTCAATCTTTTCATCAATATATATTTTTTCAACTAATTGACGTGTTTCGATTATTTCTTCTGGTTTCACCAAAGGAACTATAGCCTTTTCATTCGAATATATATTCTGACGAATAATCAACTTCTCTTCTTCCTTATTAGGATAACCAATTGTTACCTTCATCAAGAAACGGTCAACTTGTGCTTCTGGAAGAGGATAAGTACCTTCTTGTTCAATAGGATTCTGAGTTGCCATCACCAAGAACGGATCATCAAGTTTGAATGTCTTGTCTCCAATTGTCACTTGACGTTCCTGCATTGCCTCTAACAGTGCACTTTGCACTTTCGCAGGGGCACGGTTAATTTCATCAGCAAGAACGAAATTCGCGAAAATAGGACCTTTTTTCACTTCGAATTTTTCTTTTTGCATACTATATACCATTGTTCCAATAACATCGGCTGGCAACAAGTCAGGAGTAAACTGGATTCGGCTATATTGTGCATCAACAAGTGAAGCTAATGTTTTAATCGCTAGAGTTTTTGCAAGTCCAGGGACACCTTCCAATAGAATATGTCCATTTGCTAGTAATGCAATTAACAATGAATCAATCAAGTGTTTTTGACCCACGACTGTTTGATCCATACCTTGTGTAATCAAATTAACAAAACCGCTTTTACTTGCAATCAAGTCATTTAATTCTCTAATATTGACTGTTTCACCCATAGTTTAATCTATTTAGTGTTTTAATTATCTGTTTTTTTATAGTTATGCAAAATTATTATTTTAGACATGATATGTCCAATTTGGTGGAGTTAATTTATAATATTTTAAGTTACATTTGTTAAAATACATAAGTACACCTCACCACATTCATAACAACTAACTAAAGCAATTGATTACTCGAACTTTTTTAGAATTTGATAAGCTTTGGCTTGGGCCTTATCCACACTGGCTTTATTGGTCTTATCTATGCCATATTTCTCCGCCGGAGGTATAACCATCACCAAACCAGGAGATACGTTATTCGGATTCGATATTTTAGCTTTGTTTTCTTCGTAAATATACACCCAGAACACAGCCTTTCCATAATGGCGTAGTGCCATTTGAGCCAAATAATTCTTAGACGACACCACTTCTGTCACAATCTTTGCCGGCTCTTTCTTGGCTTCTAATTTTTCTTTTTCAGAGATAGTATCTTTCTTTAGACTATCCTTTTGTGCCTTTTTTATAGCCTTTGTAGTATCAGAATCAACGATAAGTGAATTTCCAATCACGGAATTCTGCACTACTTGAGGTGAATCCATTTTAGGACTTATGTATAATGCATAAACCAGATAAGCCACTAATGCACATACGGCAATACCAGTTAAAGATCCCCACAAGAAGCCTTTTCCGAATGATTTGTGATTAGATTCTTCCTCGTCATCATAATAATCATATTCTCCATCAGAATCATTTGACTTATTATTTTCAGCCAATTCTTGAGATTCTGGCGCGGGCTCTTTTGCATCAGCAACGTCGTCCACAGGATTGCTTATATTCTCCTCTTCTATAGTTTCTTCTGCTTGAATCTCTGAAGTTGTTTCAACATCAGGAATAATTTCTTCTTCAATTTTCTCAGACACATCTATTTTATTAGGATTAAAAGGAGGTGGCACAACCACGATCTTTTCTTTTTCAGTATCAATTATATCGCCCACTTTTTCTTGGGCAGATTCTTCTACATCCTCAACATCATTCTTGATCTCCCCTTTCACGTCCTCAGGTGATTCACTAATAATAGAATCGTCTACATCCGTAAATGTCAATTTCTTTATATCATCTTCCGACAGGTTATCATCTAATATTATTGTCTCAAAACCTTCAAACGGCATATTTATAGCTTCCGCAATCGATTTATCTGGCAAAAAACTAACTTTCTTATGCGCAGGAATTTCCATCTCGGCTCCAGTATTAACATTGATACTCTTACGAGCATCCACTTCTACAACTTTAAAAGTGCCAAGATTCTTTATCTTTACATTTTCTCCGCTCTGAAGGGTTCCAGATATAACATTAAATAGCTCCTTCAGAAAAGTCTCGCTTACACGTTTCGAAGTATTTGTGGCATTAGAAATTGCCTCTATTAATTCAGGGAATGTGATTTTATTGTTCATCTTACAGCTTTTGTTGAGATGTAATATCGTTAGCGCAGTTTTGACTTAAGAAGGGTACTTGGTTTGAAAGTCAATGTAATTTTAGGAGGGACAAGCATCTTTTTGCCTGTTCCTGGATTAACAACAATTCTCTCTAGTTTCTTTTTCGGTTCAAAAGATCCGAATCCAGGAACTGCAATACTATCAAGCTCGCCGCATCTTTCCTTGACGGTATTTACGAATGCTTCAAGCAGCAGATTAACATCTTTATTGCTGCGGCCAATATTTTTAGCTATTCTTTCAACTAATATTTTGTTATCCATTGCCTGTATTTATTTTTCCATACAAATATAGCAATAGTAATTCACTCAACAAAGTATAAAATGCAACTTGCATGTTTTCAGATATTATTGAAGATTCTTAACCATATTTTTTGTATATTTGTCGCCTATATAGCCATTTTGATGCTATATTTTGCATAAAAGATTATTCATTATGATAATATTATAATCTATGACTGAGATTAAAGATAATTCAGCAGAAGAGAAAAAAGGATTAAATTTCGTTCAGCAACTAATTGCTAATGACTTAAAGGAAGGAAAAAACGGTGGAAGATTGAATACTCGTTTTCCTCCTGAGCCTAATGGATATTTACATATCGGACACGCAAAAGCTATTTGCATGGATTTTGGTGCTGCTGAAATGTTTGGCGGAACTTGTAATTTAAGATTCGATGATACAAATCCCACTAAAGAAGACGTGGAATATGTAGAATCAATAAAAGAAGATATTAAATGGCTAGGATATGATTGGGGCGACAGACTATATTACGCTTCTGATTATTTCCAAAAGCTATATGATTTGGCTATTCGTTTTATCAAAGAAGGTAAAGCTTATGTTGACGACCAAACTTCGGAGCAAATTGCGGCTCAAAAAGGCACGCCTACCACTCCTGGACAAGAGAGTCCTTTCCGTAATCGTTCAGTTGAAGAAAACCTTGTTTTATTTGAAAGAATGAATAAAGGCGAATTTGACGAAGGATCACGAGTGTTACGCGCTAAAATTGACATGGCTTCTTCCAATATGCACTTCCGCGACCCAATTATGTATCGCATCATCAAGACACCTCACCATCGCACTGGCACTACATGGAAAGTATATCCAATGTATGACTTTGCTCATGGTCAAAGTGATTACTTCGAAGGTGTAACACATTCTATATGCACATTGGAATTTGTTCCTCATCGTCCTTTATACGATTATTTCGTTAATGAACTTGCCGACGAGACTTATCGCCCAAGACAGATTGAATTTAACCGTCTTAACCTCACCTATACAGTCATGAGCAAGCGTAAATTGCTCCAACTAGTTAAGGAAGGTCTTGTTTCAGGATGGGATGATCCTCGTATGCCTACCATTTGCGGACTTCGTCGCCGTGGATTTACACCTGAATCTATAAAGTCATTCATCAACGCTATTGGTTACACAAAATATGAAGCGTTGAATGATATTTCGTTATTAGAACACACTATTCGTGAAGATCTAAACAAACGTGCTGACAGAGTTAGTGTGGTTATGGATCCTCTTAAAGTAATTATCACTAATTATCCTGGGGATAAAGAAGAAATGCTCACTATCGAGAATAATCCTGAAGACGAAAATGCAGGGACACATGAAATGCCTTTCTGTAGAGAAATCTATATTGAAAGAGCCGATTTTATGGAAAATCCTCCTAAGAAATTCTTCCGTCTGTCTGTTGACAAAGAAGTGCGTCTTAAAGCAGGATACATCATCAAATGCACAGGATTCAAGAAAGATAGCAATGGCAATATAGAGGAAATATATTGCAAATATGATCCTGAAACTAAAAGCGGAATGCCTGGAAGTATGCGTAAGGTTAAAGGTACTCTTCATTGGGTTTCTGCACGCCATTGCAAGAATGCTGAGGCTCGCCTATATGACCGTCTGTTCAGTGTTGAGAATCCAGCTGAAGAGAAAGAAAAAGACTTCCGTGAGCTTCTTAATCCAGATTCTTTAAAGGTTGTTGATAACATAAAGATTGAACCTTATTTGGCTGAAACTGGAAAGGCTGGAAATCATTATCAATTCCAACGCATTGGATACTTCACAGTAGATCCTGATTCTAATGCGGATAAATTAATTTTCAACCGCACAATATCATTAAAAGATAGCTGGGCAAAAGAACAAAACAAATAAACCATATCAAATGGTCTAAAATAAAAATGCTGAATCTTGTTGATTCAGCATTTTTATTTTATATCTAATTTAATTAGAATTTATAAGTCACCTTGAATGCAGAATTGAATCTACTGAAATCATTAACTAACTGTCCCTTCAGTTCAGCTCCCATTGATAAATTTCGAGCAACATCGAATTCTATACCACCTCCAATATTGCCGCCTACTCTAGTTTCTGAATCACCGTATCCACTAAAGAATTCAACAGTCAGTCCGGCAAGAGGATAAACTCTCACCCCAGAACCTACATTGAATAAATAATGCAAATCAAAATTAATGTCTCCCATGGACATACCTTTGTGTTCAAAGTAATAGTCTCCTGAAAATTGGAAGCGTAAAGGATTAGTTATATTATAATTGAAATGACCTCCAAGTCCCACTAAATTATTTTCTGATGCCAAATCTAATTGAACACCTAATCCCATTTGTCCCTTCTGAGCATAAGATGCTCCAAACGCGAAAATAGCAAAAAATAATACTAAAATTAATTTCTTCATAGCTTTTGTTTTAATCGTTTATAATACTTTGATGCATGCAAATTACAAAAAGTTATCATTTATCGCAAAAATGGATTATACATTTTTTCATCGCCAATTGTTGTCGATGAGCCATGTCCCGGATATACTGCAGTATCTTCAGGCAAGTTTAGCAGCTTAGTTCTCAAACTATTAATAAGTGTTGCATAATCACCTCCTGGTAAGTCTGTTCGGCCTATACTTTGTTCAAAAAGAGAATCTCCCACAAACACACAATTAGAATCTGGTATATAGAATGCCATTCCACCTTCTGAATGTCCCGGGACCCATAATGCGATTATTTTCTCCCCGTCCAATTCCAAATTTTGTTCATCAGCCAATTCTTCTGAAACCATAAAAGGTTGCATTTTTCCGGGCACGCCAAGCATATTTGCTTGCGACTGCAATGATGCGCCCAATTCTGAATCTCCTTTATGGGCAGCTATCGGACATTTATATTTATCAGCCAAATAGCTGACAGAAATTACATGGTCCACATGTTGGTGTGTAAGAAGTATCTTTTTTACATTCAACTTATTATCTTCAATATATTTATCCACTGCATTACGCTCGGTTTCATTACTCATTCCTGGATCAATAATCAGAGCATCATGAGTAGTGTCATTCCAAAGAATATAAGTATTTTCACCGTAGGGATTTACTGTAAATCTTGAAATTTTCATACTTTATTTGTTATAATTGGACATAAACCACCTTTTTAGTATCAAAAAAAGGCTCACTAAAATAATCGTTCAAATCAGTTATTATAGATTGTTTTTTATATTTGCTAACCTCCTTCTGCAAATCGCCACCTTTCAGGCATATCAGCCCGTTTGGTATTGAATTGATGCACTCTGATGAGATAAGGCATTTAATAAGTGGTATAAGTTCGCTTAAATCCATCACGGCCCTACTAACTACAAAATCAAATTTACCTTTTACCTCTTTGATATCGCCATGTTGGAATGTTACATTATCTAGGCCTATCTCTTTGGATATATCTTCTGCTACCTTTATTTTCTTTCCTATTCTATCTACAAGATGAAATTTCACATTTGGGAACATTATAGCTAAAGGGATTCCAGGAAATCCTCCTCCTGTGCCCATGTCCAGTATTTTACTTCCATCTTTAAAATCAGTAAACTTTGCTATTCCAAGCGAATGAAGAATATGATTAACATATAAATTATCTATATCCTTTCTTGAAATAACATTTATTTTCTCGTTCCAATCTGGATAGAGTGTACCTAGAGCTTCAAAACGGTGCTTTTGCAAATCACTAAGATGGGGGAAGTATTTAAGAATTTTCTCCATTATGCTTTAAAAAAGGTGATAAAATAGAATTTGCAGGGATAAATGCCTTCAATGATTCATAGCTGAGTGTAATCTTCACCTCATCTATAACAGATAATTCTCGAGGCAGATATACCCATGTGATTCCATCGTTTGAAATATAGAAATTATTATTGGCTACCAAATTATCAAAATTGAAATATCCAAGATCATTTAATTGATCATCATTCTCAACGTTTAAGTCTTTCCTTAGTTTATCCTTGAGCATCTCACCTATATCGCCAATCTGCTCTTCTGAAAATAAGTTTGTCAGCTCTATGCGGCTCATATCTTCAAGGTTAAACATATAATAGTAATGTCTTGTAGTGGTAACTCTATCATTTTTTTCGGTAACAACTTCTTTGCAGAAACAAACAAGCCCGTTACTATTATAAGGAGCATTAATGCGTAGTTTGGAGAAATATTTATATACAGGCTCATAATCGACCTCATTATCGTCTCCAATACTTGCATTATTATTCTTATAAACATTTAGCTGGTTATCCAGAAACTGTGGAAAAGCACTTGCCAAGGTAGTGCTGTCGGAAGGTATATCCAATACCGATTGCAAGAACAATTTTTGTAATTGTTCTGTTTTCTCTTTATCCTTGTAAAAAGACGGATATGACATAACTACAGAAGCGTAAATTCTACACTTATCACTCCCATTTAGATAATAGCTTGTCGAATCATTCAAATCTATCTTAGCAAGAGAAACAGAATCTTTGGCTACAAGTTGTTTTTTCTTATTAATACCGCTGCAGCCTACCATCCCCAGCATAAAAACAACAACGCAGAAACTTATAAATATAACTTTTTTCATTATTAAAATAATGCAATATTTAATCTTGATATAAAAGTAGTATAAAAATATTAAACCTCGAAATATTGAAGTGTCTAAATTTATAACGATATTCGCATAAATTTTTCTTTATAATATGGCAAAAATTGGCAAAACAAATGAACTTGAGATAGCTCGCGAAGTAGATTTTGGATTTTATCTGAAAGATGATGAAGGGAACGAAATACTCCTTCCTCAGAAATATGCTACAGAAGATATGAAAATTGGAGACAAAATAAGTGTCTTTGTATATAAGGATTCTGAGGACCGACCAGTTGCTACAACCGAAAAGCCTAAAGCCGAAGTTGGTCAATTTGCATTTCTTCAGGTAAATGCAGTTAATGAAATTGGAGCTTTTCTTGATTGGGGACTTATAAAAGACCTCCTAGTTCCTTTCCGCGAACAAAAGGTGAGAATGGTAAAAGGAAGGTTCTACACGGTATTTCTATATCTTGACGACCAAACTGAACGAGTAGTAGCTTCTGCTAAAATAAATAAATTCCTCGACAATAAAATACCAGACCTAAAGCCTCATGATACGGTATCTATACGCATCGTACAGCGCACTGACCTCGGCTTTAAGGTCATAGTAAATAATTTATTCAGCGGGATGATTTACCATAATGAGATTTTCTCCCCAGTGAATATCGGTGAAGTTCATCCTGCTATTGTAAAAACCATTAGAAAGGATGATAAAATAGACCTAATAATTGGTAAGCATGTTAAATCAAGGGTTGACGAACTAGCCGAGGAGATTGGAACAATTCTTGACCAACAAGGTGGAACCCTCAGTTTAAATGATTCATCTTCACCAGAAGATATAAAAGAAGTGCTTCATTGCAGCAAAAAAGACTTTAAGAAAGCCGTAGGACTGCTCTTAAAATCGAAAAAAATAGAAATAACAGATACTGGCATCAAGTCTATATAAAAAATGGGAGGCAAAACCTCCCATTTTTTCATATTTAATACCTGAATCAATAATTCCATTGACAAGCAATCATTCTCAAATTGTTACATCCAATCGTACGAAGGTCGAAAATCTGGTTATAACGACAATTGATATACATTAACTGCGAGTCAAAAGATACATCAAGAGTTGTCAATTGGTTATTGTTGCAAAGCAAGCGTTGTAAAAATGTCTGATTGCTAAGAGTCAAAGAAGTCAAATCATTATATGAACAATCTACAAATTGTATATTAGGACAGTTTTGCACGCTCAGCGTCGTCAAGTCATTGTAAGAACATACAATATCTACTAGTGCATTGCAATCTCTAATTCCTAATGAAGTCATATTGTTATCACTGCAAATCAAGGTGAATAAAGACGGAAGATTGGATATAATCATTGTGCTTATTTCATTTCCATCTACATTCAAGCTACTTAGACTTTCAACTCCTACTAGGTTTAAATTAGTAAGTTTGTTATATCCTGTATATAGATTCTTTAGAGCTGTACATCCATTCACTTCTAGACTTTCAAGATGACATCCCTGACAGTTTAGAGTGACTAGATTCGCAGCATTACTTACGTTCAAATCTACAAATAAATTATTACTACAGTTTAAATTACTTAACCATGGCGTTCCTACCAAATTTAAATCCAAAAGTCTATTCTTATAGATAGTTAATTTAGAAAGTGCTGTACAATTATTTACATCCAAGAATGTAAGCATATTTCTACTGGCATTAAGGTCTGCTAGCTTTGCGCATCCCTGTGCGTTTAAAGATGTAATCTTGTTCCTTGACACATCTAGTTTGGCTAGTTCAGGAAGAGCTGTAACATCAAGTTTTCCTGCTAGTTTCTTGTCTTTCCATTCAATTGCAGTCACATGTCCATTTGTCCATGTAACGCCAGGCCAAATTCCAGCATCATTAAGAATTAGCTCTAGAGCCTGCGCGTTAGTTCTGCCATCAGCCGATGGTTGCGTCAGGAAAGATTGAAGCGCTTTCACTTCTTTTTTGTTTGTCGTAGTTTGAGCGAAGACCATCATATTACCCAACATGATGATAATCAAAAGAATAATTTTTTTCATACTTGTATGACTAAGAGTTTAAATTTGTTTGCCGTATTAACAAACTTATGTAAAAGAATGTTTTTCGTATCAAAATTTAAATTTCACACAAGTAGCCTTTTTATGTTAAAAAAACGCCCATTTCCCAACGGGAATGGACGTTTTCAAAATATCTGAATATTATTTATTTTTTCAGTTTTTTCCTGTAGTCATATCTTCTTCTTTTATCTCATTCAAGAAATAAGCCTGCGATTTCAGAAGATTTCTTGACTGAAGTACCATATTCTTCGTTTCATTAAGAATATTCAAATATAATGCACTTGCACGTGTACTCATATCCTCTGTCTTCAATCGTTTAATTTGATGCTTGATACTTTCTGCTATAGCATCAAAAAGTTCATCACGCATTGTCATAACATCATCGATATGAGTGAAATCCTTATCACGAAGCATTCCATTAATCATATTGAAAATATTGTCCACTTCATCGTTTATCCTCTTCAAATCCACTATTTGGTCCTCTGTAAGGCCTCTATGGTTATTATTTATATGCTCATAGGCTGGTCTCGTACAGTGTAGAAGGGCTTTTGACACCTCACATAAATAGTCCACAACTTGAACATAAAAATGTCCTGTTTCAACCTTTTCATCTTGCAATACTTTAAGAACTGAAAGAATATTATACTTACGGTCATTCGCCTCATGATACATCTGCTCAGATTCGTTCACAGTCTCTTTCAATACCTTTCTATTCTCCGTAAATAAAGCCACAAGCATATGGTTATAAATTATTGAGACTTTCTCCATTGTTTCACACACAGTCTGAGTACAGTTATAAAGCACATCCTCTGCCTGTGAATCTTCTTTTATTAGTTGTGTTGGTGTTTCATCTTGCTTCTTACTCTTGAACATTAAATTGTGGCATAAAGCATATCCACAAAGAAGTATTACTATTATTAGAGAAACCCATCCGCCCCACATCAATAGAAGCCCTATAACAAGCGATAAAATAAATCCTATGATAGCTGTTAGGAACCATCCTGAAATTACCACCATCACGCCCGTAATTCTATACACGGCACTATCTCTGCCCCATGCTCTATCGGCTAGGGAAGAACCCATTGCTACCATGAATATAACATATGTAGTAGATAATGGTAATTGAAATGAAGTTCCTATACTTATTAGGATTGCGGCAGCCGACAAATTAACTATAGCTCTAATATTATCATACGACACTCCCCCTCTTTCTTTCTCTGAAAGTGGACGGAATCTATCATTGATTGCCGACACAACTGCTGGAGGAAGACATCTTTTATAGAAGTTATTAGCGCTCACAGCCATTCTCACCATAGAACGCGATACAACAGAAGAACCGAATCGCTCATTCTCTGAATTTTGGGAAGAAAGATTGATCTGCGTTTCAGCTACTTTTAATGCAGTTCTGGAGAAGAATAAGGTCAATACCATTATTAGCCCTGCTCCTACTAGCAACCAGGGATTCACTTGGGCTGGAGCTGCCAGACCGCTCATAAGCATTTGTTCATTTCCACTGTCTAGCGCCATTTGATATGAATCAATGCCTGCTATTGGCACTCCTATAAAGTTTACAAGGTCATTACCTGCAAATGCCAATGCCAATGCAAATGTTCCAGACAGTACAGTTATCTTCATAATATTTACCTTCAATTGCTGAAGCCCAAATAATATTACTGATATTACTGCCCAACTTATAAACACCACGCTTCCTATATTCTGATGAATCATATTAAGCGTTTCTTTTTGTATCAGTCCTGAACTTTTCAATCCTTTAAACAAAGCAAAGTAAAGAATTCCGACCAAAGCGACACTGCACCACATCGCTCCAAATTTAGCCATTGCTTTCTTAAAGCGGAAAGTGAATAGTATCCTAGAGAAATACATTAAAATCGCACCTGCAGCAAATGACAATGCTACTGACACAAGTATTGCACTTATCATCACTAATGCCTTACCACTATTAATAAACATGCCTATATCTGCAAGCTGAAGAGTATCCGAACTAGCTATCTTGAATATGGCTACTGCCACGGCACTTCCAAGCAATTCAAAAATTAATGATACTGTCGTTGATGTCGGCAACCCTAAGGAATTAAAAGTATTCAAAAGTATTACGTCAGACATCATCATTCCTACAAATAATACCATTATCTCTGCAAATGTAAACATACTTGGATGGAACACACCGTTTCGGGCTACTTCCATCATTCCATTAGATGTAACAACACCAACCATTATTCCAATTGAAGCTATTGCTAGAATCAATTTTAAAGAAGCTATTTTAGTTCCTAAAGCTGCGTTCAGGAAGTTTACAGCATCATTCGTCACACCTACTATTAAATCTAGTATTGCGAGAATAGCTAAAACAATTATTATTACTGTAAATATGGGACTCATAATCTATTTCTATTATTCTTTTTTTATCTATTTCTTTGTTTCTATTTATGTAAAGTAAATGTATATTTCAGACCGCCTGATTTTTTATTTTCAACTTTAATTGTTCCTTTATGGAATAGTACGGCATTTTTCACTATAGCCAACCCAAGACCTGTCCCTCCTAATTTCCTAGAGCGTCCGGTATCAATTCTATAGAAGCGTTCAAAAAGCCTTTCTAGGTGCTCCTCCTCTACCCCTATGCCATTATCACTGAATTCAAATTCATAATAGTCAGACGTTTCAGATTTCAAAGAAATAAATATATCACGACCTCCTGAATAAGACATTGAATTATCAACCAGATTTCTAAATATTGACTCTATTAATCCTAAATTTCCATTGATTATTACCCCCTCTGGAACTGAAATGTTCAATCTCATCTGCTTTTCTGGTGGATATACTGATATATCTTCTTTTATTTCTTCAATAATAGAATTTATATTTACTTTTTCTACTGCGATTTGATTACTTGCTTCAGAAATACGAGTGATTATGGAAATATCATGCAATAGTGAGCATAAGCGCTTCACGTGGTCATAAGCCTTATCTATAAGGGACATAAGCGTCTCCTTATCCAATCTGTCCCGATTTGACACTATGGTCTCTAAGCAAGCTTGGATTGCGTGTACAGGCGTCTTTATTTCGTGATTTATATTGTTTGTCAATTGGTGCTTGATACGAATTTTCTCCTGTTCCTCATGGAATACAGCTTTTAAGCTCTCATCCCTTTCCTTCATCATCTTCTGCTGATTCATATACATATTGACGATATGGCTGGAAATTTCGCCCAATTCATCCTGTGGAAAATTTTCTGCTATTGTAGGATCTAGACTCCCCGCCTCTGCTTGAGTAGAGAAATCTCTAAGATTCTTAACTGATTTACCTATTTTTCTTATAGCAAAAAATGCAATCACATTTACTATTACCGCCATGAAAATTATAATCACCTCATATATCCAATCGACTTTTAGCATATGAGTCAAGCTATTGTTATAAGGCAAAGCAGACCTCACTACTACGGAATCACCCCTAGTAGCAGAATAGAAATATATTTTATTATCGGTTTGTGACATTCTCCTCACAGTATATCCTTGTCCATACTTCAAGGCATCTTTAAATTCCTTTCTATTACTGTGATTTTTAAAAATGCTGTCTGGGTCGGTATCAAATTTAACTTTTCCTTTTCTATCAATAATAGTCATTCTTAAAGAATCGGCTGGAGCAAGATTCTTAATGAATTCTTTGGTTATAGGCTCTTTTAATGCAATTTTGTTTACAACTTGAGTGTTTAGAATCTGTAACCTAGAATTAAGTGATTCTATCTTGTATTCTCTTTCACGTGCATATTGCAGCATAAAAAAGGCAAATGTAAGAATCCATGTAAAACAGCTTATCAATACAAACAATCTCGTTTGATAGCCATAATTATTTTTTGAAGCCATAGCCGTATCCCAATTTAGTTATGATGTTGTTTCCATATTCTCCTAGTTTCTTGCGGAGTCTATTTATATTTACATCAATAGTTCTATCTATTACAAGGACGTTGTCCTCCCACACTTCCTCCAATATTTCCTCGCGTGAGAATATCTTGTCAGGAGAGGATAAAAACAACTTTAGTATCTCAAATTCTTTTTTAGTAAATGGGATTTCTATGCCATCGATTCTGCATATTTTTCTATGAGAATCTAGTTCCAAAGTCTTATAGGTTATAAAATCCATGGAACTTGATCCTGCGCGTTTAAGCACGCTTCTCACCCTTAACAGGAGTTCCTTCATAGAGAATGGTTTTTTTATATAGTCGTCAGCTCCACGCATAAAGCCTGTCACTACATCATCTTCTTGGTCCTTAGCTGTACAAAGAATTATAGGGATATTCTTGAAGCGGTCTATTTTCCTCAATTTTTCCGTAAGTTCAAATCCACTCATCTCTCCCATCATCACGTCAAGAAGTATAAGCGAGAATTTATCAAGAGGAAGTTTTAATGCTTCTTCAGCGGAATGCGACACTTCTACATCATAGCCATCTAATTCTAAATTAAGCCTCAGTACTTCACAAATAGTTTCTTCATCATCTACTACAAGTATAGTCTGTTTATCAGCCATATTATTGCTATTTTAATGATATTACAAATATAAAATTTAATCCCTTAAAAAATATAACAATGATATAACAATTCTATGCATCTGCTTTTTATAACTTTTTGCTAATAATTTTTTAAAACTGGAAATATATGAATGGACTCACCTCTTTATTCATGAATTCAATAACCGTTTGTATCACCACAATAAAGATTATGAGTTTGATTATCCATGGAGAAGATATGAATTTATCTGAAAGCTTTTCATAGCATTTTGTGGGCACTAAATGAGCCATGGCTATAAGTAGCATCATAATACACCATGCCCTTCTTTCAATCATGAAAGGCACTATTGACCTAAAGTCAAATCGCTCAAAAATATTCCTAATAATGAGAATTGAATCGCTAAAAGAGTCAGCTCGAAAAAATACCCACAACAATGATACGAATGTCATTGTAACAAACCATGATAGTACTATCACAAATTTATTATCATCTACTTTCGACAAATATGGTTTGCATGCTTTATGAATAATAAGCCCAGCTCCATGAATAGCTCCCCAAAAGACAAATTTCCACGCCGCACCATGCCATAGACCTCCGATAAGCATTGTCAAAAAATTATTTATATAAGTCCTTATCGTGCCTTTACGATTACCTCCTAAGGGTATATAGATATAATCCCTCAACCAGGTTGAGAGTGATATATGCCATCTATGCCAGAACTCTGTAATATTCTGAGATCTATAAGGAAAGTTAAAATTTATACCTAAATTAAATCCCATAATCATAGCCAAGCCTATTGCCATATCACTATAGCCGGAGAAATCACAATAAATTTGCATTGTATATCCCATTACGCCCATTAGCGATTCAAAGCCGGAATATCCGGTTGGACTAGAGAATATCAAATCATTATATTGGGCTATATAATCAGCTACAAGAGTCTTTTTTATCACACCAATCAAAATCAACCATAAACCAGCATACACTTCTTGTTTAGTAGCATGGTGCTTATTTTGAATTTGCGGTAAGAAATGATCAGCTCTAACAATGGGTCCCGCAACTAGTTGAGGAAAGAATGACAAGAAAAATATATACTCGAGCCACGAGGCCGTTGGCTCGATCTTTTTTCTATACACATCCACCACATAGCTTATTGATTGGAATGTATAAAATGATATTCCTACCGGCAGAATTATATCTAGTGGTTGGAAATTTCCTTGAACCATCTGATTCCAATTCCACAAAAAGAAATTAGCATACTTGAAATAAGCCAAGATGGAGACAGAAAATACGATCGATAGAGTCAATAGAACCCTCTTCTTTACTTTACTCTCGGCTTTATCCATGAGTCGCGACATCAACCAGTCCACTAACGAGGTAAACATTATCAGAAGGAAGAAGATACCACTAGATTTATAATAAAAAAATAAGCTAAATCCTACAACATAGAAAAGCATTTGCCACTTTCTATCCCGTAATAAGGAATATATAGGTAGAAATATTAGAAATAAAAACCAGAATAGCCCACTCGAGAATAGCATAGGTCGCGAAGCGTCAAAAGCAAGCATATTAAAAATGTTGCTAAAGAAATTCTGTATTTCAGGACAAAATTGTACTCCTACCATATACGTTCTTATTGTTGTGGTTGGAGAATAATGGTTGGGCAATGCGCGGTGCTCACCGACGGCTTTTTCATCTTTATGGGATGTGCTGAATTATGTGTCATCCAACTTGCTACCGAATCCATCCAGTAAATTGCTGACTTGCGTGTGGGATGTGCCCCATCTTTTGATCTATCAAACTTCAGGTTCTTGGAAAGGAAAAATGATCCCCTACTAGCGTTCATACTAATTAAGTCATTAATCCCTGTATCTTCCTTCCAATTTGGAGGACCTATCCACACGTAAGGTATATTTCCTATGTCTTTTAATATTGCTTTTACGTATTTAAGTCTTTTTTCTTTTATATTGCGCACAAAGAGCTCATTTGCTCCAAGACATATTATTATGAAGTCGGGCTTAAATTTCGAAATGTATCCTCTAAGCTTATTCGACCGTCCCCAAACTTCAGATGTAGAGCTATACCAAATAACGGAATGAATTTTATGCCCGTTGGCTTTGGCATAAGCAGCCATTCGCGGAGATAGTCCTTCAAGCATAGAATCACCAATAAAAAGTATATTCTTTGCTGTAGTGTCACATTTAGCCTTTTCTGTTACATCCTTATCTTGTCCTTGCGTGTTTATTTTATCTCGCGTTTTAAGCGCTGTTGCTGTATCTTGATTTTTCGCTGGCGTAGCTGCAACAGCTTCATAGAGTCCTGATGGCTTAAATTCGAGGCCAAATATTTTTATTTCATCTAGAGAGGACAGGTAAGTAAAAAAGCCCAGAGCAATAGCAAGAAGAAGCCAAAGGCCAACATAAGGATGTTTCATGTGTACAGTTCTAAATTTTATGCCTAAAATAAATTGTAGCTTTAGGTATTGTTCTTACAAATATAAACACAGAAACTCTATTTTACAAATTACTCACTAATTAAGAACAACTTACATCTTGCTTCCATACTTTATATTTTTTCCCTTAAAGGCATAAAAAAAGAGAGCTACATTCCTGTAACTCTCTCTATAAATTTCTTGTGTCCGAAATGAGACTCGAACTCACACGAGCGAAAGCTCACTACCCCCTCAAAGTAGCGCGTCTACCAATTCCGCCATCCGGACATTACTGACATCTAATCTTGTGAGCGAAAAACGGGACTC